>ERZ889078.725-NODE-725-length-29014-cov-26.733347_pt1 | contig 29014 bp, 26 predicted proteins | sample MGYA00521266_ERZ889078 | MGnify/ENA primary metagenome ERZ889078 (study PRJEB32303, sample SAMEA104408618) | aquatic metagenome | biome: Brackish water; feature: Pelagic; material: water | place: Baltic Sea | collected 2014-06-16T06:34:00 | depth 76,534 m ...
TTGGTGGCGTTTTTTGGTTTGTATTTTCTTGGCGGATTTGAGCGAATCGACCTTTTCTTTTTTACTATTGAAAATCAAATTTTAACAAATGTTTTCGCCTTTTTTATGGTCATTTGGTTTATAAATCTTTACAACTTTTTAGATGGCATAGACGGATACGCGGGGAGCGAAGCGGTATTTCTCTCCATAGCCGCGTTCGCGCTCTTTGGCGGCTCGCATTTTTTAGTTTTGGCCGCGTCGGTTCTTGGCTTTTTGGTGTGGAACTGGCATAGAGCGAAGATATTTATGGGGGACGTCGGAAGCACGCTTTTGGGTTACAACGTCGCCGTCTTCACTATATACTACGCGAATCAAGAGAGCTCGAACTTTTGGATATGGATCATCTTGTTCGGAGTATTTTGGTTTGACGCCACGCTGACTCTTTTTAGAAGATATAGAAATGGCGAAAAACTTAGTCAAGCGCATAGAAAACACGCGTATCAAAGACTCGCTCAAAGTGGTTGGGCTCACGACAAAGTCGTTTTGTTTTCAATATTTTTGAATATCGCGCTATTTGGTTTGGTCTATTTCGTTGCAAACGCCTTTGTGTCGTTCGGCGAATCGCTCGTCGTTTTGTATTTCGCCATGAAGTATGTCGATGGCGCGAAAGAATTTAGTTAGTCTTTTGCGCAATTGATGTATGATGATGAAATATTTTAGATAGGCTGGCGATTTTGAACGTAGACAAACGAATATTAAACTTTTTAGTAATCATCACCCTTAGTTTTATAACCTTTTTGTGGACTTTTTTCATCTTCCACGCATCGTTTGATTTGACTTTGGTCACCAGCGTTATTGTAGTCCGCATTGTCGCGTCTTTCCTTGTGTATCAAGATTACTCACTCTCTTGGTCAAAGGTTTCTCAAAAAACGTATCTTATCAAAAGCGTTGTTTACATCGCCGCGTTTGCCGTATATCTTCCGTTTTTTTATGGCGAAGTTAGGTTCGCTTTTTTAGCCTCTGAGCTATTTTTGTATCTTTTTAGCGTAAATTTCCTAATGTATTTTTATTACTATGTGGTAAACAGAAGCGGTGTCGACAAAACGAAATCGGTGGTTATTTACGGCGCCGGAAAGGCTGGCGTGAGGCTAGAATCCGAATTTCATCACAGCGATTACAAGGTGAAGTATTTCGTGGATGACGACAAGACGATACAAAATCGCTCCATAGACTCCGTAAAAGTGATTTCAAAAGAGAAACTAAAAGAAATTTTAGGCGAAAAGAAGTTTGATTTGTTGGTCATAGCCATGCCGTCGGTTTCTAAAAGCAGAGTGAAAGACATCTATGAAAACCTAAACGGTTATTTTGGAAAAATACAAATCTTGCCTTCGCTGGATGATATCTTAAGCGATAAAGATTTCGCCAATCAGCTAAAAGAGGTCTCAGTCGAAGATTTGTTGGCTCGTCATCCGCAAGACCTGGACAAAGTTAAAATAGAGGGATTCATTAAAGATAAAACGATTCTGATAACAGGAGCGGGAGGAAGCATAGGAAGCGAAATATGCAGACAGTGTGAAAAGTTTGGCGCCAAAAAATTGATACTTCTCGACCATAGCGAATTCAATCTGTACTCGATAGCCGAAGAGATAAAAAACGTCGAGGTTTCGCTGGTCATGCAAAGCGTTACGGCGTTGGACGCACTCGATGAAACGTTTAGATTGCACACTCCGGAAATCGTCATCCACGCGGCTGCTTATAAACACGTTCCTCTCGTTGAAGCGAATGTTTACGCGGGCATTTACAACAACGTGATAGGAACCAAAAACATTATAGACGCTTCCATAAAATATGGCGTTGAAAAGTTTGTGATGATTTCAACCGACAAGGCGGTTCGTCCCACAAACGTCATGGGCGCCACAAAACGCGTATGCGAACTTTACGCCCAGAATTCCAATGGCAAAGGCACGGACATAGTCGCCGTGCGATTTGGAAACGTGCTTGGCTCTAGCGGAAGCGTGATACCAAAGTTCAGCGCTCAAATACAAAATGGACAAAACATAACCGTAACCCATCCGGACATTACCCGCTACTTTATGCTTATACCCGAAGCTTGCGAGCTTGTGCTTCAAGCCGGAGCCATAGGCACTGGCGGAGAGATCTTCATACTCGACATGGGCGAGCCTATTAGGATAGTGGATTTGGCCCAAAAGATGATAGATCTGAGCGGTCGCGACGATATAAAGATAGAGTTTACGGGACTGCGTCCCGGCGAGAAGCTTTACGAAGAGTTGCTTATAGACGACAGCGACGCGAAAACGGACTATGAGTCGATAACCGTGGCGAGTCCCACTCCGTACGACATAGACAAGTTAAACGCGGATATTGACGAGTTGCTCGCACGCGAGGACAAACTCGCGAAATTAAAAGAGATAGTTCCAGAGTTTAACCATCAGCCAAACGCGTAGCGTTGATTTTGGGAGAGTTTTTAAAAGATTTAGAAAATAGTGCGTCAATTTGTAATAAAAATGATTAATCTTTGTTTTTTAGCGTATACTAGGCCAAATTAAATAAAAGGGGTTGGAATGAAAATTTTAGCTATGATCGTTTTGAGTGCTGGTTTACTATTTGGAGCCGTCGATATTAACACGGCGAATAAGACGGAGTTGATGACGTTGAAAGGCATTGGCGAGAAAAAAGCGGACGCGATTTTAGAGCATAGAAAAACAAACTGTTTCAAAGACGTTCACGGCTTGACGGAAGTCAAAGGCATTGGCGAAAAGTTTATTGAAAACAATCAAAAAGATTTGGTTGCGGGAAAGTGTAAAAAGTAGTTGGATTACTTGTGAGACTCCCTTGTTTAAAGGGAGTTTAGCTTATGACGTGCCCGACGAACTTGCTCATGTTGTCCATAATTTCCGAGCCTTTTCTAAAGCTCATTCCACACGCTTCGTAAGCGAAAAAAACTCCCGCTTGGTATTTCTCTCCGCTAAAGTCTTTTGGGAACTCTACGTATTCTTGATACACTTTTTTGTAGTTGCCGTATGGTCCGTCCGTTTGTTCGCTGACCTCGCCGTTCGCTTCTATGATTTTCGCGTTCGCGCCCTCTCTGCCAAAAACGGTTTTTTCAACTTGCTTGACGCCTCGTAGCGGCTCGAAAGACGTCTTTAGCAAATACGGAGAGTCCGGAAACAAGTCGCATAAAACTTTCATCATACCTTTTGACTGAAAAAGAAGCGTATATGCCGGATTTAGAACGATGGCTTTTTGATTTTGAATGATATTCGTCAGGGTGGTCGCGAGTTCCGGTTCGTCTATCGCGATATCCTCCCAAGGATAAAGTTTAAACCAGTACTCGTAATTGTTGTCATTGGCGTCATATATTCCATTCTCGTCAAAGTGGGCGTTCTCGAGGTACTCGAAAGACGCGTCAAACCCAGCGTCGCTCGCAATCTGTCGCAATAGTTTTGTGGTCGCTTCCTCTTCGTCGTTGTTGGATATAGATGAAAAAAGGATTTTCCATCCGTCATATCTCTCTTCAAAGTTTTCCACGTCGTCAAAAAGCGTGACGAGCCTTTTGAAATTATTTCCGATGGCTTCGTAGACGTTGTTAAACTGCTTCTCTTCGTCCATATCGTTGTGTTGGAGGATGGCCCATTGGAGGAGGGCGGTTTCAAACAATCCGGTCGGCGTATCGGCATTGAACTCTATGAGTTTTATCGCTTTTGCGTCAACTCCTCCAGCCAAATCAAAACGGCCGTACAAATGCCAATGAACGTCGTTTTCCCAGCTTTTTTTAATCGCCTCAATGAGATTGAAAGGGATTCCGAGGTCAAAAAACAGATTGTTTTGGATGACGTGTTCGGCGGCTTCGACGTACATATCGTATATTTCGTTCGCAGCGACATAGTAGGCCTCGGCTTCGTCTGGAGTAATCTCCACAAGGGAGCCGCTTACGTATTTGCTTCCGTCGCTATCGGTGTGCCAGGTGAAACCCAACTTTTCAAGTTTTTCGTCATCAAGAGGATTGACTTTTCGTAGTTTAATCATAGCTCAACTTCCATAGCTGGAGCCGCCGAACGAACTTTTGCTCGAGGAACCAAAAAAACTTTTTTTGCTCGAAGAGGATCTCGATGCGGCCGAACGGCTGTACGCGCTAGTGTTGGAGCTTGCCGCGTTTCTAGAAAAGCTTTTGTTGCCCATGAGCGCGTTGCCTATCATATTTCCCATAAGAGAGCCGGCGGCTACCGCCAAAATAGTTCCCGCCAAACCCATTCCGGCGCCGCCGCCATTTTCTTGAAGGGTTTCGCTCGTTCCATTTTGCACTTTTTGATACTCTTGTTCGGCAAGTGTTTTCATCTCGCTTTCGTTCATAAAGCGCTCGGCGACTATTCCGTTCTCGTCTTTTTCGCGAATTATCGCGCGACTTGGTCCGTCGGTTGGAGTCTCTTCGACTACGACGTATTTCCCATTCGTTTGCTGCTCTATAACTAGAAACCTATTCTTTTTTTGTTCTTGAGGAGCTTCGCAGCCACTTATCACGCTCATCATTAGCAAGCCCGCGCCGCCAAGCGCGACGCCGCCAGCTATTGAAGATAATTGAATGTTGGTTTTTGCCATTTAATCGTTTCCTTTTAATCTTTCTTTTTCCAAAGTTATAATTTTTTTCAGTTCGTAGTCGTAAAAAGTTATCTTTTTTCTTCCATCGTAGTAAATATCGCCCGTATAGCTATGCTTGGCGTCTTTTAGCGTTACGTTTTTTCGAGCGAACATTAGTTCGCCGACTGCTTTTCCCACAGGAGGAATCAGCGTTAGGCTTGCGATTGAAAATAAAATTCCCAATGCGATGGCGCTTGTTTTGTTGTTGTCCAAATAAATAACGAGATAGCCGATAAAGGCGGACAATGCTAAGTAAATATAAATATTTTGATGATCGGCGAAGAGAATATTGTAGTAAAGATCAATCTTGTAAAAGTCGATATAATGTTGCTGAACGCCCAAAAAGATAAAAAAATCTAAAATAAACGTAAAAAAAGCGCCAGTCAAAAACGCTTGAACGAACTTAGTCATCTTAATCTCCTCCGCTTTTTGGAATTTATTTTAAACAAAGACGAAGGCTCGCCTTCGCGCAACGACTCTTTGTTTTCTATGATTATATCAGCTTTTGATTCACAAAACTCTCTATCGAATTTTTTTCCGGATTCGTTGGCGGACGTGGAGTAGTTCCATCGGTCGTTTAAAAAAGAGGAGTCGAGCTCGCGTTTCGCGATTCTAAAAGCCACGGACTTTATTACAAACGTGGTTTTTCGGGAGCGTCGAACCCTTGATTTTTGCGCGTTTGGAACTCTGTTTCCGTCTCGCTTGAAACTTTTAAAGTCGGCGTACGCTTTTATGAAGGGCTTTGAGGAGTCTCGATTTTTGATGGCGCGAAGTTTCGCCTCGTCTTGAGACAAAAAACCGACGGTAGTGTCGGTTTGAGTCAGGATTACATCCACTATTTTAGTAGAAAATCTTGCAACGCGGCTGGATTTGACCATGAGTCGTCGCCCATCTCGTCAAGCGCCAAAATCGTAGCTCGAGCCGCGCTTAGAGTCGTGAAATACGGTATGTTGCGTTTAAGAACTTCTTGGCGAATTACAACCGCGTCTTTTTTGGACGTGTTGTTGTCCGAAGTGTTTATAGCCATCGCGATTTCGCCGTTTTTCATACTGTCTTCTATGTTTGGACGGCCTTCGGAGATTTTAAGAACTCTTTCGCAAGGTATGCCGGCCGCCTCTAAGATGGCCTGAGTTCCTTTTGTCGCCACAAGTTTAAAGCCGTGTTTTACCAAACCGGCTCCAATTTCAGCGGCGTGTTGCTTGTCCGTGTCCACAAAGGAGAGAAAGCAGGTTCCGCTTGTAGGAATCTTGTTTCCAGCGGCTAGTTGAGCCTTTGCGAAAGAGATGCCAAAGTTTGAGCTGATTCCCATGACTTCGCCAGTAGATTTCATCTCGGGAGAAAGAACCAAATCGGCGCCATAAAGCTTATGAAAAGGGAACACCGCTTCTTTGACGGAAACGTGACCTTTTAGTCGAGGTTTTAGTAGCCCGTTCACTTCTTGAACGATGTCGTATTTGTCATAGTAGTCCAAGGCGCTTCTAAGCGTTTCTCCAACCATAACGCGAGTGGCGACTTTCGCTAAAGGCATTCCGGTCGCTTTTGAGACGAATGGAACGGTTCGAGACGCGCGAGGATTTACTTCGATGAGATAAATCTCGTCTTGGTAGATCGCGTACTGAACGTTCATAAGACCGACAACTCCAAGATTAAGCGCTATTGTTTTAGTCTGTTGCTCGACTTTTTCTATCATTTCGTCGCTAAGATTCACCGGAGGAAGAGAGCACGCGCTGTCTCCGGAGTGGATTCCGGCTTCTTCGATGTGTTGCATTACCGAACCGATGTAAACGTCGACTCCGTCGCAAATCGCGTCGACGTCGAGCTCGATGGCCTGATCCAAAAACTTGTCGATCAAAACAGGGGCTTCGTGCGACACGGAGATGGCGAGCGCCATGTACTCGGCGAGCTCTTCTTGGGAGTAGACGATTTTCATGCCGCGTCCGCCAAGAACGAAAGATGGGCGCACTAGAACCGGAAAGCCCAATCTCTCCGCAATCGCGGGAGCTTCCTCTTTGGTGCGGGCGAGACCGTTTTGAGGCTGTTTGAGTCCATTTTTGATGACAAAGTTGCTAAACTGCTCTCTGTCTTCGGCGAGGTCGATAACGGAGGATGGCGTTCCAGCGATTTTAGCGCCGATTTTCGTGAGAGGGTCCGCGAGTTTGAGTGGCGTTTGCCCTCCAAAGTGAACGATAATCCCGTCCGGCTCTTCGTTCTCAATCACTTCTCTAACGTGTTCGAAGTCTATAGGCTCGAAGTAAAGCACGTCTGAAGTGTCATAGTCCGTTGAAACCGTTTCTGGGTTGCAGTTGTACATGATACACTCGATGTCCATCTCTTTGAGCGCGAACGCGGCGTGAACGCAGCAGTAGTCGAACTCGATTCCTTGTCCGATTCTGTTTGGTCCGCCGCCTAAAATAAGGACTTTTTTCTTGTCGCTCACTCTATTTTTTACATTTGGAAGTTTTGTGATATTGGTAGTTGAGTAGAGATACGGAGTCAGCGCCTCAAACTCGGCGGCGCAAGTGTCGACTTCGTTGAACTCCAATCGCACTCCCAATGATTTTCTCTTGTCGTAAACGTCGTTTTCGCTTACGGAGTGGTTCGAGTTTTTCTCTATAAGTTGAGATATTCTTTTGTCTGAAAAACCGTCGACTTTTACGCTTCTCATGAAATCGGCGTCGAATAATATTTTATCCGTTATCGTGCTTTCAACTTTTATTAGCTCTTCTATTTGGTAAAGAAACCATGGGTCGATGGCGCAAGTGTCGAACATCTCCTCAACGCTCATTCCTCGACGGAAGCCCTCCGCTACGTAAAGAGCGCGTTCGGCGTTTGGACGGCGTATCTCGTGCTTTACGAACTCCGTGTCCGCGTCTATCTCGTCAAAACCGCAAAGGCCGGTTTCCAAAGAACACAAGGCTTTTTGCATAGACTCTTTGAAGGTGCGGCCTATGGCCATAACCTCGCCAACTGACTTCATGCTCGTGCTTAGAGTGTTTTCGGCTTCTGGGAATTTTTCAAACGTGAAACGCGGAATTTTGGTGACGATGTAATCTATGACGGGCTCGAAAGACGCTGGCGTTCCCGTAATGTCGTTGGTTATTTCGTCAAGCGTAAAGCCAACGGCGAGAAGCGTGGCGACTTTCGCGATTGGGTAGCCGGTGGCCTTTGACGCGAGCGCGGAGGAGCGTGAAACGCGAGGGTTCATCTCTATCACGATCATGCGGCCCGTTTTTGGGTCGATCGAGAACTGAACGTTCGAGCCGCCCGTGTCGACGCCGATTTCTCTTAGAATGTCGAAAGACGCGTTGCGCATTCTTTGGTACTCTTTGTCGGTTAAAGTGAGGGCGGGAGCGACGGTGATGCTATCTCCGGTGTGAACGCCCATCGGATCGAAGTTTTCAATCGCGCAAACGATGATACAGTTGTCGTTTTTGTCGCGTATGACTTCCATCTCGTACTCTTTCCATCCAAGAAGAGACTCTTCTATGAGGATTTCGGAAACTGGAGATTCGTCGAGTCCGCGAGCGGCCAATTTTTTGAATTCGTCCATGTTGTAGGCGACGCCGCTTCCACCGCCGGCGAGCGTAAACGAAGCTCGGATGATGATAGGAAAGCCGATTTCATTCGCGGCTTCGAGAGCTTCGTCCATGTTGTGCGCGTACATTGAGAAAGGCAAATCCATGCCAATTTTAATCATGGCGTCTTTAAACGCCGAGCGGTCCTCGCCCTTGTGGATGGCCTGCGGAGTGGCGCCTAGAAATTCGATTCCCTCCAACATCCCTTTTTCGTACATGCTAGTAGCTACGTTTAGCGCGGTTTGTCCACCCATCGTCGGCAAAATCGCGTCGACTTTTTCATCTTGGATGATTTTGTAAATTATATCTTCTTTGATTGGTTCGATGTACGTTCTGTCTGCGAACTCCGGGTCCGTCATAATCGTGGCCGGATTCGAGTTTATAAGAACGACGCGGTAGCCCAACTCTTTTAGAGTTTTAACGGCTTGGGTTCCAGAGTAGTCAAATTCACAAGCTTGACCGATGATAATCGGACCAGAGCCTATAAGTAAAATAGTTTTTATATCGGTGCGTTTTGGCATTTTTTACCTTTTGAATAATCTCTTTAAAATTTAGGGATTATAGCGAATAGGCACTTAAAATTTGATGAGTTTCGCTCGGCGTCTAATACTCGAAAGCGTAAATCAGAGAAATCAATCCCGAGTAAATATAATCGTCCGACACGATAGGGCTGTTGGTCGCTTGGCTTGAAAGTTTGTCGACGCGCATATTCGCGAGCGCTGACAATTTATCTGTGAGCGGGTATCTGATATAGGTTTGCGCGCCTAGTTGAACTCCAGCGTTCGCGGAGTATGGCGAGTGCGCGGAAGTGAGAGATTCCTCCTGGCTAACGCCATAGTAATAGTTCATGAACTTTGAAGATTGGTAGATGGCGATGAGGCTAGGGTAGAACTTGAATTTCCCTATTTCAAAATCGTATCCGAGTTCCGACGTTGCGACCCAAGAGTCGTATCTGCCTAAAGCGTCACTTAAAACCATAACTTCAAGATGAGACTTCTCAAGGGCCGCGCTAAAGGCGAGTCCAGCCTCGATGGAGCTTTTTTTGTCGTCCATGCCAGTCAGCGCCGCGGAGTCCGAGGCTTTGTAATTGTTGACTCGAGGTTGTCCCGTTATGGAGACTCCCCATGAAAAATCATCGTTTTTTTCGCCAAATACGTACATTCCAAGTCTAGTCCATCTCGCGTAAAAAAGACCATTGTCGAAAAATATGACTGGTGATGGAACGACAATCTCTTTCACTCCCGAGTACGGTTGCGTTTGTAGGTACGGACCGGCGCCTATCGTGACTTTTTGGCTTTCTTCTTGAGCGTAGGTATTTAAAAACAGCATCGCTAAAATTAGTATTTTCTTCATTTTGGATTCCTTATCATGTAAAAATAGTTGGGGTCGTTGGCCTTGTGGTATTGCTTGACAATGGCGTTTTGATACCCTTGGGACTTTTTAACGGAGACTACTTGTCCCACCTTTAGGCCTTTAAAAAAAATATTGTCGAGCCCGGACGTCGTCACTTCGTCGCCTTCTTTTATATTGAACCAAGAAGGGATGTATTTTACGGTTATATTTTCGCCGTTGTTTCCGTGCGCGATTCCAGGGGCGTGATTTTCGCCTACGAAAACCGCGTAGGAACTTTTGATATCACCGTTTAAAAGACCCAGCGGTCTTCCATTTTTTGGAATTATGATGCCGGCCACTAATTCCTTGTATGTCAATCCATATATTTTAGACGCGTTGTAGTCTTTAACCTCTATCCATATTCTATTCAAATCTCCAAATTCTTGGTAGGAAATCGTTCTAACTAGTTCCACTCTCGGATCGCTTTTTAAAGCCGAGTCGTTCACTCCGTAAAGATCGTTTATCTCGGTTGCCAATTCGTGCATAACTAAATGATTGTTTTCGTATTTTTGGAGTTGTTTGTTTAAGGATTCTATCTGATTCGCTTGAAAGAAGTGTTTGCTGAAGCTATTTTCCACAAACTCTACGGCGTCGCGATAATAGATTTTTACGCCGTTTAGTGTGGATAAAATTGGTTTTTGAACAATATCCGTGTAGTAGAAAGCGCCCATAAAGAGCGCGATAAGGATTGAAAAGAAGCTAAATACCCTTCTATTCATTATCAAATAGTTCTTGTAGCAAGTCTATTTCTTCGAGCGCTCGGCCAGTTCCGCGGGCGACCGCGAGAAGCGGTTCGTCCGCCACGTATACGGGAATCCTTACAATATCGGAAAGATACTTGTCTAGTTGGCGGATAAGCGCTCCCCCTCCAGTCAGGATAATTCCATGGTTTACGATATCGCCGGCAAGATCGGGAGGCATTTGCTCCAAAACGTCTCGAAGAGCCTCCGCGATTTCTTTTAGGGGCTCCTTCATAGCTTCTCTAACGTCTTCGCTAGTGAGTTCCACCGAACTCAATAGTCCTTCGACTTGGTCGCGACCGTTTACTACCATGGTGAGCTCTTTTTCAAGAGTGAGAGCCGTTCCAATGTTGATTTTAATCTCTTCGGAAACTCTTTCTCCTATAAGAAGATTGTATTTTTTTCTTACGTAGTTGACAATATTTTGGTCGATTTTATCGCCGGCCGTTCGAATCGATTTTGACAAAACGAGTCCGCCAAGGGAGACGACTCCTATTTCGGTGGTTCCGCCACCGATGTCGACGACGAGGTGCCCTTTAGGTTCGCGAATGTCAATACCGGCTCCTATCGCCGCCGCCATAGGCTCTTCTATAAGAAAAACTTCGCGCGCTCCGGCGCTTAGGGCTGACTCGCGAACGGCTTTGCGTTCAACTTGGGTGAGACCGTAAGGCACGCAGATGATTATGCGGGGAGAAATGAGCGAGCTTCTTCCATGCGCTTTTTCTATGAACTTGCGTATCATCTTTTCGGTCATGTCGAAGTCGGCGATAACGCCGTCGCGCATAGGTCGAATCGCTCTAATGTTGCCAGGAGTCTTTCCGACCATCTCTTTGGCTTCGTGTCCCACCGCCAAAACTCTGCTTTGACCGTATTTTTCAGTTTTTACCGCGACGACGGAAGGCTCGTTGATGATTATGCCTCTTCCTTTGGCTATTACGATTGTGTTTGCCGTTCCCAAGTCTATTGAAAGATCGTTTGAGAAAAGTCCTATAATTTTGTTAAATATCATATTTTTGGTGCCTTATGCTGTTTTTTGCGTCGTTTTTTTAATGTAAACAGGCGTTTCGTTGTTTTCTATCACTTCTTTTGTTATCAACACTTCGTAGCCTTTGTGCTCCGGAAGCTCGTACATTATGTCTATCATATTTTCTTCTAAAATCGCGCGAAGTCCGCGGGCTCCGGTTTTTCTTTTTATAGCTTTTGTAGCGATCGCTCTGAGCGCGTCTTCTTCGAAATTCAATTCAACTTCGTCGATGGAAAATAATTTTTTGTATTGTTTAATGAGCGAATTTTTAGGCTCCGTTAAGATGCGAACCATATCGTCTTCGCTTATTTCGCTTAAGGAAGCTATAATCGGCAAACGTCCGACAAGTTCTGGAATGAGGCCAAACGAAACCAAGTCGTCGGGCTCAACCATGTCGAAAGTCGGTTTGCGTTCGTCTTTGCTTTTTTTCTCGTGGCCAAATCCTAAAATATTGTCGCCTTGCTTGCGCTTTAGAATATCTTCCAAGCCATCGAAAGCGCCTCCGCATATAAACAAAATATTAGTGGTGTCGATCGAGGTGAATTCTTGGTTTGGATGTTTTCTTCCGCCTTTTGGCGGAATATTCACGGCCGCGCCTTCGACTATCTTAAGCAACGCTTGTTGCACTCCTTCGCCCGAGACGTCGCGGGTGATAGAGCGGTTTTCGCTCATACGAGCCACTTTGTCGACTTCGTCGATAAAAACGATTCCCTGCTCCGCGCGCGTTATATCGCCATCGGCGGCTTGAAGAAGTTTGGTTAGGATGTTTTCAACGTCCTCGCCGACGTAACCGGCTTCGGTCAAGCTCGTGGCGTCCGCGATCGCGATGGGAACGTTAAGAACTCTGGCGATTGTTTGCGCCATTAGAGTTTTTCCGCTTCCAGTCGGGCCTATGAGCAAAACGTTGGACTTGGCGATCTCGGTATCGTCGTCAGTTATATTTTTCGTTTTAAATATTCTCTTGTAGTGGTTGTAAACGGCGACGCTTAGAAGTTTTCTAGCCCGCTCTTGTCCAATGATGTACTCGCCCAAGAAATTGTCCAACTCTTTTGGCGTCATAAGATTGTTCACCGCCTCAAGCAATTGCGCGTTCTTCTCCAAGTGGCTCTCTTGTTCGTCGCCGAACATTATTTTGTACGCCGACACTACGCAGTTCTTGCATATGTAAACGCCGTTACCGGCGATAAGCGGATTTTTTTCGCTTTCGGTCGCGTCGCAAAAGCTACAATGTCTATTTGTCATATATTTTTCCTCTCAAATGGGATTCCTCTTTTCGTCGTAACGACGAAATCGCATAGTTTGATTACATAATCGTTGTTCGTGTTTTTCAGCAACTCGCTCGCCGTGTCTTTTAAAGGTTTTCCAGACTCGAAAAGTTCTCTGTACGCCGATTTCAACTCGTCTATGTCTTCGCGTTTTAACAGTCGACGAAGACCCGTGAGGTTTAAGCCTCTGAGTCGCGCGCGATTTCCCTCGGCCAAACAGTAGGGCGGGATGTCCTGCGAAAGAGCCGAAGCCCCTCCTATCATCGCGTAATCGCCTATGTGAATAAACTGATGAACCGGCGTCATGCCGCCAATAACGACATGGTCGCCAAGCTCGACGTGACCCGCTATGGTGGCCGCGTTGGCTAATATGCAGTTGTTTCCAACGATAACGTCGTGTCCCAAGTGCACGTAACCCATAAACAGGTTCTTGTTTCCAATAACCGTTTTTCGACCGCCGCCAGCCGTTCCGGGATTGAATAGGGTGAATTCCCTTATGGTGTTGTCGTCGCCAATAATTAGCTCGACTTCTTCGCCGTTGTATTTTAAATCTTGCGGAATCGAACCAAGCACGGCGTGTGAAAATATTTTGTTGTTTTTGCCTATGGTCGTTTTTCCATAGACGCAAGCGCCTTGGGCTATCGTCGTTCCGTCGCCTATTGTGGATTCCGCCGAAACGAAACAAAATGGCCCAATCTCAACGTTATCTCCAATTTTCGCGCCATCTTCAATGACGGCTAGTTTTGATATCTTAGACATGGATGGGCTTTTTATTTGTCGACTATCATGGCTTTGAGTTCCGCTTCGCTGACTAATTTTCCATCAACGTAAGCTTCGCCTTTGAGCATCCAAATAGTTCCTTTTCGTTTGATGACGGAGATGTGGTATTCCAGTTTGTCCCCAGGTCTAACCGGAGTTCTAAACTTCGCCTTGTCAATGCTCATAAAATACACGACTTTTTCGGCAATCTCTTCTTCGCTAAGGTCGCCCATGCTTAAAAATGACAAAATTCCACCGGCTTGAGCCATTCCTTCGAGTATCATAACGCCAGGATAGATTGGGTGCCCAGGGAAGTGACCTTCAAATATGGGTTCCGATATCGATACGTTTTTGTAAGCGATTATCGACTCGCCTTCAACCATGCCCGTAACTCGGTCGACAAGTAAAAATGGGTAACGGTGAGGTAGTATTTTTTGTATTTGGACAACGTCTAAAGTCATAATGTAGGCCTTAATAATAATTTTGGCAATTTTACCAAAAAAATCATTAGATTATGATTAGCTTTTCCTTGACGTCCTCGTAAGTTTTCGCGTCGAGTTGAATGGTTAGTTTTTCCACGGACACGTTTTGAACGACGATGATTGGAGTCAAGTCGTAGCTCGAGTTTGTTAAGGCGTTTCGTACGAGTAGATCCTCTTCGAAGCTTGGAGCGTCGAAAATCAATTCCTTGACGCTCGCGTAGTCGCGTTTGGACAAGGCGTTGAAATCTTTTAAGGTTATGAACTTTATCTCTTCGCGATTAAAGTAGTGTAGATTGTTGTCGCTGAACTCGACGCGACCTTCCGCTTTTTTGCGGGGAAGAGTCGAGTAGGCGAGGGCGTAAGCCGGAATGATCGTATGTTTTCCTTGGGTGACTTTAAAGCTGAATTGTCTGTAGTTTAGAAATTTTTGCTTGACGATTTTGTACTCCACGCCTTCGTCTTCAAGCTCGTTGCGTTTGGTGTACATGGCGATTCTTTCTTCGATGGAAGCGGGAAGGATTTTGTTGGAGAGAGGAGAGAACATCTCGTCCATAAGTTTGTCCTGTTGGTCGCGTTGCATAGTCAAACCAAAGACGCAACCGCAATAATCTTGGCGATAAAGCCGTTGTTCTTTGGTGACGCGACTTTGGTCCTGCGTTCCGCCGCCGCTACGGTAGTCCACCGCTACGAACTCAACTCCGTTTTTCGCGTGAAACTCGTCGCCGACGCGCTTTAGCTGCTCTTGGGATTTTAAAGGGCTGACAAGAAGCGTGGTGGTGATTTTTTTCTCGCCAAGCTCCAGCGCTTTTTGCGCGCTTACCGAAAAACGCTTGTCGAAGCAGACTTCGCAACGAGCGCCTTTTTCAGGTTCGTTTTCAAGTCCGCGAACGGCCTGAAGCCAGTTTTCGTAGTCGTATTCGCCCTCGAGTAAATCGATTCCAAGCATTTTGCAGCTGCGTTTTACGTCGAGCAAGCGCAGTTGATACTCCGAATAGGGATGAATGTTTGGATCGTAAAAGAATCCGGTTAATTTTTCCTCAGGATAATCTTTTTGCAGTTTTTCTAAAAAAAAGTGCGAATCTACGCTGCAACAGATGTGAACCAACATGCTTTGTCCTCTGGATTTTTTATGGGAATTGTAGTGAAATTATATAAAATTCACCACGATATTTTTTTATCGTCTTCGTCTTTTATCAAAAACAGCTTTTCGTACGATCCTTTGGGAGATATAGAATACTCTTTGGACGTTTTAACGTCGACGAAAATCACTTTCGTCTGCCCATCGTAATCGCTTTTATGGATGATCGTCGCGTGCATTTCCGCCTCGTACAGTTTTTCAAGTTCGTTATTCAAGTCTAGTATTTTCTTCTTTTGAATATTGATGGAGACAAGCTCGTTTTTAAATTCTTCGGTTTGGCCCTTGTAGAGTTTGATTCTTATCATATCCGCTTTGTTTGGCGTTTTGCCTTCTTTCGTCGCCAACAAACATCTCTTTTGAAAAACTTTGATTCTTGGCAATAGTTCCTGATGCGCTTTCAATCGTTTTGAATACGCCGCTTTCAAATCTTTGAGCAAAACGTTTTTTTCTTTTAATCGCGTTTTAATAATCGACACTTTTTCATGGTAGTCTTCGATTTTATCGGGATCTATGATAAGTTTGTTGTGTTCGCCCGATATTCTATGAACTTCGATGGATTCGGACGCGATTATGGTGGCGTTGGAAGCGAGTTCTTCGACTACGACTTTGTGCGCGATTATCTCTCCTCCCAACATTTTTTTTACGTAGACTTCGTTGGCCCTAACAGTTCCGTTTTCTAAAATTTCGATTGTGGCGGTTTTTGCTTTCAGATCGCCGCGATGGAGATGGATCGTCGCGTTTTGGACGGCTTCTAGTCGCGCTTTTCTATGCGTTTGCTCGCCAACGCTCAATTCATGCGCTTTTACTTGCGCGTGAGAGCCCACCGTTCCCTCTACGTTCAACTCTTTGACGTTTATTACCACTCCGCTTCCAACGGCGTCGCAAGTTTTGTTTTTTTGTTTGATATTGACGTATATGTCTTGACTCTCATGCGTGTCTATGGATTGATTCTTGCGAAACGTCGCGGACTCCATGGTAAGCTCTTTGGATATTGAGATGGCTTGGTTGGAGTTTTTTACGTATCCGTCTATTTTGGAGTAATACTTGACTGAAAGTTCGTCTTCTTTGGCGTACGTGGTGTCGTCGTCCGCTTTGTAGTTCGCGTGCGACGCTTTTGGTTTGGACGCTAAAATGATTTCGCCATTGCAGCTTCTGCCGTCTTCGCCTTCGATGGGTTTGACGTACTCAAATATCAAGACGTCGGCGTCTACGCCCTCAATCATGCTTTTTTTGTCGTCTTGATTGGCTTTGTAATGTAAAATGATTTGATCGTCTACTGGAAAAACAACTCCAGGAGATTGGGCTATGGCTATTTTTACGTCTTTGGAAAGCGGCGCGCCGCACTTGACCGCTTTGGCGAGTTTGATGAGAGTGGCGTTGAGATCGCCCTCAAAATGTCCTATCAAAAATCCTAGTCGCAACTTTCTTTTGTTTAGCTCTCTTTTTAGCAGTTTCGCCAAGTTGTCGTCGCAGGGAAACACGCTTCCCTTCTTAAACGCGGCGATCACTTTGCTCTTGGCTTTGTTGAACGCTATTTCTATTTTGACTTTTTCTAAAATGTCTTTGGAAAAGGGTCTCACTCGTATTTCATAATCTTGTTTTACGAGTAGAAAGGGGGATTTTATGGTTTTTTCGTCAAACGCTTTTTCGAGCGGTTGCTCGACAATGGTCCACTCTTTGTAGTTTTCGGATTGAATGAGAGTTTGCGTTTTCAGAAGGTCGAAATCCACTTCTTCTTTTTCGATATTTCTTTCGCTCGCGGCTTCGTTGAGCGTTTGGGTTACGTTCGTTGATGTTTTGGTAAAAGAAGAAAAAGACGCCATACTTGAACCTAGCCAACAAAATTTTTCGTTATTTTAGTCCAAAACGTCTTATACCGCGCTTGGTCCGCTCCAAAGACTTTGGAGCGGGGATTTTTTATTTGCTCTCTACGACCGCGATGGAGTTGATCGCGTCTTGACCTTGAATGGCGCTTAAAACCTTGAAGCTCTCGTCGTCGTCTTCTTCAATCGCTCCAAAAACGGTGTGAACTCCGTCTAGGTGAGGCGTGTCGGCGAAAGTGATAAAAAACTGGCTTCCGCCGGTGTTTGGTCCGGCGTGAGCCATTGAAAGGGTTCCAGGTCGGTGAACCGAAGTGTTTTGGTCCGTTTCGCAAGCGATCGCCCAGTCTGGTCCGCCGGCTCCAGTTCCATCGGGACATCCGCCTTGCGCCATAAATCCCGGTATAACGCGGTGAAAATTTAAGTTATTGTAAAAACCAGTGTTCGCCAAGTGCGCGAAGTTTGCGACCGTGTTCGGAGCCTCTTCGGGGAAAAGTTTTATCCAAATGTCGCCTTTGCTCGTGGAGACTTTGGCGTATTGTTGTTTTAACGAATCCTCCGCGGAGATATCGTAATCTTTTAGTTTTTTTCTTCCAAACATTTATGTTCCTTGCGTAATAAATTTTCGGAAGTATAGTTAAATTTTTTAAATCTTAGTATAATCGACTTATGAAAATGACGCTTAGAGATATAAATATAACTATAAAGCAGGCGAACGTAATCACCGTCGTCGTCGTGTTTCTGTTTAGTATGGTTTTCGTCACTTTGCTCGTCGAAGAGATGTATAAAGACTACGAAGTGGCGTTGGAGCAAAATATAAACAGTTCCCCGCGCGGCGAGTCGAACAAGAATCTTATGGCTCAAAACAACGAAAAATTAAAATCGCTTCTCATTAAAACCACCTTGGCAATCGTGACGCTATCTTTCATACTCTTCGCCATCGCGTTGGGCTTTTATAAAATACTCGGCGCGCTGCTCCAGCGCGACACCCAAACTTTTTTGGATTATTTCGAATCGGCCGCGCGCGAAGAACGCGTTTTGATTCCAGAAACCATATTTTTTAAAGATTTCAGGGTTATGGTTAGTTACGTAAACAATATGCTCAAAACTATCAACGAGCAAAAAAAGTCTCTTCGAGATCTCAACGCCGGTCTCGAAGAGAGAGTTAAGAAAAAAACTTTCGACTTGCTCGCCATAAACGAAAATCTCAACAAAGAGAAAACTTTTTCGCAAGATTTGCTTAAGTCCCAAAAAGAGTTTTTGAGATACGCCGTTCATGAAACGAACACTCCTCTTAGCGTTATTTTAACGAGCATAGAACTCTACACGATGAAAAATCAAAAGGACAGGCAACTCTCAAAGATAGAGGCGGCGGTCAAAAACATATTTAGCATCTACGACGATCTAAGCTACTTGGTGAAGAAAGACCAGATCGAGTATCCAAAAAGCGTTGTGAATTTGGAAAAGTACTTGGCGAGTCGCTTGGATTTTTTCGCCGAAGTCGCCGAGCACTCTTTGATATCGTTCGCTTATCTTCCAAACGCGATAGACGCCCATATTTATTTCAATGAAACGAAACTTCAAAGGATTGTGGACAACACGATAACCAACGCCATAAAGTACACGCTTCCAAAAAACGAAGCGCTCGTAAAACTGGATAAAATCGGGCCTTTCGTCGAGTTTTCCATGGGGAGCAAATCAAAAACCATAAAAGACACGAGCAAGGTTTTCGACTCCTTTTATAGGGAAGACGAGGGCGACAAGGATAGAAATAGTTTTGGCTTGGGGCTAAAGCTCGTTCGCACGATTTGCGAAGAAGAGGGCGTTGAGATTTTGGTCGATTCCAACGAGGAGCGGACGGCGTTCGCGTACAGATTTAAGATGATGGGGGAGTGATGAAGATACTTTTGCTTGAAGACGAGATTATGCTAAACGAGTCGATTTGCGAATACTTGGAGTTTAGCGGGCATATGGTGGATAGTTTTCTAGACGGTTCCGAGGCTTTCGAAAATATGAAGCGAGTCTCCTACGATTTGCTCATACTGGACATTAACGTGCCTGGGATGGATGGACTCACGTTTTTGGAGGAGTTGCGAAAGTTGAAAATACACGCGCCGAGCATCTATATAAGCGCTTTGGTTGACATTGAGGACATCTCGCGCGCTTACGATTTGGGTTGTTACGATTATCTGAAAAAACCCTTTCACCTAAAAGAGTTGAGCCTGCGTTTGGATAGGATAAGAGTCGCCAACGACGCTCCGAAAATACACTTGAGACTTTCCAAAAACTACTCCTACGATCAAGAGCGCAGCGCTTTGCTCTTTAACAAGGAACCACAAACCCTTAGCAAACGCCAGTTTCAGATTATCGACATACTCGCGAGAAACAGAGGAATGGTCGTCGATTTCGAACAGTTTAGAATATACGTTTGGGACGAGCAGATTATCGACAACGCGACCATCCGAGCCGAAATCAACAGGCTTAAAAAGTTTTTGCGAGAAGATATCATCATTAACGTGCGAGGAATGGGATATATGATAGAAAAATAAGGATTTTTCCGCATCGGCGCTATGTTCGCGCTATGTTCGCGCTTTATGATACGAGGAGAAGATTGACGTCTCAATCGAAGCTAATTTAAGGATACTAAAATGTTGCTCATAGAAATATTTAAAGATCACGTGTTAAACAAAAAAAGTTTGAAAGATTACGTAGAGTTGCGAAAAACCATCAACGAACGCGGCGAATTTAACGATACGTCATTGATTCAAGCCGAGGATAATTTGCAAAGACTCAAACGCGAAGACAACGCGATATACGAGCTAATGTATAAAACGCTTGGAGAATACGTCAAGCAAGACAAGGGTCACACCGTCGAATACCCGATCAACTTCATAAGAGAAGTTCTCAAATTGTATAAAAACAACTTATCTCCAGAACAAATTTACAAGAACTATAAAAGCGGATTGGAACATCATCCTCACGGCGCTTAATCGTAAGTGACAGTATAACTGTTACTTATCTCTACGTCTTCTCTTGAAATTCCATAAAAACCACTAAATTCCCGTTTTTGCTATGTTCGCGCTATTTAACTACTTTACCATTAGAACGTAAAAATTTTCATAGGGGAAAAATATGAAGTATATAGCGTTAAGCGTGATAGTCGTAGGACTGGTTAGTTCTTTAAACGCGGCGGAAGATTTGAGTTCAATGTTTACCGAAGGTAAAACAAGTGGGCAGATTAGAGAGTTTAGTATCTCTAGATCGATAGACGTGTCGGTTGGTACGGACTACACTCGTAGCGCCAATGTAATAGGAGGCTATTTGAAGTTTGAAACGGCGGATTTTAAAGGCCTTGGTTTTGGCGCGGCGTTCTATACTACGAATGGCTTTTCGAATAACAACGACAAAACAAGCTCGCATTTCGATCCAACTTTACTTGGCAAAGATAATAAAAGTTATTCAATGGTTGGCGAGGCTTACTTGCAATATAAAAATGGCAATACAACTTTCAAAGCGGGTCGTCAAAAATTGGACACTCCAATGGCGGGAAGCGACGACGCGAGAATGTTGCCAAACTTGTTTGAGGCATACGTGCTAAGCAATACCGACATTGCGGACACCACTCTTATCGCGGCTCACGTAACTGGTTTCGCTCAAGGCACCTTCGGTCGAGCTTACGACGCCTCCGCAAACGCCGCAAACTCATTATTGTCCGTCACGGCTGGTTATTCGGCGGTAGACAGTAGAAATCAAGTTGGCGAATTTAACAATATGGGAACGTACGCCGTTGGACAATCTACTGCCGGCGTTTCCGCCGCCGCAGTAGTTTACTCTGGCGTAAAAAATCTTAAATTGCAACTTTGGGATTATTACGCCCACGATATTTTAAATATTGTTTACGGTCAAGCGGATTACTCTTGGAACTGTCTTTTATCAGATAGCGTTCATCCATTCGCGGCCGCTCAGTTTATAAAAGAAAACGACGTTGGCAAAAAGTACGCCGGGAACCTCGAAGGAACGTATTGGGGAGCTAAATTCGGCGCGAAAGTAGAAAATTTCACCGCTTACGTGGCTTATTCTCAAACCGACGCGAACGACGCGGGTCAAGCGGCTACTGAAAACGCCATAATTACGGCATGGGGCGGTATGCCCGCGTTCACTCAAGGTATGGTGACTCGTCATATGTTTATGGCTGGAACAAAAGCGACGAAAGTCGCGGCTTCGTACAATTTCAAAGCCTTTGGACCGGACTTGACGACAGCGCTTTATTACGTAAAATTTGATATGGCTGTGAATAATGGTTATACTTTTGGCGATGCCAAAGAATCGGGTTTTGACATTACATATAAACCAGAAATGGTTAAAAACCTAAACCTACGTTTGCGTGGAAACTTTGCTGACGATTTTAATGTTGCTCAAGCGGGAATAACGACTAGCTGGGACGAATACAGAGTTATAATAAACTATAACTTCTAATTAAAGGAAAATAAAATGAGACAAGAACTCGTAGACAAAATCAAGGCGAATCCGGACTACCAAACTCTAGTGAAAACTAGAAGCGGATTCGCCATCAAACTCACCATCGCTATGTTGGTGGTGTATTTCGCGTTTATATTGACCATCGCGTTCGAACCGGCGCTTTTGGGCACTCCGTTGTCGGCGGATTCGGTTACGACGATTGGGATTCCCATAGGAATGGCGATTATCGTTTTCGCTTTTATACTCACGGGTATTTACACAAAAAGAGCGAACACCGAGTTTGACGATTTGACAAACAAAATCAAAAATTCGGTAAAGGAAAACTAAATGAATAACATGAATAGAATATTTCTTTTTTTAATTCTTGGTTCGATAGCGGTCTTGGCTTCTGGAACGATAGACGGCGAGATTGTGAAACAAGCGCTTAACGTTCCGGCGATCGTAATGTTCGTCATCTTCGTTGGCGCGACGCTTGGCATTACGTACTGGGCTGCGAAACGCACAAAATCAGCTAAAGATTTCTACACCGCCGGTGGTGGAATCACAGGTTTTCAAAATGGTATGGCGATAGCTGGAGATTATATGTCAGCGGCGTCTTTTCTTGGAATTTCCGGACTTGTTTACGCTAAAGGCTACGATGGTCTTATCTACTCTATCGGCTTTTTGGTCGGTTGGCCAATCATCCTTTTTATGATCGCCGAGCCTCTTAGAAACTTGGGTAAATACACTTTCGCGGACGTCGCTTCTTATAGACTTAAGCAAATGCCAATCCGCACTCTCGCGGCTTCAGGCTCGATCGCGACGGTCATTCTTTACCTAATCGCTCAAATGGTTGGTTCAGGAAAGCTTATCCAACTTTTGTTCGGCCTTCAGTACGAAGTGGCGGTTGTTTTAGTCGGCGTTCTTATGATACTCTACGTAACGTTTGGCGGTATGCTAGCGACGACTTGGGTTCAAATCATCAAGGCGTTCTTGCTTCTCTCGGGCGCCACGTTTATGGCTCTCGCGGTTATGGCTCACTACGACTTTAGCTTTGGCGCTCTTTTCGCCGATGCGGTTGAGATGAAAGGTTTGGCCGTGATGAGTCCAGGTGGACTCGTTAGCGATCCAATATCGGCCATATCGTTAGCGGTGGCCCTTATGTTCGGAACCGCGGGTCTTCCTCACATTCTTATGAGATTTTTTACGGTTGGCGACGCCAAAGAGGCTCGCAAGTCGGTATTCTACGCGACGGGATTTATCGGTTACTTCTACATTCTAACCTTTATCATCGGATTTGGCGCCATCGTTATGGTTTTCAAAAATCCAGAGTATTTGGACCTCGCCAAAGAAGCCGTTAGCGGTGGAAGCCCGATTCTCGGCGGAAACAACATGGCGGCGATTCACTTGTCCCACGCGGTTGGCGGAGACTTCTTCCTAGGTTTCATTTCAGCGGTCGCGTTCGCCACTATTTTGGCGGTTGTTTCGGGTCTAACTTTGGCGGGAGCTTCGGCGATCAGTCACGACCTTTACGCTTCGGTTATCAAAAAAGGACAGGCTGACGGTATGGCGGAGATGAAAGTTTCCAAAATAGCTACGGTAGTTCTTGGAATCATCGCTATCATCATGGGTATCATGTTTGAGAAGCAAAACATCGCGTTCGTCGTCGGTCTCGCGTTCGCTATCGCGGCGTCGGCCAACTTCCCGATTTTATTCCTTTCTATGTACTGGAAAAATCTAACGACTCGCGGCGCCGTAATCGGCGGCTCTTTAGGCCTTGCGACAGCGGTTGTTTTGGTTATACTTGGACCAATCGTCTGGGTTCAGATTTTAGGAAACGCGGAAGCGATTTTCCCTTACAAATACCCAGCGTTGTTCTCGGTAACGACCGCGTTCCTAGGTATCTGGTTCTTCTCTATCACGGACAAGTCTCATGACGCGGAAGCGGAAAGAGAAGCGTTCGAGGCTCAGTACATCAGAAGTCAAACCGGTATCGGCGCCGAAGGCGCGTCCGAGCACTAGTCATGAGCATTTTAGACCAACGAAAATTAATCGAGTCTATTCATCCTTTTGAGTTGTTGAGTTCCAGGGAACTCGACAACTTGATGAAAAAAATCGACATAGCCTACTATCCAAAAGACACTCTCCTCGTCTCTAAAACTCTCCCATCCATCGCTTTTTACATTATTATCAAAGGTTCCGTGCGAGAATTTAAAGGCGAGGAAGTTCACAACGTATATTCTTCTGGAGATTTTTTCGACGCGGACGCGCTCATATACTCCGCTACGGAGGGTAGATTCGTCGTGGAGGAAGAGCTTATCTGTTATGAGATCAAAAAAGAGGATTTTCTCGAACTTATGCAAAACAAAAAGATTCAAGGCTACTTTTTGGAAGATTTCATATCTCGCCACAAACAACTTAAAAATCAAGACGTGGCGAGCGATTTGACCCCATTTCTAATCTCAAAAGTGTCGGAAATCTTTTTGCGAGCCGCTTGCGTAGTCTCCCAAAGCGAAACCATTTTCGACTCCCTGAAAAAACAAGAAGAGCTGCAGGCGAACGTTATTATAGTCGAGAGTCAAGACGGCTACATGATAGTCACCGACAGCGACTTGAGAAAGAGGGTTCTTCTGGGCGAAGCGACCGTAGAATCGAAAATCTCCGAAATCGCTAGCAAAGGCCTAATTACCATAGACGTAAACGACTTTTTGTTCAACGCGCTTTTGAGTATGACCCACAAAGGGGTTAAACGTCTCGTAGTGACGGACGGCGCGAAGATCGTTGGCGTTTTGGAGCAACTCGACCTATTGAGCTACTTCGCGAACCATTCGCAACTCGTGGCGGTTCAGATTGACCAGGCGAAAAACGTCGACGACTTGAAAACGCTCCAAGGCGACTTGAGGAACCTTATCGTGACTCTTCGAGCCAAAGGCGTGAAGGTGAGATACGTCACGAAACTCGTCTCAACGCTCAATCTCAAGATTTATAAAAAAGTTTTCAATATGTGCGTGCCGGTTGATTTGCGAGAAAGTTGCTCCTTGATCGTCATGGGCAGCGAGGGGAGAGAGGAGCAGACCATCAAAACCGATCAAGACAACGCTTTGATTGTTAAGAGAGGGGTCGACTTGGAGCTGTTTGCGGAACCTATGACGCGGCTAAACTCCTATCTGTTAGAGTTGGGCTTTCCAAAGTGTAGCGGAGACGTTATGGTGAGCAACGCTTACTGGAGGAGAGACGTCGATGGCTACGAAAAACTTATAGACGAATGGGCGCAAAGCATGAGCGACGAGAGCGTTCAAAACTTAAGTATATTTTTAGACGCCAAACACGTGGCGGGCGACGAAACTCTTTTGGGCGAGCTTAAAACTTATCTTCATCATAATTTTCACGCGCGCGACGACGTTTTGGCCCATATAGCCAAAGCCGTTTTAAACTTCGAAACGCCGCTTTCTCTCTTTTCAGGTTTCGTTTTGGAGAAAAGTCATTCGAACAAACTCGACCTTAAAAAAGGAGGCGTTTTCGCCATCGTTCACGGGGTGAGAACGCTTTCTTTGCAATATGGAATAAACGAGACGAACACCATCGACAGAATAAAAGCGTTGAACAACCTTGGCGCGATTGATAAAAATTTCGCGGCGGAACTTATCGAAAGTTTCGACACGCTAAGCTCTATCCGCCTAAAAGCCATGCTTGAAGCGAGTGACGTAAATGAAAGCAACTACGTCAATCCTCAAGATTTGTCAAAGGTGCAAAGGGATTTGCTAAAAGACAGTTTTAAAATCATAAACAAATTTAAAAAGTTTATGAGTTTTCATTTTCATTTAAACATAGTTGCGTAAGAATGTTCTCTTTTATATCGGATTTTCAGAAAAAAAGGAATCGAGCGAAACTCAAAGACGAAGAGTTCGATTTTTTGTTTCATGAAGACGAGAGTGGAGAATATGTCGTTTTTGATACCGAAACGACAGGTTTAAACCCAAAAGTGGATGAAATTTTATCCATTGGAGCGGTGAAGATTAAAGATAATAAAATCTTAACTTCACAAATTTTTGAGTTGTTCGTAAAAAATTCAAAAGAGATAAGTTCTAAAAGCATAGAGATTCACGGCATACGTCATTGCGATTTGGAAAACGCGATTGAAAGCGAAGTGGCGATAAAAGAGTTTTTGCGTTTTATAGGTTCTCGTCCACTCATAGGGTATTACTTGGAATTTGATATAAGTATGATAAACAAATATACAAAACCAATGTTAGGTATAACTTTACCAAATCAAACAAAGGAAGTCTCTGAAATTTACTTTGATAAAACAATTTGCCTAATTCCACAAGGAAATATTGATTTACGATTCGATACAATCCTACGCAAATGCGACGTTCCCAATATGGGAGCGCATAACGCCGTCAACGACGCCATCATGACGGCCATGATTTATTTAAAATTAACAAAGGAAAAATAAATGTCAAAAGAAGTTTTTAAGCCAAACAAAGAGTTCTCAAAAACGGCTAGAATTAAAAATATGTGCGAGTATCAAGCTCTTCAAGACGAGGCGACTGAGGACTATGAAGGTTTTTGGGGCAGATTCGCCAAAGAGAAGATAGACTGGATTGAGCCATTCACCAATGTGCTTGACGAAAGCAAAGCTCCTTTCGTAAAGTGGTTTGAAGGCGGAAAACTCAACGTATCGCATCAATGTATCGATCGCCATTTGGACGCGCGCAAAAACAAAGCGGCAATCATCTTCGAAGGCGACCGCGGAGACAAACAGGTCATAACTTATCTTGACCTTTACTACAACGTAAACAAGTTGGCCAACTTGCTAAAAGAAGATTTTGGCGTAAAGAAGGGCGATAGAGTCGTTATCTATATGCCGATGATTCCAGAAGCCGCTTACGCGATGCTAGCCTGCGCTAGAATTGGCGCGATTCACAGTATCGTATTTGGCGGATTTTCTTCCGAAGCGCTTAAGGACAGAATCGAAGACGCGCAAGCTAAAGTGGTTATCACGGCTGACGGAGCTTACCGAAAAGAGAAGCCCTATATGCTTAAGCCGGTAGTCGACGCCGCGATAGGCGCCAACTCTCCAGTTGAGAAAGTTCTAGTCGTTGAGAGAAACAACGAAGACGTAACTTGGGTCGCCGGTCGCGACTACTCTTACAACGAACTCATCAAAAGCAAATCTGGCAAATGCGAAGCGGAAGTTATGGACAGCGAAGATCCTCTTTTCTTGCTTTACACTTCAGGCTCCACGGGCAAGCCAAAAGGCGTTCAGCACAACTCCGCGGGTTATATACTTTGGGCTCAAATGACTATGGAATGGGTGTTCGACGTTAAAGAGAACGATACCTACTGGTGTACAGCCGACGTTGGTTGGATTACGGGACACACCTACATAGTTTACGGACCGCTCGCTATGGGCGCGACGACCGTAATGTTCGAGGGCGTTATAACGCACCCAGACGCGGGTCGTCCTTGGAAAATGGTCGAAGAACATAAAATAAATCAGTTTTACACGGCTCCAACCGCCATTCGCGTTTTACATAAAATGGGTGAAAACGAACCGGCGAAATACGACCTCTCAAGCCTTAAGGTTCTTGGAACCGTTGGCGAGCCAATCGATCCTCCAGCATGGAAATGGTACTACGAACAAGTGGGCGGTTCCAAGTGCGCGATCGTCGACACTTACTGGCAAACCGAGACTGGCGGACACGTAGTTTCTCCACTCCCTGGAGCCACTCCTATCAAACCAGGATGCGCGACTCTTCCTCTTCCTGGAATTATGGCGGAAATCTTAGACCCAGCGACTGGCGAAGTGGCTGAGGTTGGCGAGACTGGCTATATGTGTATCACCAAGCCTTGGCCGGCTCAAATCCGTGGCGTTTGGGGCGATGAAGAGCGTTACGTTAAATCATACTATGGCGATGTCGTAAAAGACGGGAAAGCCGTTTACTTTACGGGTGACGGCGCTCGTTACGACGAAGACGGTTATATTACGATTACGGGACGCACCGATGACGTTATCAACGTAAGCGGGCATAGAATGGGCACCGCCGAAGTCGAAGCGGCCATCAAGAAACATCCAAACGTAGCGGAAGTCGCAGTCGTTGGCAAGCCTCACGAGTTGAAAGGCGAGGGCATTTTCGCGTACATCGTTCTTAAATCGGATGATGGGGTCGCCGATGAAGTCGAAGAGGTGAAAGCGATTAACAACATCATCAAAAAAGAGATAGGAAACATCGCTCTTTGCGACGATATGGTTTTCGCTCCAGGACTTCCTAAAACTCGTTCAGGGAAAATCATGAGAAGAATCCTTCGCTCAATCGCCAAAGGCGAAGCGATCACTCAAGACATCTCGACGCTAGAAGACCCAAGCATAGTTGAAAAAATCAACACTATGGTCAACAAATAGTCCATAGGCGCTATAATTTCATAACTAACTTTTAAAGAGACAATATGGAATTATGCGTAGCTTTGGATTTACCCTCCAAACAAGAAAATCTAGATCTGATAGAAAAAATAAAAGACTACGACGTCTGGCTTAAAGTCGGACTTCGCAGTTACATCCGCGACGGCGAAGAGTTTCTTCGAGACGTCAAAAAAATCAATCCCGACTTTAAAATATTTTTAGATCTAAAACTCTACGACATACCCAACACTATGGCCGACGCGGCCGAATCCATCATGGGTCTCGGAGTCGATATGTTTAACGTCCACGCGAGCGCTGGAAAACGAGCTATGAGCGAAGTTATGGCTAGGTTGGACGCTTACGATGCCAGACCAATAGTTTTGGCTGTGACGGCTCTTACGTCGTTCAATGAAGAGGAGTTCGCGGCCGTGTACGAAAAGGACATAGCCGCTAAAGCCGACCAATTCGCGAAAGACGCGATGGAGAGCGGACTAGACGGCGTCGTCTGTTCGGCTTACGAGAGCAAGTCCATCAAAGAGATAACGTCAAAAGAGTTTATGACGCTAACGCCAGGCATTCGTCCATTTGGAGAAGACGCTGGCGACCAAAAACGCGTCGCCGACGTGGCGTTCGCCAAAGAGGCTCTCGTGGACTTTATAGTCGTCGGGCGCCCCATATACAAATCCGAAAATCCAGCCGAAGTTGTGAAGAGGATTTTAGAGCGACTTTAGAGGTTTTTTCCAACCTTGATTCTCAACTCTTCAAAATTTTTGTGCTTTTGAGCCACTTTAGTGAGCTTAAACTCTCCACTTAACCGATAAACGCCCGTAGAATTTATAAAATATTCCGCTTGCAAATCGCTTCTTTTTTTAAGATTTAGTATTCTAAAACTGAGATTGTCGAGAACGAGCGGTGACTGATTTTTATTTTCAAAATACGTAAGCACCATATGACGGCCGCCGCGAAAATTCTCTTTGACGACCGTTATAAAGAGCTTCTTCTCGTCAAATCCAAGTTTGATAAGCGAGTAGTATTTGATGATGGCGTAGTCTTCGCAATCGCCATAGCCTATGGTTAAAAACTCTTTTGGCGTAGACCAGTCGTCCTCTTTTTTTTTAATCACGTCGTCATACTGAGCCAAGAGTCCATTGAGATAAAAATTTATTTTGTTTAGCTGTTTTTTTTGAGAATCTTTTTCGCAAGAGTCGATGTAATCGCTGTAATCAACTATTCTATTTTTAGAGATGACGTCATTTTTTTCAATAGCCTCGAACTCTTGAATCGTGAATGTGGGGTAGTCTTGGGCAAACAACGCAAGCGATA
>ERZ889078.726-NODE-726-length-29005-cov-10.904629_pt1 | contig 29005 bp, 27 predicted proteins | sample MGYA00521266_ERZ889078 | MGnify/ENA primary metagenome ERZ889078 (study PRJEB32303, sample SAMEA104408618) | aquatic metagenome | biome: Brackish water; feature: Pelagic; material: water | place: Baltic Sea | collected 2014-06-16T06:34:00 | depth 76,534 m ...
ACGTATTAATATTGTATCTTTGTACGTCTAAACAATATAATCATGGATACAAAACTGACCTTAAGATTGAAAAAGCGGGTTATTGATCAAGCAAAAAAATATGCTGCAGATCATGAAACTAGTCTCTCAAAGATAATCGAGAACTTTTTGGCTGCTATAACTTCTGAATCTGAAGAGGAGGAAGAAATCTCTCCTTTAATTAAATCACTGAGCGGGATTATTCATGTACCGGCAGATTACAAAAGCAAAGAAGACTTTCATAAACACCTTAATGAGAAATATTTATGAAAACAGTCGTCTTTGTTGATACTGACATTATTTATGATCTGCTCGCCAACCGTGATCCTTACTACCAAGCAGCAGCCAAGTTGTTCACAAAAGCAGATGAAGGGAAGATCAAAATTTTCATTTCGGCTTTATCGATAGCAAATCTCCACTATTTATTATCAAAACAACTTTCATCCCAGGGGGCAAAACAAGCCCTACGGAAACTCAGGCTTATAGTGCGTATATTACCTTTAAATGAGAAAATTGTTGATTTAGCATTAAATTCTGAATTCTCTGACTTTGAGGATGCAATTCAATATTTCTGTGCTTTGGAAAATGATATTGAAATCCTTCTTACACGAAATCTGAAGGACTATAAAAAAGCGCAGATGGCTGTCATGACAGCTCAGGATTTTATTAACTTCTAATTGGGTCTGGCACTAACAAGCCATCAGCCGATCATACCGGCCAATGTGATCCAAAGTTGGTAGCAGAAAAGTAAATGAAGAAAAAACGAACACACAGGCCAACCCAATCAACGCCCGGCCAGCGGCTGCCGGCCTCCCGTTAGCCGTTATTATTGTACGATTATGAAAAAAGCGGTAATGACATCCGTAATCTGCCTTATGATTCTGCAAGCTATGTCGCAAGTGCAGGTTGGATTAACATTTCAACCAAACTGGAGTTTTAAAAACAGGGATATAAATTGGTTCAACTATTCGATTTCAGCCAAATCAAGCATCGTATTATATAAAAATCTATCGGTAATTCTCGGCATTGGATATGCTCCAGAGAAATATGATAGACTTGGCTGGGATATTGGAATAGATAGATTAATGCCTGATCTTCATTATTATCACCTTATCCAAACTGAACTACAATTAAGCTACAATTTCTTAAACAGAAACAAAAATAGACAAATCAATAAACGTAAATAATGTCTACCTAAATATTGGTTTCGGCTTGCAGTATAGAATAAACTCTATTGCTGTTGCAATTGAACCACTATATTACTATTCATTGAAGGAAGGGAACTTCTTTAAGGATCGCATTGGAATAAACTTTGGAATATTTTATCGCTTTGCAAGCGGGATCTAGGTCGTGAAACTGGTAGGGGAGAAGGGGGAGCAGGTCGGGAAGTTTAGTAAGAATTACAATCAAAACATGAGTTTTCTAAGCAAAATATCAAACATCTTTCTGTTACTCCTCCTCTTCCCGTTGGCACTTACAGCTCAGGAGTGGCAGAACATCTGTTCGCCAGGGGTAACGTTTTATAAAGACTCCAATTACACTTTTAAAGCATTTCGGTTAGACTCATTACAGGTTTTAGGAATAAACGACACGATGTTTTACTCATTCCTGGCTTTACGTGACACTAGCACATCTTTACTGTCAACTGAATGTGCTGACACCTCCTATGGGTCAATTCTTGGCACCAGAATCTTGAAACAAACGAATAATAGGATTGTTTTTTTCAACCAGTTTAATGATTCGATCATACTTAAATCGTTATCCACGCTGAATGAATTTTGGACGTGCATCCAATTATCAGATGGTGCCTTTCTCCAAGCTCAAGTTACCAGTGTGGAGATTGACACTATAATGGGATTGCAAGATTCTCTCAAGATCATTACCTTTCAAGCAAAAGACAGTTTACATCAAAATATTTCTCATCATCTAAACGGTCAGGATATATGGTTATATAAGCATTATGGGATTGGAAAGATTTTTGATTTCTACAATTTCCCAAACGATTCATTATCATATTTTCTTTCAGGACAGACTCATTTTCAATTGGGCGATCAGGACTTTGGCTGGAGAGAGATCTTTGAATTTAATATAGGAGATGAATTTCACTATAAAGGAATACAAATCTCACCTTATTATTATGGTTTCGAAAGCATTGAAAAGGTTCTTGATAAAACAGTTTACGAGAATAGTGATTCTGTTGCATATATATTTGAGCATTGTGAGTATCGTTTTAATCCAAGTGGCCCTGGATGGCTATACATTTATGATACGGTTGTCAGAACATATAATTTCCTGGAAATGGATACCATTTCCTGGATTTTCGTCATGCCAGATGAATTTAAAAGAAAGGATACACTAATATGGAGTTACGCATCTGAATACTATAGCTATACTGACACATCAAAAATGGAAAGAATCAAAGGACGATTATTTGATAAATATATGGTGTGGGTGGATACGTGCTGGTTTGCATTTAATTTTTTTATCATCGATAGTACGGAATACGCCGATGGCTTAGGACAAACCTTTCATTCCAATAATATAGATATCGAATCTTCTAAGCTTGTCTACTATAAAAAAGGCTATGAAACATGGGGGACTCCAGTAGCGACCGACTGTCCCACGTTGGTTTCGACTGAAGAAACCCCTGTGCCGCAAACAGAGTACCCTATTTATCCTAACCCCGCATCCACTCATATCACCATCGAAGCACCCTTACAAAGCCAGATATCTATCATTAGCCTCCACGGTCAGAAACTCATAAATCGCCAGATCACTCAACCCAAAACAAGTATTGATGTCAGCACCTTGCCCAGTGGAGTCTATATCGTAAAGCTGGTAGGGGTGAAGGGAGTGCAGATGGGTAAATTTGTAAAGCAGTAAAGCATAAAAATCAGCCTGGTGGCTGCTGATCAAAAATTAGGGGCATTTAATTAAAGTATTCAATAATGAAAAAACCACAAACAAGAAATTCTTGTAAGTGGCTGACTCTCTTCGTGGGATGTACTAGATTCGAACTAGCGACCCCATGCCTGTCAAGCATGTGCTCTAAACCAACTGAGCTAACATCCCGAAAACGGTTGCAAAAATAAAAAAAAAAGTTAATAGCGAAATGGTGAAATAGTGAAATAGCGAAACTAAAAAGAATCATTCGTCATTCGTAATTCATGTTCATTCCTGTGCATTGGAAAAGACCCCAACGATCTCCCCATAGTAGACCATATGAAAATCCCTTATCGGGTAATACTTCTCAATTATAGCAAGATCCAGGGTCCCTGGTTCAAGCCGGTGTTTATGGATGATACGGCATTCATAATGGATCGCCGACTCCTGAATATAGAATGCTGTAGTGCTTTCCCCTTTGGTCATTTTGAATCCGCACGCTTCTACTTTATTGATATCCTGTCCGGATCGGGTGCCGCATATCCCGATCTGTTTCTTGTATTCATCCGGGAGAATATTGACTGTGAAGGCCTGGCTATCCTCCATGAGTCCAAAGGTGTAGCGGGTAGGCCGGACCAGTACCTGGAAAACAGGACGGTTCCAGATATATCCCAGACTGCCCCAACCGATTGTCATCGGATTTGGCGGTACTCCGGCAACGAGCAGGATGCCATGACCCTGCATCTTATCCATCGTCACCTCAAATGCATCGAATGTTCCTATCTCTTTTCGCATATTTTTCTACTTTTGCTGATTAAACAATTAAAGGAATCCCGGTATGTTAACAAAGGTAGAGAAAATAATGGTTTTCATCCTGCTCGCCTGTTTTTCCATCACAGGTTATTCGCAGAAAGAAGATCAGGAGATAACACTCAAAGATGTGTTCAAAAAGCGGACCTTTTCATCGAAAGGTGTTTATGGAATGCAGCCGCTCAAAGATGGTCTTCATTTTAGCCAGGTTAAGCATGATAGTCTCAATGTATATGACTACCGTACCGGAGATTATGTGCGAACAATTGTGACTTCTCCAGACCTGATCCCGAAAGGAGATACGACTCCCGTTCCGATCTCCAGTTACACGTTGAGCAAAGATGAATCGAGGATTATGTTTTCTTCTGACAGAGAGTCGATCTACAGGCACTCTTCCAAATCACACTATTATATATATGATATTGCGACGAAGATCCTGGTTCCATTATCAGATGGCGAAAAGCAGCAGCTTGCCACCTTTTCTCCTGATGGGAACAAAGTAGCTTTTGTCCGTGACAACAATATCTTCATTCGCGATCTGGAATCCGGCATCTGGGATCAGGGAACCATTGGTGGGCAGGGTGATGATACTAACCGCGACCCAGTCTTCACCAGTGAGATGCAGATTACATCCGACGGCTTGTTCAATGAGATTATCAACGGCGCTACCGACTGGGTATATGAAGAGGAGTTTGGTTTCACAAAGGCTTTCTTCTGGTCGCCCGACAGCAAAAAGGTTGCCTACTACCGGTTTGACGAAAAACGGGTCAAAGAATATAAACTGGAGTATTATGGAGATGTTTACCCGGAGATTTATACGTATAAATACCCCAAGGCAGGTGAGGATAACTCGTTGATAGGCATCAGGATCTACAACATGGAGAGCGGAGAGACGGTTCCTGTTAACATCGGGACGGAAACAGACATCTATATCCCCAGGATAAAATGGACAACCAATCCCAACACTCTGGCACTGTACATGATGAACCGACATCAGAATATATTGGAGCTTCTGCTTGTGGATGCCAATACTGGTTCGTCAAACGTGATCCTGACTGAGAACAATCCATGGTATATTGATATCACGGATGACTGGACGTTCCTGAAGGATGGGAAATCGGTACTGCTGACAAGTGAAAAGGATGGATACAATCATTTGTATTTGTATAATTTAAACGGAATGTTAATCAGGCAGCTGACCTCCGGTCCATGGGATGTGATTGCGTTGTACGGTGTGGATGAAGAACGTGGTCTTGTCTATTTCCAGTCGGGAGAGTTTTCTCCCCTCAACCGGGAGGTGAATGTAGTTGGTATTGACGGGAAGGGGAGGAAGACGCTCACGGGGAAGGAGGGATACAATCGTGCTCAGTTCAACTCCGATTACACCTATTATATTAATAACTGGTCTGATGCGAATACTCCACCATTCATTACGGTTAACAAATCGAATGGAAAAGAGGTCAGGATTCTTGAGACCAATGAAAAGCTGAAGGAGAAAATGAAGGAGTATGATTTCTCGCAAGTCAATTTCTTCACATTCAAAACGGATGACAACATGGAACTTAACGGATGGATGTTAAAGCCACCCGATTTTGATCCGGAGAAAAAATATCCGGTTCTATTCACGATTTATGGAGGTCCGGGTTCCCAGACTGTATCAAACCGTTGGGGAACAGCCAGCGCCTGGAATCAATTGATAGCTCAACACGGCATCATTGTGGTTTCTGTCGATAACAGGGGGACGGGTGCCCGCGGCCAGGAGTTCAAGAAATGCACCTACCTCGAATTGGGAAAATTTGAAACACTGGACCAGATAGAAGCTGCCAAATATCTGGGATCTTTACCATACATTGATAAAAGCCGAATTGGTATGTGGGGATGGAGTTTTGGTGGATATCTCACCTTATCCTGCCTGACCAAAGGGGCCGATTATTTCAGTATGGGTGTTGCTGTTGCTCCTGTAACAAACTGGAAGTATTACGATAATATTTATACGGAAAGGTTTATGCGTACTCCCGCGGAGAATGAGAAGGGATATGAGGATAACTCGCCTGTCAATCACGCTGAGAAGCTGAAAGGGAATATCCTGATTATCCATGGCATGGCCGACGATAATGTCCATGCCCAGAATACGTATGACATGATCTCGGCGCTGGTTGCTGCAGACAAACAGTTTGAGTTGCGGGTTTATCCTAACAGCAACCACGGGATCTACTCCGGAAAAAACACCACCTGGCATAACTACAGCAGGATGACGGAGTTTATATTGGACAATCTGACAAACCCCCAAACCCCCTAAAGGGGGCTTACTCCCCTCTCCTTGAGGAGAGGGGCAGGGGTGAGGTAATAGCTGGATATCTGGATGAATATGTAAATTTTGAATTTTGAATTTTGAATTTTGAAATTGAAGTGGTATCTTTGCAGCCCTTTTTAAGGAATAATTTGTAAATTCAAACAATAAAGAGAGAGAACACATGATTGTCGTACCTGTCAAAGAAGGTGAAAACATCGACCGGGCCTTGAAGAAGCTGAAACGGAAATTTGAAAAAACAGGCGTAGTGAGAGAGGTGAGGGAACGTCAGAAGTTCACCAAACCATCTATCAAGCGCAGGGAAGAAATTCAAAAAGCTGTATACATTCAGAAACTTCGCGAAGAACTGGGTTAAAAAGCGATTTTGTAAGAAGAAATTTTGAACCGGACGAATATAGTTGTATATTTATCCGGTGAACGGGTGAAACCATCAAAGTTTCTTCTTATTTTTTTGGATGTGGTGAAGGAGAAGTTTATTGAATATATCAAGTTTGAGAAGCGATACTCGCCTCACACAATTACAGCCTACCATAGTGATCTCTCACAATTTCTTGATTTTCTAGAGCACCATTACGATCTCCTGGATATAGGCGAGGTTGATCATACTATGATCCGCTCGTGGCTTGTTTATCTGTTGGGACAGGGACTGAGTGAACGGAGTGTGAACCGCAAGATGACCACGCTGAAATCCTTTTACGCCTACCTTATTAAAACAGGTGACGCTGAGGTCAATCCGATGAATCGTATTACTTCATTGAAAACCAGCAAGCGTCTTCCCGTTTATGTTGAACAGGATCGGATCGACCTCATGTTTGATCAACTTGATTTTGGAGAGGGGTATCCGGCCATGCGAAACCGGATGATCATTGAAGTACTCTATTCTACAGGAATGCGTTTGTCGGAATTGGTTAATCTTTATGACTATAATGTGGATCTTAATCATGCCAGTTTGAAAGTGTTGGGTAAACGAAATAAAGAGCGAATTATCCCGTTTGGATCAACTGTGGGAGAGTTGTTGAAGCAATATCTGGATCTTAAGCGGTCACTTTTTCCCGACCAAACCTGGCTCTTTCTGACGGACGGGGGAGCCCAAATTTATCCAAAGATGGTCTATCGGATTGTTAACCAGGCCCTTGCTCAGGTTTCAACGCTCACCAGGAGAAGCCCACATGTGCTCCGGCATACATTTGCAACCCACCTGTTAAATAATGGAGCGGAGCTGAATGCAGTAAAAGAGCTGCTCGGACACAGCAGTCTGGCAGCCACGCAGGTTTATACCCACAATGAAATTGAGAAACTTAAACGTATATATCAACAAGCTCATCCAAAAGCTTAACTAAAAAAGGAGGTGATATGAATTTGATTATTAACTCTGTACATTTTAAAGCCGATAAAAAACTAGAATCTTTCGTCAAAGACAAGCTTGCTAAATTACCATCGGTTTACGAAGGTGTAATCGGTGCAGAGGTAAAGTTAAAAGTTGATAACAATGACGTCCCGGAAAATAAAATTGCTGAGATTAGATTGATGATCAAAGGGAATGACTTGTTTGTGGTAAAGGAGGCTAAAACATTTGAAGAGTCAGTCTCCATGGCCACAGATGTCCTGCGCAGGCAGTTAAGAAAGTACAAGGAGAAGCAAAGAGGCAAATAATAAATGACGAATTTTCAGAAAACTCTTTGATAATTTTCGAATTATTTATACTTTTGCAGTCCTTTTTCGTGAAGGACTGTTTTTTATATATGATATTAGTTCATTGAAATATCTGTAGAGCCGCGGTTAACCGTGGCTGTACAACATGAGTAGGCAACATACGCCGATGTAGCTCAGCTGGTAGAGCAGCTGATTTGTAATCAGCTGGTCGGCGGTTCGAGTCCGTCCATCGGCTCATGGGGAGATACCAGAGCGGTCAAATGGGGCAGACTGTAAATCTGTTGGCTAAGCCTTCGGAGGTTCGAATCCTCCTCTCCCCACCAGAGAAAATGGTGAAATAGTGAAATAGTGAAATGGTGAAATAGTATCTTTTTAATACACCATATCACCATCTCATCACTTCACCATCTGATTTGCGGAAGTAGCTCATTTGGTAGAGCGGAAGCCTTCCAAGCTTCAGGTGGCGGGTTCGAGCCCCGTCTTCCGCTCAATCCTGGGCCATTAACCGGGCTTTCACCTAAACCCGGATGTTGTCCGGGGGATTAACGAAAGCCTTTGTAGCTCAGGGGTAGAGCACTTCCTTGGTAAGGAAGGGGTCAGCAGTTCAATTCTGCTCAAAGGCTCAAAAATCTTGCAATTAATCAAAAAATCACGTAATTAAACTTTAATTCAAAATGGCAAAAGCAAAATTCGAACGTACAAAACCGCACGTTAATGTTGGAACAATCGGGCACATTGACCATGGTAAAACTACGTTAACAGCTGCTATTACATTGGTACTGGCAGATGCAGGTTTATCCGAATACCGGTCCTTTGATTCCATCGACAATGCTCCTGAAGAGAAGGAGAGAGGGATTACAATCAACACCGCACACATCGAGTATTCAACAGCTAATCGTCACTATGCACACGTTGACTGTCCGGGACACGCTGACTATATCAAAAATATGGTTACCGGTGCTGCCCAGATGGACGGTGCAATTCTGGTTGTTGCTGCTACTGACGGTCCGATGCCCCAAACCCGTGAGCACATCCTCCTGGCACGTCAGGTAGGTGTTCCCCGTATGGTGGTTTTCATGAACAAGTGTGATATGGTTGACGATCCTGAACTTCTCGACCTCGTGGAGATGGAAATTCGTGAGCTTCTGACCTTTTATGGTTTTGATGGCGACGAGACTCCAATCGTACGCGGATCTGCACTTGGTGGATTGAATAAAGAGGCTGAATGGGTTGGCCAGATCATGGAACTTATGACTGCTGTGGATGAATATATCCCGCTGCCTGTCCGTGATGTTGAAAAACCATTCCTGATGCCGGTTGAAGACGTATTCTCAATCACAGGTCGCGGAACCGTTGCTACCGGCAGAATTGAAACCGGAGTAATCAATACTGGCGATCCTGTAGATATCATCGGGATGGGTGCCGAAAAGCTGAAATCAGTTGTAACCGGAGTGGAGATGTTCCGCAAGATTCTCGACAGAGGAGAAGCTGGTGACAACGCTGGTTTGCTACTTCGCGGGATCGACAAAGATGAGATTCGCCGTGGTATGGTTATTGCTAAGCCCGGATCCATCACCCCACACAAACACATCATGGCACAGGTTTATATCCTGAAGAAAGAAGAAGGTGGCCGTCATACGCCATTCCATAACAGATACCGCCCTCAGTTTTATTTCAGAACAACTGATGTAACGGGTGAAATTATGCTTCCCGAAGGTGTTGAGATGGTCATGCCTGGTGATAACCTTGGTATTGAAGTGAACCTGATCTCCGAGATCGCCATGAGTAAAGGTCTGCGTTTCGCAATTCGTGAAGGTGGACGTACGGTTGGTGCAGGTCAGGTAACAGAGATCCTTGACTGATCAACGTTTTGAATTAAAGATTAATTGCACACGGGTGTAGCTCAATTGGTAGAGTGGCGGTCTCCAAAACCGTAGGCTGTGGGTTCAAATCCTACCACCCGTGCAAATATTTAGATAAATGGCTAAGTTTAAAGTGGTTACCTATATTAAAGAGGCCTATGATGAGCTGGTCCATAAAGCTTCCTGGCCAACATGGTCAGAGTTGCAGAGCAGCGCAATCGTAGTATCTGTGGCATCTCTCATTATTGCCCTGGTTGTATTTGCGATGGACGAAGTCTTCCGAAACATTTTAACACAGTTTTATAAGCTTTTCTAGCCATCCTAGGAAGATTTATCTAAGATTTTACAGGATTCTACACGTTGATACAATTGCACCGAAGGCATGATTGAACAGGATAAAAAGTGGTACGTTGTCAGAGCCATTAGTGGGAATGAAAAGAAGGTGAAGCATTATCTCGAAACCGAGATTGCCAATCACAACCTTCAGGATTACATTACCCAGATTCTGATTCCCACTGAAAAAGTTTACATGATCCGTAACGGGAAGAAAGTGAGTAAAGAACGGAACTATTATCCCGGGTATGTGCTCATCGAAGCCATTCTGGTCGGTGAAGTTCCGCATATCATACGAAACGTTCCCGGAGTTCTGGGGTTTCTTGGTGCGAAAGGGGCCGCTCATCCGTTACGACCTTCTGAGGTAAAACGATTGTTAGGGAAATTTGATGAGTTGTCAGAGCAGGGTGAAGAGGTCAACATTCCCTATATCGTTGGCGAGACTGTCACTGTTGTCGACGGTCCTTTCAACAGCTTCAGCGGTGTGATTGAAGAGATCAACGAAGAGAAGAAAAAGTTGAAAGTGATGGTCAAGATATTCGGACGGAAAACCCCTCTCGAACTTGGCTTCATGCAGGTTCAGAAAGAGTAGAAGAGGCGTGATTCAACACAACTCAGGATAGGAATAGTAAAGTCGCAGCATGCTGCGACTCACCAATAACAAAAGACAAATGGCAAAAGAAATTTCTGGATTAATCAAGTTGCAGATCAAGGGTGGTTCTGCTAATCCATCTCCACCCGTCGGCCCTGCTTTGGGAGCCAAGGGTGTGAATATCATGGAGTTCTGCAAGCAGTTTAACGCTCGTACTCAAGACAAAGGAGGGAAAGTCATTCCTGTTATCATAACTGTATACCGCGATAAGTCGTTTGATTTCATCATCAAAACTCCCCCTGTAGCGGTTCAACTCATGGAAGTTGTGAAATTGCAGAAAGGCTCGGCAGAACCAAACCGTGTCAAAGTGGCAGCTGTCTCCTGGAACCAGGTAAAGCAGATCGCTGAAGACAAGATGGTTGACCTCAATGCCTTTACCGTCGAATCAGCCATGAGGATGGTGGCCGGAACTGCACGTAGCATGGGCATCACCGTATCAGGTACATTTCCAACTAATTAATCCACAGGGCAAAAAAAATATTCAATAAAACGCATATGACCAAGTTGACAAAGAAGAGGAAAGTGGCTTTTGAGAAATATGACCAAGAAGCTATTTACTCACTGAACGATGCAATAGGGATTGTCAAAGACATTACCGCAACGAAATTTGATTCCTCAATTGATATTGACATCCGCCTGGGCGTAGATCCCCGTAAGGCAAACCAAATGGTTCGTGGTACCGTGACGCTTCCTCACGGAACCGGGAAAACTATCCGGGTGCTGGTGTTGTGTACTCCCGACAAAGAAGAAGAGGCCCTGGCGGCTGGCGCTGACTTTGTGGGATTGGATGAATATGTTACTAAGATTAAGGGTGGTTGGACTGATATTGACGTAGTCATTACCATGCCCAGCGTCATGGCCAAAGTAGGTGCCTTAGGAAAGATCCTGGGTCCACGCGGGCTGATGCCTAACCCGAAAACCGGAACTGTTACAATGGAGGTTGGAAAAGCTGTCCAGGATGTAAAAGCCGGGAAGATCGATTTTAAAGTAGACAAATTTGGCATCATCCATGCTTCAGTTGCCAAGGTTTCGTTTGAACCAGGCAAAATTGAAGAGAACGCCAAGGAGCTTATCAATACCGTAGTCAAATTGAAGCCTGCTTCTGCAAAAGGGACTTATGTGAGAAGTATTTATATCTCAAGTACAATGAGTCCAGGTGTGCAGGTGGAACCCAAATCTGTTACGGCTTAATATTTCAGTAAACTGAATTATCAATCATGAAAAAAGAAGAAAAAAATCAGTTAATCGATTCTATGGTTGAGAAGCTTGATGAGGCCAATATATTTTACCTTACCGATATCTCCGATTTGAATGTGGCGACTTCTGGCAATCTACGGCGACTTTGCTTCAAACGCAATGTCAAGCTGCAGATGATCAAGAATACTCTCCTCAAGAAAGCAATGGAGAAAAGCGGTAAGGACTTTGAACCTTTTTACAGTATTCTCAACGGCTCTACCTCGATCATGTTTTCAGATGTCCCCAACGACCCTGCTAAACTGATCAAGGAGTTCCGGAAGAAATCTCCCAAACCCGTGCTCAAAGGAGCCTGGGTGGAGGAGAATATATATATAGGAGACGATCAACTAGACACCCTGGTGAATTTCAAATCGAGGAACGAACTGATTGCAGATCTGATTGCTCTTTTGCAATCTCCTGCTCAGAGAGTCATATCGGCATTGCAATCAGGTGGAACTAATCTCTCGGGCATCGTAAAAACGTTATCAGAAAGACCCGAGTAATCATTGAGTAAACAACAAGAATTATAAACCGTCCGGAAAGACCGGAAACCAAAACAACAATTGAAATGGCAGACTTAAAAGCTTTTGCTGAACAGTTAGTTAACCTGACCGTTAAAGAGGTCAATGAACTGGCAGCGATCCTGAAAGATGAATATGGTATCGAACCTGCAGCAGCTGCTGTAGCTATTGCTGCTCCTGGTGCTGCTGCTGAAGGCGGTGCTGAAGCAGAAGAGCAGACCGCGTTTGACGTGGTACTGATCCACCCTGGACAAGCCAAGCTGGCTGTTGTGAAACTGGTTAAAGAGTTAACCAGTCTGGGTCTCAAAGAATCGAAAGAACTAGTAGATGCTGCACCCAAGGCAATCAAAGAAGGTGTTACAAAAGATGAAGCACAAGCATTGATGAACCAACTAACAGAGGCAGGTGCAGAGGTTGAAATTAAGTAGACTATACTTTCTCATTCCTAATTAGTTATAGACTTTCCCTGAAAAAGGGGGAGGTCTATAACTTGTTTATATTGAAAGTTAAATTAGTTTCTTAACCTGTCCCTCTTAACCGGGACATAAACCATAAAGACCTTGGCTCTAAACAAAATTCAAAAAATCAGTTTTGCATCTGCTAAGATTCAGGCTGAATACCCCGATTTTCTTGATGTTCAGATACAATCTTTTAAGGATTTCTTTCAACTCGAAACCAATCCTGAGAACCGGATCAATGAAGGTCTTTTCAAGGTATTCTCAGAAAATTTCCCAATCTCGGATGCACGAAATAACTTTGTCCTGGAGTTTCAGGACTACTTCATCGATCCGCCCAGGTACTCCATTGAGGAGTGCATTGAACGTGGGCTGACTTACAGCGTTCCGCTGAAAGCCAAATTAAAACTATTTTGTACCGATCCGGAGCACGAAGATTTTGAGACCATCATTCAGGATGTATACCTGGGGATGATTCCTTATATGACCCCAAGAGGAACCTTTGTTGTCAATGGTGCCGAACGGGTGATAGTCTCCCAGCTTCACCGCTCACCCGGTGTCTTTTTCAGTACCAGCTACCATGCTAATGGTGTTCAGCTTTACTCAGCCCGGATCATCCCGTTCAAAGGCTCCTGGATCGAGTTCACCACAGATATCAATAATGTAATGTATGCTTACATCGACCGGAAAAAGAAGTTGCCGGTTACTACATTATTACGTGCTATTGGATTCGAAACAGATAAAGATATCCTGGAAATTTTCAACCTTGCACATGAAGTAAAGGTGAGCAAAGCTGCCCTTAAAAAATTAGTGGGCTCCAAACTGGCTGCCCGGGTTGTTAGAACATGGATTGAAGACTTTGTTGATGAAGATACCGGTGAAGTTGTTTCAATTGAGCGAACCGAAGTAATTATCGAGCGCGAGACAATCCTGGAGAATGAACATATAGATATAATTGTGGATGCAGGCATTAAAACGATCCTGATCCATACCAAAGATTCTCTTATTAACGACTACTCCATTATCTTCAATACTCTCCAGAAAGACCCGGCAAATTCTGAAAAAGAGGCTGTTGAGTTCATTTATCGTCAGCTGCGTAACGCGGAGCCACCGGATGAAGAGACAGCCAGAGGGATTATTGATAAACTCTTTTTCTCTGATAAACGCTATGACCTGGGAGATGTAGGTCGGTACCGGATCAATCGGAAACTGAATATGAATACTCCGATGGAGACGAAGGTCTTGACTAAGGAAGATATCATCTCAATTATCAAGTACCTGATTGAGCTGGTGAACTCAAAAGCCGAGATCGACGATATCGACCACCTCAGCAATCGCCGTGTACGTACGGTTGGTGAACAGTTGTTCAACCAATTTGGTGTTGGTTTGTCGAGGATGGCCAGGACAATCCGGGAACGGATGAATGTCCGCGATAACGAGGTTTTTACTCCAACGGACCTGATCAATGCGAAGACACTCTCTTCCGTGATCAATACTTTCTTTGGGACCAACCAGCTGTCGCAGTTCATGGATCAAACAAACCCTCTTGCCGAGTTAACACATAAACGCCGTATCTCAGCGCTTGGGCCCGGAGGTCTCTCGCGTGAACGTGCAGGGTTTGAGGTTCGCGACGTGCACTATACACACTATGGACGCCTCTGTACGATCGAAACCCCGGAAGGTCCGAACATCGGTCTTATCTCATCTTTGTGTGTTTATGCTAAGATCGACCGGCTTGGTTTCATTGAAACTCCTTATAGAAAAGTCATAGAAGGAAAGGTTTCATTTAATGAAGATCCTCTCTACCTGACTGCGGAAGAGGAAGAAAATAAGATTATTGCTCAGGCAAGCACACCTATCGGCGAGGATGGTATTTTAGTTGAAGAACGGGTAAAGGTGCGATACCTGGCTGATTATCCTATTATTGACAGGACAAAGGTTGACCTTATCGATGTTGCGCCGAACCAGATTGCTTCTATCGCTGCTTCGCTGATTCCATTCCTGGAGCACGATGATGCAAACCGTGCCCTTATGGGTTCCAACATGATGCGCCAGGCCGTTCCACTACTGAATCCGGAAGCAGCCATTGTGGGTACCGGGATCGAAGGAATGGTAGCTACCGACTCACGCGTTCTGATAAACGCCGAAGGTGATGGTGTGGTTGAAAGTGTTGATGCCAACGAGATTGTAATTAAATACAACCGTGATGAGAAGGAGCGGATGGTCAGTTTTGATGACGATTATAAACGTTACCAGCTCACCAAATTTGCCAGAACCAACCAGAATACATGCATCAACCTTAGACCAATCGTAAGGCAGGGAGATAAAGTAACAAAGGGTAAGGTTCTTTGCGAAGGATATGCTACCCAGGATGGAGAATTGGCTCTTGGCCGTAATCTTATGGTTGCCTTCATGCCCTGGAAAGGATACAATTTTGAGGATGCTATTGTGATCTCCGAAAAGGTGGTGAAAGAGGACATTTTTACCTCTATCCATATTGAAGAGTTTACTCTGGAAGTTCGTGACACGAAACGAGGTGTAGAAGAACTTACCAACGATATTCCTAATGTTAGCGCTGAAGCTACAAAAGATCTGGACGAGAACGGGTTGATCAGGATTGGAGCTGAAGTAAATGAAGGAGATATCCTTATCGGGAAGATCACGCCGAAAGGTGAGAGCGATCCTACCCCTGAAGAGAAACTGCTTCGGGCTATTTTCGGCGATAAAGCCGGTGATGTGAAGGACGCATCACTGAAGGCACCTCCCTCTATGAAGGGTGTTGTTATTCAGAAAAAACTTTTCTCCAGAATTATAAAGGACAGGAAAGCCAAAGTAAAAGAGAAGGATGATCTGAAGAAAATCGATGAAGAGTTTCACAAGGAGGAGTTCAAGTTGAAGACCATCCTTGTAGAAAAGCTCGGAGTGATGGTTAATGGGAAGATATCTCAGGGAGTTTACAACAACTTCAAAACAGAAATCGTATCCAAAGGTACCAAATTCACTCTCAAAGTCCTTACTGACATCGATTTCAATACTGTAAATCCGAATAAATGGACCACCGACAAGGAGAGGAACGAGATGATCAAGGTATTGATCAACAACTTCATTATCAAGCATAAAGAGTTGCTGGGACAATACAATCGGATTAAATTTACTTCTATGGTGGGCGATGACCTGCCAGCCGGGATTGTGCAGATGGCAAAAGTATATATTGCCAAGAAGAGGAAGCTGAAAGTCGGGGATAAGATGGCTGGTCGTCATGGAAACAAAGGGATTGTGGCCAGGATCGTTAGAGAAGAAGATATGCCTTTCCTGGAAGATGGAACACCGGTCGATATTGTTCTTAACCCGCTGGGAGTACCCTCCCGGATGAACCTGGGACAGATTTATGAAACCATCCTTGGATGGGCCGGCAAGAAGCTCGATATGCGGTTCACCTCACCAATCTTCAACGGTGCAACACAGGACCAGATCAATGCATACCTGCGTCAGGCAAATCTTCCCGAAAACGGGAAAGTATATCTCTATGACGGTCTCAGCGGTGACCGCTTTGATCAGCCAACCACTGTAGGTTATATTTATATCATGAAGCTACACCACATGGTGGATGACAAGATGCATGCCCGTTCTATCGGGCCTTACTCACTCATTACGCAGCAACCTCTTGGTGGAAAAGCCCAGTTTGGAGGCCAGCGTTTTGGGGAGATGGAAGTTTGGGCATTAGAGGCTTTTGGCGCTGCCAATATTCTTCTTGAGATCCAAACAGTCAAATCAGATGATGTCATTGGTCGTGCAAAGGCTTATGAAGCGATCGTGAAAGGGGATAATATGCCGGTATCGGGAATCCCTGAATCCTTCAATGTACTGATTCATGAGTTACGGGGACTTGGGCTCAATGTCACCTTCGATTAACGGATCAGTAAGTTAACATTTAGTTTTAAAATCGTCAATCAACAACCATATGGCTTATAGAAAAGACGGACCAGTCACCAGCGGTTTCTCAAGTATTACTGTCAGCCTTGCATCTCCCGAGAAGATCCTGGAGCTGTCAAGCGGTGAAGTACTGAAACCCGAAACCATCAACTACCGGACATATAAACCCGAACGTGATGGTTTATTTTGCGAACGGATCTTCGGACCGGTCAAAGATTGGGAGTGTCATTGCGGTAAATATAAGAGAATCAGATATAAAGGAATAGTTTGCGATCGTTGCGGTGTAGAAGTTACGGAGAAGAAGGTTCGACGCGAACGGATGGGCCATATTCAGTTAGTGGTACCAGTTGCCCACATCTGGTTTTTCCGGTCACTACCAAATAAGATAGGCTCCCTGCTGGGATTACCCACCAAAAAATTGGAGACGATCATCTATTATGAAAAATATGTGGTCATCAACCCGGGTATCCTAAAGGAGGAGAGCATCAACTACCTCGATTTTCTTTCAGAGGAAGAATATTTTGACATCCTCGAAAGGATCCCTCAGGAAAACCAGCACCTGGATGACGCTGATCCCAATAAATTCATTGCCAAAATGGGAGCAGAAGCGCTTTGTGATTTGCTGGCAAGGCTTGATCTTGACAAAGAATCATTTGATTTGAGGCACAAAGCCAATACTGAAACTTCACAACAGCGTAAAGCTGAAGCTTTAAAACGGCTCCAGGTATTTGAGGCTTTTCGGGATGCTCAGAAAAGGTTGGAAAATCGTCCGGAATGGATGATTGTGAAGGTGGTCCCTGTTATACCACCCGAGCTTCGGCCTTTAGTCCCACTTGACGGCGGGCGATTTGCCACTTCTGACCTGAACGATCTCTACCGCCGGGTGATTATTCGTAACAACCGTCTGAAAAGGTTAATAGAGATCAAAGCTCCGGATGTGATTCTTCGCAACGAAAAACGAATGTTGCAGGAAGCAGTCGATTCATTGCTGGATAATTCCCGTAAAGCAAGTGCTGTAAAAACTGAATCGAACAGGGCCCTCAAATCCCTCAGTGATAGTTTGAAAGGGAAACAGGGACGGTTTCGTCAGAACTTGCTCGGGAAACGTGTTGACTACTCAGGCCGTTCGGTCATTGTGGTTGGACCAGAGCTGAAACTGAACGAGTGCGGAATCCCTAAAGATATGGCTTCGGAGCTTTTCAAGCCTTTCATTATCAGGAAGATGCTGGAGCGAGGGATTGTTAAAACTGTGAAATCTGCCAAGAAGATTGTCGACCGGAAAGATCCGGTTGTATGGGATATACTGGAGAACATCCTGAAAGGACATCCGGTATTACTGAACAGGGCTCCCACACTTCACAGGCTTGGGATTCAATCCTTCCAGCCCAAACTGATAGAGGGAAAAGCCATCCAGCTTCACCCTCTTGTTTGTACAGCTTTTAATGCCGACTTCGATGGTGACCAGATGGCGGTACATGTTCCACTGGGACATGCGGCTATTCTGGAGGCTCAGTTGCTGATGCTTGCATCACACAATATCCTCAATCCAGCTAACGGAGCTCCGATTTCGGTGCCTTCACAGGATATGGTCCTGGGTCTGTATTACATGACCAAAGCACGTGTCAGCACGAAGGATGAGCCGGTTCCCGGAGAGGGGATGACTTTCTACTCCCCTGCAGAGGTAATCATTGCCCATAATGAAAAACGTGCTGACCTCCATGCTGTTGTCAATGTAAGGATCAACACTGTTGAGGATGGCAAGCCTGTGATAAAAATCATTGAGACGACCGTTGGGAGGGTGATCTTTAACCAGGTTGTACCTAAAGAGTACGGGTATATCAACCAGCTCCTGACGAAGAAAGCGCTTCGCGACATCATTGGATCAATCCTTAAAAAAACGGGAACAGCTAACACAGCCCAGTTCCTTGACGATATCAAAGATCTTGGATTTACCATGGCATTCAGGGGGGGGCTCTCGTTTAACCTTGATGATGTTATTGTCCCCGAGATCAAGGAGAGTCTGATCGAGGACGCCATGACCGAAGTAGATGAGGTGGTAGGAAACTACAACATGGGATTTATCACTAACAACGAACGTTATAACCAGATTATCGACATCTGGACACATACAAACTCCAAGCTGACCATTACCCTGATGAACCAGCTATCGAATGACAAACAGGGCATGAATCCGGTATACATGATGCTCGATTCGGGGGCCCGTGGTTCCAAAGAGCAGATTCGTCAGTTATGCGGAATGCGTGGTCTGATGGCCAAACCTCAAAAATCCGGCGCTGGTGGCGGTGAGATTATTGAAAACCCGATCCTCTCCAACTTTAAGGAAGGCCTTTCCGTACTTGAGTACTTTATTTCTACTCACGGTGCGCGTAAAGGTTTGGCCGATACCGCGCTGAAAACGGCTGATGCCGGATATCTGACCCGTCGTTTGGTGGATGTTGCCCAGGATGTGATTATTTCTGAAGAAGACTGCGGTACTCTAAGAGGTTTAACCATCTCGATACTTAAGAAGCAGGAAGAGGTTGTTGAAACTTTGTACGACCGGATCCTTGGACGTGTGACCCTGCATGATATATATCATCCCCAGTTAGGTGATCTGATCATCGGTGCGGGAGAGGAGATTACCGAAGAGGTGGCGATGGTTATTGAGAACTCCCCGATTGAAGGTGTTGAGATCCGCTCTGTATTGACATGTGAATCAAAAAAGGGCGTTTGTACAAGATGTTATGGACGAAACCTGGCAACTGGTCGTTTGGTCGAAAAAGGAGAAGCTGTTGGAGTAATCGCCGCACAATCGATTGGAGAGCCCGGAACACAGCTCACCCTGCGTACGTTCCACGTAGGGGGTGTGGCTGGAGTAAACATAACCAGCGCTTCGCGGATTCAGGCTAAATACAACGGTTTGCTCGAGATTGAGGAACTCAGATCTCTACCGTTTACTCCGGAGACGGGTGACCCTTATGAGATTGTGATTGGTCGGGCAGCAGAAATGAGAATCGTGGATAAAACCACACGGATAGCACTGACCTCTTCACACATTCCATATGGAGCTCGACTCTATTATAAGAATGGCGCTGACCTGGAGAAGGGTGCCCTGATTAGTGACTGGGATCCATACAACGCATTGATCCTTTCGGAAGTAGCAGGGAAAGTGAGCTTTGAGAGTATCCTTGAAGGGGTGACTTACCGGGTTGAATCTGACGATCAGACTGGATTTAACGAGAAGGTTATCATCGAATCACGTCAGAAAGCCAAAAATCCGGCTATCAATATCGTCGATGCCAAAGGAGAGATCCTCAAAATATATGACCTTCCCGTGGGCTCACATATCATGGTGGAAAACAATGCAAAGATCAAAGGCGGTACTACACTTGTTAAGATTCCGAGAGCTGTTGGAAAGGCTGGTGACATCACCGGTGGTCTTCCGCGTGTTACTGAGCTCTTCGAAGCAAGGAACCCTTCAGATCCGGCAATCGTTTCCGAGATCGATGGTGTTGTCTCTTTTGCCAAGAAACTGAAGAGAGGTAACCGCGAAGTGATCATCACTTCGAAAACCGGCGAGGAAAAACGCTACCTGGTACCTACTTCAAAGCAGATTCTCGCACAGGAGAACGACTACGTGAAAGCAGGAACGCCACTTTCTGATGGCGCTATGACACCCAGTGACATTCTGGCTATCAAGGGTCCGATGAAGGTTCAGGAATATATCGTGAACGAGATCCAGGAGGTATATCGTTTACAGGGAGTGAAAATCAACGACAAGCATTTTGAGACAATTGTTCGTCAGATGATGCGGAAAGTGGATGTGGAAGATCCTGGAGATAGCCGCTTCCTTGAAGGCGAACTTGTCAACAAGATTGACTTTCAGGATGAAAACGACTGGATCTATGGGAAGAAGGTGGTAGAGGATCCGGGCGATTCACAAACATTTAAGCCCGGCCAGATTATTAGTGCCAGAAAACTCAGGGACGAAATTTCGCATTTGAAACGGAAGGACATGAAGTTAGTGGATGCCCGTGATGCCAAGCCCGCAACAGCCCGTCAGGTATTGCAGGGAATCACACGTGCATCTCTCCAGACAAAGAGTTGGATCTCGGCAGCCTCCTTCCAGGAAACTACCAAAGTACTGACTCAGGCTGCCATTAATGCCCGTCAGGATGGATTGGCCGGATTGAAGGAAAATGTGATCGTTGGTCATTTAATTCCTGCAGGTACCGGGCTGCCTGATTATGAGGAAATGATAGTTGGTAGTAAGGAGGAGTATGAAAACCTATTGGCTTCCAAAGAAGAAGATTAAAAATAAACAAGATGCAAGAGAAAACAAACCCGCAACAACAGCTCAACATTGAGCTCACAGATGAGGTTGGCGAAGGTATCTATTCGAACCTGGCCATAATCACTCACTCTCCCTCAGAGTTTATCGTGGATTTTGTGAAGATGATGCCAGGTATTCCGAAAGCAAAAGTTAAATCGAGAATTATCTTAACGCCGCAACATGCAAAGCGCCTTTATAAAGCGCTCAAAGATAACATCAGCAAGTTTGAGGCAATCCATGGGGAGATCAAGGACGTTGGTGGAGAGATGCCTTATAATATTGGCACTCCTACTGCGCAGGCCTGACATATTTTTATCCGAATAATAATGTTTTGTTGTAGGGGCGACCTGCCAGGTCGCCCCTACATTAGTTTTATCTGTCCCTGCTTTTTATTGTTTGATCGGATCTCATCACTTTTTTTTATACTTTCGTTCTGCTATACTATATGGACCAAATTAAACATATCGTCCTTTTTGGAGCTGGAAATGTGGCAACGCACCTATCTAAAGCCCTTGTCAGAAAAGGATTCTCTGTGGTTCAAATCTTCAACAGAACAGAAGAGGAAGGCAAGCAACTTGCCCGCCTGGTAGGTGCAAGCTATACCTCATCATTGAATCAGATTCAACCGGATGCCGATCTCTATATTCTGGCTCTCAGCGATACAGCTATTCCTGAGATAGCCTTCCGCCTGAGGGTTCGAAAAGGGATTGTAGTCCATACTTCCGGATCTGTTGGAATGGAGGCCCTGCAGCATACTTCGGAGAAAACCGGGGTCCTCTACCCACTGCAAACATTTCGGAAAGGGAAACGAATCTCTTTCGACAGCATACCGGTTTGTGTGGAAGCCAATCATCCTGATGTTGAACGCACACTGGTAGGAATGGCTGAAAAGTTAAGTTCAAATGTCAATGTCATCAGCTCGGGGCAACGGGAGATTCTTCACCTGACTGCCGTATTTGCAGGAAATTTCACCAACTACCTCTATACCATTTCTGAGGAGCTGCTGCTTCAATACAACATTCCCTTTGACCTGCTGAAACCATTGATCAAACAAACTGCGGCCAATATCCGGCATTCAGACCTGTTCTCCCTGCAAACCGGCCCTGCCGTCAGAGGAGATAAACAAATCATCGAAAAACACCTCGAACTACTTAAAGATCAGAAATCCTACCTGGAGATCTATGACATGATCAGTAAGCAAATTATTCAACATAAACACCGCAATGACAAACTATAAATCACAACTGAGAAAAATTACCACTTTTATCTTTGATTACGATGGTGTGCTTACCGAGGGGACGATTATCATGACCGAACACGGGGAGGCGCTCCGGATCTCCAACATCAAAGATGGGTACGCAATGCAGCTCGCCGTTAAAAAAGGATACCGGATAGCCATTATTTCCGGTGCCAACTCGAAGTCCATGGTTCATAGGCTGAAAGCGCTCAGGATCACGGATGTATTTCTGGGTATTGGGAATAAACTTGAAACCTTTCATAACTACCTGAAAAACAATTCAATCACTCCATCAGAGGTTCTTTTTATGGGAGATGATATCCCTGATTATGAGATCATGAAGGAGGTGGGGATGCCAACATGTCCGGCCGACGCAGCAGAGGAGATCAAAGAGCTGTCTGCCTACATCAGTAATCTCCCTGGCGGGAAAGGGTGTGTTCGTGATGTCATTGAACAGGTGATGAAGGTTCAGGGTAAATGGATGAACGATGATGCTTTCACATGGTAAAAAACTGACGATCTGGAATTGGATCACCGGTGTAGCCCGGCTTATCAGGCTTCCAAACCTGGTAATAATTGTACTTATTGAGTTTCTGCTCCGTTATGGAGTACTCAAGCCAATCCTTTTCCATGGTCAAACGGAATTTATAACGGGGTTGCCTGATTTCTGCATCTTCGCTGTGGTCACTGTTCTATTGGCTGTCGGAGGGTATGTGATCAATGACTATTTCGATCAAAAAATTGACCGTATTAACCGTCCGGAGCAGTTGGTAGTCTCCCGATTGGTTTCCCCACGGATGGCAATGAAGATCCACATTCTGGTCAATGCTATTGCTATCATCCTCGGTTTTTATCTGGCGTTTCGGATTCAATCTCTCTGGTTTGGACTACTTTTCCCCTGTGGTGCTATGCTTTTCTGGCTTTACTCAGCTCGCTGGAAGCAACTCCTGATCTGGAAAAACCTGATCGTAGCCTTGATCTCTGCCATGCTGATTATGCTGGTTCTTCTGTTCGAGTTTCTCCATCTGCGCTTGAACCCTGAATACTTTGCCAGCGTTATAGGATCTCTTGAAGGTGTGTTCGGGATATTTTTGGCGTATGCCTGTTTTGCATTCCTGGTAAGCTTGTTCCGGGAGATCGTCAAGGACATGGAGGACTTGAAAGGAGATGAACAGTTCGGAACCAGGTCGCTTCCCTCCGTGATAGGAATTGCTTGGTCGAAAGTCGTGGTGGTGGTACTGGTACTTATCACCATGTTGCTGCTTACATACGGCCAGATCATTATTTATCAGTTCGGACTTGAGATGTTGTTCTGGTATTTTGCAATCACTGTCCAGTTGCCGGCGTTAGCCATGATTATTACCGTAATCCGGGCGAAAAGGAGAGAGGAATTTCGCTTTGCGAGCAGTTTGGCGAAACTGATAATGTTCACGGGGATTTTATCATTGTTGATCCAGTCTTTTAATTATTGATGTGATAAACAAGAGATTACAAGACTTCAAAATCATTCTGGCTTCCCAGTCGTCCCGCAGGCACTACCTCCTAAAGGAGCTCGGGCTTGATTTTGAGATCATATCAACAGATGTTCGGGAGGAGTACCCTGATATATTGACTCCACCTGAGATCGCTACCTTCCTGGCAGAAAAAAAAGCAGAAAGTATTGACACATTGCGAATGGAGGAGAAGATGATCATTATTGCTGCCGATACAATTGTTTCTCTCGAAGGGGAGATCCTGGGCAAACCCGGGAATTACGAAGAGGCGCTCACCATGCTGAAGAAATTGTCAGGGAAACAGCATGATGTTATCACAGGGGTATGCATCAAATCCCGAGACAAAAAGATACTGTTTCACGTCTCTTCAAAAGTCTATTTCAAGGAACTTTGCGACGACGAGATCGACTATTATATCACTAATTTCAAACCATACGACAAGGCTGGCGGTTACGGCATCCAGGAGTGGATCGGATACATCGGAATCTCGAAGCTCGAAGGATCTTTCTTCAATGTGATGGGACTCCCTGTCAAGGAGGTATACGAAGAGCTGCTCAAAAATTATTCCTATCTTTGCTGAGTTAGATCAGCATTGACATGCAGGAAAAACCCCTGATTTTTATTACCAACGATGACGGCATTACCGCCCCGGGTTTGCGTGCGTTGATTGATGTAGTGAGGCCTGTGGGAAGAGTGGTTGTAATTGCCCCCGACAAACCCCAGTCAGGCACTTCACACGCTGTTACCATGCACCATCCATTACGCCTCAACCATATAAACAGTGAACCTGGTTATGATGAGTACAGTTGTGATGGAACGCCGGTTGACTGTGTCAAGTTGGCTTACAAGATTGTGCTTGACCGGCGACCTGATCTGCTTATATCGGGGATCAACCATGGATCCAATTCCTCCATCAACATTATATATTCAGGCACCATGGCTGCAGTGTTTGAAGGGGCGATGGCGGGTGTTCCTTCCATCGGCTTTTCTTTGTTGCAATATAAAGAAGATGCTGATTTTTCGGGAGCCAGTGCCTATGCCGACCGAATCATCCGGAAAGTCATGTCGCGAAAATTGCCTGAAGGGATATGCCTGAATGTCAACATTCCTGACGTCCCTGTCAGTGAAATAAAGGGAGTCAGAATTTGCAGGCAGGCTGGAGGGACATGGCTGGAGGACTTCGATATCCGTAAGGATCCAAAAGGGCGGGATTACTACTGGCTTAAAGGGATTTTTGCCCGGATTGGCGACGGGGAAGATACGGATGAACATGCCCTTGAACACAATTTCGTTTCCATTGTTCCGGTAAATTTTGATTTTACCGATTACCCCGCAATAGAGGAGTTGAAGAGATGGGATTTCTCCTCTTGATTATCCTATGAATTATTACATTATCGCCGGGGAAGCTTCAGGTGACTTACATGGGTCCAACCTGATACATGCGTTGAAAGAGCGTGACCCGACTGCCAATATTCGCTGTTGGGGAGGTGATCTCATGAAACGGGCTGGGGGAGAACTGGTGAAACATTACCGCGATCTTGCCTTTATGGGTTTCTGGGAAGTGCTTGTTAACCTTCCGACAATAATCAAGAATCTTCGCTTTTGTGAAAAGGATCTCCTGGCTTCGAAGCCTGATGTTCTGATTCTGATCGACTACCCGGGATTCAACCTGCGGATAGCCAGGTTTGCCAAACGACACGGGATCACGGTGTTTTACTATATCTCCCCGCAACTCTGGGCATGGAAGAGTTCCCGGGTCAGGGTCATCAAGGAGTGTGTTTCACGTATGTTTGTGATTCTCCCTTTTGAACAGGAGTTTTATCTGAAATATGACTATCCGGTTGATTTTGTTGGACATCCGCTCCTGGACGCTATCCCTGAAAATAGGGTGACAGGAGATCGGTCGTTGTTTGTGAGGCGGAATAAACTCACTGAAAAACCAATTATTGCATTACTTCCCGGAAGCCGGAAACAGGAAATCAGAACCATGTTGCGAAGGATGCTTGAGGTGACCCCCTCGTTTGATGGATACCAGTTTGTTGTTGCCGGAGCACCCTCGGTCGATCCGGCATTCTATGATCCAATTACCGGAGATATACCCGTGACTGTGATTTTTGACCAGACTTACGACTTGTTGAGATATGCTGAAGCTGCACTGGTAACTTCCGGCACTGCCACACTGGAAGCAGCGCTATTGGGAACTCCTGAGGTGGTTTGTTACAGGGGAAGTTCGCTCTCATTCTGGATAGCCCGCCGGATAGTTCATGTTCCGTTTATCTCCCTGGTTAATCTGATCATGGAGAGAGAGGTGGTAAAGGAGCTTATTCAACACCAGCTTACCAGCGAGAACATTATACACGAATTAGACCGATTGCTGGATACTGCGACGAGGACCTTGATGAAACAGGAATTTGATGAACTTACTTTGAAGCTTGGAGGAAGCGGTGCATCTGCCAGAACTGCCAGGCTTATGATACAATATTTAAAGGATAAATAAGTTAAACTATACAAAAAAAACATCGAATGAGTAGTACATTTACGTTTACTTTCAGAATTGGATTTCTGCTATTGATGCCCGGGTTATTGTTCACATCATCTATCCATGCTCAACAGGTAGGAACAAACACGAATCAACAGAAAGAGTTGCAACAGCAGCGCTCGAATGCCATGGGTTTAGACTCTGCGGCAACTACCATCTTTCCCCCCAGAAAAGCACTTACAGAGACAGAAAAAGAGGCCCAGCGTCTCTATATGGAAGGCTCAAAAAAGGGAAAAGCGGGAGATTACCTGGGATCTATTGAAGATTTGACACAATCGCTTACCCTGGTTGAAAATGGCAATACGTTTATGAAACGGGGTTTTGGATATCTCTTTTCAAGTCAATATCCCCTGGCTCTTCAGGACTTTAATGATGTGCTGCGGATCTCCCCGTCAAACAGGGAAGCTATCTTCGGAAGGGGTGTGGCCCGGTTTGAAATGGAAGACTATGCAGAATCCGAAGTTGATCTTAAACAGTATCTTGACCTTGTGAACATCAATGCAATGGCGTTTAATTATATGGCAGCCATCTGTTTCATGAGGCAGGATTTCCAGTGTGCATTGAAAAATTATTCTGATGTGATCCGGTGTGACTCACTCTATCTCGATGCCTATACAAACAGGGCGATGATCAGGCATTATCTCCGCGATTACAAAGGTGCCCTCGAGGATTACGATGTGGCCGTCATACAGAATCCCACCGACAAAAAGATTTATAACAACCGGGCTGCTGCCAGGATGTTGTTGAAGGATTACACCGCCGCCCTGGAGGATTTCAACCGTGCCATAGAGTTGGACCCCCTTTATGCTGATGCATATAATAACCGGGGGCGCGTACGTTATTACTTGGGGGATGTTGAAGGAGCCTGCTCCGACTGGCAGAAGGCACTCACTTTTGGGATCGAAGCGTCACGTGAACTGATCATCCAGAATTGCAAATAGCTCTGTTGTGCGAATCCTGCTACTATCCGGACTCCTCATCTTCTGTATGCCATTGTTTTCACAACAAACGCAAAAAGAGTTGATTACAAGCGGTATCACCAAGGCAAAACTGGGAGACTACCAGGCTGCAATGGTTGATTTCAACAAGGCGATCCGATTAGATAGCACTGATGGGGAACCTTATTACAACCGGGGAATTGTAAAAAGTGAGCTGAAAGATTACCGGGGGGCAATTGCCGATTTCAGCATCGTAATAAAACTATCTCCTTCATATCCTGAACCATGGTATAACAGGGGTGTTGCCAGGGACTATCTTCAGGACTATAACGGTGCTTTTCTTGACTACTCCAAAGCTATATCTCTGAAAGCCGATTATCCCGAAGCCTATCACAACCGGGGATTAGCACTGTTTGACCTGGGTCGGTTTGATGAAGCTATCCAGGATTTCTCACGGGCTCTTGTCTATTCTCCCGGATTTGCGGAAGCCTACTATAACAGGGGGTTGGCGAGGTTTAATAAGGGTCAGTTCCTGGAGTCCATCAACGATTTTAACGAAGCGATTGATCTGGACTCCCGGCAAGCGGAATATTTTTCCAGCAGGGGAGCTGCTAAAGCTTCCAGAGGTGAATACCAGGAGGCTATCATCGACCTGAATGAAGCAATCTTTTTAAGGCCGTCTGATATCAATCCCAGGTTGAACAAGGCTCTGGCATTTATGTACTTAAAGCAATACCATGAAGCCGAGTTAGTATACACCAGGATCATCAATCTCGATCCGGTCAATAGTGAAGCTTTCACCAAACGGGGTGTTACCCGACAGCTCCAGGAGGATTTGATCGGAGCTTGCGAAGACTGGAATACTGCTTCATCCCTGGGTTCTGACAACGCCGGGAAATACATCAAAAAATTTTGTGACCACTGAGGTATTACCTTTTCTCTTTTTCCGGATTAATGGACTGAGAGAAACGATTGATACCAATGAATCCATGGAAGCCTTTTCCACTGATCCGCCTGCTGATTCCATTTCTGGCCGGGGTGATCTGTGCCCTGTTGAGGAAAGAGTGGCAACCTGATGACATCCGGTTGATTGGGATCAGCGGATTTCTAACCGTTCTTTTGCTTGTGCAAACGGTTTTTGGCAAACTCCTTTTCAGTCTGCGATGGGTTCCTGGTTTGATTATCTGTCTGTTGATGTGCTGTCTGGGAATTCTTACAGTACAATCCAATAGAGAAAGAACAGTTGTCAAAAAGAAACTACCCACTGCCAACTGCCCAATGCCAACTGTTGACTGCCCGCTTTTTGTAGCTGAGATTCTTGAACCTCCAGGGCATACAACTAAAAGTGTAAAACTAATCGTCAGCAAGTTTGAACCTGACACCATAACGAATGTACTGACCAGGTGCGGAAAGACATTGCTGTTCTTAGAGAAGGATTCCAACGCACTGGCGCTCCTGTTTGGTGATTGGATCCTTGTCTCGACCACCTTAAAACCAGTAAAAGACGAATCCAACCCATACGGTTTTGATCCGGCCTCCTATTATGGACGAAAAGGAGTATACAACCAGGGTTGGGTGGAATCAAGCGGATGGAGACGAGTTGGCCTGCAAACAGGTACCTCCTTAAGGCGACTCGCATTTTCGCTTCGGGACAGATTATTAAAAATTCTTCGGGAAAATTCCCTGCAAGGGGAGGAGTTTGCCATAGCCTCTGCTATCCTGCTTGGATATACCGGAGAGATAGGCAAAGAGTTGAGAAAAGGATTTGCCGCCAGTGGTGCTATGCATATTCTGGCAG
>ERZ889078.732-NODE-732-length-28803-cov-34.124183_pt1 | contig 28803 bp, 22 predicted proteins | sample MGYA00521266_ERZ889078 | MGnify/ENA primary metagenome ERZ889078 (study PRJEB32303, sample SAMEA104408618) | aquatic metagenome | biome: Brackish water; feature: Pelagic; material: water | place: Baltic Sea | collected 2014-06-16T06:34:00 | depth 76,534 m ...
CAGGGAGAAGGTATTATTTGTACCTCTTTAAAGGCGTTCTCGTATCATCTCCTTGCAATTACCCAAGCTACAGATAGTTTGGATAAAAGGATTATGATGCAAGAAAACGCACAAACGAACGAAATAGAAGAAACGATAGAAAAGCCGTTAATCACATTTGAAGATTTAGGTTTAAAAAAAGAGATACTCCAGAGTGTCAAGTACGCTGGTTTCACAGTGCCCTCCCCTATTCAAGCCGAAGCGATTCCAATAGTTTTACAAGGCCGAGACATGGTTGGTCAGGCTCACACGGGAACGGGAAAAACCGCCGCTTTTAGTCTTCCAGCTCTCAACAACATGAAAATGAACGGAACGGTCGAGATGTTGGTTATAACGCCAACCAGAGAACTAGCCACTCAAGTAAGCGATGAAATTTTCAAATATGGAAGAAACATCAACGCTAAAACGGTAACGGTTTACGGCGGCAGCTCGTACTCTCGCCAACTAGATTTGATAAACCGCGGAGCGAGCGTAGTAGTCGCGACTCCTGGACGTCTTTTAGACATTCTCAAGCGCAACATGGTTAAAGATTTCGCGCCAAGCATAGTCGTTTTGGACGAAGCGGACGAAATGCTCGATATGGGATTTTTGGATGATATCAACGAAATTTTTTCGTATCTTCCAACAAACAGACAAACATTGCTTTTCTCGGCGACTATGCCTCAACCGATCAAAACTCTCGCAAGTAGAATTTTGGACAATCCGGCGTTCGTTTCTATCACCAAAGGCGAAACTACGAACTCTGACATCGAACAACTTTACTACGTGATTGACGAGCATGAGAGAGATGACGCGATTATCCGTCTTATGGATTCCGAAACCACTAAAAAATCGATAGTGTTTTGTAGAACGAAAAGCGAAGTCGATAGACTAAGCAACGTTCTTTCAAACGCCGGTTATTTGGCGAATGGCCTTCATGGAGATATGGAGCAACGCCAACGCGAAACCGTAATCAAAGGTTTCAAGTCCAACTCCGTAAAAGTTTTAGTCGCTACGGACGTCGCGGCTCGCGGTATTCACGTTGACAACATCTCTCACGTGTTCAACTACCATATTCCTTTTGACCCAGAGTCTTACGTTCACCGTATCGGTAGAACTGGACGCGCGGGCACCAAAGGAAAGGCGATCACTCTTTTGACTCCATTGGAATTCAAAGAGTTGCAACGCATAAAGCAAAAAGTTGGCAGCACCATGAACCACGCTTTCGTTCCAAGTAAAAACGACTTGCGCGTTTCAACCGTGGAAAACATGGTTAAAACCATTGAAGAGCAACATATTTACGACGAAGCCCACAAAGTTTTAGACAGATTGAAACAAGACATTGACGAAGAGACTATCATGTTTAAACTAATCTCTATGATTTTAGATAAACAAGACATAAAAGGCCCGAGCAACATAGGCATACCTGTCGACAAGCTTGACGAAATTTTAGCGAGAGCCGCTCAACGCGGTGGAAACGCTGGAAATCGCAATCGTGGTGGCGGTTACCGCGGCAAAAGTGGCGGCGGTAGCGGCGGTGGCGGCTACAGAGGCAACAAGCCATCTTCTGGCGGCGCTAGCGGAAGCAGAGATCGCGATCGCTCAGGCGGCGATAGAAGCGCTGGCGGCGGCGACAGAAATAGAAGCGCTGGCAGAAGCAGCGGCGGCTACAGAGGCAATAGAGACTAAACTTTTTTCGTTTCCCACTTTTGCGTGGGAAACGCCTTTCTTCGCTCGCTCAACCCCTTCGCTTCATTCATTTTTTTTAAGATAAAATTATATTTGCGCTATCATATCCAGAAAGGATTTATCATGAGTATGCTTGTATACGAAGACGACGAGCTTTATATTGAAAAAGAAGAGAGCGAAATACCTTGGTTGAAAATTTTCACCAAAGAGCCCTTCAAAGAATTAGGGGACGTTCCAAAAGAGTTGAGAACGAGACTGTGGGAAGTTTACGATTTGATTGAGTTTGAGATGAAAGACCACTACAAACCCGCCAAGATAAATATGGCGTCGTTCGCAAACATGCTTCCCAGGGTTCATATTCACGTTATGGCGAGGTTTAAGGAAGATTCCTACTTTCCAAATCCAATGTGGGGAAAAAAGTTAAGAGTTTCTGATTTAAAATTACCAGGCGAAGAAGAGTTTCACAAAAAAATTTTTAACGCTTTGCAGTTGAAAAACGAAGAAGTGTCGATTCAACTCTAGCTACCGAGCCAAACCTATAAAATTATTGTTTTGGAGAAAAAGGAACTAAAGCCGAACCCCATGTAAGGCCGCCGCCAAAGGCGTCCAAGAGCATAAGCTCGCCTTTTTTAAGTCTACCGCTTTCGTAAATATCGTTAATCGCCATCGGTATGGAAGCGCCTGAAGTGTTTCCAAATTTTTCAACAGTTAGAACGACTTGCTCCTCTCTCATCTTGAGCGCGTCGCCAACCGCTTTTATGATTCGTAGGTTCGCTTGATGAGGCACGAAATGTTTTACGTCGTCGCTAGCGATGTTGTTTTCGGCTAAAATTTCTTTTACGTCTTTCGTCAAAGTGCGAACGGCTACTTTGAAAGTCTCGTTGCCTTTCATTTGCATAAAACAGGCTCCCGCTTCTTGATCTATCGAATCGTGAGGAGAACCTGTCCCTCCGTTTGGAGTCATAAGCAAATCCGCGTATTTTCCATCGGAGCCGGTATGAACGTCTATAATCGCTTCGTCTTTATTATCCGTCGCGGATATTATGGCCGCTCCAGCCCCGTCGCCAAACAAGATGCAAGTGCCTCTGTCGGTGTAATCGGTAATGGCGGATAATTTTTCAGCGCCTATTATAAGCACGTTCTTTTTCATCCCCGACTCTATAAAGGCTTTGGCGATTGAGATGATATAAACGAAGCCCGTACACGCTGCGGATATGTCAAACGCGGTTATATTTCCGAGTCCAAGTTTGGTTGAAATTATTGTGGCCGTCGAGGGCATGTTAAAGTAATCGGGAGAAATAGTGGCGCAAATGACCATGTCGACGTCTTCCGCTTTTATACCGCTTCTCTCTATGGCGAGCTTGGCGGCGGCGGCGCCCATATCGCTAGTTGTTTCGTCTTTAGCCGCGATATGTCGTTCTTTTATTCCAGTTCGCTGGACAATCCACTCATCGGAAGTGTCAACCATTTTCGACAATTCTTGATTTGTTAAAATTTTTTCCGGAACGTAAGCCCCAATCGAACGAAAAGCGGCGTATGCCATTAAGAATCCTTTGCTTTTAAAGTTTCAAGACGAGAAACGATGTGCTCATTTACGCCTGTGTCAACATAGTTTATAGCTTGATATATCGCGTTTTCTATCGCCCTGGGGTTGCTTTTTCCATGGCCTACGATTACGCAACCATTTATGCCTATTAGAGGAGCCCCGCCTATTTCCGCGTAATCAATCTGTTTTTTAAGAAGTTTAAACACTTTTCTCATCAACAAAGCGCCGGTAATCGATATAGGAGATTTTCGTATGTAGTCTTTGATCAAAGAGCTAATCGTCGCCGCCACGCCTTCGCTTGTTTTCAAAACCAAGTTTCCAACGAAACCGTCACAAGTTATAACGTCGCAAGTTCCATTGAAGATGTCGCTGCCTTCGACGTTTCCTTTAAATCCTTTATAGCCCTCAAGTAATTTAAACGCCGCTTTCGTCACTTCGTTTCCCTTAGATTCTTCTTCGCCGTTTGCGAGAAGCCCTATGCTTGGGTTTTCTATTTTTAACAAATCTTCCGCGTAGCAGCCACCCATTACGGCGAATTGAGCCAAATGTTCAGGTTTTGAATCTACGTTCGCGCCAACGTCCAAAATAATGGATCGACGGCCTGTTTTGGTTGGCATAAGAGTGACTAGGGCTGGACGAGAGACTCCCTTGAGCCTACCAAGTCTAAGCGTGGCGAGCGTCATTGTCGCGCCACTGTGGCCAGCGGACACCACGCCATCGGCTTCGCCATTTTTAACAAGCTCAATCGCTTTATAAATAGTGCTCTCTTTTCTTTTGACCGCGTCAGTGGCGTGATCGCTCATAGCGATGACGTCATCAGTGTCTATTATAGAAATCTTATCTCTATAACTTTTTGGTAACAGAGGTAAAATTTCTGATTTTTTTCCTACTAAGATAGGTATGAAGCGTTTTTTCTTAAGCGCGATTACGCATCCCTTAACAATTGGTTCGGGACCAAAGTCCCCGCCCATTGCGTCAATAGCAATCTTTAACATTTACTATTTGTACTCGCCAGTAGTTGGGTTTACGTGGTGAGGTAATCTATAAGTTCCGTCTTTGTCTTTAACTGGACGAGCTAAAGTGATTTTGTAGTGAGTTCTTCTTTTCGCCGAACGTGAATGAGAGACTCTTCTTTTAGGTACTGCCATAATCTATATCCTTATTTTAGTTTTATTTCTTAGTTTTACTAAGAATTTTTACATATTTCGCAACTATGATAGTCGCTTTTTATAAGCTCGATTTCAGAATTTAACAACTCTTCAACGTCAGCCACTCCATCCAAAGATTCGACAACGTCCAAATCAACGCCGCCGTCGTCTTCGTAAATGCCATCTGAAATAAAAAATTCTACTTTCTCATTCACCGGCAATCTAAATTCCTCCGCGCAAATATCGCACGGTTTTTCCAACAATCCAACGAGATTGCCTTTGAGCAAAATCAATTTGCCCATATGATACTCTAAATAACCTTTAAAAATTATTTCGTCTGATTCGACTTCAAAATCCAATGGCGTTTTAGTTATTTTTCTTAATACGACTTTCAAAAGAGTTGCTTATGAAAGTTCTCTTTGAGAAAAGAAAAAAGCTATCTCAACGGCCGCGTTTTCAACGGAATCGCTTCCGTGAACCGCGTTAGCGTCGATATTTTCAGCGAAATCAGCGCGAATAGTGCCAGCTTCGGCTTCTTTAGGGTTTGTAGCTCCCATCAAATCACGGTTGATTTGCATAGCGTTTTCACCTTCTAGAACTGAAACGACAACTGGACCGCTAATCATAAAATCAACTAAGTCGTTGAAAAAAGGACGCTCCGCGTGAACCGCGTAAAAAGCTTCCGCGTCAGCGCGAGAAAGTTGCATCTTTCTCGTAGCGGCGAGCTTAAGTCCGCTGCTTTCAAATCTGTCTAAAATTTTGCCTATAACGCCTTTTGCCACCGCGTCTGGTTTGATTATTGATAATGTTCTTTCCATCAAATCTCCTCTGATTATGTAAAATTAGAATGGAATTATATCTAAAAAAGATTGTTTCTTGTTTAAAAAATGTATTTTTGAGGGTTTTAGCAAAATAAAAGCCACTGTTTTAGGGGAAGCGAAGCGCGAAAAAGCGCTTCGCGGATAGAGAATTTAGTCTACTACCGGTTCTTTGTTCGAACGTTGGTCGCTAGTGATGTCTTCTCTATGCTCTGAGCTTTCGCCGATTTCATCCCAAGTGATACAACCCTCCGTAGGACAAGCCGTCGCGCAAGCTGGTTCGTCGTGAAAACCAACGCACTCAACGCATTTGTTGCCGTATACGTAGTAAATCTCTTCACCCGATGGGTTATCGTCTTCGTCTACTATCGCCTCTACTGGACATTCGTCTATACAAGCTCCGCAATTAATACACGTATCGTTAATTATTACTGCCATTGTCTTCTCCTAATTTTAATTACGTACTATACACTTTAGTTTTTTAAATATAGCTAAAAGCGCGGGTCTTGCCTAAAAAGATAGGAAAACGTTACGCTTTCCCATCTCGCGATTAAAGCCCTAAATACTTCTTGATTTCATCGGCTCTATTTGTCAATTCCCAAGTAAAGCCGTCTTCTTCTCTACCAAAGTGTCCATAAGCCGCCGTTTTTCTGTAAATTGGTTTTAGCAAGTCCAAAGATTTGATAATCCCAGCCGGAGAAAGGTCGAAAAGCTCTTTGACGCAAGCTTCGATTTTATCTTCTTCGACCTTGCCCGTTCCATGCGTGTCAACCATAATGGATACGGGCTGAACCACGCCAATCGCGTACGCGACTTGAATAGTCGCTTTGTCGCAAGCGCCAGACGCCACAAGGTTTTTCGCTACGTGGCGAGCGGCGTAAGCGGCGCTTCTGTCAACCTTAGTTGGATCTTTTCCAGAAAACGCTCCGCCTCCGTGAGGACAACTTCCACCGTAGGTGTCGACTATAATCTTACGTCCAGTTAGACCGGCGTCGCCTTGCGGTCCGCCTATTACGAATTTTCCAGTGGGATTGATGTGGAAGATCGTGTTGTCGTCCATCATCTCCGCGGGAATCACCTTTCTGATAACTTCTTCTATTACGTCTTTGTGAATCTGCTCTTGAGTGACGTCCGGCGCGTGTTGAGTCGAAATCACGACGGTCTCTACGGAAACTGGTTTGTCTCCTACGTACTTAACGCTAATCTGCGCTTTTCCATCGGGGCGAAGATAAGGGATAATCCCCTCTTTTCGCACAAACGCGAGTCTCTGCGTCAAACGGTGAGCCAAATAAATAGGCATCGGCATAAGAACGTCCGTCTCGCGACAGGCGTATCCAAACATCAAACCTTGATCGCCGGCTCCGATAGAGCCATCCGCGTGATCGACGCCTTGATTGATATCTGGAGATTGCTCGCCAATTCCATTTAAAACGGCGGCAGATCTATAGTCGAAACCATAGGTCGAGTCCGTATACCCAATCTCTTTGATAACTTGTCTAGCTATCTCTTGCATTGGGGCGTAAGCCGTCGTTTTCAGTTCGCCTGCGATTACACAAAAACCATTAGACACTAGAGTTTCACACGCGACTCTAGCGTTTTTATCATTTTCAATAATATAATCCAGAATCGCGTCGCTGATTTGATCCGCCATCTTATCAGGGTGCCCTTCTGTTACAGACTCTGAAGTAAATATGTACTCTTTTGTCATCGATTTTCCTTATTGAGATATAGGGTCCAGCCCTATAAATCGCAAGAATTATATCCAATAATTATAAATTTGACCTCTAATTCTTTTCCTTTTGTCGTATCGCGATATAATACGTTATTCAAAAATATGGAGCTCGATATGCCTCACGCCAACGCTGGAAAAAAAGTCGCCAAAAGCGAACTAGTCAACATCCCAAGTCTGATATCCGATTATTACACGCTCAAACCAGACATGTCCGACGCGACTCAAGCGGTCGCGTTTGGCACGTCTGGACATCGAGGAACGTCTCTCAAAAAAAGTTTCACCGAGTCTCACATCTTCGCCATCACTCAAGCCGTATGCGATTACAGATTCTCTCAGGGGATAACGGGGACTCTTTATATCGCCAAAGACACGCACGCGCTCTCGACTCCGGCGCAACTCAGCGCCCTACAAGTTTGCGTAGCCAACGGAGTCTCGTGCGCGATAGCGAAGAATGACGGCTACACTCCGACGCCGGTTCTCTCATTCACCGTCATCCAAGCCAACCTAACAAGCGAAAAGTTGTGCGACGGAGTGGTCATAACGCCATCTCACAATCCACCCCAAGACGGCGGTTTCAAATACAATCCGCCAAACGGCGGTCCGGCGGACACGGACGCGACTTCCGTCATAGAGGCGAATGCGAACGAATATCTTAAAAACGCTCTTGCGGGAGTGAAAAAAGTCGGCATTGAAGAGGCTCTTAAAAAAGTTATATATTTCGATTTCGTCACTCCCTACGTTAAAGCGCTCGACTCCATCATTGACATGAAACTTTTACAACAAAGCTCTCTGCGCGTCGGCGTCGACCCTCTCGGCGGTTCGGGAATAGAGGTCTATAAAAAAATAAATGAGATTTATGGACTCAGGCTTGACATAGTCAATCCCGACGTGGACCCGACTTTTAGCTTCATGTCGCGCGACCATGACGGAAAAGTGAGAATGGACTGCTCCTCTCCCTTCGCCATGGCGTCGCTCGTTTCGCTCAAGGACAAGTACGATTTGGCTTTCGCCAACGACCCGGACTTCGACCGTCACGGCATAGTGACGCCAAGCGTCGGGTTGATGAACCCCAACCACTATCTCTCCGTCGCCATTTGGTACCTTTTTCAGTATAGAAAAGATTGGGCTTCGACTCTCAAAATCGGCAAGACTTTGGTCTCAAGCTCCATGATTGACAGGGTCGCCGCTTCGATAAATCGCGAAATAATCGAAGTCCCGGTCGGCTTCAAATGGTTCGTGGACGGTTTAAGCGAGGGAAGCGTCGGTTTTGGCGGAGAAGAGAGCGCGGGGGCCTCGTTTTTACGAAAAAACGGCGGTGTTTGGACTACGGACAAAGACGGAATCATCTTAAATCTTTTGGCTTTTGAAATTACGGAGAGATTGAAAAAAGATCCGGGAGCGATTTACCAAGAATTGGAAAAAAAGTTCGGAGTTTCTTACTACGAAAGAAGCGACGCTCCCGCTTCGCCGGAGCAAAAAGCGAAACTCAAAAAACTCTCGCCAAGCGATGTGACGTCAAAGACGTTGGCGGGAGAAGAGATAACCGGGGTTTTCACGAACGCCGCTGGAAACGACCAGCCGATTGGCGGGCTCAAAGTGACTACCAAAAACGGTTGGTTCGCCGCCCGTCCCTCGGGAACCGAGGACATTTATAAAATCTACGCGGAGAGTTTCATCTCCCCGCAACATCTCAAAGCCATCCAAAAAGAGGCTCAAGAGCTTGTTTTGGGCGTGATTAGTTAAGAAGCTCCACCGCTTCTTTGGTCAATCTCGCAATCTCGTCAAACCTTTTCTCTTGAATCAGGTTTGAGGGAACTATCCAGCTTCCGCCCACGCAAGCCACGTTTTCCAAAGCCAAGAAGCTTTTCGCGTTGCCCGCGTTTACGCCGCCCGTTGGGCAAAACAACACGTCTTTGAATGGTCCGCCGAAAGCTTTGAGCGCTTCGACTCCGCCGACGACGGTGGCTGGAAAAAGCTTGAACGCGTCAAGCCCATACTCCAAACCGCTCATAATCTCGCTCGCCGTGGCTACTCCTGGAAGCAATGGAATGTTTCTCTCTTTCATAGACGCGGCCAAAGAGCGCGTCAAACCCGGAGAGATCGCGAACTTCGCCCCGGCGTCTTCGACCGCTTTGAAAGTCTCCGCGTTAATGACCGTTCCCGCTCCAGTGATGGCGTCTGGAAAAGCTTTGGCCACCGCTTCTATCGCTTCGAGAGCCTTTGGCGTTCTGAGGGTTATCTCAAATATATTCACCCCGCCCTTCATCAAAGCTTCCGCCAAACGCAGCATTTCGTCCGCGTCTTTCACGCTGATGACCGGAATGATTTTTGACGTCAGCATCACGTCTCTCGCGCTCATCATGACTCTTCTCCCACTACTTCAAATATCGTCGCGCCCTCATGGGCGGAGTTTACGACGCGGCGCATGTTGGAGAACAGCTCTCGCCCGACCCCATGCGTATTTTTTGACAAATCCGGCGTCGCGATCTCGCGTTTCGCCAAGACCTCATCGCTGACTTCCAAAACCAAAGACCCCTCGTCGCAGTCAAGAGTTATCACGTCTCCATCGACTATCTTGCCTATGATTCCGCCGTCTTTCGCTTCTGGAGAGAGGTGAATCGCCGAGGCGACTTTTCCCGACGCCCCGCTCATTCTTCCGTCCGTGACGATCGCCACTTTGAAGCCCTTGTCCTGCAGCGCCCCCATCGACGGCATCAAACCGTGAAGCTCTGGCATGCCGTTTGACTTTGGACCTTGGTAGGGAAGAACCGCTATGAAGTCGGAGTTTAGTTCGCCTTTGGCGAAAGCCTCTTTGAGCGCCTCCTGCGAGTGAAACACTTTCGCCGGGGCTTTTATGACTCTGTCTTTGTCTTTGAGAGCCGAAGTTTTTATGACGCAGCGGCCTATGTTTCCTTCCAAAAGCTTGATTCCGCCTTGCGCGTCGAAAGGCTCCTTAACGCTACTCACGACGGATTTGTCGGCGGAACTTTCAATGGCTTTTTTATAGACCAATTTTCCATCTTGCAAAAACGCCTCTTGAAGGTACTCGCTCAGACCGAAACCCATGACGGTGTTGACGTCTTCGTGCAACATGCCCGCGTCAAGCAACTCTTTTATGACGACCGCCATTCCTCCGGCGCTGTGAAAATGATTTACGTCCGCGCTTCCGTTTGGATACATTCTACACAAGAGAGGCGTGACGCTTGAAAGTTTGTCAAAATCGTCCCAAGTCAAATGGATTCCGCACGAGCGAGCCATTGCGATCAGGTGAATGGTGTGGTTTGAAGAGCCGCCCGTCGCCAAAAGCCCCACGATGGCGTTTACGAAACTTTTCTCGTCTATCATTTTGCCTATCGGCATGTAGTTTTCGCCCAAAGGAGAGAGCTCAAGAAGCTTCAACGCGGCCGCTTCCGTCAACGCGTCGCGCAGTTTCGCGTTCGCGTTTACGAACGTTCCGCCCGCGAGATGCAGACCCATAATCTCCATCAGCATTTGGTTCGAGTTCGCCGTGCCGTAAAAAGTGCAAGTTCCCGCCGAGTGGTAAGAGGCCGATTCCGCTTCTAAAAGCTCTTCTCGACCCACTTTCCCCTGAGCGTACTCTTGACGGATTCTCGCTTTTTCACTGTTGCTGATGCCAGATTCCATCGGTCCAGCCGGAGCGAATATGACGGGCAAATGGCCAAACTTCATCGCGCCTATGAACATTCCCGGCACTATCTTGTCGCAAACGCCGAGCATTATCGCGCCGTCGAACATGTTGTGCGAAAGCGCTATCGCCGTGCTTTGAGCGATGTTGTCGCGTGAAAAAAGGCTTAGCTCCATCCCGGGTTGAGACTGCGTGACGCCGTCGCACATGGCGGGAACGCCGCCCGCGAACTGAGCCGTCGCGCCGGCGAACGCGAGAGCGCGTTTTATGAGAGGAGGAAAATTGACGAAGGGTTGGTGCGCCGAGAGCATGTCGTTGTACGCCGAAACGATGGCGATGTTTTCAGTCTTGCTGGCCACAAGCGACTCTTTTTCGTGAGCGCCGCAGGGAGCTATGGCGTGAGCCAAATTGCTGCATCCCAAATGAGAGCGTTCCACCGTCGCGCCGTGGGCTTCTTCGACTCGCTGGAGATAAATCGCCCTGCTTTTTTTGGAGCGATTGACGATGTCGTTGGTGACTTCGACGAGGGTTCGCGTTTTAGGCATAATAGACTTCCATTAGTGGTTTTTCTTGTTTCATCATAGAGATGATTGGCATGTTCGCGTAATCGTCGCTCTTTGAAGCGATATCGAAAACCCTCTTTTTTTCTTCGCCCTCTATATGAAGTATTAGACGTTCCGAAGTGAGTAAAAAAGAGCGACTCAAAGTTATACGCTGGAAAGGCTCCACGGTCGCGGTGGAGAAACAGCACGACTCTTGCGTGTTTAAAGCGACTTCGAGCTCTTGCGCGTTTGGAAAAAAAGACGCTGTGTGCGCGTCGCCGCCCATACCCAGCACGACGATGTCCAATTTATCTATGTTCCTAAGTTTCGCCTTAACGATCATAAGAGCTTCTGGACTTACGCTCAGAGCGTTTTTCAAACCGATGAATTTCGCGTCTTTGGCTCTGTTTTGAAGCAAAAACTCTTTGACCAAACGCTCGTTGCTCGCGCTTGAGTCCGTGTCCACCCATCTCTCGTCTACGAGAGTTACGGTGACCTTGCTCCAATCCAAATCAATCTTGGAGAGTTTCTCAAAAAGTTTTTTGGGAGTCGAGCCTCCAGAGACGGCTACGCTCGCGGCGCCTCTGTTTTTTATGGCGGAGTCTAAGATAGAGCCCAGTTTTTGGCTAAGCGCGCCTGCCAGCTCGTCGCTCGAGTCGAAAGCGCTCATTTTGAATTTATTTTTCATACCAGCTTCTTCCGTCTCTTTCTATCAACGCGATGGAAGACGAGGGTCCATCCGTTCCTGAGGTGTAGGCTTTTGGCGTGACGCCGTTGGCTTTCCAGCCTTCGATTACCTTGTCCGTCCAAATCCACGCCGCCTCGACCTCGTCTCTTCTCATAAAAAGAGTGTTGTTGTCGCACAAAACGTCAAGCAAAAGGTGCTCGTAGGCGGATGGGCTTCTAGGCGCGTTTTTCTTCGTGTTCAAGTCGAGTTCGACTTGCTGAAGTCGCATGCCTTCGTTGAGCCCCGGAATCTTGTTCATAATAAACAAAGTGATGCTCTCGTCGGGCTGCAAACGTATGACGAGTTTGTTGGAGTCTATGCAAACGCCGCCTTTTGGAAAAATAGAGTGCGGCACGTCTTTGAAGTCGACGACTATCTCGCTATATTTCTCGCGCAAGCGCTTTCCGGTTCTAAGATAGATTGGAACGCCGTTCCATCGCCAGTTGTCAATGTCCGCTCGAATCGCCACGAAAGTTTCGGTGTCGCTGTTGCTGTTGCCCCCGTCTTCTTCCAAAAATCCCGGCACGGCTTTTTGACCGCTCACTCCGGCCGCGTACTGACCTCGCACCGTTTTTAGTTTCAAATCCGAGCCTTCTATGCTTCGAAGAGATCTTATGACTTTTAGCTTTTCGTCTCTAACGCTGTCTCCGTCCAAGGTTGATGGTGGTTCCATCGTAACGAGACACAACAGTTGAAGCAAATGGTTTTGAACCATGTCGCGCATCGCTCCGTAATCGTTGTAATACGCCCAGCGACCCTCGAGCCCCACGCTCTCCGCTATGGTGATCTGAATATGGTCTATGTACTGAGCGTTCCAAATAGGGGCGAAAAGCATATTCGAAAAACGCAGCGCCAAGATGTTTTGCACTGTGTCTTTTCCTAAATAATGATCGATCCTAAATATGGCGGACTCCACGAAATGTTTCGACACTTGGTCGTTGATCGCTTGAGAGGATTTTAGATCGTTGCCTATGGGCTTTTCCAAAACCACTCTCGAGTTTGGAGTTATGAGATTGGATTTGTTCAAGTTTTCGCATATGACGCCATAAAGAGATGGAGCCGTGGACAGATAGTTGATTCTCTCCCTGTCTTCGTGGCCGCTTAGCAAATCGCTCAGCGCTTCGTACTCTTCCTCTTTCGTTAAATCTACGCATAGATAGTCTATGGATTTCGCGAAATTCGCGAAAACTTTCTCATCGTAAACGCCATCGCTAAACTCCGCTTTGAATCGCGCGGACATATGCTCGAGGTAAACTTCCACCGATATCTTTTCGCGGGACACCGCTATAATCCTGCTTCCATCCGCGAGATATCCGCCATCGCCGAGATGATATAGAGCGGGCATCAACTTTCGCAGAGCCAAATCTCCCGAAGCGCCAAAAATAACGATATCACTCACTTTGCTCTTTTCCATGTTTAGCCTTTTGCGTTGTATGTCGAATTATATACTAATTTCCTTGCCTCGTCCGCTTCATATTTGGACAATTTCTTTCAAATCGCTTTGGGTATTCGCGTTTGCGTCCGATATAGTCTTACAAAAAACGAAGGAAAAGCTATGAACTCCTCTTACGCCGTCGACTCCTACAGGTCGCACGATTTGAATATAGCCATGAAAACATCTAGCGGAGACGTCATCAAGATGGATTTCGCCAACGAAAAATCGCTCTCAATCGCGGGCGAAAAAAATGCCAACGGCTCGAAGTCCAGCATGACTTTTTCCTCAACCCAATCGTTCAAATTCTCCATAGAGGGCAACGGCATAGACGCCCAAGACCAAAAAGAGATAGACGCGTTTATGAAAACCGCCCAGCCCTTTATAGACGATTTCCTCAAAGAATTGAGCCAGGACGCGCCAAAATCTCCCGTAACGCGCTTGGCTCGCTCCATCGCGGGAATATTCGAACCCAGCAAAGATAGAGGCGAACACTCAAAAAACGCGGTTAAAGACGGTATCGTGAAAACGTTCGACAGAGCTATGGACCAACTAGAACCCTCAAAAGAAGTTAGCCTAGAGGACATGATGGCCAAGGTTTTAAAAGACGCGCGCGAATTGCTTGAAAAAACGCTCGAAGAGTTTGATAATTTTAACAAAAAAATTTATGCGTAAACAATACAAATAGCGCTAAAATAAATTTATGAAAATATTTTTATCGCTATTGCTACTAGGCATATCCCTAATGGGTTCGAGTATTGAAGACAGGTATGATAAGTTGAACCTCGAAATCGACAAGATTTCCGCAAATCTAACTCCGGAAGAAAAAGTCTCTCTTTATTACTTGGTTATGTCCACGCACGACAAAATAGCCACAGCTCTCTCCGTGGACGAAACGAAGCTCAACTCTCTAGATTCAATAAGACGGCAAACCGCCATCGCGTTTTCAAACCTACGATCCAACGACAAACTAAGCGAAAAGCAAGTAGAAAAACTCAAAAAAATATACGACGATATGAACGGTGAAGCTTTGGCGCTCGCGAAGAACGCCGCGAGCGAAAAGAGTGAAACGAAAATAGTTTATCAGGACAAAATAGTATACAAAGAAGCCAACGCGAGAAAAAATCCCTATTTGTCAGACGTTATGATTGGTCTCGCGTTTTCGATTCTTGGCTTGTTGGCGGGATATTTTTTGTTTAAAAGATTTGGCGCGAATAGTTCGGCTAGGAGTTTTCCTCTCGCCGAAGAACTAGAGGAGCGAAATCGAAAACTCTCTCAAACGATAATTTCCCTTCAGTCCAAAACGCGGTCGCTCGAAGAACGAAACGACAAAAGAAACGACGACGTTCAATATGAAAACGGTTCCCTAAGAAAAAGAAACGAGGAGTTGCTAAGCCAAAGCGAAGCGCTCGAGGCGAAGCGCCTCAAAACGACGCAAGCGCTGGAATCGAAACTTGACGTAGCGAAAACGATGAAGGACGAACTATCCTTGGAGATAAATCATTTGAACGAGTACAACGACAGTTTGCTTAAAGAACTTTCCAAACACGAGAGAAGCTCCAATGGCAAGATTGACGAAACGGAAGCGACTATCTCTCTTGAGCGTCAGAGTCAAAAAATAATTACGGTCTTAGACACTATATCGGATATCGCCGACCAAACGAATTTGCTCGCCCTCAACGCCGCCATAGAAGCCGCTCGCGCGGGCGAACATGGTCGCGGCTTCGCCGTTGTAGCGGACGAAGTGAGAAAACTGGCCGAGAGAACTCAAAAAACCTTAAATGACGCCAAAGTCGACGTTTTGACGCGAAAAGCTTGACTTTATCGCTTTTCTTATTGTAAAATAGCGGCAATAAAAAGTATACGCAAGTTATCTTTCCCCACAATAAAATCACAACTCTAAGGCAGTTAATATATGAGTGAAAACAATTCACAACAACCAGTCAACGCTTCAAAACCCGCAAACCCTAAACCAAAAAGCTCTCCAAAATCAAGAACGCACACGCCGGTAAAAGGTTCTAGCATAGAAGAGCTTCGCACAAAAAGTATTCACGAGTTGATCAGCATCGCCGAAGAGCTAAAAGTCGAGCATCCTCAAGAGCTTAAGCGTCAAGACGTAATTTTTGAGATTCTAAAAGCGCAAACCGAGCAAGGCGGCTTTATACTTTTTAGCGGTATCTTGGAGATTATGCAGGACGGCTACGGGTTTATTCGCTCGATCGACAAAAGTTTCAACGAGTCTATCAACGACGCTTACGTGTCGAACACTCAAATCAAGCGTTTCGCCCTTAGAAACGGAGACGTGGTGACTGGACAGGTTCGCCCTCCAAAAGATCAAGAACGATACTACGCGCTTATAAAAGTCGAAGCCGTCAACGGTCTGCCGCCAGAAGAGAGCAAAAAGCGCCCACTGTTTGAAAACCTCACGCCAATCTACCCGCTAGAGCGCATCAAACTTGAATACCGCGAGAAAGGTCTCACCGGTCGAATGATGGACCTTTTCTGCCCTATCGGAAAGGGACAGCGCGGGCTTATAGTCGCGCCTCCTAGAAGCGGTAAAACCGAGCTTTTAAAAGAAATCGCTCACGGAATAAGCGCGAACAATCCTGAAATCGACTTAATGGTTTTGCTTGTCGACGAACGTCCCGAAGAAGTCACCGACATGGAAAGAAGCGTCAAGGGCGAAGTTTACAGCTCCACTTTCGACATGCCAGCGAAGAACCACGTCAAAGTCGCCGAAATGGTCATAGAAAAAGCGAAACGTCTCGTTGAAATGGGTCACGACGTGGTGATTTTGCTCGACTCTATCACCAGACTCGCTCGCGCCTACAACACGGTGACTCCCTCAAGCGGAAAAGTGCTAAGCGGTGGAGTCGACGCGAACGCGCTTCACAAACCAAAGCGCTTTTTTGGAGCCGCTAGGAACATTGAAAATGGCGGAAGTTTGACTATTATCGCGACGGCGCTCGTGGACACGGGAAGTAAAATGGACGAGGTTATCTTTGAGGAATTCAAAGGAACCGGAAATTCCGAAGTCGTTCTTGATAGAAAAATAGCCGACCGAAGAATTTATCCAGCTATGGACATTCTTAAATCTGGAACTCGTAAAGACGATTTACTCATTGAAAAGGAAGATTTGCAAAAAGTGTTTATACTTCGCCAGATGATTCACAAGCAAGACAACGAAGTCGAAGCTCTCAAATTCGTTTATACGACGATGGGCAAAAACGAGACGAACGCTGAGTTTTTAGAGAGCATGAACACCGACAAGTAGCGCGCTCGCGCACCTATCGAAACTCAACTATTTCGATAAGTGAAGCGTGCAGTGTTTCCACTGCTCTTCGCTTACGCTTTTTATCTCATCCCTTATTTTTTCCAACAATCGCTCGTAGAAAATTTCCACTCCGCCCTCGCCCAACGTTCCAACCAACGCGTTATGAGTAAAACCTTTTATGAAGCCCAAAACGCTCTCAGGAGTCTCTTCGCTCAGAGAAACCGACTCAACCTCGCACAATTCCACTTTTAAAGTCGTATGCTTCGCTATTATGTCTCGCGCCTCTTCCAAAGTTGGATAGAAAAGTGGGAAATTTATCTTTTTTACGTCACGCGGAAACAATTCAAAAAGCGTAGAGTTGATGGCGTCGTATACGTTGTATAGTTGAAGATCCAATCCAAACTGCAGTATCGCTTTGTCGTTTAAGGAGGCGTCTATGAATTTAAAAGTTTTCGTCAGATTGGAAAGTCCCCACTCTCTGTACTTAAGCTTGTCTTCCTTGTTGAAAAAGTAGTAGATAATCCCGTCTTTGGAAGAAAACTCTTCTGGAACTTGCGGAGTCCAGTGTATCGCCTCGTTTGAGAAAATATAGTCATACTTCCTAACGGGTCTTTCGCTAAAAAAACTACCTACGAAAAATTCAATGTTTTCATACTTTGATTGCGCCTTTTTAATCGCCTCCGCGTCGATGTCCATTCCAAACAAAGAAATCCCTTTGTCCTTTACTCGCTTGCGCGTTTCGTACGTCAAGTTTCCAGGTCCGCACCCTATATCCAACAATGACTTGTCGTCTTGGAGTTGCGGAATAAACTTCTCAATGAGTTTCAGACCTATGTTTTGCTGAGATTTGGAGTGCTCCTCGTACGTTTCGGCCATGGTGAAATTGTTGTTGCAACCAATGACTAACGCCTTAAGATCGCCAAGAATCTCTTTTTCTATCTCCCAATCTTTGCCGTCAACGGATTTCACGTTTTCCGATTTAACGCCATCGACGGAGCCCAAAGAGACGATATACTCTAGATATTCGTCCGCCTCTTCGAAACTTGGCAATACGCTTTTGGCGTAAAACTCTTCGAGATAGGCTATGAAGCCGTACGCCCCCCAATTTGAAACCGAGGCGATGATAGGATAGTCGCAGCCAACGACGCAGGGAACCAAAGACAACTCGTTTTCTATCGCGTCTTTGAAGTTGCCCATTCCTATCTCGTTGCCGCCGTCGCCTACGGCGAACGTTGGAGCGCTTTTGTCGCCAAGCGCGAAAAGGTCGTCAACCGGAGCCGTGCGCTCGCCAATGTCCTTGCCTCTCATGTTCGCGTACTTGCCTTGAGAGTTCTTTCCGCAGCGCTCTATGGAGACGTGGGCGACGGGGCGGTGTTTGTCCAGTATGTCCAGATAGCCCCGCTCGTCGTATCCCTCAAAGGGTATCGATAGCGTTTGTATCTCTCTAAAGAAACCATCGCACAACTCGTCCGTTACTATTATAGGGTCGTATGAGAGACTTTTCAGCGCTCTGGCTAAAAAGTAAGTGCCTATAGGACCGTCCGTTTCGGCGAATCCGCCTACGTAAAAACCAGTATAGAGGAACACCGTTCCTTTTGGCAATTTCAAAAAATTGTAAACGGCCTCTTTGCAGTGCTCGATAGGATAGCGTTTTTGTAAAACATCCATTCCTCTCGTCGAGTGTCGCAAAATCACCTTGTCGATACTATCACCATATATCATCGTCATCCTTTTTTTGATCGGAGAATATTTCTTTATATACGCCTTTTATGTTCACAACGTCCGAATCTAAAATTTGTATTTTATCTTTTATCTTCATAATTTTATCTACGAAGGGGTCTATGCTTTTGCTGTCTATATTGTCCGCCCTGCTGTTGAGGAGCGCCTTGATCGTGTCGTCGTTCAAGGGTATGGAGCTGTTTAGCAAGTTCGTGTAGATTTTTTGGTACAAAACGATATTGTCCCTGCCGTAGATATGCGCGTACTCCTGCTCCTGAGTGTCGTTTTGATGCCCCGAAAAAACCCACAAATGGCCTTTGTCCGGATTCTTTTTGTTGTACATCAGTATGATGTTTAGCAAATTCACCTCTTTGGCTTCGTAAACCTCTTCGTTTAAAAACGAAGCCGATGTTTTGAAAATGCTGACGCTCACGTTGTCGTTTAGGGAGCGATACACTTTGGGAACCATATTGAATAAAATCCACAACAGCTTCAATCCCTTTTTATCGTACTCGTCTATTGACAATATCCTTCGCAAATTAAGCTTTTTTTCGCTTATCTTTTTATTTACTAGATTCCAATATTCGTTCACTATCTCGTCTTTTGAAACTTGTGGCAACTTGCTTGAAAAGTACGTTACGTCCAAGTTTGTTATCTCTTCTTCGGACAAAACTTCGTACAAAGACTCGTAAAACTGCGTTTCGCCAAGCAGCTTCTGCACGCTGACCGTGGCGTACGCCGTTTTGGCGGATATATGCTCCAAATCGTACAAGGAGTACAACTTTAAAAACTTTATCAACGCGTTTTGCGCCTCGTTGGCGAGCTCTTTGGATATTGATAAATTGTCGAACGAACCGCTCTCGTCAATGTGCGTCTCGGAAATTCTGATCGCGTTGATCTCGTTTAGATGCTTCACGAAAGAGGTTTTATCGGTGAATTTTTTGTCTTTGTTGATAATGGAGTAAATTTCGTCTAGAAAATTCGTCTTCGATATAAAGCCCAGCCATGTTCCAAACATTCCAAGTTTGTTCGACTTGACGTACATAACTATCGGCTCGGGGTCTTGCAGCTCTCCCAAATATCTTTTGTACAGCACTCTAAAGGTGTACTCGTAAATCGAAACCACTTGTTTGATAACCGAAGCGTATTTGTGCAGCTTTAATTCGTCGTCGACCAGTCCTGTCAACTGCCTTAGATGTTTTTTTGTTTTTAACATTCGCGTTTGGCTCCTATCTCTTTTACTGCGTTCTTAAACTCGTCCCCGCGCTCCATGAAGTTTTTATATTGGTTGAAGCTCGAAGCCGCCGGGGAGAAAAGCGCTATCGAGTTCTCTTGTTTCGCGATTTCGTAAGCTTTTTCCACGCACTCTCTTAGCGACTTCATATAGTGAAGATTTGGCGAACGCTTTCGAGCGCTTATTTTGTCAAAAATTATTTTGCCAGTATCCGAAAAGAAAACTATATTTTCGACGTCGCAAGTGGCTAAAAAATCCACCAAGGAGTCGTAATGGATTCCTCTGTTGTGTCCGCCAAGGATGAGGGTTTCCACGTCCTTTAAAATTTTTACGGCTTCGATCGTCGCTTCTGGTATAGTGGAAATGGAATCGTTGATAAACGAAATCCCGCATATCGTGGCTACGTACTCCAGCCTATGGGGAAGCGTTTTAAACTCTCTTATCGTTTTTAGGTATATCTCCGCGTCAACGCCAAAAATCTCCGCTATCTTTTCCAATAGCCGCAAGGAGCTTGTATGGATAAACCCGTTTCGCATGTTAAACTCAACCTTGCGCTTGAGCTCGTTTTCGAAAACGTTGTAAACGCGAGCGGTTTGAAAAATCTCCGCCTTTAGCTCTTCGTACGGCTCTTTCAAGTTCAGTATGACAATGTCGTCGGAGTTTTGAAACCGCATGACGTTAAACTTCGCTTCGTAATACTCTCGTAGAGATTTATAGTAGTCCAAATGCTCTTCGAAAAGGTTCGTAAGTATCGCTACGCGAGGAGAGTGTTTGATATTGTGAAGTTGGTGCGAGGACAACTCCATAACTATTAGCGTTTCGTCGTCTACGCTCTCGAGCGTCTCAAACGCCGGCGTTCCAATGTTTCCGCACAAAACGACCTTTCGCCCGTCGTTCTTGAACAAATCGTACATAACGCTGACCAAAGTGCTTTTGCCCTTGGTTCCAGTCACTCCGATGATTTGTTTTTTATAGTGTTTTATAAAAAGTTCCGTCGTGGAGGTGAAGTTGTATTGGTCATGAGCGATACCAAGATTGTAAAGCGAAATTCCGGGGGACTTCACCACCAAATCAACTCCGCTCAAACCCTCCAGATAGCCGTCACCGCTAAAAATCGAAACCTTCTCGTCGCCTTGGATTTCCACTGGTTCGTTTTTATCCACTATGCGAAGCGTCGCGTTTGGCAAATACTTTTTGGCGAAATCGTAAAACGACCTGCCCTCTCGCCCAAAACCGAATATCGCCACGCTAGGGTAGCGGCTTAAATCAAAAATTAAGTCGTTCAACATTGTCTTTAAGTATCTCTTTAAATTTTTCTGGAAGATTGTTTTGCCCATCGAAGTCTATGCGCAAGTCGTAGTCTATATCTTTGACCTTATAGTTTTTGAGCAGATGCGGGAGCTCCGCGTTCGAGTAGGATCGAACTTTCTTTCCAAGCGCGTAATTCACCTCGTCGTAGGTTCCAACGCACTCGAACGGTTTTACTTCCTCGCTCTTTGAAAGCGCGTCGAACAGTTCTTGAAGATCTCTATCGTCCAACATGTCCTTTCCAAATATCCTACGCAGCGTCGCGTCCTCTATAAAATTGCAAAGCATAATGTAAGTAAACAGACATTTGGGGCATTTTGCGCACCATTCGTTTTTTTTGCTTCCAACGTTGCAGCTTCTAAAGGTGAAAAAGTGCTCTTTTTCAAGCGAAAAAAGTTTGGCTATGCGTATCTCGTCAAGCGGACGCAAAAAACTAAAATACTCTACGTCTTTGGTTATAAACGAAGAGACGTAGTATCTAAAATCATTTTCAAACTCTATTGATTTTGAGTACTGATGATTCACTTTCAAGCCGTTGAAAATGATGTTCTCTTCGTTCGCGCTTGATTCGTTTGAAAGAACTATATATCGCGTTTTATAAATCAGGCCAAGCCAAATAGAGATGAATCCGACGATGGAAGAGAAGGGAACGTGTCCGTTGAGATAGCCCTGCTTGTTGAAATAAAAAATCTTCTCCATGTCCAACTCGCGTTTCAACTCGATCGAGTTTAGCGGATGTTTGTCGAGTATGGCTTTGCTCGCGACTATCGGGTTCATGGAGAACATGAAAGAATCGGGAAACTCGTCTTTTAAAAGCTCGTAGCTGACAAGAGAGTCTTTCCCGCCGCCTATGGGAATGATGTTGTTTTCTTTGGTTTGGACTTCTATTTTCTCAAACTTTTCGCCTTCGAACTTCACTACGAAATCGACTAGTTCGTCTTGCGTGACGGCAATGTCGTTTAGGTAAATAAACTCGCCCAAGCCGTTGTAGTAAAGCTTTTTAAACCAATCTTTTTGATTCTCGTCCAAGGTTCCGCATTCGATTACGAACTCTTTGGGGGCGGCTATCTTATAGTAGCTAATCGCCTCGGCCACGCCTATGTGAAACGCAATGTTGGAGAAGTCCGAATCCATCGCGATTTTATCGCTTTTGCCAAAAGAGAGCCTATGCTCGAAGTCGGTCGTTTTGTCCGCTTCGACCAACTGATAGCGAAACTTCAACGCTATCGTTTCGTCGTTCTCCAGCGTTTCATAACTTTTGTAAACAAACTTGTTGTTCTCTTCTCGTAACTTGTTAAACTTTTTCATATACGCCATTTTCAAATATAATTTAGATGATTATATACTCTTTTAACTCTATAAACGCTAAAATCGTTTCAATTAATCATGGAGTCATTTTTTGAAAGAAGCGTCCGAAGTACTAGCGAGAAAATACCGTCCGTCAAATTTTGACGAGTTGATTGGGCAAGACACGATAGCTCAAACGCTCTCGCTCGCGCTCGATTCGAACAGACTTTCTCACGCTTATCTTTTCTCCGGACTTCGAGGAAGCGGCAAGACTTCGACCGCCCGCATATTCGCCAAAGCCCTCATCTGCGAAGAGGGAACGTCGCATCATCCTTGCGGCGTTTGCTCCAACTGCGTTATGGCTCTCGAGGGTCGCCATATGGACATCGTCGAGATGGACGGAGCGAGTAGCCGCAAGATAGACGACATTCGGGATTTGGTCGAGCAGACCAAGTATAGACCCGCCATCGCTCGCTACAAAATTTTTATCATCGACGAAGTGCATATGCTCACAAAAGAAGCCTTCAACGCGCTTTTAAAAACTCTAGAGGAGCCTCCCGCGTACGTCAAGTTCATTTTGGCCACGACGGACCCTCTCAAACTTCCAGCCACCATTTTAAGTAGAACGCAGCATTTTAGATTTAAAAGCATCGCGACAAACAAAATAGTCGAGCATCTCGCGCACATACTCAACCTCGAGGGCGTGAAGTACGAGCGCGACGCCTTGGAGATATTGGCGCGAAGCGGAAGCGGAAGTCTTCGCGACACATTGACTTTGCTCGACCAAGCCATCATCTACTCCAAAAACCACGTTGACGTTCAAACCGTCACCGACATGCTCGGACTCGTCGATCCCAAGTTCGTAACCGAACTTTTCAACGCCGTTTTCGCCAAGGATTACGCGAAACTCGTCGAGTACGTGAAGTTCTTGGAAGACTACGAGAGCGAAATGGTGGTGGACGAGTTGATAGCTTATCTCAAAGACAAGATGTACAACCACGACGCTCTTTTTTCCACCCTCGTTCTCGATAGATTTTTTAGAATTTTAAGCGACTCAAAATACCTCTTTAGCATAAACGCCGACGGCTCTTTCGTCCTTGGCATGATATTTTTCAAGATGATAGAAGCGCTTCGCATACGAGAAGTGGACCAGATGATAGAGTCTCTCCAACGCGAGGTTCAAAGACCGGAGATCGCGACGAACGCTCCCGCAAAAATAAAGATACAAACCGCCACTCCGGAAATGAGTCCAAAGGTCGAAGAGATTCAAGCCAAAGAAGTCCAAGTCGAAGAAGTCGTCGTCGCTCCGCCAATCGCAAAAGAAGACCCTTCCATCGCCTTGTTCAACGCGCTCGTGGCTAAGATAGCCGATAGAAACGCGGAGCTTGGCGATTGTTTTAGAAACAACATCGCGTTCGTTTCCTACGAAAACGGCGTATTGACCTGGGAAAGCTGCGCGAACGAAGCTTGCAAAAAAGCTTTGACGCATGGCTACGCGGTCGTAAAACAGCTCGTTCGCGAAGTCTTTAGTTTTGAGACGAAGATCAAAGGCGCGCCTTGCGGCAAAACGGCGGAGGAAGTTTCCCTCAATGAAAAAGTTTCGTCGCCAGAACGAAACGCCAACAAAGAAACGCGACAGCCCGAAAATCGACAACCCGAAATACGAGGTCCCCAAAGCGACACGATGATAGAAGACGCGGAGATGGGCGGAAACGCGAGCTGCGTCGCGAACTGTTCCGACGCTTCGCCTTTGGAAGAGGAAAATGGAGTCGACGTCACGCAAGAGCCGATGGTTCAAAAAGCCATCGAGATGTTCGAAGCGAGAAAAGTCACCATTCAGTCGAAAATTTAGTCGAAAAATATCTCGTCGCAGCACAAATCCTCGCGTTTGCAAAACTCTAAAATATTCGCGTACGGAGTCGAGTTCCTGCGTTTGATAGTCGCGAACTGCGACTGACTCATTTCCAAAGCGTTCGCTACGTCTTTGTCCAAAATCTTTTTCGCCTCAACGTCGCCAAGATAAAATTTCAACTCTTTGACAATCATTTTAAAATCTTTCATATTTGCTCCTAGAGCGCAAATATATCCTTTTAAAGACTATAGGGTTGAAAATATGGCAGGTTGCTATTTTTTTATTTATGAAGTTTGGCCCCGAAAAGATTCGGGACCATAAGATTACAATCCAGTATTTTGGATATTTTCATCTATTGTGAGAGTAAGAGAGTCTGTCGAGTCTGAATTTGAATACGTAAACGTTGCCGTCCCATCGCCATTGCTTTCAGAGCCGTTATTGGTTTGAGCCCAACCAGAACCACTAAGATCATTGGTGAAATTAAACTTATCGCCCGCATCGCCAGTAACGAGCAACTCATGAGCGGGATCGGTCATATCTAGCACGTCGCTAAGAGACAAAGTTATCTCATGATTTCCAGTAGACAAATCAATTTTTTCGATATTGACGATAGACGCCAAATTTACATCTGAGAAATCAAAGTTCATGTCAGCGCTAAGTTCAATAGTGTCAAAACCAGCTCCGCCGTCTATAGCCGTCACGCCATCATAGGTAATCGTATTGTTTATGCCAATAGTCATTGACAAGTCTTGATCCAAAGCTTTGTCGCCATCGGCGTCAGTAACGCTAATCTTAAAGCGTTCGGTAATATCCACTCCACCGCTTGTCGTTGGAGCGTATACGTAATCTCCAGTCTCGAAATTTAAATCCATAGTCCCTTCGCTCAGCGTTATAGTCTGAATTGGATTTAATCCATCATACGTATAAGCGGAATGTAAAGCCACTCCATTTTCATCCACATAAGTAAATGATAGAATATGGCCACCATCGGCGCCAAACTCAATTCCAGCGTTACCGTCCGAACCATATAAACTACCGTTTATAGAAGCGATTGTCGAGAGCATTGTTGCGCTTAGTTGCGTTACGTCGGCCACTTCGACAAAAGTTTTTCCATCTATAACTTGAACCATATTAAGATAATTCGCGTTCAGACTATTTCCAATTCCGATAACCTCTAGCTGAATATTGTTATTGTTTATAAACGTCGTCCATGTCGTTAAATAAGCGCTGTCTAAATATCCAGTTCCTTGATTATCATTCGTTGTCGTATCCGTAAGATTTGCGGTTCTGTCATCATACTCTTTCGTAGGCGCTCCATCGGAAATAAAATACGCTACGGTTTTATCCGCGATTGGAAGATTTGTGGCGTACGTATCATCAGTCACGGCAACCGCGGCTTCATAGTTCGTATATACGTCGGTAAGTCCAGATATGTTACTTCCATTGTATTGAATTGTCATACCATTCATTGTTAAATTATTTAGATAATCTAGCGCCTGCGTTGAAGTTTTCCAACCCACATTCACGGCGCCCGCGTTAAACAACGTTAGGTTTACGTTCGTAACCCCCTGCGCCTCGTAAGCGTGAATAGTGTCAATCAAAGCCGCTTTGGCTATATCAAACCGCGTGCTTCCGTTCACGTTATCACTCATTGAGCCAGAAACGTCAAGCGCTAAAACAATATTTGTATTTGAATTTTCCGCAATGCCAATGGAAATAGCCGTATTGTTGTTTACTACGGGAACGTCGTCATGAATGGTTACTTCAAGTCCGGCAGTGTAGTTTGTACCGTCCGAGTCTGTCACCGTATATACGAAGCTGTCCACAATATCGTCAATTGGCGTATAAGTAACCGCGTTAGGCACGACTATCTTAACGTTGTCAACGTCCACCCTTTCATTTTGTCCGTCATTCGCGGTATTGTTCATATCGATCACTAATTTGCCAAGGCTATCTAAGGTGGCGGTAAAACTAAGTCCGGTGCCGTCTTGTGTGACGACTCGCTGATTTCCGCCAGCGCTCACGATAAATGAATCACCATTTCCATAACTATGCACGTTTGCGTCAAAAGTTATTGTTATGTCTTGATTCGCGTGACCCGTTCCAAAATCAAATGTTTTACTAGCGCTATTTCCGCCATCGATAACGAGTTGGCTATTATTTAAGTATCCATCGCCACTCCATGTATTCGTAGAAAATGTATCAGTTTGAGAAATAGCGCTGTTTGGAATTATTGCCGTTGTATAATGCTTAACGCTATTTAGAAGAGCATACGTATACTCACCCGTAGCTTTATCGACAACAAGCGTGTTGCCCTCGGCGGTTGTAACCGTAAAACTACTTGTATTGTTTACCGTAGCGCCGCCTGCTATCGTTACGTTCGTAAGAGCCGCGGCGCTTGGAACGGTGTCATTGTCTAAAATATTGCCGTGAGCGACGCTCGATACCGCTGGCGTGATTAAATTGCCGCTGTCCGTACCCGCGCTCATCGCCGATTCATCAACTTCAGCCGTATCCGAGGCTAAAATAGGAACTACTTTCGCCGCGCGACTTACGTTTAGAGTAACCGTTCCCGTCGACGCGTCTCCGTCGTTGTCTATCGCCGTGAAATTAAAGACTTCGGAGTTGGTTGTGCCCTGCGCCAAATGCGAATCTGGTTGATATTGATACGCGCCCGTTGCGAAGTCTAAATCTAAATCGCCATTTTGCGCTGTTCTCAAGCTTAGTTGGCTTCCCGCTATTACAGTGGCATTCGCATTATTCGTAATTTGATTGCTGACATTGTCATACGTATATACAATGCCCTCAAGCGCGATATCTTGAAAATGACCGCCATCCGCTCCAAAACCGTTTACATCCAATTGTCCAAGCACGTTTCCAACAAGTGGCGCCTGAATAGTGCTTAGCAATGTGCTTCCAAGCGTAGTTGAATCAGTAACTATTACGGCATCTCTTTCAATATTATTGAGACCATCATAAGCCAACGGATCAAGTAATATTCTATCATTAGAACCTAAGGCTCCTCCAAAACCAACCGCGTAAGCGCTGATATCATTGGTACTTAAGAAATCCGTCCATTGAGTTATTTCAACGCCTGTGATACCATTCGTTCCTTCAGTGCCGCCTGCCGTTTGAGGTTGACCATCAGATAAGAAATAGGCGACGTTTGCCACTGGAGTGTCCACTGTCGCCATTATCTTACCATCAACGACATAACCCGCTTCAGCTTCTAAAACAGCCTGATCATAGTCCGTACCGCCATTTGGATCTAAAGTCGCATTGCGAGTGTTAGCGGTTCCGTCTCCAATAAAGGCCAACGCTTCAGCGACTGTAAACCAATGCGCTTGATGTGTAGAATCAGTTCCAGAATCAAAAGTGACGATTTGAACTTTCACGTTTCCAATATCGTCATAAGAGTTTATAACGTCCTTCATTGAAGTAAGCAAAAGTTCCATGCGCTCTATCGTAGTGATATTGCTTGATCCAGTCGCCGCGTCCCAAGCCATACTTCCCGAAGTGTCCACGATAAACATTAAGTTCGTGTTTTGTTCTGGGATTTCAATGTTTTGAACAATGTCGCCAGCCATCGCCATATCATCTTCAATAATTACGTTTAAATTGGCGTTTGTCGTATTCGCGCCATCAGACACTGCTACGCCAATATCTAAAGATAAGATATCCTCAACGGAATTGGTAGGGTGATCCATAGGCGCCAAAAGCGTAACTTTGTACGCGCCGGTTTGCGCGTCGGTAATCTCGATAGTTATAGCCGTTGAACCATTCGCGGTGCCGGTAAGAGTAGACGTTCCCGCGCCACTCCAAACAACCGTATCTCCAGCCGATGATAAAGCTTGAGTAGGATTTGACAGTACCGCGCTTAACGCGTCTCCATCGATATCCGCAAAGTTCATCGTTCCGGTAATCACGCTAACATCGCTTTGGTCATCGCCAGGATTCTCGCCAATGCCGTCTTTAAGCCCTTGCGCCAAACCTTCTTCTGAAACTCTCGCGGTTGAATTGTCAGCCGTTGGGAGATGGTCGTTGTCTGTAATTGTTGTTGTGATAGACGATATTCCTATCGCTACCGCTTCATATCCGCCATCTGTATTTACACTGATTGTGACTGTGTAATCTTCGGCGTTTTCAGCGATAGTGTCATTTACATTCGATATTGTAAATGGCGCCGATGTTGTTGAGTTTGCCGGAATTGTAACCTGTATTGTTTTCTCAACGATATCACCGTTTGTTGTAATATTAGCAATTATTACATCTACTATCATATCTACAAGTGGAGCGTTTGTTACGGATACCATATAAGTGGCGAGATCGCCTTCAAAAACTGACGTATCGCCTGTGATTGAAAGAGTGGTTCCCGCGTCCGGAGAGTCTGGAGTTCCAGGAATTCCCGCCGGTGGGTTTGGCTCGCTCGCGTCCACTATTTGAGTGGTTACCGCGTTTGCCGTGGCGTTTACCGCCACCGCTTCGTATTGAGCGCTTGAAGCGGATACGATTTCCGCTACGAAGTTTTCACCGCTATCGGCTAGAGCGTCGTCCGTCGTTTGAACCGTAAACGTCGTTGAGTTGCTATTGGCCGGGATGGTTACCGTTGTGTTAACGGTTGTGTAATCCACGTCGCCCGTAGCCGGGTTAACGGTTGCTTGAGTTGTTTGAACCACTACCGAGATTGGGCTAGTTGACACCGTATCCGTTGTTACCGTGTAGGTCGCCGCGTTGCCTTCCCATACAGCCGCGTCGCCAGTAATGCTTACGGTCGCGCCCGCGTCCGGAGAGTCTGGAGTTCCAGGAATTCCCGCCGGTGGGTTTGGCTCGC
>ERZ889078.738-NODE-738-length-28656-cov-16.616727_pt1 | contig 28656 bp, 19 predicted proteins | sample MGYA00521266_ERZ889078 | MGnify/ENA primary metagenome ERZ889078 (study PRJEB32303, sample SAMEA104408618) | aquatic metagenome | biome: Brackish water; feature: Pelagic; material: water | place: Baltic Sea | collected 2014-06-16T06:34:00 | depth 76,534 m ...
TACCGGCCTGTCACGCCGGGGGTCGCGGGTTCGAGCCCCGTCAACCGCGCCACTTTATTTTTTCATTCAAGTTTGATGCGATAACGCACATGACCGTCCGATTGCGTAAAGCTGTCGTAAAGCGAGCGGGCGCGGCTGTTGGCCTCATTAGTGTGCCAATAAAGCCGTTTCCAGCCTGCTGCGCGGCTGATTATGATTAAATCCTCGATCAAAGCGCGCCCAGCTCCCATACTGCGGCTTTGCGCGCTGACAAACAGATCTTCTAAATATCCATCAAACCCATCGACCCATGTCGAATCGTGATGGTGATGGACCGCAAAGCCGACCATATCACCCTCATAAAAAGCAAAGCGCGCGTTGATCCGCGCACTTGGGTTTAAAATACGCGTCCATGTCGATTGCGTGACTTTTTCGGTTAGTATGACGTTGTAAAATTCAAGATATTGCTGCCAAAGTATGCGAAAAAACGCTTCGTCTTGGGCGCTGGCCCAGCGGATGGTTAGGGTCATTTGGTCAATGCATCCAATATACGCACCCAAGAGCGGATGCCTTTGCGATAGGCAGAAAGGTCATATTTTTCATTGGGTGAATGAATCTGATCATCATCGCGCGCAAAGCCCGTCAAAAGCGCATCCATGTCCAGGTAAGTCTTGAAATAGCCCGCAATCGGGATTGACCCGCCGCACCCGACAAAGGTAGCCGTAACGCCCCATTCTGCGCTGAGAGCCTGACGAGCTTTATCAAAGGCGGGGTCGGAAATGTGCATGTCACTAGCAGGGCCCGCGCCGTGGGGCTTAAAGGTGGCTGTACAGTCGGATGGCAACTGTGCCGTTACATAGTCGCGGAATGTTTGGCGCAGCTTATGGGGATTTTGGTTACCCACCAACCGAAAACTGATTTTCGCATGTGCCTTAGCGGGCAGAACGGTTTTGAAGCCATCGCCAATATAACCACCCCAAAGCCCGTTCACCTCGCAGGTGGGGCGGGACCATAGCATTTCTAATGGGGTGCGGTCTTGTTCGCCGGCTGGGACGCTTAGGCCCACGTCGCCTAGAAAGCTGGCGTGATCAAAGGCCAGACTTTGCCATTGGGCTCGAATAGCGTCGGGCAGTTCGGGAACATCGTCGTAAAAGCCGGGCAGGGTGATACGGCCTGTGTCATCATGTAGGCCAGCAATGATGCGCGACAAGACCCGCAAAGGATTGATGGCCGCACCGCCAAACATCCCGGAATGCAGGTCTTTGTCGGCGGCGTGGATGGTGACCTCTTCGCCCAAAAGCCCCCGCAAGGTTGTGACGATTGAAGGCGTATTTTCACCAAAAAGCCCCGTGTCGCAAATCAGGGCAAGATCGGCTTTCAGCAGCTCCGCATTTTTTTCCATAAAGGGGATCAGCGAGGGCGAGCCCGATTCTTCTTCACCTTCAAAAAACAGGGTTAATTTGCAAGGCATGCTTCCGTGCACCGCGATCCATGCTCGCAAAGCCTCAATAAAGGTCATGAGCTGGCCCTTGTCATCTGACGCGCCGCGCCCAAAGATGATGGGGCCCTTGGGCCCGTCGCACAGTTGAGGTTCAAAAGGCGGTCTATCCCAAAGATAAAGCGGATCAACAGGTTGCACGTCGTAATGGCCGTAAAACAACAGATGTGGCCCCTCTTGATCTTGACCGCCCTTGGCCACAACCATTGGATGGCCAGGAGTTGGATAAATTTCCGCCTCAAACCCCAGATTGCTTAAGGTGCGCACCAACCAAAGAGCTGCTTTTTCGCAATCGGGCGCATATTGCGCATCGGTTGAGATCGACGGGATGCGTAAAAGTTCCAGTAAGCGGTCAACTGACTGGGGTAGGGCGTTATCGACATGCAAAAGGCAATCAGAAAGCATTTTTGACAAAGGCATTTGGAACTCCGTTCATTGGGGCAAGCCTACCAAATTGCCGCGCCCTGTCTAGCGCTGTTCGCCTTTACGCCGTTTGCGAAGAAAATTGCTAAAATTCGATAATAAGGTGACATAGCCGAAAAAATTCAAATTTTTGATTGTTTTGATGCAATTAGACTTGCCCTGTGCTAAGTTATCCACAATAGATATGAATAGCACCACAGCAGGTTTGAAAATATGGGGTTCGGTATGATCGGACGGAGGAATAAACCTTCGGCGAGTAAGCGCAACACTGGCGCACATATAGTCGCATCAGATGTCAGTCTGGGTGATTTGTTGCGTGGCCAACGTGCCACTTTGGGAAAATCGTTGTTTGATGTTCAGCGTGAATTACGCATTAAAGCAGTTTATATTGCTGCGATTGAAAATTGCGATGTGTCTGTATTTGAAGCGCCAAGCTTTATAGCAGGTTATGTGCGATCTTATGCGCGTTTTTTGGGCCTGGACGGAGACGAAATTTTTGCACATTTTTGTGCTGAATCTAATTTTGCTTTCGTGAACGGTCTTTCTGGTTTGAGCACCTCCTTGAGACAAAACAAACTTATTTCTGCATCTCAGGCGCCCGATCCTTTTAAAAATTTGCGGACGCATTTTTTGCCGCAAAATGATAGTTGGTTAAGTTCTTTGCAGCCTGGCGCGATTGGGTCTTTTTTAGTTTTGATCGGGCTGATTAGCGCGATTGGTTATGGTGGTTGGGCGGTTGTACTAGAAGTGCAGCGCGTGCAATTGGTTCCCGTCGACCAAGTACCTAGCATCACCTCTCAAATAGCCCCTGAATTGTTGATGCCACAAAGTGAGTTAGAAAAAATATCCTTAGGGGAAAACCGTTTAGGTGGAGCGGTGCATAACTCTTCAAGTGGTGACGATGCGTTAGACCGCCTCTACCGTCCTCAAGCTTTAGATTTTCCGGTGTTGGTGGCACGTGACGGACCTATCGGCAATATTTATTATGAAGCCGTCCAAGGTGCCATGCTGATGGACGCAAATGATAGCGTAGAGGCCGCAAAACAAGTAGCAAGCTTCGACACGCCTGCCGATGTACAGGTTGTGGATGTGGTGCTAAATAAAGTGAATATTTTCGCGCAAAGTCCTGCTTGGGTGCGTGTTTCGTCGAAAGATGGGTTGATCTTGTTCGAAAAGATTTTAAATGCAGGCGAATCCTATGCCGTGCCGCAACTTGAACAAGCACCTATGTTGCGTGCGGGCAACGCAACGTCGGTTTATTTCATGACTGAAGGTGCAGTATTTGGGCCTGTATCAAAATCACAAAATGTGGTGCGTGATATTTCTTTGTCTGCGCAATCGATCAAATCTTCGTTTGATATGGCGCAATCAATTGAGCTGCCATTGCCAGATAAACGCTTGGCCACAATCGAAATAATTGAGGTTCCAACCATTCTTGACCCTGCTCAGTAGCCTTTCAGCTTGAAGTGAACCCTTTGCGCGTTAGATCATCATATAGTCATAGGGTCACAAGGGACTTAGGAAGCATAGATGCAGAACAATAGCATCCGCCCATGGCGAAATATCTATCGCCGAAAGTCGCGCCAAATAATGTTGGGCAAAGTGGCCGTGGGTGGAGATGCGCCCATTTCTGTGCAAACCATGACCAACACGTTAACCACCGATATTGCCGCCACCATTGAACAGGTGCAGCGCTGTGCGGCGGCGGGGGCAGATATCGTGCGCATCTCGACTCCAGATCAAGACAGCACACGTGCTTTGCGAGCCATTGTTGCCGAAAGCCCTGTGCCGATCGTGGCGGATATTCATTTTCATTATAAGCGCGCGATTGAGGCAGCCGAGGCAGGGGCCGCTTGTTTGCGCATTAATCCTGGCAATATTGGAGATTCTGCACGGGTGAAAGAAGTGATCCGTGCTGCCAAAGATCATGGCTGCTCTATTCGGATCGGTGTCAATGCAGGCTCGCTTGAGCGACACTTGCTGGAAAAATATGCTGAACCTTGCCCCGAGGCCATGGTGGAATCAGGCCTGGATCATATCAAATTGCTGCAAGATAATGACTTTCATGAGTTTAAAATCAGCGTCAAAGCCTCGGACGTATTTTTGGCGGCGGCGGCATATCAGGCTTTGGCCGATGTGACCGACGCGCCTATTCACCTTGGCATCACCGAGGCGGGCGGTCTGATGACGGGCACGGTAAAGTCGGCGGTAGGTCTTGGTACGCTTTTATGGTCGGGCATCGGAGATACAATCCGCGTTAGCCTGTCGGCTGATCCGGTTGAAGAGGTTAAGGTAGGGTTTGAGATTTTGAAATCGCTTGGCCTGCGTCACCGCGGTGTCACGATCATTTCTTGCCCCTCTTGCGCGCGGCAGGGGTTTGACGTGATCAAAACTGTGTCCGAGTTGGAAGAGCGCTTGGCCCACATCACCACCTCGATGAGCCTTTCGATCATTGGCTGCGTGGTCAATGGCCCCGGCGAGGCACTGATGACCGATATAGGCTTTACTGGTGGCGGAGCAGGCTCGGGCATGGTCTATCTGGCGGGCAAGCAATGCCACAAGCTAAGCAACGATAAGATGATCGAAGAAATCATTGAATTGGTTCAGGACAAAGCTAAAGCGCTTGAGGCGGCGGGGGCGGCTGAAGCCGCCCTGATCGCCTAGCCTTTGCGCAAGGCCGCAACCATCTCGCGCAAATCCTCAAGCGGGACATAACCGCGAAGCATTTGACCGTTTACGATAAATGTCGGTGTACCATTCACTCCCAAAGTTTGGCCCAACCCAAGTGAGCGGCTCAAAATATCGGTCACGCTATCTTCAGCCATTACCGCCGCAATCGCATCCCCGTCAAGGCCTAGTTCCTTGGCAACCGCAACAAGATTTTTCTTTGTCATCGCCCCTTTAAAGACAAAAAGACCATTATAAACCTCCTTATAGGCCGCGTCCCCCTCCGTAAGTCGTGTCGCGATCGCAAAGCGTGAAGCAAGCTCGGACTCGGGACCAAGGATCGGATATTCTTTGACGATATAGCGGATATTGCCGTCAGAAGCGATCAGCTCTGCCACTTCGGAATGGGCCTTACGGCAATAGCCGCAGCGGTAGTCCATAAACTCAACCAAGGTGATATCACCCGCCAAATTACCCCCCTGCCATGAGGTAGGGTCGTTCACAATAGCGTCATAATTGCTTTCTAGTAGTTGGGTGACGCTTTGGGTGGCGTTTTTGGCTTCGAGCGTTTGCAAAACGGCGATGGCTTCCATCAGAACTTCTGGGTTTTCCAGCAAATAGCTGCGTACTTCGGCACGAAAGCTGGCTCGCTCATTATCCGATAACGCGTTGAGTTCAAGCGCGTTTGCTGACAATGCTGGCAAGAAAATTCCCAAAACAAAACCCATAAAAAACGATCGCGCCATTTAATTTCCCTTGCGTAATTTTGCAGCAAGATGACAGATAATGGTCAGAGGGTCTAGTCACTTGGCGGGCACATCGGTGTGGGAGCTGGTGTATTGATAAATGGGGTCGGTTTGGTACGAATTTTCGCGATGATTGCCTTGAGTTTAGCCCTTATGGTAGTGCCCATTAGCGCACAAGTGGCGTCCGAGCAACCTCTGGCAGGGCTTTTGCAAGGGCGAAGCCAAGTCACGGGCGACGGCGCGCGGCTGGTGTTAACGCTTGGGCTCAGTGCTGCTCAGCCTTGGAGTGCGCGCGTTTTGTCCGATCCAGCACGTCTTTTAATCGATGTGAAAGGGGCGGATTTTTCCCTCCTTGATCCGAGCGATCTTGGTAATATCGCCTTGGGTAAGACGCGTTTTGGGCGTTTTCGTCCCGGATGGGCCCGCCTTGTTGTGACCTTGCGCGACTTTATGACCATTGATGAGGCAGTGCTTATCCCCCATAATAAAGGTGCTGATCTGCGGGTGATCTTGAAAAAAGCAACGCCAGAGGCATTTGATAACGCCGCCTCACGGCCTGAACCCGCCTTTTGGATCCAACCTAACATCATCAAAACTATCCGTTTGGGGGAAGATCTGTCTCGCCAAAAGGTGTATAAACCCTCGCTTACACTGGTGCTAGACCCTGGTCACGGCGGGCTTGACCCTGGCGCAATTGTGGATGGCACCTCCGAGGCCGAGATGATGCTGGCTTTTGCCTTTGAGTTAAAAACCTTGTTCAATGATAAGGGCGTGGAGACGATCATGACAAGGCAAAGCGATGTGTTTGTGCCCCTTGAGGCGCGCTCAAGCATTGCGCGCTTTCATGGGGCGGATGTGTTTTTGTCGCTGCACGCCGACGCGCTGCCCTTGGGGGAAGCGTTGGGAGTTACAATTTATACTATGAATGAAACGGCCTCTGAACAAGCGGCAGCGACGTTGGCCCAGCGTCACGACCGTGATGATATATTGGCTGGCGTTGATCTGGCGGCCCAAGATGAACAGGTCACCAAAGCGCTGATGGCCATGGCCAGGTTGGAAACCATGCCGCGCACAAGCAGGCTGGCCCAAGAGATTAAAAAAGGGATCCTTGCCAAGGGCCTTGAGATGTATTCGCGCCCCGTGCAATCGGCGGCTTTTTCGGTTTTAAAATCGCCTGATATCCCTTCGGTGTTAATCGAGCTTGGTTTTTTAACCTCAACCACCGACTTTTCGCGACTTAATGATGTGGTGTGGCGAAGTGCTATGCAAAATGCTTTAGTCGATGCGGTGGTCAGTTGGGCCAAGGACGACCCAAATGTGCAACAATATTTTTCCAGGTAGCTCCTTATTTCGCAAAAATATGTTTTGTGCTTTTGACCTCGGCTGTGGCTGATGTATAAGGGCATCTCAACCTTTTGATTGGGTCAGATGCGGATCTTATTGTCATTGATTGGCGTGTTTTTCACTGTGGCCACTTTGGGGCTATTTTGTGCCGCCTTGTCGTTAGGGGCCGTGTTTTGGATTTATGGCCGTGACCTGCCCAGCTATCAAAGACTAGCTCTTTACACGCCTCCGACCATTAGCCGTGTTTTTGATGGCGACGGACAGATTTTAGATGAGTTTGCGAAAGAGCGCCGTCTTTACACCCTGATTGAAGATATCCCAGACCTTGTGCGCAATGCCTTTGTGGCGGCCGAGGATCAAAATTTCTATCAGCATCAAGGCTATGATGCGCGCGGCATGGTATCGGCGCTTAAAGATGCGATTGTCTCGCGGGGACGCAATGTGCGTGGCGCCTCGACTATTACCCAGCAGGTGATGAAGAACTTTCTTTTGTCGGGCGACCGTACGGGTGAGCGTAAGATCAAAGAAATTATCTTGGCCACGCGTCTAGAAAAAACTCTCTCGAAAGACAAGATCCTTGAGCTTTACTTGAATGAGATATTCTTGGGACAAAACTCCTATGGGGTTACGGCGGCCGCCCAAACCTATTTCAACAAGACTCTTGATACTTTGAATTTAGAAGAAGCCGCTGTCTTGGCCTCATTGCCCACGCAGCCTTCAAATTTTCATCCGGTGCGCGGGCGCAAGTTGCTGCTTGATAGGCGCAATTACGTGATAAGGCGCATGGGCGAAGATGGATACATCACCCAAACCATGCGTGACCTGGCGCTGGAGGCGCCGCTTTTGTCGGTGCAGGCGGGGGATTACACCTCATTTCGTGATGCGATCCCGCCGCGCAGCTATTTTACCGACGAAATCCGCCGGCAACTTTCTGGCAGCTTTGGTGAAGATGAGTTTTTTAGCGACGGCCTGACCATTCGCGCCACCGTTGATCCTGCTTTGCAAGAAACAGCCGCTATAGCACTCCAAGCGGGGCTTGAGGCTTATGACCGCAACGCGGGCCGCTGGCGGGGCACGGGCCTATTCGTGTCATCTGATGAGCTGGCTCAAGACTGGCGTGCGGCTTTGACCGATATAAGTGTGCCGCGCGACATTAAAGATTGGCATGTGGCAGTGGTTTTGTCCCTGACCAAATCCGAGGCTGTGATCGGCATTGACGGTGTTAAAAGCAAAAACGCTGAAACCATTCCCCTGTCTGAACTGCAATGGGCCCGCAAACTTCTTCCAGAGAATAAGTTAGGACCCAAAATAACCCGACCCAGTGATTTGTTAACAGTGGGTGAAGTTATATTCGTGCGGCGACTAACCGATAAGGGGGGTGAGTTCAATCATTGGTCACTGCATCAACTCCCCGAGTTGGAAGGGGCTTTTATGGCCATGGACGTCAACACAGGCCGTGTTTTGGCTATGCAAGGCGGTTTTTCTTACCAAACGACCGTGTTTAACCGTGCAACCCAAGCTCTACGCCAACCCGGTTCGGCCTTTAAACCCTTTGTCTATGCTGCGGCGCTTGATAGTGGTTTTACACCATCAACCGTGGTGGTGGATGCGCCGATCGAGATCAACACTCCCGAAGGGCTTTGGAGTCCGAAAAACTCATCTGATAAATATTTTGGCCCTACTCCTTTGCGCACAGGAATCGAGCAAAGCCGTAATCTGATGACCGTGCGCGTGGCCCAAGAAATTGGCATGGACAGGGTCGCCACCTATGCCGAAAAGTTTGGAGTGTATAGTCCGATGCAGCCCTATTTGGCCAACTCGCTTGGCGCGCAAGAGACCACGCTTTTTAAAGTGGTTGCTGCCTACGCCATGTTCGCCAATGGCGGCGAACGAGTAGAACCGACACTGGTTGATCGGGTGCAAGATCGGTTTGGCACAACCGTTTACCGCCACGATCAGCGCCGCTGCTTAAGCTGCGGCGATGCGCAATTGCCTGTGGGTGAGGCGCCTTTGATTTTCTCGGACCGTGAACGGGTGATGGATGCAATCACCGCTTATCAGCTGACCTCGATGCTGCAAGGAGTACTTACAAGGGGCACCGCGCGCTCGATTGTTTTGCCAGTGCCAATCGCTGGTAAAACTGGCACTACCAACGATTCGAAAGATGGTTGGTTTGTTGGCTTCAGCTCAAATATCGTGGCTGGGTGTTATATGGGTTTTGATCAGCCGCGCTCAATGGGGCGGGGAGTTTACGGGGGTGCGCTTTGTGGACCTGCCTTTCAAAGTTTTATGGAACGTGCGATTGCCAAGTTTGGTGGCAGCAATTTTAGGGTGCCGCCAAATGGCTATTTCCTAAATATCGACCGTTTTAGCGGCGCGCGTTTGCCGGATGATGCGGTTGGCGATAATGTGATTGCCGAATATTTTCGTAATGACATTGCCCCCGTCTTTGGTCAGAACGCGCTGGTAGACGGCGGCTTTACGATGGGCAGTAACCTGCCGCTGTTTGTTTTGGGCGAAGGCGATGACGCACTTGAACAAAACTACACCCCAGAAGTGCCAACAGAGCAAGGCGGAGTGGCCCAGCCTAAGACAGCAGATTTTGGCACGTTAAGTTCTGGCGGCCTGTATTAGGGGTCATTTGTCTTGCCCGCCGTAGATATTGAATCTAAAATGCCTTTACGTTCATCTAGTTAGGAAATTCGATATGCGCGCTGAAACGCAATCTCAGGTGGTCGCCATCAAAAAATCAATTGCTCTTTTGGCACAGCGTATGGATCTAGAAACTACTTCGCATCGTATGGAAGAGTTTGATGCTCTAATCGAAAACCCCGAATTGTGGAATGATCCTGCGCGGGCACAAAATCTGATGCGGGAACGTCAAGCTTTGATCGACCAAATCTCGACTTATAGGTTGATTGAGGGCAGTTTAAGAGATAATCTTGAGCTTATTGAGTTGGGCGATTCCGAGGGTGACGCTGTTATAGTGACCGAGGCCGAGGCTTCACTCAAAGCATTGGTTGTGCAAGCCGCCGCCAAAGAGTTAGAGGCTCTTTTGGACGGTGAAGCCGATGCCAATGACACGTTTCTAGAGATTAACGCCGGCGCTGGTGGTACGGAAAGCTGTGACTGGGCCTCAATGCTGGCGCGCATGTACGTCAGGTGGGCCGAGAAAAAAGGGTATAAGGTCGAGACCCAATCCATGTCCGAGGGCGAAGAGGTTGGAATCAAATCGGTGGCTTATCGGATAAGCGGCCTGAATGCATATGGCTGGCTAAAATCAGAAAGCGGCGTGCATCGGTTGGTTCGGATTTCACCATTTGATTCGGCGGCGCGGCGTCACACGTCCTTTTCTTCGGTTTGGGTCTATCCTGTGGTCGATGATAATATCGATATTGAAGTAGCTGCAAATGATATTCGCATTGACACTTACCGCTCATCTGGGGCGGGGGGGCAGCATGTCAATACCACCGACTCCGCTGTGCGGATAACCCATATGCCAACTGGCATTGTGGTGACAAGCTCTGAAAAGTCACAGCACCAAAACCGCGCCAACTGTATGGCCGCGCTGAAGTCGCGACTTTATCAACTGGAGCTTGATAAGCGCAATGCAGCGATTAATACGGCGCATGAAAATAAAGGTGATGCGGGCTGGGGAAATCAGATCAGATCTTATGTGTTGCAACCTTATCAAATGGTTAAAGATTTGCGCACGGGCACGGAAACATCTGACAGCCAAGGCGTGCTGGACGGTGACCTTGACCGCTTTATGGCCGCCACGTTGGCCCAAGAGGTGGCGGGTAAATCCCGTGCCGAAGCTAATCAAAAATAGAGGCGACCGTTGGGGTGCCCCTATAACTAGTAAAAATAATAGATATAGACCGCTATTTTGAAACGGGTGCCAATTTATCAGTAGACAAAGGATCTTCTTGGCGTTGCACCGATCCATCGAACTGTGCACCCGATTCGATTGCAATCGTTTTGTGAATGATATCGCCTTCAACTTTAGCGGTTGAAGTCAGGCGCACTTTAAGGCCGCGCACGCGTCCTATAATGTGACCGTTTATCACGATGTCATCAGCAATAACTTCGCCGTGTATGGTCGCGCCTTCGCCAATGGTTAACAAATGTGCGCGGATATCGCCCTCAATTGTACCTTCGACTTCCACGTCACCTGTGGTATTCAGATTACCTACGACAGTAAGGTTTGCGGACAAAACCGACGCTTTTTGTTTAGGCGACGAAATGCCTGAAATTGCAGAACCAACCTTGGACGCTGCAGGCGTCGCTTTTTGCTCCACTGCTTCTTGCGCTTCAGGTTGTACTAAAGGTTTCACGACTGGTTCATTTATTCTACTTTTAGAAAACATTTTTAGCTGCCCTAATAAAAGTCATCGGGTTAACCGGCTTTCCATTCATCCTAACTTCATAGTGAAGATGGGTGCCTGTAGACCGTCCTGAGTTCCCCATATCACCTATTCTTTCGCCGCGCGACACTTTTTGTCCAACTTTTACGCGTAATTGTGATAAATGACCGTATCTTGTTTCTATTCCGAATTTATGACTTATTTTAATCAGCCTTCCATATCCCGATTCCCAGTTTGCATAGATTATGATCCCATCTGCTGGAGCATAAAGTGGTGCGCCGTAACCCGAAGCAAAATCTGTTCCTTCATGCATACGTTTGCCGCCTTCTTTTGGGTCGGTTCTGATTCCAAAAGATGAAGTTAAACGGTATTTATTTTGCAAAGGAATGCCAAACGGTATATTTTGGATAGCAATGGCATAAAGATTTAGCGTATCAAAACCGTTAACAATTAGCTGGGCTCGGTTTATTAACCCGTCCTGTGTATCTCCTAATTTTTCCAGCGCCGGCGATATAAGGGGGCCGCCTTGGCCCAAGTATCCGTCACGCACCTGATCAAGTAGAACGTCTGCATCAAGGCCCACGGCCGAGAACATATTTCGCAGCGGTTCGGTTGACAGTTCGACGGCCTCTTCCAGGCGTGCCAAAATAAGTTCATTGCGTAAGTTGGTGCCTGCTTGGACATGTTCCAAATTGGCGATCATCTCTTCGGCACTTGCAATTTCATCCTCTAGGGTGCCCGTATTTAGGGCGGCGCTTTCCAGAGCCTCGGCCATATAATACAAGCTGTCTTGCGCGTCGTCTGCTATTTCTTGGATTGACCGCTTAACCCCTTTGGGTCCTTTGACTTTGGCTTTTATATCTTTGGTTTCTGCGCGGGCGGCGTCACGCTCTTTAATGGCGCGTCGTAGGGTGTTTTGAAGGACATCTATGCCCGTTTCTAATTCACGTAACTGATCGTCCGAGGCGAGTAAGGTGGTTTGCATTTGCGAAACCTGCGCAAGGGCTTTGTTAAAGCGTTTTTGCGCGCTGATGGCTTCATTGGTGCGCAGATTGAGATCTTGGGATAAAGCGCTTAAACGTTGCTCAAACAATCGTTGCCGACGGCCCGATTGATCGCGCTCACCGCTGGATTGTGTGGCCTCAATCAAAACGATGGTGGTGGAGAATAAAAGCCACAAAAATAGAAAGGCCAGAATCGTCGTAGCGCTTATCTGGGTAAAAGGCGTCAAACGCACATAGCGCATGTCACTTTCGGTTTTTAAATAGATGCGTTGCTCGGGAAAATATCGACCTAACCGTGCATTTACTGTATTCAAAAATGCGCTTATCATTTATCAATCCTAAGCTTTGAACAGAACAGTTAGAGTGGCGTGCTTAAAACGGCAAGGCATGGCTTGGCTGAAGTCGGCCTCTGAAAGGTTGAATGCCAAATTTTGGTTCATTTGAGCAGAATCTCGCTTATTTTTTGAAGCCAATATTGGGTTCGGTGTGTCACTAGACGGCGGCTTTTGTGGCGGCCAAAACCGCCTCGGCATGGCCCTTGACTGAGACTTTGCGCCAGATCTGTAAAATCCGACCGTCAGAGCCTATCAAAAAAGTTGCGCGCTCGATGCCTGAGTATATTTTCCCATACATAGATTTTTCGACCCAGGTACCGTAGGACTCGCATATGTTGTTTTCATAATCTGACAGTAAAGAAATGTTTAAATTATGTTTTTTGACAAATTTATCATGCGCTTTGATAGGGTCTTTTGAAATGCCAAAGATCACCGTATTGGCTTTGGCAAATTCGTGTGCCAGGGCCGTGAAGTCTAACGCTTCGATTGTGCAGCCAAGCGTGTCATCTCTGGGATAAAAGTAAAGCACAACTTTTTGGGGCATAAGTGCTGACAATGTAACGCTTTCACCGCCATCACGTAGCAAGGTGAAGTCGGGAGCGCTGTCGGATGGGGTTAAAACTGTTTCGCTCATGCTATATCCTTGCATTAAATAAAACGATATTACTGTTTTAGTTGCCTTTTACAAAAGATAAAGGCAACCCAAGAATAAAATAAGAAAGAAGTCTATGCCCAATTGGCCCAACGATAATAAAGCAAGTGAGTTGATAGTAGTACCCGCGGCCTCACGGTTTTGGATTCGGATTTTTTATAAGTTTCTGGGGGCATTGCTTTTAGTAATCATAGCTTTGGGCTTTGCTGTGATAGCTTTGGCCGCGCTTGATCGAAGACTGCCTATACCAGGGCCTATTATTCAAAGTTTTGAAAAAGCACTGAATGACACTATGGCCCAAGGGCCTGGATCGCGGATGCAAATAGGTCAGATGGATTTGGCTATTGCAAAAAACCTAAGCCCAATCTTGCATCTTCGGGAAGTGAAGCTTTTTGACCCTGCAGGCAAGGCCTTGATGAAATTGCCTGAGCTCCGCATGTTGGTTGACCTAAAATCAGCGTTGCAGGGGCAGTTTCAACTCCGCAGTTTGGCCTTTGTGGGAGCGCAAATAATACTGGAGCGCGATAGCCAAGGTGTCTTTAATATGGTTTGGACGCAAACTCCCCAGTCGGTTTCAAGCATCGCTCAGGGTGCCTTAGAGGTAGGCCACGCTCAAAATATTGGGTCTTTGATGCAAGCCATTTCTCAAAATTTCGCGAGCCCTTTGCTCGAAAATATTAAGTCTTTGTCGGGCGAGGCTCTGTCGCTGACCTTTGACGATAAGATGACCGGCCAAGTGTGGGAGCTGGGCGACGGCAGGCTATCGATGCAAAATGACGCGGAGCTTGTGGGGCTAGAGCTTGGGGTAAGCGTGCAAACCAAAGGCGGTACCGATGGGCAAGTGACCATACATGCGGTTTGGCCAAAAAATGGAGACAAGGGGACTCTTTCGATCACGTTTGAAGCGATCCAAGCCGTTGATTTGGCAGCGCAAGCCTTCCCGTTTGGCTGGATGGGGACCGTCAGCGCACCTATCTCGGGGCGTATAGCGGGGATTTTTTCCGTGTCAGGCAACCTGCGTGAGGTTGAGGGCAATCTTGACATGGGAGCTGGGTTTTTGACACAGCAAGGTACCCAAGACACCATTGGGTTTGAAGAGGCACGCATAAACTTTGACTATGACGACGCGCTTAATTTATTGAAATTAAATGAGTTTAATGTAAAAAGCAAAGGTTTTCAGGGCCAAGGCGTGGGGCAAATTCTCTTGCCTGACCCAACGAGCGCTGATCTCTCCTATAGCCTGCAGCTGCAGTGGGACAGGATCGGTCTTCACCCTCATGATGTATTTTTAGCACCCATCGCCTTTGACGGTGCGCAAATGGATCTGCGGCTTAGACTTAAACCTTTTCAATTGGAAATAGGCCAAATCAGCCTGCAAGAGGGGGGTAGCACCTATCTGGCTCAAGGTTTTGTGCGCGCCGCGCCCAAAGGATGGCAAGCGGGTTTGCGTTTTGATGTGGATAAGCTTGCCCACAAAAGGCTAATGGCGCTTTGGCCCAAGTGGGGCATTCCCAACACCCGCCTTTGGTTGAAAAAAAATATCAAAAATGCTCAATATCATCAGGTGACCTCTTATGTGAAGCTTGCACCAGATCAAAAGCCAGAGGTAACACTGGGGTTTGAGTTTGACCAAGGCCGCGTGCGGTTCATGCCCGCGCTGCCCGAAATGACTGAGGCTGCAGGCTACGGCGCGCTTGAGGCGGGGCGCTATGTGGTGGTGTTAACCGAAGGTCAGGTCAGGGCCCCTGATGGTGGCACGGTCAACGCCGCAGGCACGGTTTTAACGATTGACGATGTGGCCAAAGTTCCAGCCGATTTGGAAATAGCCCTGCAAGCGACCAGTCCGCTAGCTGCGGCGCTGAGTTTGGTCGATTTGCCGCCCTTTAACTTTATGTCAAAAGCCAGTTTGAAACCAAATTTCGCCAGTGGTGCGGCTCAAGTGACCGGTTTGGTTTTGATACCCTTGGTAAAAAAACTGACTAAAGGCGATGTGAAGTTGGCCCTTAACGCACAGGTTCAGGATTTTTCAACCGACAGTTTGGTGCCAGAACACAGGCTAAATGGCTCATTAAATGACATTAAAATTACAAATCAATACCTTGATATAGAAGGTGAACTTGAATTAAATGGCGTGCCGTTAATTGGAACTTTTCACCAGGATTTTCTGCCAGTACAAAATCTGCCAATTGCGCGGGTACAAGGTCACATTCTTTTGTCTGATGACAGTCTTAGAAAGCTAGACATTGCGTTGCCTGAAGATTTTTTGACCGGCGAAGCGATGGTGCCCTTTGAAATTGACCTGCCCAAAGAAAAACCCCCGCAAGCGCGTGTTCGAGCAGATATGGCGCCCTTTGGGCTGCAACTTCCGATGCTTGGCTGGGGAAAGCCCCAGGGCCAAGCGGGCCGCCTTGAAGTAGACGCGGTGCTTAGTAGGCCCTTGTTCGTGCCGCGGCTTTTATTTCGTAGCGATGCTTCGTTAGCCCAAGGTCAAATCACGCTACGCGAAGGGGGGGCATTAGATCAGATTGATTTTGAGCGTTTGACTTTAGAAGATTGGTTTGATGGGGGCATTAGAATAGTCGGGCAAGGTACTGGTTTAGATGTTAAATTAGAGGTAACTGGCGGCATTTTAGACCTGCGGAAATTTAAAGGGGTGCCGGCAAGTGCCACACCGCTCGACACAGGATTAGGATTAGGGTTAAGTGTTGCGCTTGATAAGCTGCACGTCACCCAAGGCATTGCCTTGACGGATTTTTCAGGCAATTTTAATCTGGGGTCAGGCTTTGGCGGGCGTTTTTCTGGTCTTGTGAATGCTGTCGCCCCTATCAGAGGCATTGTTGCGACCCTTGATGGCGGCGATATGGAAATCAACCTTCATGCCAAAGATTCGGGCTTGGTGCTTAAGGCGGCGAATGTGTTTACCACTGCACGGGGTGGGGATTTTAAACTTAATTTGCGGCGCCCCGTGGGAGATGCTCCGCTGCTGGGGCAGTTATCCATTACCAACATAGAAGTGCGAAACGCCCCGATTTTGGCTGAACTGCTCAGCACGATTTCGGTGGTTGGACTGGTAAACCAGCTGCGCGGGGCGGGGCTTGTCTTTGCTGAAGTGGGCAGCGATATCGTATTTGGCCCAAATCAGATTGAGCTGCGTAACGGCTTTGCTGACGGCGCTGCCTTGGGGGGGACACTTTCGGGTAGTTACGGAGTGGCCGATCAATCTCTTGATATGAAAGGTGTCATCTCGCCGCTTTACCTTTTTAACCAGGTTGGCTCGGTGTTAACGGGGCGGGGCGAGGGTTTTTTTAGCTTTAACTATAAGCTGCGCGGTACAAGTGATGCGCCTGAAGTCGCGGTTAATCCGCTGTCTATTTTGACCCCTGGGGTGTTTCGAAATTTTTTCAAAGATCAAAGGACTGAGTGATGGCGGTTTCACTTTCTGATTTCGACTTCGAGCTGCCCGAAGAGCGCATCGCCATACGCCCCCTGAAACCCAAAGGAGAGGCTAAATTATTGCATTATGAAAAAGGCCTTTTTTATGACCGCCATGTGGCGAATTTAATCGACCTTTTGCATGAGGGGGATCTGTTGGTGTTGAACAATACCCGCGTGATTGCGGCACGACTGCGCGCCGAGCGGCGACGCGAAACGGCGCAAGGGCCCGTAAGTGCGCATATTGAGCTGACTTTGATGAACCCCACCGCCCAAGGCCACTGGCGCGCAATGGCCAAACCACTCCGTAAAGTTTTGGTGGGTGAGGTTTTGCACATTTCCCCCGATCTTTGGGCAGAAGTGGTGGCAAAGACTGATACTGATCTGACTTTGGCCTTTAACGCTGAAGGGGCAGAGCTTGATGCCTCAATTGAACGAAGCGGCCAGATGCCCTTGCCGCCTTATATTGCCGCAAAGCGCCCCCCCGACGCCCAAGATCGACAAGACTATCAAACCGTGTTTGCCCGCCACATGGGCGCGGTTGCGGCCCCAACAGCGTCGCTGCATTTCGACCAATCCTTACTAGACGCATTAACGCGAAAAGGGGTTTGTTTTTGTGAAGTGACGCTACACGTTGGGGCGGGCACGTTTTTGCCTGTTAAGGTAGAAGATGTCACCACCCATAAGATGCACGCAGAATGGGGCGACGTGTCTGCCCATGCCGCTGCGCAAATTTCCGCAACAAAAACCAAAGGTGGGCGTGTTATTGCGGTGGGCACCACGGCGTTGCGGCTTATCGAAACCGCCGCACAAACGACGGGGCAGATAGCACCTTACCAAGGGTTTACAGATATTTTCATATATCCAGGTTTCGATTTTAAAGTGACAGATGGTCTTATGACCAATTTTCACCTGCCCAAATCAACGCTTTTGATGTTGGTCGCAGCCTTGATTGGAAAAGGCCAGTTGGACAAGCTTTATGCCCATGCGATTGCTGCAGAATATCGATTTTTTTCTTACGGAGATTCCTCCTTGCTTTTGCCCTGAAAGGCGTTCATTTGCCGCAATGGGTCGGTGATCGGAAATTTTTCTGATCAGAGCGCATTATAGTGCTAAATATTATCAGCGAGGCATTATATGTTTGCAGTCTTAACAACTTCTTGGCCGCTTTTATTAGGCGTTATGCTCCTGATGGTGGGCAATGGGATGCAAGGGTCCTTGCTGGGCATCCGTGGTGCAATCGAGGGCTTTAGCACGTTTGAGCTGTCGTTAGTGATGTCGGCTTATTTTTTGGGCTTTTTGGGGGGGTCGCGTATGACCCCCGATTTGATCCGCCGTGTTGGGCATGTGCGAGTTTTTGCAGCACTTGCCAGCCTTATTTCGGCCAGCTTAGTGATTTATCCTGTCCTGCCCAATTGGTTTGCTTGGACTTTGCTGCGCGTGTGTATCGGGTTTAGTTTTTCGGGCGTTTATGTGACCGCGGAAAGCTGGCTGAACAATCAATCCACCAATGAGACACGCGGCCAAACACTCTCTTTTTATATGATTGTGCAAATGCTGGGCATTATAATGTCGCAGGCTTTGTTAAATGTGGCCGATCCGTCGGATTTTACTTTGTTCGTTATTCCCTCTGTTCTGGTATCTTTGGCCTTTATTCCTATTTTACTAACCGCCTCGACCGCGCCGGTGTTTGAGAGTGCTAAATCCATGAAGTTCAAGGAGCTGTTCATCGCTTCGCCCTTAGGCTGTGTGGGCATGTTCGTGACGGGCGGTATTTTTTCTGCGCTGTTTGGCATGGCCTCGGTTTGGGGGACGGAGGCGGGGCTTTCGGTGCGTGACATATCGATTTTTATTGCAAGTATCTATGTGGGCGGGCTTTTGATGCAATATCCAATCGGGCGTGCCTCGGACCGTATGGATAGGCGTATAATGGTGACTGCACTAGCTTTGTTAGGCTTTCTCATCGCTTTTGTAGTCTTTGTATTTAAAGTACCCTTTGTTGGTTTTTTGGCCGTGGGATTTCTGCTGGGTGGTATTACGAATCCACTTTATTCGCTACTTATCGCCCATACCAATGACTTTTTAGATACCGAACAAATGGCCTCTGCGTCTTCTGGGATGATTTTTATCAATGGGACGGGGGCGATTTTCGGGCCTTTAATTACTGGATGGATGATTGGAGCTTTTGGGCCCAATGGTTTTTTTGCCTTCATTGGTTTATTGATGGGGGCCTTGGCTACCTATGCATTTTGGCGGATGGCCAGACGCGCTGCCCCAGTCGATGCTGGCGCTTTTCCAACCTTTACGCCACAGGCCACGGCTATGGCGGTGGGTTTGGTCATTGAGCAGGCCTCCGAACAAAGTGATGAATAAAACAAAATATATTACCTTGCTTAAGCACCAATTTCCTTCCAATTCCTGATAAAAAAAGAGGTGGCATGGCGGATCCCGCGGAAATTTTAGAGTTTTGGCTAGAAGAGGTTGACCCCAAATTCTGGTATCAGTCCAACACCGACCTTGACGCCGAAATAACCGAAAGGTTTTATGACAGCTGGCTCGCCGCCTGTGATGGCGGATTAGATCACTGGATCGAAGGGGCCTTGGGCAGCCTGGCGTTCATACTTTTAACCGACCAATTTCCTCGTAATATGTTTCGCTCAGAGCTGCGCGCATTTCGGTCTGACGCGCTTGCTCTTTTTGCCGCGCAAAAGGCTACTGAGCAGCTATGGGACCTTGATGTGCCCGCACCTGAAAGGCAGTTTTTCTATTTGCCCTATGAACATAGTGAAGATCTTGCCCTTCAAGATCATTGTATTGAATTAATATCAACGCGTCTGCCAGATGAAGTAGAGCTTTTGCTTCATGCGAAGGCGCACCGTCTTATCATAAATGATTTTGGTCGGTTTCCTTATAGAAACTCGGCTTTAGGACGCGATAGCACTTCTCTTGAAGAGATTTTTTTACAAAAAGGCGGTTATGTTTTTGCCGTTGAAAGCGTTAAGCTTGGATGATTTTAATCATGTATGTTGTCAAAAATAAAAATATAGTTTAATATAAAACTACTTTGTGTGAGGCGAATATGGCAGAACAAACCTTTGATTTAGTAGTTATAGGCGCAGGCCCTGGGGGCTATGTTGCTGCAATACGTGGTGCACAACTTGGGCTTAAAGTGGCCATTGTTGAACGTGAAAATTTGGGCGGCATCTGTTTGAATTGGGGCTGTATCCCAACCAAGGCGCTTTTGCGCTCGGCCGAGGTGTTTCACCTAATCAATCGTGCCAAAGAGTTTGGACTTTCAACCTCGGGAGTGAGTTTTGATCTCGCGGAGGTTGTTGCGCGCTCTCGTAGGGTGGCAAAGCAGTTGTCAGGGGGCATTGGCCACTTGATGAAGAAGAATAAAGTGGTTGTATTTATGGGCGACGCGTCCCTGCCATCTAAAGGTAAAGTAGCGGTTAAATCAGCTAAAGGCGACAGTATTTTATCAACAAAATCGATCGTCTTAGCCACAGGTGCGCGCGCGCGTGAATTGCCCGGCCTGGAGGCTGACGGCGACTTGGTTTGGGCCTACCGTCATGCTTTGCAGCCTGTGCGGATGCCGAAAAATCTGCTGGTTATTGGATCAGGGGCGATTGGGATTGAATTTGCAAGTTTTTACAACACTTTAGGAGCAAAAACTACGGTAGTAGAAGTTATGGAACGCGTGCTACCTGTGGAAGATGCCGAAGTAAGCGCCTTTGCAAAAAAAGCTTTCGTCAAACAAGGTATGTTGATCATGGAAAAGGCTACGGTTAAAAAACTTGATCGCGCGCCCGATGGTAAGGGCGGCGGCACTGTCACTGCCCATATCGAACAGGGTGGCAAGGTCGAAACTCATATCTTTGACACGGTAATTTCTGCGGTTGGCATTGTGGGAAATGTCGAAGGTCTGGGGCTTGAAAGTTTAGGCGTTCAGATTGACCGCACCCATGTGATCACCGACGCTTACTGCCGCACAGGCGTCGAAGGCCTTTATGCAATTGGCGATATCGCAGGTGCCCCGTGGCTTGCTCACAAGGCCAGCCATGAAGGCGTTATGGTTGCCGAATTAATTGCCGGGCTACATCCGCATGCCATTAAACCAAACACGATTGCAGGCTGTACCTATTGCCACCCTCAGGTGGCTTCTGTTGGGCTCACGGAAGAAAAAGCTTTGGCTGCGGGTCACAAAATCAAGGTGGGGCGTTTTCCTTTTATTGGTAATGGAAAAGCCATCGCCTTGGGCGAGGCAGAAGGGTTCGTGAAAACCATCTTTGACGAAAAAACTGGTGAATTATTAGGCGCTCATATGATTGGCGCCGAGGTGACCGAATTGATCCAAGGCTACGTGATCGGCCGCAGTTTAGAAACGACGGAAGAAGATTTGATGAATACCATCTTCCCCCACCCGACACTTTCGGAAATGATGCATGAATCTGTGCTTGATGCTTATGGCCGTGTTATTCATATGTAAGATATGGATGCCTTGGTTGTAGTTTAATGAGACCATTGTAGAGTTTACTGTAATTGTTTCAATTCTAGCTCAAAAACCGTGTGAATATATCGTTCTTTGAGCCTACAATTGGGCTGATACAGGCCTTGGTCCCAGAATAAACACATTTTTTACAAATTTTATAGTTTCTGCAGTTTGATGTCGTGCAATTATTTGAGGCTATATTTTTGGCGCAAGCCCCCATTATCCAGTGCGCTACTCATAGGCCGTCATATTTCCTTTTTGCGGAAGCAATTTTTTATCCGTTGGAAGTTCAAGGAAGACCCGAAAGCCGCCGCTTATTCTGAACGAAAATTTCCAATGCGCGGCATAGCGCAGATTTAGATAGGGAATGAAGTCCTTCTCATGGTGGAGTGCTGAGATATTCATTACTTACCTTGGCCACACATGTTTATGTGATGCGTCGCGCACGGCCATTGTCCGAACGGTTGGTTTGCGGCCCTATGCGGGCGCGCTGCGATTTTCGGATTTTATTTTTTATTATTGTGATGAAAAAGGGCGGAACTTTTCCCGGGGACGTTAAAGTTTTTTAAACGCTGGGTTGTGAACTGCAAGTGTGATCTTTGGTTTGATGATGAGTAGATATTCTCCCATGATGGCGGCCGATCGTTTGTGGAAAAGCTGTAGATTATGAATAAATTTCTGTCACCATGCACTTAAACCGCGGCTTTTTAATTGGCCTTTGAGTATCAGCAAGCTATGTCTTAGCCATAAGATCAGGTGGTAAAATGGCAGAGCAAAAGTTTATTAAAGTGCGCGGTGCGCGAGAGCATAACCTTAAAAATATCAACGTCGATATTCCACGCGACCAATTTGTGGTAATCACAGGTCTGTCTGGGTCGGGAAAGTCAAGTTTGGCCTTTGACACTATTTATGCCGAAGGGCAGCGACGCTATGTTGAAAGCCTGTCGGCATATGCGCGCCAATTTTTGGATATGCAGGGCAAACCTGATGTGGACCATATTTCGGGCTTAAGCCCAGCCATTTCGATTGAACAGAAAACCACCTCGAAAAACCCGCGTTCGACAGTGGGAACAGTCACGGAAATTTATGACTATATGCGGCTTTTGTTTGCCCGCGTTGGTACGCCCTATTCACCAACTACTGGTCTGCCTATCACCGCGCAGCAGGTACAAGATATGGTAGATTGGGTGATGTCACAGCCAGAAGGGACGCGCGCTTATTTGCTGGCTCCGATTGTGCGTGATCGCAAAGGCGAATATCGCAAAGAATTTATTGATCTACGAAAACAGGGTTTTCAGCGCGTCAAAGTTGATGGCACCTTTTACGAATTAGAGGACGTACCAACGCTTGAAAAAAACCTTCGCCATAATATTGATGTTGTGGTCGACCGTATCGTTGTGCGCGTAGGCATTGAAACCCGCCTTGCTGATAGTTTTCGTACCGCACTTAATCTTGCCGACGGCATCGCAATTTTTGAGGCCGCCCTTGAGGGCGGTGAGGACGAAGTCACAGACGTTAAACGCATCACTTTTTCTGAAAAGTTCGCCTGTCCCGTTTCGGGATTTACAATATCCGAGATTGAGCCGCGGCTTTTTTCTTTTAATGCGCCTTTTGGGGCCTGTCCGATCTGTGACGGTTTGGGGATGGAGCTTTTCTTTGATGAACGGTTGATCGTGCCCGACCAAAGCCTGACTTTGGCGCAAGGTGCTTTGGCACCGTGGGCCAAGCAAAAATCTCCTTATTTTTTGCAAACTATCGACGCTATAGCGCTGCATTTAAAGTTTGATAAAAAAACCCCATGGAAAGCTCTAAGCGAGCAGGTCAAATCGGTATTTTTGCACGGCTCGGGCGAAGTAGAAATACGCTTTCGCTATGATGAGGGTGGTCGCGTTTACGACGTAAGCCGAGCGTTTGAAGGGATATTGCCCAACATGGAACGGCGCTACCGGCAGACCGACAGCAACTGGGTACGTGAAGAGTTCGAACGCTATCAAAACAATCGTCCCTGCGGCTCATGTGGGGGTTACCGTCTGCGCCCCGAAGCTTTAGCTGTGAAAATTGCCGATAAGCATGTAGGGCAGATAGTACAATTCTCTATCGCCGAGGCCTATGACTGGATTGCATCAGTACCAGAGACTTTGGGCGTGCAGAAAAATGAAATTGCCCGTGCCATTTTAAAAGAAATTCACGAAAGACTTGGTTTTTTGGTTAATGTGGGCCTGAAGTACCTAACCTTAGCGCGTAATGCTGGCTCCTTATCTGGCGGAGAAAGCCAGCGTATTCGTCTGGCAAGCCAAATCGGATCAGGCCTGACGGGGGTGCTTTATGTGCTAGATGAACCCTCGATTGGGTTGCATCAGCGCGATAATGATCGACTGTTGACCACTCTTAAAAATCTACGCGATCAAGGCAATACGGTGTTAGTGGTTGAGCATGACGAAGATGCGATCCGCCAAGCGGATTACGTGTTTGACATAGGACCTGGGGCAGGAATTCACGGTGGGCAAGTGGTCAGTCACGGCACCCCAACCGAGGTTGAAGCCGATCACAATAGTCTTACAGGGCAATATTTAGCGGGAATCAAATCTATTGCAGTGCCCAAAATCCGTCGCAAAGGATCTGGTAAAAACCTAATTGTGATTGGTGCGACGGGCAATAATTTGCAAAATGTGACGGCGGTGTTTCCTTTAGGGAAGTTTGTGTGCATCTCTGGCGTTTCTGGAGGAGGGAAGTCGTCGTTAATTATTGAAACGCTTTATAAAAATGCCGCAATGAAGTTAAACGGAGCTAACCAAACTCCGGCCCCTTGCGAGGGAATCAAGGGCTTTGAGCATTTGGACAAGGTTATTGATATTGATCAACGTGCCATCGGGCGCACGCCGCGGTCTAACCCTGCTACCTATACCGGAGCCTTTACTCCCATTCGTGATTGGTTTGCAGGTCTCCCGGAAAGTAAAGCGCGGGGTTATCAGCCTGGGCGCTTTAGTTTTAACGTCAAAGGAGGTCGCTGCGAGGCTTGCCAAGGCGATGGCTTAATTAAAATCGAGATGCATTTTTTGCCCGATGTCTACGTGACCTGCGAAACCTGCAAAGGAAAACGATATAACCGAGAAACGTTAGAAATAAAATTCAAAAACAAAAGCATAGCCGATGTTCTTGATATGACCGTAGAAGAGGCACAGAGTTTTTTTCAAGCAGTGCCGGCCATTCGTGAAAAGATGGATGCGCTGATGCGGGTGGGGCTTTCATATATCAAAGTAGGCCAGCAAGCCACGACCCTATCAGGGGGCGAGGCGCAGCGTGTGAAATTGTCAAAAGAATTGGCGCGGCGTGCTACCGGGCGCACACTTTATATCTTGGATGAACCGACCACAGGTCTTCATTTTGAAGATGTGCGCAAACTTTTGGAAGTGCTTCATGAGCTGGTAGATCAAGGCAATACTGTCTTGGTGATTGAGCACAATTTAGATGTCATTAAAACCGCCGATTGGGTGATTGATATAGGTCCTGAAGGTGGTGATGGTGGTGGTTATATCGTGGCAGAAGGTACCCCTGAGGAGATAGCTGCCCATCCAGGAAGTCATACGGGTCGTTATTTAAAAGATCTTCTTGCGGAAAAAAAGCATAATAGCTAAACCGTAAAATCTAAAAATCTCTATTCAAACAAAAAGACCCACAATAAAATGCGGGTCTTTTTGTATTTTGAAATAATGCCTTATTCCATTTCTTTAAAGTTAAAAGATGCCCCTTGGCGAATGCCACTTGGCCAACGCGATGTGATCGTTTTGGTGCGGGTGTAAAAGCGAAATGCGTCTGGCCCATGCTGGTTCAAATCACCAAAGGACGATTTTTTCCAACCGCCAAATGTGTGATAGGCCAATGGCACTGGGATGGGCACATTGATTCCGATCATGCCTATATTGATCCGGTTTGCAAAATCGCGCGCCGTATCTCCATCACGGGTAAAGATAGCAACACCATTGCCATATTCATGGTCCATTGCGTAACCCAGTGCCTCTTCATATGTTTTGGCGCGCACCGTAGCCAAGACGGGGCCGAAAATTTCTTTCTTATAGATATCCATATCGGGTGTGACATGGTCAAACAGATGTGGGCCCACAAAAAATCCGTCTTCATAACCTTGAAGATTGAAATTGCGGCCATCGACTACCAATTTAGCGCCTTGATCAACACCGCTTTGCACCAAACGCAAGATATTCTCTTTCGCGGCTGCAGTCACCACGGGGCCATAATCTACGTCATTACCTGCCGTAAAGGGGCCTACTTTAAGCGCCTCTATCCGTGGAATAAGTTTTTTGATCAAGGCATCTGCCGTTGCGTCGCCAACTGGAACGGCAACCGAAATAGCCATGCAGCGTTCGCCCGCAGCACCGTAGCCCGAGCCGATTAGCGCATCAGCGGCTTGGTCAAGGTCGGCGTCTGGCATGATGATCATGTGGTTTTTGGCACCGCCAAAACATTGAACGCGTTTGCCATTGGCACAGCCGCGCCCATAGATATATTCCGCAATTGGGGTCGAGCCGACAAAGCCGATCGCGCCGATGGTGGGGTTATCAAGAATCGCATCAACCGAAACTTTGTCGCCATTGATAACTTGTAAAACACCGTCGGGTAGGCCGGCTTCTTTCATTAGTTCAGCTAACATCAGCGGCACGGATGGGTCACGCTCGGACGGTTTAAGGATAAAGGCGTTCCCGCAAGCTAAAGCAGGGCCCATTTTCCACATAGGGATCATCGCAGGAAAGTTAAACGGCGTGATGCCCGCTGCCACACCGATAGGTTGGCGCATCGAATACATATCAATCCCTGGACCCGCGCTGTCGGTGAATTCACCTTTCAACATTTGTGGCGCACCTATGCAATATTCCATCACCTCAAGCCCGCGTTGCACATCGCCTTTAGCGTCGGGGTGGGTTTTACCGTGCTCACTGGAAAGTGCGGTGGCCAATTTGTCCATGTCGCGGTTTAAAAGACGTACGAATTCCATCATTACGCGTGCGCGGCGCTGTGGGTTTGTCGCCCCCCATGCCACCTGTGCTTTAGCAGCATCCGCGACCGCTGCGTCAAGCTCGCTGATCGAGGCCAGTGGCACTTTGGCTTGCACTTCGCCCGTTGCGGGGTTGTAAACATCGGCAAAACGGCCAGATGTGCCATTGACATGTTTGCCATTAATCCAGTGGGTTAGTTCTTTCATTGGGTTCTCCTTGTTTGGCGCTAAGATAGCCTTGCAATTTCGCCAAATAAAGGGCCAATATCTCAAAATTATTTTGCAAAAATGTAGGTATGGAATGGAATGGGACGATCTAAGATTGTTTTTAGCTGTGGCGCGGCGCGAAAGCCTGTCAAAGGCGGGGCGAGATTTACGGTTGGATCCGGCGACCTTGGGGCGGCGCATGGCGCGGCTTGAGCAAGACTTAGGCCAAAGACTATTTGCCAAAAGCCCCCAAGGATATGAGTTGTTGCCCGAAGGCGCGCGACTTTTACCCCATGCTGAGCGCGCTGAGGCGGCGATGATAGCCGCGCAAAACACTTGGGCTACCGAGGAGGGGGGGTTGCAGGGCCAAATTCGTATCGGCGCCCCCGATGGGTGTGCCAATTATCTGTTACCCCAAGTGATTGCCGAAATTTCAGTGCAAAACCCGGCGCTCGAGGTACAAATTGTTGCGTTGCCGAGGGTGTTTAATCTTTCCAAGCGTGAAGCTGACTTGGCGATTGGCGTTTCTCGGCCACAGGCGGGGCGGCTCACCGTACAAAAGCTGACGGATTATCGACTGCATCTAGCAGCTTCAAAATCCTATCTGGCCGCACATGGGCCGATTGTTGAGCCTGCGGATTTGGTGACGCATCGGTTGGTCGGTTATATTTCCGACATGATTTTCGACAAGGAACTGGATTATCTGGCAGAACTGGGGCTGGGGCCTGTGGCGCTTGGTTCAAATTCGGTTTCGGTGCAGCTGAATTTACTGCGCCAAGGGGCAGGTATCGGGGTGGTGCATGATTTTGCCCGCTTTGCCGCCCCCGAGTTGCAAGATATTTTGGCCGATGAAATCAGTTTTACCCGCAGTTTTTGGCTTATTCGCCATGCGGATGATGTACAAGTCTCGCGGTTGAACCGCTTTGCGGTGCTGCTGGCATCAGGGCTAAAACGCACGGTTTCACGGCTTGAGGGGCAAAGATAGTGTTTGAAGCTTGCAATTCACGTCACAATCGGGTTGCTTGGCCCCGATTTGAAAGGAAAGCCTATGCGCATTGGACTTTATCCCGGCACCTTCGATCCTATTACACTAGGACATATTGATATTATCGAGCGGGCCATGGCTTTGGTAGATCGCTTGGTAATAGGCGTGGCGATCAACCGCGACAAAAGCCCTTTGTTTTGCTTAGATGATCGTGTGGCGATGGTTCAGGCCGAATGTAAGGCCATTATATCCAAAACGGGTGGCGAGATTGTGGTGTATCCTTTTGAAAATTTGTTGATTGATTGTGCCAAAGATGTAGGAGCAGGTGTCATTGTGCGCGGTTTGCGGGCGGTTGCCGATTTTGAATATGAATTTCAAATGGTTGGCATGAACCGCGCGCTGGATAACTCGATCGAGACGGTGTTTTTGATGGCTGACGCGCGTCGGCAGGCTATCGCATCTAAGCTTGTGAAAGAAATTGCCCGCCTCGGTGGCGATGTTAGCCATTTTGTCACACCCGCCGTTTATCAAGCGTTAAAAGACAAATATAGCTGTTAGCGCAATCACTAAGGTTTGCGCTAACATGCTGAAAAAACGTAAAATTTAGACTTTTCGGAAAAATTTTATTCCCCTATAGTCGTTGAAACTTTGTGGGGGCTATCATGACAATTACCGTGGGAATTAATGGCTTTGGCCGCATTGGCCGATGCACCTTGGCGCATATTGCCGAGTCTGCACGTAATGATGTGCAGGTGGTTGCCATCAATGCCACAGGCCCGATTGAAACAAATGCTCATCTGTTAAAATATGATTCTGTGCATGGGCGGTTTGGCGGCTTTGTTCGGGTTGAAGGGTCTTCGCTTGATTTGGGGCGCGGACCTATTCGTGTGATGTCAAGCTATGATCCCCAAACATTAGATTGGGGCGGGGTTGATGTGGTGCTTGAATGCACCGGTCAGTTTAACCAACGCGACAAGGCTGCGGTGCATTTGACACGTGGGGCGAAACGTGTGCTGATTTCAGCCCCTGCCAGAAATGTTGATAAAACCGTTGTTTACGGGGTTAATCATCGTCAACTTTTGGCAAATCATTTGGTGGTTTCAAACGGGTCTTGTACTACAAATTGTTTGGCCCCTTTGGCAAAAGTGTTAAATGACGCCATTGGCATTGAAAGTGGCATTATGACTACTATCCATTCCTATACGGGCGATCAGCCCTCCATCGACCGACGCCACAGCGACCTTTACCGTGGCCGTGCGGCGGCGATGGCGATGGTGCCCACATCAACTGGGGCGGCCAGCGCCTTGGGCGACGTTTTACCCGAACTGGCAGGAAAATTAGATGGCACAGCCATGCGCGTGCCCACGCCCAATGTGTCGGCTGTAGATTTGACTTTTGTGGCGGGTAAATCTGTCACGGTGGATGAGGTAAACACCATCGTTCGTGAGGCGGCATCGGGTTACATGGGTATGGTTCTTGCCTATGACCCCGAGCCAAAAGTCTCAATCGATTTTAAC
>ERZ889078.743-NODE-743-length-28475-cov-7.379768_pt1 | contig 28475 bp, 21 predicted proteins | sample MGYA00521266_ERZ889078 | MGnify/ENA primary metagenome ERZ889078 (study PRJEB32303, sample SAMEA104408618) | aquatic metagenome | biome: Brackish water; feature: Pelagic; material: water | place: Baltic Sea | collected 2014-06-16T06:34:00 | depth 76,534 m ...
CGTCGGCGCTGGCCGCGCTGGCCGCGCCGGCCGCGAGGGGCGTGGCGACGCTGGCCGCTGCGACGCCGGACGCTCGGACAGCGGGCGCCGCGGTTTCTTGGTGTTGGTCATCTGGTGGCCACCCGCAGCCGGAGCGCTTCCGCGACGAGACCCATCCGTAGGCCTGCCATGGATACGTGCCACTGCTCAATGTTGAGAGCGATCGAGAGCTCTTCGAAGATGAAGACCCCGCCGAGCAGCACGTCGGCGCGCTCGGGGTCCATTCCGGGGATGGAGAGGCGCTCGTCGTGACTCCGGGCGCCCGCCAGCGCCGTTCGTAGACGCGCCAGATCGGCCCGCGTGACGATGGTGCCGTCGACGCCCCTGCGCGGCGAGCGGCCGCCCCAGGCGTTGATCACCTGTGCGATGCGCTGGGCGCTGCCGCTCGTGGCGACCGCGCGATCCCAGCCGCCCTGGCCTAGATTCGGGCACGCCGCGAGCAAGCGCCGCACATCGTGGCGGACGCCTTCCTGCTCGGCCGCCGACACGGGCGCCGGAAACAGACGAGGATGCGACAACGTCACCGCGCCCACGGGCAGGCTCACAGCGGACTGCACGCACCCACCATGCCCTACCACGACCTCGGTGGAGCCGCCGCCTACGTCGGCGCACAGCATGCGCGCGTGCGCGACCGGACCCGACTGAACGCCCAGAAAGACAAGCTCCGCCTCGCGCTGACCCGTGATCAGCTCGACGTCGATGCCCGCTTCATCGCGAATCCGGTTGAGGAGCTGATCACCGTTGGTCGCGCGCCGCACGGCCGCGGTAGCTGTCGCACGCACCTGCGCGCCGTGTCGATCGATCACGGCGCGAAAGCCACAAAGCGCCGCGACGGCCGCGTCGACCGCGTCCTGGGCGAGCGCACCGTCCAACCCGATCGCCGCCCCCAGACGGGCCCGGTGTTTGACCCGCTCGAGCACCGCGCAGGGCCTGCCGTCTCGAATCTGGACAACCATGAGAAACACAGAGTTCGAGCCGATGTCGATCGCGGCCACGGGGCGTTCGTGCAGATGCGCTGTGCGCGAAGTTGGCTTTGCTGCCATGGCCTCTGCCTCTCGCGATTGCCGACTGGGCTGCCGGACGTGCAGCGGGTCGCGATGCAAAGTGACCCGGCGTCGGGTTTACACGATCGACCGACACACCGCATCCTACGGGAAGTCTCAAGGCGTACCTTCTAGGAGATGCCGGAACCATGCCGACCATTCTTATCGTTGACGACGAAGATCTCATCCGGCGCATGCTCGGGCGCATGCTGCGTCGCAGAGGATTTGACACAACGCTGGCCGGGAGCGCGGCCGAGGCGAGAGAGTTGCTCGCAGAGCGTGAGTTCGATCTGGTGCTCTCCGACGTCAACATGCCGGGGGAGTCGGGGCTCGATCTCGTGCGCTACGCGATGGAGACCTACCCAGACACCGCGGCCGTCATGGTGACGGGGGTGGACGATCCGCAGATCGCGTCCACAGCCCTGAAAATCGGGGCGTATGGCTACATCATCAAGCCGTTCGAGACGAACGAGGTCCTGATCAACGTGGCCAACGCCCTGCGCCGCCGCACGCTGGAGCTGGAGAATCGTCGGTATCGGGCCTACCTGGAGGACACCGTTCAGGAGCGCACCCGCGACCTGCAGGCCGCCGTCGAGAACCTTAAGGCAGCGGGCACTGAGCTGCGCGTGTCCCAGGAAGAGACCATCCAACGTCTGGCGCGCGCCGCTGAGTTTCGCAGCGACGAGACCGCGCTGCACATCCGCCGCATGTGCCTGTACTGCGAGCTGCTGGCCCGCCACGCCGGCCTGCCAGAGAAGCGGTGCGAGCTGATTCGGATCGCCAGCCCGATGCACGACATCGGCAAGATCGGCACGCCGGACAGCATCCTCATGAAGAAGGGGCGGTTGACGCCGGAAGAGTTTGAGATCATGAAGAACCACGCTGAGATCGGATACCGAATCCTAGCGGGTTCAAGCTCCGAGATGCTACAGCTCGCCGCCAACATCGCCCAGACTCATCACGAAAAGTGGGACGGCAGCGGCTACCCCCGTGGGTTGAAGGGCGACGAGATCCCGATCGAAGGCCGGATCTGCGCGATCGCCGACGTGTTTGACGCGCTGACCTCGAAGCGTTGCTACAAGGACGCGTTCTCGGTCGCGCGGTCACGCGAGATCATGGACGAAGGCCGTGGGCGGCACTTTGATCCCGATCTGCTGGACCTGTTCTGGGAGCACGTCGACGAGGTGCTGGTCATCAAGGCGCGCTACGTCGACCCGTAGCCCTTGGACCGGTAGCGCGCGGACAGCGTGCCCCATGCCGCCGCCAGCGACTTGCGATGCTGTCGCGCCCCCCGGTAGGCTCGTCACGCGCGGACTTCCTAACCCAAGATGTGAGTATGAATGACGCTGAGCGACTGCTTCGTGGACGGCACATCGTCGATCTGGCCGGCGAATTTGAGAAGATTGACTACGCTATCGAGCGCTTACACGACCTGCTCAAGGGCTCGTACTACGACCTGCGCAAGCTCGCCGAGCATGGTCGAGACGAGGCCAAGTTGGCGCTGCTGCGACCGCAGTTCGACATGCACTACTTGGCCCTGCGTGACGTGGTGTCGGGCTACTTGCGGCTGGAGAAGGCGCACGATCGGCTCTATGAGCTGATGGGGGACGACCAGGTTCGCGCGGCGGAGGCCCGCCGTGCGGCGTTTCGAGAGCGCAAGGATCTTGAGCAGATCAAAGAGGACAAGGAGGACGCCAGGCTGCGACGCGGGTACCGGGCGACCATGAGCGCGCCGCCGACCGAGAGCGACGCCGAACCTGAGGAGGACGGCGACGTTGACGCGACCATGATGGCCGGCGTGTCGGCGTCCGATGTCGAGGCGGCCATCGAGGCCGCGCGGCTGACTGTTGAGACGCAGGCGGCGCTCGCCATGGCGACACCGATCGCGGACGGGGAGCGCGCGCGGCGCGCACGCGAGCTTGAGAATGTGCTGCGAGAGCGCAGCGCTGAGTTGACCCACGCTCGCCCGGCCATGACAGACGGGCCGGCGGGCGCGGCGGGTGACGACTGGGACATGCCGACGATGCAGGTGACCGCGGCGACGATCGCGGCGGCGCTGAAAGAGCGCGGTATCGAGTAGATCAGCCCGCCGAGCCCGCGTCCTGGCGTCCCGGTCCCGTACCGGACCCGCTAGCGACGAAGCTCAGCTGCGCGCGCGTGCGCCTCCAACCCCTCAAGCCGGGCCAGCGTGGCCGTGATCGCGACGAGCGCACGCGCGCCGTCGGCGGTGAGACGCTGACTGGCGAGGGGTCGCAGGAAGGTGTGCACGGACAACCCGGCCGTGTAGCGCGCCGCACCCGCGGTCGGCAGCACGTGGTTGCCGCCAGCGCAGTAGTCGCCAAACACTTCGGCTGAGTCCTCGCCGACAAACAGGCCACCGTAGGCGGTGCAGGCGCGCGCGGCGGCCACGAGATCGTGGACGTGCAAGTGCAGGTGTTCGGGTGCGCGGCGGTTCGCGACGTCAAACATGGCGGCGCGGTCGGCGACGACGAGGATCGCGCCGTGGTTGCGCAGCGAGGCGCGCGCGATCGGGGCGGTCGAGAGCGTCGCGAGCTGCTGCTCCAGGGCCGCTTCGACGGCGTCTGCGAGGGCCGGATCTGTCGTGACCAGCAGCGCTTCGGCTTCGGGATCATGCTCTGCCTGAGCGAGCAGATCGGCCGCGACGCGAGCGGGATCGGCGCTGGTGTCTGCCAGCACCATCACCTCACTCGGACCGGCGAGAGCGTCAATTCCGACGGCGCCAAACGCTTGCCGCTTGGCTTCGGTGACCCACGCGTTGCCGGGGCCGACGAGCAGATCGACTGCAGGCAGGGTGCTCGTGCCCCAGGCCGCTGCGGCGACGGCCTGGGCGCCGCCCGCGATGAAGACGCCGTCGGCGCCGGCGATGTGGGCCGCGGCGAGGATGGCGTCATGTGGGAGGCCACTCGCGCCCGGTGGCGAGAGCACAACGACCTCGGCGACGCCGGCCTCTCGGGCGGGCGCGACGGTCATGATGACCGTCGATGGTAGCGGGTAGCGACCTCCGGGCACGTAGCAGGCGACCCGGCGCACCGGCTGCCACCGCTGACCGATGAAGACGCCGGGCTGCACCTCCACCTCCAAGTCGACCAAGGCCTCGCGCTGCGCGCGCGCGACCGCACACACGTTGCGATGCGCATGCTGCAACGCCGCTTGAGCCGTCGCGTCGATGCGCTGCCATGCGGCGGCGAGGTCCTGGCTGTCGAGCCACGGATTTGGCACGTCGACGCCGTCAAATCGGGCGGTCAGCGCGCGGACAGCGGCGTCTCCGCCAGCGCGGACCTCGCCGATGAGGGCGGCGACTGCGGCGGGGTTGGCGCCAGCGAGCACGCTTCGGCGTGTAGCCAGATCAAGCGCGCGCCGCATCACGCGTCACCCTGAGACGAGGCTGGCGCGCGGCGGCGACCGTGACGACCGTGCAGCTCCTTCTCGACCTGCGCCAGGGTCAGCCCGTGGCGCGCGAGCTTGGTGAGGGTAAAGAACAGCACGTCTGCGGCCTCCCAGACGATCTCACGAGGCGTGGCAGCGTCGATGAGCTCGCCGACCTCCTCCTTGAGCTTTGCCTCGACCAATCCGGGCTCTGTGAACAGCCGACGCGTGTAGCTCCCGGCGTCCTCCGTGTCGGCGGCCAACGCCTCAGCTCGCCGCGACTGCAGCGCCGCCTCCAGGGTCCGTAGGTTGAAGGTCTGGTCACCAAAACAGCTGTACTGCGTCGGAATATGGCAGGCCCGCCCGGTCTGCTCGATGCGATACAGCAGCGTGTCGCGATCACAATCGTAGCGCACCGCCAGCACGCGCTGGGTGTGGCCGCTGGTCTCGCCCTTGCGCCAGTGCCGCTCGCGGCTGCGCGAGAAGTAGTGGCCGTTCCCCGTCGCCAAGGTGAACGCCAGCGCCTCACGGTCGACCCACGCGTGCATGACGACTTGCTCGTTCGAGTCCTGGACCACGACGGGGAGCAACCCGTCGCTCTTGCCCCAATCGAGCATCGCCATGACGCAGTCGGTCAAGCTCAGCGCGCCGGTGTAGATCGCCATCCCGAGCTGGCAGGACGCGCCCATGCGATCGAGCGCCACGACCTCCGGCAAGCTGGTGATGCCGCCGGCGGCCACGACGCGGTTGTCGGTGGCCGCCACCAAGCGCGCGATCGCCTCCAGATCCGTGCCGCCCATGAGGCCTTCGCGGTCGACGAGCGTGTAGAGGAACTCGCTGCAATACGCCGAGAGCTGTTGGGCCCGGTCGAGCACCTGCGCGCCCGTCCCGCGTGTCCAGCCGTGGTCCACGACCTCACCGCCCTTGGCGTCGAGCGCAACGATCAGGCGGTCCGCTGGATAGCGACTGAGAAAGTCTGGCGTCGCGCAGGTGCCGATAATCAGCTTTTTAGCGCCCATGCGCAGCAAGGTGTCGGCCCGCTCATGGCTGCGAATCCCGCCGCCAACCCGAGCGTCGAACTGCGCGCAGAGGGACGCGATCAGCGCCAAGTTGTCGCCGCGCCCGAGCGCCGCGTCCAGATCGATGATGGCTAGCTCGCCGTGACGCGCAAACTGCGCTGCGACGCCCTGTACGTCGTCAATGGCGACCACACAATCGTCTGGGTTGCCACCACGCAGCTGCACAGCCTTGCCGCCTAGCAGGTCGATGGAAGGGTGAATCATGGCGCGTCTCCTGCGGTTGCGGTCTTGGCGAGCGCCGCCTCGGAATCCGCGCTAGGCGGCCGCGAGACCGGGCGAATCGGGATGCCGGCGGCAGCCATGCCTCGCTTCACGTCGCAGATCTGCAGGGTGCCGAAGTGAAAGACGCTGGCGGCCAGCACCGCGTCTGCGCCGCCCAGGGTCACAGCGTCCACGAAATGGGCGATCGTGCCGGCGCCGCCGCTCGCGATCACAGGCACCGAGACCCGCGACGTCACGGCGCGCAGCAGCTCGATGCCGAAGCCGTCGCGGGTGCCGTCTGCGCTCATGTCGTTCAGCAGCAGCTCGCCGGCGCCGGCGTCAGCCATGCGTTCGGCGAAGTCGAGCGCGTCCACGTCCGTGGCGGTGCGGCCGCCGTGGGTCGTCAGCATCCAGCGGTCACCGACCCGCTTCACGTCCAGGCTGACCACGAGGAACTGTGCGCCAAACGTGCGGGCCGCCTCCGCGATTAGCCCGGGATCGCGGACCGCAGCGGTGCCGACGGAGACTTTGTCGGCGCCGGCGGCGAGCATCGCGTGCATGTCGTCGAGGCTGCGGATCCCACCGCCGACCGTGAATGGGATGAAGAGCTCACGCGAGACACGCTCGACGAGATCAACCAAGGTCGCGCGCTTGTCTGACGTCGCGGTGATGTCGAGGAACGTGAGCTCGTCGGCGCCTTCCAGGTCGTAGCGGCGCGCCAACGCGACAGGATCACCAGCGTCGCGGAGGCCCTCGAACTGCACGCCCTTCACGACGCGACCGCTCTTGATGTCGAGACAAGGGATGATGCGGCGCGTCAGCATGAGGCGTCCCCTTGTAGCCAAGACCGCAACAGCGCGAGGCCCGCTTGACCGGATTTTTCGGGGTGAAACTGGGCAGCGAACAGCGAACCGTGACGCACGGCGGCCGTAAAATCTCCGGCATAGTCAGCGACGCCGACCACATGTTCGAGGTTGGTGGCTTGCACGTGGTAGCTGTGGACGAAGTAGAAGTGCTGGTGTTCAGCGGCCAGCACCGGGTCAAGACAGGAGCCCGGCTGCGTCGCTCGGACCGCGTTCCATCCGATCTGCGGCACCTTTCGTGGCGCCTCGAAGCGAACACAGCGCCCACGCAGCAGGCCCAGGCCGGGCACGCCGGGGGCCTCGTCGCTGCCGTCAAACAACAGCTGCAGGCCGAGACAGATACCCAGGAACGGCGTCTGCGCGGCGACGACCTCCTTGAGCACGGCGTCGAGCCCGGTGCTGTGCAGGCGCGCCATGGCTTGGCCGAAGTGGCCCTGGCCCGGAAAAACGACGCGCGAGGCGGCTCTGATCTCGTCGGCGTCAGCGGTGAGCTGCGCAGCGGCCCCCACAAACGCGAGGGCTTTTTGCACGCTGCGGACGTTGCCGGCGCCGTAGTCGACGATGGCGATCATGGCGCGCTCCGCCCAGCGCTATCGAGGGCGCCCTTCGTCGACGGCACCTCGTCTCGGGCGCGCGGGTGCAGGGTCGCGGCGGTCTCAAACGCGCGGGCAAAGGCTTTGAAGAGCGCCTCGGCCTTGTGATGGTCGTTGTCGCCGACGCAGATGCGCAGGTGCACGTTAGCGGCGAGGCTGTTGGTGACGGCCTGGAAGAACTCGACGACTAGGTCCGACGCCAGCGCGCCGATGTGATCCCGCGTAAATGCGGCCTCGAAGCGCAGAAACGGCCGCCCGGAGAGGTCGAGCACACACTCGGCGCGGGTCTCGTCCATGGGGAAGAGGCACGACCCGGTCCGCCAGATACCCCGCCGATCGCCCAAGGCTTGCCGCAGCGCCTCGCCGAGCACGAGGCCGGTGTCTTCGACCGTGTGGTGCTGGTCGATGTGCAGATCGCCACGCGCGACAAGGTGCAGATCGAGGTGCGCGTGCCGCGCGAACGCCTCCAGCATGTGACTGAAGAAGCCGATGGGCGTGTCGACGTAGGCGCGTCCAACCCCGTCGAGATCGAGATGGCAGACGATCTGCGTCTCCCGGGTTTGGCGGACGACCCGCGCCGCCCTAGGCCCTGGACTTGGCAGCGTCGCGGCGGCGAGCAGCTGCGCGAAGGGTGCGTCGCTGTTTGGCGGCGGCGGCGTGGCTTGCTCTGGGGTGTGGTGGCGCCGCGTGGTGGCGTCGAGGCCGGCCTGGTCTGGGTTCAACGTGTCAGCCATGTCACGACCTCATCGATGTGGGAGAAGACCGCGGTGGCGCCGGCCTCGTAGAGTCGCTCTGGCCACGCCGAGCCCCAACCGCAGCCGGGGGCGAGCACGCCGATGGCGAGGCATCCGGCGGCCGTCGCGGCGCGCATGTCGTCGACGCTATCGCCGACGTAGGCGACACCGCCACTGCCAGGGTCTACGTCGAGCGCGCGCAGGGCAGCGAGGAGACCGTCCGGCGCGGGCTTCTGGCGCGCCATGTCTTCCATGCCCACCACCACCGGCCACGGCCCCCCATGCCGACGCAGCGTGTACTGCGCCTCGTCGTGCGGACGCCCCGTCACCACCCCGACGCGGGCGTGACGACGCAACTTCGCCTCCGCGGCGGCCGAGAGCAGCCACGGCTCCGTGCGGATGCTGCCGTCGAAGTCGGTGCCCCGGTAAGAGCGCTGATACCGCGCAATAATCGCGTCCCGGCTGGGGTCGACGCCGCGATCACGCAAGATCGCGGCGACACAATCCCAGTCATTGTTGAGCCCGCCGCGCGCCTTGTAGGTGTCCACGACCGCCGCGTCGACCGTGTCGGCGAAGGGTTGCGAGGCCACGCCCGTCTGCTGCGCAAGGTGGGCGCCGAGCAGCGCGTTGGCAGCGACGATAATCGCCTGCCGACACGAGTGGGCGACGTCCACCAGCGTCCCGTCCATGTCGAGCAGCACGGTGTGCACCGGCGGTGGCGGGGCGAGCACCTTGCGAATCGCGCCCAGACACCGCGTCATCTGCGCTGGGCTACCGATCGCGATGCGGACGCAGCCGGCCATGAGCGGATGTTTGCCGTGCCGATCACGGACCAGGATGCCCTCGGCCTCCAGCGCGTCGACCAGCTCAGCGTGGCGATCGCCGATGAACGCGAGCAGAAAGTTGGCGTGGGCCTCTCCGGTCGGGATGCCCAGCTCGCCCAGCTGCACGGCGAAGCGGTCCCGAACGGCACGCACGCTGGCGACGTGATCGCGGACGTGATCGGGTCGCGACATGCAGGCCCGCGAGGCCGCGACGGCGGCGCGATTGACGTTGAACGGGTTGAGCACCTTGCGCAGCGTGACGATGTTCTGTGGCTGGCTGATCACCACGCCAATCCGCAACCCGGCGAGCCCGTAGACCTTGCTGAAGCTGCGCGTCACAAACAAATGGGGATGACGAGCGACCAGATCGACGGCGCTCTCGCCTAGGAACTCGCCGTAGGTCTCATCGATCACGACGGGACAGGTCACCGCCGCCAGCGTGGCTTCGATGACGCTTCGGCTCACCGCGGTGCCGGCGGGGTTGTTCGGGTTGGCCAGCGCGACGAGCCCCGTCTCCGGCTGATCAGCCTCCGGTGTCAACGCCTGGAGCCAGGCCACGTCATCGTGCAGCAGGCGGGCCGGTGCAGTTTGGCGCAAGCTCACCTGCCGCACCGGATTACCGAGCAATCCGGCCCACAGCGTGAACATGTCAAAACCCGGCGACTGGGTCACCAGCGCGCGACCGGGCAGGAGGTAGGTATCAAAGATCGCCTTGATGCCTTCGTCGCACCCGGCGGTGCACGTCAACCACTCGGGCGGCACGCCGAACCAAGCGGCCGCGTCGCGTCGCCACGCGTCATAGGTCGGATACGTCGCGATGTGTTGGCCGCTCAACGCCGCGTGCGTGGCCTCCACGACGAAATCGGGCGCACCTTCCGGGCTCTCGTTGATGTCCAATCGCAGCCACCCTGCCCGCTCGCGCCCCGGCACCGCGTACGATGCGACCTCGTGCAGCGGCAGCCGCGTTGGCAGCGACGCAGCGGACGCGTCGGGGACGGCGTCGGAGGCTAGGTCGGGACCAGCGATGCTCATGGGATCACCTTGCGGATGTCCGTCTCCAAAATGTCGGTGGCGCCGAGGCGCTTGAGCTCCGGCACGAGCCGCGCGACGTCCGCGCGTGGTACGGCGACTTTCACCGCGTAATCATCGCTGTTGTAGAGCCGGGCGACGGTCGGCGACTTCATCGCAGGCAGCCGCTCGATCACCTGCGCCAGACGCGCCGCGTCGATGTTCATCTCCAGCAACACGCGCTGCCGCGCGTCGAGCACCGCCTTCATCAGCAGCAGCAGCTCGTCGATCACCACGCGCTTGTGCGGATCGTCCATCGCGGCGCGATTGGCGTAGACGCGCGTAGTAGAACGCAGCAGCACGTCGACGATCTCGAGCCCGTTTTGCCGCAGCGTGGTGCCCGTCGCGGTGTTGTCGACGATGAGATCTGCGTCTTCCGGCGCGAACACCTCGGTCGCCCCCCAGGAGCGAATCAGCCGATAATCCGCACCGCGCGCGTCTAACCAGCGCCGCGTCAGGGCCTCGTACTCGGTCGCGATGCGCACGCCGGGTTTGGCGAGCAGCGCGTCGACGTCTTGCCCTTCCGGCGCGGCGGCGACGATCTGCACCGGATCAAAACGCAGATCGATGAGCTCGATGACGTCGGCCCCCGTCTCCTGCACCCAGTCATGTCCGGTGATGCCGACGTCATGCGAGCCGAGCTCGATCAGCGCGGGGATGTTCTGGGCCTTCATGATCTTGGCGCGAAACCGGTCGTCACTGACGATGGGCCGATAGACCCGGTCTGGCCGGCTGAGATGTAGACCACAATCGGCGAGCAGGGTCTCAACCCCCGCGAAGATTCGACCCTTGGGTAGCAGGAGCTCGAGCATGACACCTCCAGTACCGCGGTGGCGCGGCGGCCGGAACGCTACCGGATGTGGGCACCGAGTTTAAGGGGTTGGCGAGAGGTCTGTGAGGCGGCAGGCTCACCCCACTATGACGAACGACCCCGCACCCCAGACGAGCCCCCAACTTCACTACCGGAGCTGCAATCTGTGCGAAGCGATGTGCGGCCTCGTCATCGCGCACGATGGCCGCCACGTGCTGGGGATTCGCGGCGACGAGGACGATCCACTCAGCCAAGGACACCTGTGCCCAAAGGCCTTTGGGCTGCGCGACGTCTACGAAGATCCAGACCGGCTCCGCACACCGATTCGACGCACAAAACAGGGCTGGGAGGCGGTGAGTTGGGACAGCGCGCTCGACGAGACCTCGGAGCGGCTGCTGGCCATCGCGCGGCAACACGGACCGAATTCCGTCGCGGTCTACCAAGGCAATCCAAGCGTGCACAACCTGGGCACGATGCTGTTCGCGCCGACTTTTGTGCGCGCGCTGGGCACGAGGAATCGCTTCTCGGCGTCTTCGGTGGATCAGCTGCCGCATCACTTCGTGTCCTATTTTCTTTTTGGCCATCAGCTGTTGTTGCCAGTGCCGGACGTCGACCGCAGCGATCACCTGCTGGTGCTTGGCGCCAATCCGCTGGTGAGCAACGGCTCGATGATGAGCGCGCCCGGGATGCGACGACGATTGGCGGCGCTGCGACAGCGGGGCGGCAAGCTGATCGTGGTGGATCCGCGGCGCAGCGAGACGGCGGCGAAGGCCGACGCCCATCACTTCATCCAGCCAGGACGCGATGCGTTGCTGCTAGCGGCCCTGATTCACCGCGTGCTCTCGACCGGTGGCGCCACGCTGGGTCGCCTTGGGCCCCACGTGACGGGGCTGGAGACGCTACGGGCGGCGGTGGCGCGCTTCTCGGCGGACCGGGTCGCGGCGGCGGTCGGGATCGACGCCGCGACGATCGAGGCGATGGCGGATGCGTTCGCGGCGGCGCCCACTGCGGTGTGTTATGGCCGCCTCGGGGTCTGCACGGCTGAGTTTGGCGCGGTAGGCATCTGGCTGGTCACGGCGCTGAACGTGATCACCGGCAACTTCGATCGCGCCGGCGGGATGATGTTCGCCTCGCCAGCGATCGACGTGCTGGGACAGACGGGCCGCGGCGGACACGACCGTTGGCGCAGTCGGGTGCGCCAGCTGCCCGAGTTTGGTGGCGAGCTGCCTGTCGCCGCGCTGGCGGAAGAGATCGACACGCCGGGTGAGGGCCAAATCCGCGCCTTGGTCACGTCGGCGGGCAACCCTGTGCTGAGCACGCCCAACGGCCGACGACTCGAAGCCGCGCTGGGCGGCTTGTCGTTCATGGTCGCGATCGACATCTACCGCAACGAGACGACGCGGCACGCCAACCTGATCTTGCCGCCAAAAACCGGGCTCGAGGTGCCCCACTACGACCTCATTTTTCACGCGTTGGCCGTGCGCAACACCGCTCGTTTTGCCGATCCGCTCTTCGACGGAGATCACGACGGCCGGACGGACGCGCAGATTTTTCGGGCGCTGACACGTCGCCTGCAGAAGGGCGCGACGACGCGACGGCGCCGTTCGCCGTTGGCGCGGGCGCAGCAGGCGGCGCAGCAGGCGCTGACGCCGACGCAGCAGGTCGACCTGGCGCTGCGTCGCGGACCGGTTGGGCTTTGGGGAGGGCGCCTGCTGCAGCGTGACGGACTCAGCGTCGCAGCGCTGCGAGCGGCGCCCCATGGCGTCGACTTGGGCCCGCTGCAAGCCCAGATTCCCGGGCGATTGTTCACCTCAGACCAGTGTATTCAGCTCGCTCCGAACGTCCTGGTGGCCGATCTGGACCGTCTCGCCGCGCTGCTGGTCTCGACCGACGTCGTGGACACACCGACGTTCGATCTGCGCCTCATCGGTCGCAGGGCGCTGGCGGACAACAACAGCTGGCTTCACAACGCCCCGACGCTCATGGCCGGTCGGCCGCGCTGCACGCTGCACATGCACCCCGACGACGCCAGCGCGCGGGGGCTTCTCGACGGTGAGCTGGTCGGCCTTCGTTCCCGCATCGGCGCGGTGCAGGCGCCCTTGCATGTGACCGACGCGATGATGCGCGGCGTCGTGTCGCTGCCCCACGGCTGGGGCCATGGTCGGAGCGGGACGCAGCTGCAGGTGGCGGCGCAGCGGCCCGGCGTCAGCGTCAACGACGTGACGGACGGCGCGCTGCTCGACACGCTGTCGGGCAACGCCGCGCTGTCGGGTGTTCCAGTGGCGGTGACGAGCGCAGCGCCGCTCGCCTGAGCGCGGCGGCGCGGCCGGCTGGGTGCGCAAGGCCGATGCCCTCGGGGTCGTCGATCGCGCGCATCGCGTTCGGGCGCATCAAGGCGCCGACGTACAGACCCCGGCGATGCACGTCTTGTCGAGGCTGCACGGCGCGCCTTCGGCTAGTGGGGCGTGGTCGCAAGCTACCCCGCACCAATCGACCGTACACGGGTCACCGTCGTCGCACGCGGCGACCGGCTGGCCAGCGCACGTGGCGGCGGCGTGGCACGGCAGCCCCGAGGAGGTCATCCGCAGCAGCACGGCGGCGCCGGCGACGGCGGGTGCGGGAGCGCCGGCAGCGACGCTTGACGCATCGACCGCTTGGGTCGTCGAGGCCGCGCCAGCGAGCGCCACGGCCCCCTGCGCATCCACGACCAACGCGCGCAGCCAGCCTGGGCCTGGATCGGGAAAGCGCGTCGCGATTGGATTCGCGGAGGCATCCCGCCACGAGGCGAACGCGCGCCAGGAGCCGGTCGGGTCAACCTTGGCCCGGCCGGCCACGACGAAGCCGCCGGTGCTCTGCAAGCCGATCGCGAAGAGCTGCGCCGCCGCAGCCGGTTGCGCCCCGCCCAGCCCGGGTTTCAGGAGCGCCCGGGTGAGCAAGACGTCGCCGGATGAGCTGAGCAGCCACACACACGCGCGCCCCGCCGATCCAGCCTTTTCGGCGCATGTGCCCGCCAACCAGGCCGCGCCGTCCGGTCGAACGACGGCGGCGAAGATCTCGTCGTGGCCGCTGCCGCCCCACGACTTGTACCAGACCAGCTTCGCGTCAGCCTGGACACGAAACGCCAGCGCCTGCCCCTGCCCCGAGCCACCGGTCTGCGCGCCCGACATGAGCAGATCACCGCCCGGCAGCTGGACGAGGCTGTTGCAGGTCTCGTCGTCCGCGGACCCGTAAATGTAGTCCAGCAGCGGAAACCCGGTCGGCGCGCTGCCGCGAACCAACCACGCTTCGCCCGCGCCGCCGGCCTTGGCGGTCCGACCACACGCGGCGACTGTGTCATCGTCCAATCCCACCGCCGCGTTCAAGCGATCGTCGTGGCCACGGTGATAGGTGCGTCGCCATCGCTCGGATCCGTCGGTTCGCACGCGGGCCATGACGCCATCCAACGCGGCGCCGCCCGACGCGGCGAGGACCACGTCAGCGCCGACAAAAACGAAGTCTCCCGTGAACGTACGCGTGACCGCCTCAACCTGGCTGACCGCGACCGGTAAGTCCTGCACGACCGCGCCACCCACGTCGATGCGCACCCATCGGCTCTGCGCGGCGGGCAGCGCAGCGTCGGTGCTCGTCACCGCGACCTGCATCGCAGCAGCCCAGCCGCCTTGATCCGCGATGAGCGCGCGGAAGCGCTGATCGGCCCAATGTGCGGCCCCAAAGCGGGGCTTGGTGCTGCATGCACCGCTGGCGCACGCCCCGACGTCACACCCGGCGCCGCCGCATGTGGCGTGGTTGGCCGTGAACGTGCAGCCACCGGGCAGGCCGCATGCGTCATCGGTGCAAGGGTTGCTGTCGTCGCAGATCACGGCGCTGCCCTTGAGGCATGAGCCGCCCAAGCAGGTGGTCGCCGTCGTGCAGGGGTTCTCGTCGTCGCAGGGAGAAGCGTCGGCCGCGTTTACGAACACACAGATGGCCTTGACGCACACCGGCACCTGACACGCCGGGGCATCCGAGGCGATCGTGGCGCAGTCCTGACCGGTCGCGCACGCGTGGGCCGTCGTACCGCCGCCGTCGTGGCTATCCAACCCGCCAATCGCGTCGAGGCCGGAGGTCGCCGCGTCGCTCGCGCTGCCCGTGTTGTCGACCGGGGTGACGCGCGCTGGGTCGTCGCATCCCGTTGCGAGCACCAGGGCCACGGCGAGGAAGGAGGCGAGGATGGTGGATGCGGGCGGCATGGCGAGGAGTCCGGTCATGTCAGGAGGCTAGCAGAGCCCGCGACGAACGCCACAAGCGCCATGAGGCAACTGGGTCATGAGGCAACTGGGTCATGACTTGACGGAAGTCCGGCAAAAACGAAAGCTGAGGCGACCGATGATGCACCATGTCCAACGGCCCCCCAGCCCAGAAAAAGCGCGAAGTCGATACACCCACCGGGACGTCGCGTCGGCGCCGAACAACCGACGTGCACGCCGAAGCCAGCGCGCAGGCGAGTGACCACCTGTCGGACGTGATTCGGGCGGTCGGCTTCAAGCTGGCGGCGGCGCTACCCGAATCGGAGAACGCGCAGAAGCTGGCGCGAACGCTGAGCGTGTCGGACCTCGCGCTGCTGCTTCCTGATTGGGCGTCAGCCGTCACGAGTCGGGCCAACGGGTCGAAGCAAGACGCCGGTCATCTTCTACGGCAAGTGTGCGGCGAGCTGGAGGGGCCCCTCGACCACTTGCAGCGGACAACCGCCCAGCGCCTGCAAAGTGATGTGGATCTCGAAGGGCTCCGTTTCGTCGAAGACGTGCAGCTCGCTGCACAGCGGCTGCGTCGGTTGACGAATGATCTGCTCGATCTCGCCGGGATCAGCGGCGGAGACTTTGCGATCGCGCGGCTGAGGTTTCAGCTCAGAGACTGCGTGGCGGCGGCGCTGGACGAGCTGCGAACGCGGGCGCGACGCCGGGGATCGACGCTGGTGGTAGAGGTCGGGCCAGAGGTGCCGGGGTGCCTCATCGGCGACCCGGGACGACTTCGGCAGGTGGTCGCCACGTTGGTCGGCAACGCGGTGGCGGGCAGCAATCACGACGAGATTCGGCTCTCGCTCACGGCGCAGCTCGAACAAGGTCGAATCGTGCAGCTCCGCGGCGTGATCTCACGCATCGACGGCGCCACATCGGCCGCCACGGGTCTCCGCAGGCGGCGACATGATAGCGGCGCGACAACGTGGCTGGGCGACGCGAGCACAGGCCTGGGCTTGGCGATCTCTCGCGAGCTCGTCGCCAAGATGGGCGGGCGCACGTGGGTGGAGGGCGGCATTGACGGTGGCAGTCTGCTCAACTTCACGGTGCGCTGCGAGCTGGCCAGCGCGAACTCCGACGGCTGGTCCGGTTCCGAGCGCTCGGCGACCCCGCGCATCTTGCTGACGTCGCCCGAAGGCGAGGCGATCGCGGAGATTCAGGACGGCCTGCGCGCCCTGAACGCGACGGTCACCGTGCTCCATCACCCCGACAAGGTCGCGCGCGCGATCGCGGACAACCCGGGTGGTTTTGATGTGATCATCATGGTCGCGTCGCTCACAAGCCGCCGTGGCAGCGCGCTCGCAGAGGCGGTGGGGTTCATCAAGGACAAGCCACCTGTCGCGTTGATCACGCGCGCCGGTCATCGCGGCGATGCGACGCGTTGCCGGCGGCTTGGCGTGACGGCGTATCTGCCTCAGCCGGTCTCGCGACGTGATCTTGACGACACGCTGCGCGCCATGGCGAGCGCGGCCGCCGAAGCTGAGCAATCCGGCAAACGCAGCCGGCTGTTGATCACACGCCATTTTTTACGGGAGACGCGCCGACGCCTCCATATCGCGGTCGTCGGCGACGTGATGGACGTGGTGGCCACGCTGCGCGGATTGGGTCACTCCGTGCACGTCGTGGCATCGGAGGCAGGGGAGGCAGGGGAGGCGGCCGCTGAACCGCCGGACGTGCTGGTCGTCGATCTCTCGGCGTCAACGACCGCGCCCAGAGCCTTGGTGGCGGCGGGGCTGCGTGACGTCGGTGGCACGCCCGCTGTGTTGGCCCTGGTGCGCGACCCTGCCACGCCTGGATTGAGCCCTCGGTCGCAGCTCGGTATCTTGGCTCGACGCCACGACACCACGGCGCTGCAGGAGGCGCTGCGAAGGCTGCGCAACACCGGCGGGGACGCCGACAGCGTCGCCGCTGAAGCCGTCGGCGAAGGCCCCTCCATCTGGCCCATGGTGGTGCGCCGCACGGAAGGTGACGAGGACCTTGCGCGCGGTCTGATCGAGGTTTTCGTCGCCTACGCGCCCAATTGGGTCGTCGCGATCGACCGGTCGCTGCGAGATGCTGCCGCCGCGCCCGCTTACGTCGCGTTTGATCAGCTGCGAACGGCGCTCGAAGTGCTGGATTTGCGGGCGCCAGCGCAGCTGTGTGCCCGACTCGAGGCGGCCGAACGTGCTGGCCGGGGCGCACAGACCGAGGCGCTAGTGTTGGAGCTCAAAGGCCAAATGAATCAAATTATCGCCCAGATGCGCGCGATTCTCGCCCGGAGACGATATACTGTGCAGCCGAACGATTGAGGTCGGAAGTTGAGCGGAGCAGGAGACGACATGGACCAGCCAATCAATCCAGATGGCGTCGGCATGAAAGGTGGCTCGGGCACGACGGCCGGCACTGGCGTGGCGCTCGACGCGCTGCTCGCCCGGATTCACGGCAACGTAGCGGCCATGCACCAGCTGGTTGGGCTGATGCTCGGGCACCTGCCGGGACGGCTTGAGGCCGTCAACGCCGCGGTGGAGGCAGGCGACGCAGACGCGTTGAGCGCCGCGGCCCACAGCCTGCGGGGTTCGCTGTCGAACTTCACCGTCGGCGAATCGTGGACACTCGCGGGTGACCTCGAAGCCGCAGCGCGTGAGGGCGATCTCGTCGCCGGAGCCGCGCTGGCCGCCGCGCTGCATGACGCGGTGATGCGGGTCGACGCCGAACTGCGGACCTGGCTGACTCAGAACGCGCCTGAGACGACGCCGTGAGGATCCTGCTGGCCGAGGCTGAGCCCGTGACTCAAACCCTCATCGCAGGTGCCCTGACGCGTTGGGGTCATCAGGTCGAGGTGGTGACGGACCTGCACACCACGTGGGCGGCGCTGTCCCATCCTGGCGCACCGCGTCTTGCGGTGGTCGCGAGCGAGCTGCCAGACGGCGCCACCGCGGACGTCCTTGAGCGCATCCGCGCGCTCGAGAAATCCAGTAGGACTTGGCTGATTGTGCGCCGACCTCCGGGCGCTTCGTCGCGCTCGGACACTGCGGACGACGTGCTGCGGACGCCCTTCGATCTCGACGCGCTCCGGGCGCGAGTGCATGTGGGCGTGCGGGCGGTGGCCGTCTCCGACGAGCTCGCGGCGGCCAAAACGAGCCTCGGCCGACTGGCGCACGTAGACGCCTTGACCGGCGTGGCGTCGCGCGCCGCCGTGTTGCAGACCCTGAAACGTGAGCTCGCCCGCGGCGCGCGGGCGGCCGAGTGCGTCTCTGTGATCCTCGCCGGGTTGGACGGTTTTCGCCGGGTCAACGACGCGTTCGGCGCCGCGGCTGGCGACGCCGCGCTGCAAGAGACCGCGGCCAGGATCGTCTCGGATGTGCGCACGTACGACACGGTCGGGCGCTCGGACGGTGCGGAGTTCTTGGTCGTCTTGCCCGGCTGCGGCGCGGATGGCGCGGCCATGCTGGCTGAACGCCTACGCGAGTCGATCCGAAGCCGTGCGCTGACCACACGAGAGGGCATGGTCGCGCTGACGTCGAGTTTTGGCGTCGCCACGGCGGCGGTCAGCGCCGAAGCAGATGGCCTACTGCGCCGCGCGGCGTCCAGCCTCGCCCGCGCCAAGACGCTGGGCGGCGACCGTGTGTGTGGGAGCTGATCGTTGGGCGACGCACGGCGGTGGCCACGGCTTCGCGGGGAGTTAATCGGGCTCTGCGTCTGCGCACTCGCTGCCAGTGTAGCCTGCACGCGGACGCCAACCCCCGCGCCGCAGCCGAGCCTGCTAGCAGCGACGGCGACGGCGACGGCGACGGCGACGGCCACGATGACGACGGCGAATGGGTCCGCGCTCGGCCAGCCGGAGTCGCCCGTGCGAGCGCGCGCACCGACCTCCGAACCGACTGGCGAACGCCACATCGCTCCGACGCTCCTTATCGCCCCTAGCTGGGCGCGCGAATGGACCGAGTATTCGGGCGATCATGAGCTCTGGCTGCGAAGCGAGGCGCTGGTGGCTGGGCGGTTCGCGACGATGGAAGCCCGTTGGACCGACCATCGGCTGGGGGAGCCGCTGCCGGCGGCACGGATCACGGTGCTGATGACCTGCGCGCCGCGTGGCCCCATTCGCGTCGACAACGATGGCACGAACCACGACTTCCGATGGCGGTGGCGGCCCGAACACGCTGGGCCCTGCGAGCTGCTGGTGCGTGCGTTCACGGCGACCAAATCGTCGGAGGCGCGGATCGTCATCTCGGTCGCGCCGGCGTCGTCGCCCTCACCAGGGCAAGCTGCGGCGACGCCGACGATCGGCTTTGGGATGGTCAAACAGGCCCAATGGCGGGCCGGCGTGCGCACGGTGCGCGTGAGTCGACGGTGGCTGCGGGCGGCGAGCCCTACGACGGTCGCCGTGCTGCCCTCCGCTCGCGGCGACGCGCAGCTGACGGCGCCCGCGGCGGGCCGGGTCGGGCGCGCGGAATCAGGCGTTTGGCCACGCCAGCACACGCAGATTGCACGCGACGTCGAGCTGCTCACGCTGGCGCTGACGCGGCCGAGGCCCTTACGTGGACTGCCAAGCCACTGGTTGCCAACCGACCAGGGCCGCCACGACATCGACACGCCGATCGGGCACCTGCGGCTCCGCAGCCCGGTCTCCGGCGGCGTCGGACGTGTCGCCGTCCACCCGGGGCAGGTCGTCGCGGCGGGCGACGCACTGCTGACGGTGTTCGATGAGACCACGTTGGTGCTGCGTGTGGCGTGGTCACCGCGAGAGCGCGCTGCGCACAGCCTGCGTCCGCAGCTGCTCCTGCTACCCGACCGCGAGACCGCGATCGCGGTGCCGATGGCCGAGATGCACGCCGACACAACAACCCCGGGTCACCTGTTGATCCCCCTGCACAACCCAACTCGGCGATGGCGCGTCGGTGAGCGTGTGGCCGCGGCGATCGAGGCGGGGCCAAGCCGCGAGGCCGTCGCCGTCCCCGCTGCGGCCGTCCTTAGCGCTGGCGATGAGCGGTACGTGTTTGTTCAGCTCGGCGGACAACGCTTCGAGCGCCGTGAGCTCAAGCTCGGCATCTGGTCCGGCGACGCTTGGGCGGTGTTGGACGGCGTGCGCGACGGCGACCGCGTGGTGGTCGGTGGCATCGACGCTGTGCGACAGGCGCAGTCCGATGCCAGAGCACGCCGCAAATAGGCGACTCGTTTTGCCCCGCGCGGCGATGACAGCGCAGGACAGCTTGACGCGCGGATCGGACGGACCATCCTGTGGCCCCCGCGAAGTCGGGCAACAGGAGGGCCTATGCGCCTGCGCAACGTTTCCATCGGTGTTCTCTGCTGCTTTCTCCTCGCGTGTGGCGGCGGCCACCTCGCGCGCCGCGGCGATCAGCAGCTCGCACAAGGTGAGTACGACGCTGCGATCGCGTCGTACGAGGCCGCCGCGCGGGCCTCAGCCGGCGACCCTCAGGAGGCGGCCCGATACCGGGCGAGCGTCGCGTCCACCCGAAAGCGCGCCGCCCGCCTCCAGATCAACCAGGGCGATCAGGCCTATCGTCGGAACGATCTCAAGGCTGCGGGTGCGGCGTACAAGAAGGCTCGGAGCTACGCGCCGACCGATCCGCTCGTCGTCGATCGTCTGTCGACCCTGCTCAAGACGCGGGTGCGTATTGAGTCGCAGCTCGACGCCGCATGGAAGGAGCTCACCGCCGTGCAAGGCGCCGACGCGAAGGGCTCCCTTGAGCGCTGGGACGCCCTGATCGCGACCGCTGAGAGCCTGCTGGACTGGCGCAAGGACTACCCGCGCACGCAGGCGCTCTGGAACGCTGTCGCCGCGCCCGCGAGCGTCGTGATGGTCGACGCGGCCCGAACGGCGCTCGCCGCCAAGGACTTCAGCGGCGCCCGGCGGCGGGCAGAACGGGCCCTGCGCTTATCGCCAAACGACGCGGACGCCAAAACGCTGCTGGACCAGATCGATCGAAGTGGTAGCGCGAGCGCGCACGCTGCAGATGCGGCGCTGGCCCTGAAGGAAGGTCGGTTGGTGGACGCGCTGGAGGCCTACCACCTCGCGCTTGCACAGAACCCGAACTCGGCGGCGGCGACCGCCGGCCAGCGCACCGCGCGTGACGCGTACGTCACGGCGCGGCTCTCAGACGCCAAACTCCTGGGCAAGAAGCGAAACAACCTCGGAGAATTGCTGGCGCTGCGAGACGCTTGGACGGTGAACACCGACAACAAGGCGTTGGCCAAGAAGCTGCTGCTGCAGTACGACAGGGTCCACAAGCGCGCGATCACGGCCTTCTACCACGCCGGTCGAAAACACGAGAAGGGGCGACGGCATGGCGCGGCGCTGATCGCCTATCGCACGGCGGAGGCGCTCGGGGGTGGGCCAAAGGACCTCGGCAGCCGCATCGAGGCGTGCGTGAAGGCGTCGGCGAGCGGCCAGACCTATCGCCTCAGCCTGACCTTGAAGCGCCCGCCGAAGGACGTCTTGACGATGGGCAGCCACGCCGCGCTCGTCGCGCTGCGCAAAGCGGTCGCGACGGCAAAACTCGACGCGGTGGGCGTGCAGATCACCGAAGACAGCCGCGCCGCTCGTGGCGCGGAAGGCTCGCTCGTGTTGGAGGTGCCACGGTTCGCGCTGCCGCACCAAGACCGCGCTGAACCACGCAAGAAAAAGTTCCTCGATCGCGTTGAGTTTCCGGCCAACCCGGCGTGGGCGGAGGCGCAAGCAAGACAGTCCGCGGCGCTGACCGAGCTAAACGGCGCGACCGATCGGCTTCGGCCGCTGCAGGACGAGGTCAACGCCTTGGAGGGGCGCTTGGCTTCGCTCGACGAGAAGCTGATCAAGCTCAAAGCCGACATCCTCAAGGAAGACGCGATCTACTACGCCCGAGAGCCGACGCCGTGTCCCGACAAGACGACGAACTGCCCTCAGAGCTACGCCAACCGGCGCTGGGCGAAGCACCTGACCTGGCACAACGACCAGATCGCCAAGACCAACGCGAAGATCGCCAAGCTGTCTCCCGACTTCAGCGCCGCGCGGGATGCGGTGGGGAAGGCGCAGGAGGCGTTCGATCAAGCCGAGCGTCAGGCCCGTGAGACGCCAGCGAAGCTGCGCAAAGAGATCTGGAAGAACCACGCCTACACGGTGATGCTGCACATCGTGGACCTCAAAGGTTCGGTGCAGCTGCGTTGGGCGGACAAGCTCGCCAAGGCCGAATTGGCGGCCGGCGAGGCGAAGATGGACACGCAGCAAGTCGACTTCTCGACCCCCGGCGTCGTGGTGAAGCAGCAGACCTTGGAGCCGCCGCGCAAGAGCACCGTACCGGATGATTCGGCGCTCGCCGCGCAGATGGCCGAGACGCTGATCACCGCGGTGTCGGCGGCGGTGTGGCCACGCTTACGCTTGCATGGAGAGCGGTTCGCGCTGCGGGCAAAACGCGAGCGCCGTGGCGCGTTTCGGTTGGATCTGCAGGTTCGGGCGCTGGCGACGGGCGCCGCGCTGCCAGCGGAGAGCAGGAAGCAGTTCGAGATCGAGGTGCTCAAGGCGACCGGCTACAACTGGACCAGCATGTCGGTCGATTTGGCGCTGATTCCGTATCGGTAGGCCGATGACGACGGCAGGATCGGTGCGGCCGAGCGTGGCGGGTGCGCCTGTGTCGGCGCGTCCGAAAAAAAAGTTCTGCGACGGTATGGCAAGTGAACTATCCGACCAAAGTCGTGTCATGCCGGAGCCCTTCACTTCGTTTGGATCGCGAACATACGACATCGTTCAATAGGATAATTACCCTATAATATCAAACAACTCTTGCCGCACGTACGTAGCCGCACTATCCTTGGGCGGTCGCCAACCAATGACGGTACACTGGCGCGGCAGGAGGAACCGATGACGACCCGCTCGATGCTTACAACTACGGACTCAACCACCGCCTCCGGTGGACGCGCCCGGCGCCCGCTGATCGTCGCGACGGCGCGGTGTCTGCTCGCCGCGACCCTCGTCGTCATCGCCGCCATGGCGCCAAGCGCCTTCGCAGCCGAAGCTGGCGATCGCATCGACCTGAAGGTCTTGGTGCTGTCGGCCAACGGCTTCGAGGCGTCCTTCCAGGCTTGGACCGCGGCGCTCAAGCGGGAGGGCGTGCCCTTCGACACGCTCATCGCCAACGAAGCCGCGCCGATTACGTCGGACACGCTGACGGCCAGCCCAACCCACGCGCGCTATCAGGCCGTGATTCTAGCCACGGGCGGCCTCTTGGAGTGCAGCGCGCTGGGCTGCTTCTCGGCCCTCGACGCGGGCGAGTGGGCGGCGCTCAACGCCTTTCAGACTCGGTTCGGCGTGCGCCGCGTGGTGGCTTACACCTATCCAACGCCTGAGTTTGGCCTCAATTACCCCTTCCACGCCGGTGACCTCGCAGGTACCCCGGCGCAGCTGACGACCGGTGGCAAAGCGGCGTTCGCGTACCTCGCTGGCGCGGTTGCCATCGACACGGGCGCCTACGGCTACCTTGCTACGCCGCTCGCCACCGAAGGCCCTGCGCCATTTGAGACCCTGGTCGCTGGTCCAGCTGACGCCGCTGGCACCGCGGCTGCGTTGGTTGGTGTTCACAACCGCACCGACGGCTTCGAAGAGCTGGTCATCACAGTCGACGGCAACGCCTCCCAGCTGCACAGCCTGCTGCTCGCGCACGGGCTGATCGGCTGGGCCACGGGCGGCGTGCATCTCGGCTACCGACGCAACTACTTCACCCTGCACATCGACGACGTCTTCCTGGGCGATGACCGCTGGGACGTGAACGACAACGTCACGTACGAAGATGATGGCGCCACCAACCCGGTCGTGCGCATGAACGCCGCGGACGTGACCCGCGCCCTGGCTTGGCAGACCACAACCGGCCTCAAACTCGACATGGTCTTCAACGGCGGCGGCAGCGACGAGGCCATCGCCGAGAACGGCAGCGACGCGCTGACCAAGGCGCTGCTAAAGGCGCGCAAGCAGTTCCGCTGGATCAACCACACCTACAGCCACCCGAACCTGAACGCCTCGACCCAGGCCGAGATCGTCGCGGAGATCACGAAGAATCTCGACTGGGCCTGGGCCAACAAGATCAACCTCGACCCCCGCGAGCTCGTGACCGGCGAGCACTCTGGCCTGAGCAACCTGGCCATGCCGGCGGCGCTGGCGCAGGCGAAGATCTCGTGGTTCGCGGCGGACAACTCCTACGATCCGACACCCTTCAACCTGGGCGAAGCCGTGAGCGTGCCGCGGCATCCGTCGAATGTGTATTACAACGTGGGCACGTTCGCCGAGCAGCTCGACGAGTACAACTACCTGTACTTCGACCACTGCACGAATACGGCCACGACGACCTGCCTGACCGCGCCGGCGACGTACGCGCAGTACGTCAACAGCGAGGCGACCATCATGATTCGCCACCTGCTGACGAACGACGCGCGGCCGCACTACTTTCACCAAGCCAACCTCGCCGAGGACGGCACGCTGTACCCCGTGGCTGACGAGGTGCTCAAGCGCTACACGACGTGGCTGAGCGTGCCGCTGTTCCAGCCGACCTTCCGGGAGTCCTCGCTGATTCTGGCGCAGCAGCAGGCGTGGGCGGGCAACGCTGGCGCGGTGAAGGGTTGGGTGGTCGACGGCAAGATCTACGTGCAGTCGGCGACGGCGGTTGAGGTGCCGGTCACAGGGGCTGAGGCCGGCAGCTGGTACGGCGGCGATCGGTCGGGATGGTTCAAGGTGCCTGGCGGTGACGCGGCGGTCGTGATTACGGAGGCGGAGGAGGCGGCGCTACCTAACCTGGGTAAATACGAACAGTGGCAGCTGGAGACTCAGAAGTGGAACGCTTGGAAGCATGGCAAGGGAAAGGGGCATGGCTGGGGTCATGGCTCGCACGGCAAGCAGGGCTGGAAGTCGTCTGGGAAAGGCGGTGATACGGGCTGCTCGTCGAAGTCAGGTGGGAAGTCGAAGTCGCACGGCGAGTCGAAGTCGGGTGGGAAGTCGAAGTCCCAAAGCGGGAAGAAGTCGGGCAAGAAGGGGCACCACTAGTCACTGTGGGTTCCTGACTGGACTTCATACGTAGCGCGCGGCCCGCTCCAGGTTCTCTGGGGTGGGTTGCGGGCTTTTTTGGCGGAGGCCTCTTCGGAGTCGGCGGAGAAGGCATCAGCCTCACGCGACGCTTGGCAGGGTGCGACCTGGCGGGAACGGCGAGTTGGACGCTGCCCTCACGGCCGGGCGGTCTCGCCTGGGCAAAAGGCGCTGAAAGACGGCGGCGACGCTGCGGACCGGTAATCAATCGTGCCGTGACGCAGGCCGGCGGAGGCGGAAAAAGCAGGCGTCCACGCGTCGTACCGGGCAGACTGGTGCAATCAGCCGCGCTTCTGCGCGCTGGGCTGAGCCGTCACATCGAACCATGTGCACAGAGAACACCATGACTAGGCGACCTGACGACCGCGATGCCCTCCGTGGCGACTCCATTCATCGTCGAGCGCTGCGTGCGGCCGCCGCCGCGACCCTCACGATCGCCCCTGGATGCGGGGCGGCTCAGACGGAGACGCCGGTCGCGCCGACGCCCACCGCGAGTCGTGATGCCGCGCCTGCTGCTGCTGCAGCGCCTAGCACCCCGCTAAAAAGCGCGCGCACCGCGCCGGCCGTCGGTACGCAACCGGCGCCCGATGCCGCTGCCGCGTCAGCTGCAGATGCGCGACCCAACTGCCGCGTGGCGAAGGGGATGAGCTCGGAGTGCTGCAAAAAGGCCGAGACATGGTGCGCCGGCAAGTTCCCAGGCTCGGACCGCGACAGCCAAAGGAAGCGGAGCCAGTGCTGGTTCTCCACGCCTGGCTGCATGCCTTGGGGCCCGCCGGCGCCGCCGCGCTTCGAGGCCGAGGTGTGCGCGCCAGTGGTCATCTGGCGCGTGGCGTCGACCTAATGGCTGTCGTCGATCTGCGAGACGAGGCTGCCGCCCTGGCGATTGTGCTCCATGATGCGCCGCCACTATCTGCCGAGGACCTGACCGCCGCGCACGCGACGTGGCGTGGGCGAATGGTCAACGAGTACGTCTCGTCCCGTGTGTTTGGCTCGCTTGTGGGCCAACTCATCGCGGCCGAGGTGAGGCCGGCCCGTGTGGCTGAGGCTGCAGGGATGGTTGGAGATGAGCTGCGGCACGCGCGCGCTTGCGCCGGCGTGCTGCATGCGTTGGGTGGAGAAGCCATCGCCGCCCTGCCCGACCTGCCAACCGTGCCGGAGCACGAGGACGCCGGCCCGCTGGAGACCGTGCTGCGCAACGTGCTCTCGATCTGCTGCCTGAGTGAGACGGTCGCGGTCGCGCTCATTAGCGCGGAGTATTTCGAGTTGGAAGGCACCGCGATTGGCGCCATTTTGCGTGATATTTTGGCTGATGAGGTGCGCCATTCGCGCTTTGGTTGGCAGCTGGTCTCGGAGTTGATGCCGAGAGTCGATGCTGCGATGAAGCGGCGGTTGCGGCGGTATCTCAAGGTCGCGCTTCGGCATTTGCGGGACCACGAGCTGAGCCATATCTCGCCGGAGGCGGCGCCGTCGGTTGAGGCTGGGCTTGTGGGGGTTTGTGACGGCGGGACGGCGCGCGCGTTGTTCTTTGAGACGGTGCTTGAGGTGATTTTGCCGGCTTTGGAGGCGCGTGGGTTGCCGGCTGGAGAGCAGTGGCGGCAGGTGGTGGCGCAGGCGGCTTGATGGTGGCAGGGGGGACGGGCTGAGTGCGAGACTACACGGCGATTTTGTGGATCTGCTTGGTGCTGATCGGGTGCGGACAGGGCGCCGACAGGTCAGGCGTGGCCGCCGACATCGCCATCCACAACGGCGACGACCAGGGCGCGGCGGTTGTGGACGCCGTCGCTGACAGTGCGCACGAAGACGTCGCCGGCATGGACGCCCTCGGACGTGACGCCGGCTGCAGCGATGCCGTCGCCTGTATTCCGAGCTGGAGCTACCACGACCACTGGGCCCTGCCTACCGGAAAGCGTGTTGACTCGACGCTGTGTGTGTCCGCTTTTTTGCCGGCGGCGTCGACGGCTAGCGTCGATGAGTTCTACACCGCGCTAGGTAGTCTCGGCGTCGGCACCGTGCGGCACGGCGTGCAATGGGCGCAGATTCAGCCGACGAGCACGACGTGGAGTTGGGCCGCAACCGACCAAAGGCTCGCGACCGCCGCGGCACATGGCGTCGACGTCGTGATGATGCTTGGCTACGGAACTCCGTGGGCCAGCAAGGCGGGCGCCGCGGCGAAAGATGCCTACTTTCCGCCTGATGACCCATCGACATTCGCGACGTTTGCTGGCGCTGCAGCGGCGCGATACGGCGACAAGGTGCGTGGCTTCGAGATCTGGAACGAGCCCAACGCCGGCTACCGCTTCTGGAAGGGCACAGCCAAAGGTCTCTCAGGTGACCCTGTAGCCTATGCCGACCTGTTTCTGCTCGCTGCATCCGCCATTCGCGCCAAATCGCCGAGTGTGCCCGTCGCGTTCGGTAGCTTGTTCTTCCTGCCACAAGTAATCATCGGTGCGCACGATTTCATCGCGCAGGCGCTGACCGCCCGGCCCGCGCTGGCGAGTTCGATCGACACGCTCTCGTGGCACCCCTATGCCAAGTATCCGCCCACAGCGCCGCCGGAGTTCGATGAACCGCCTCTGGCTGGCACGCTCACCAGCGTGGCCATCGACAAGACCGCGGTGATGTTGCGAGCTCAGCTTGAGGCGGCCGGGATCCTGGGTCCGCGCCTGTGGGTCACCGAGCTGGGCTGGCCGAACTTGACGCCGCTCGACGAAGACGCCGTCGCCGCGTTCCTGACACGCTCCTGGGTCTTGTTGCTCAGCGAGGGCGTGGAGCTGCTCTGTTGGTACACGCTTTTTGATTACGACAAACCAGCGGTGATTCCGTGGGAGGGCGTGTTCGGCCTGTTCCGTCGCGGTCCTGACGGCGCGCTGGTGCGCAAGGCAGCGGCCGATGCGCTGACACAGCTCCACCACCAGCTGGGCGACACGTTCTACGCCGGCACGCAGCCTGGTCGGCTCCTCTCGGTCGAAGGCGGCCCGTTGCCCGCCAACGTCGACATTCGTCATCACGTCTTCGCGACGATGCCCACACATCCAGGCTATTTGCCACAGAAGAACGTGCATGTGATTTGGCGCGCGGATGGCGACGTGCATGGCAAGTCGATGCAGGTGCGTCTTCGCCGGTCATTCGGGGTGGCTACCTGGATCGAGAACCCCGACGGCAGCGCATCAGGCCTGATTCACGACGGCACATCGGTAGCGCTTGATGTCGGTGGCACGCCGATTTTTGTGGTCGAGGTGTTGGGGCCGCCATGAATCGTATCGGCGTTCAGCCCGCCTCGGGTCCACGGCGAGATGCTGAGCCTTTGCTCCGATGGGCTGTGCTCGCACACGCAGTTGGAGCCCGCTAGGCACGCGGAAAATAGGGCTCTGAGCGAACATCGCGGCGCGGTTAGTCGCGGCTGTGCCCCAGCGCCTGAAGCGTCGCCACGTGCGCATCCCAGGCCTTGGTCATCGTTTCGTTCACCACGAAAAAATCAGCGACCGAACAGCAGCATCCAGCAGGTCCAAAACGCCGA
>ERZ889078.746-NODE-746-length-28420-cov-36.705870_pt1 | contig 28420 bp, 38 predicted proteins | sample MGYA00521266_ERZ889078 | MGnify/ENA primary metagenome ERZ889078 (study PRJEB32303, sample SAMEA104408618) | aquatic metagenome | biome: Brackish water; feature: Pelagic; material: water | place: Baltic Sea | collected 2014-06-16T06:34:00 | depth 76,534 m ...
TACTTTTAGAATAATACTATGAGAACAAGTGATCCAAAGTATAGAAAATACATGTTTGCATTAATGGGTGTATGTGCTGCAATTATTGTATTAGTAAATATGCCAAAATAAAATTAAATATTTTTTTATTTTTTAATTGATTCTAAAGAATGCCCACGATTTGTAATCATTTGTGTAACTGCTTCAATAGTATAATCAAGTCCATGTTCTTCTTCAAAATGATCTCTTAATTTTTTAATTAAACCTATAGTTAATTCTTCATCCAAAACTAGATCACATTCATAACCATAATCACTACATCTTAGTTTAATTGTCATATGTTGAAATGTTAGGCTAAGCTATAAAAACTATGGGTGTTTGTTTTTCATAATACAACTAATAACCTCTAATCATAATTTTATAGTAAATGAAAGGTTTAGAATTTATTTTACTTGGAGTGGGTTCTGCACTTGGTGCATTTCTAAGATACAAACTTACTGAATCTCCATTACTTTTCAATACTTTACCTGTTAACGTTTTGATGGTTAATGTTGCTGGAGCATTTATTCTAGGAGTATTTGTTGTACTCTCACAACAATGGCATCTTGATAGTAAATATTCTCTTTTTGCTGCTGTAGGATTTTGTGGATCATTAACTACAATGTCTGCATTTGCACTTGATTCTAGTAATTTACTTGAAAATAATCAATATGTTTCATTAATTGTAAATATTCTAGCAAATGTAGGATTATCTATTGCCGCCTTAATTGGAGGCAAATCCTTAATGAGTGCAATTATTAATAATTAATTGAAAATGGTTTATTCATATCAGGTAATAAAATTTCAAACAATTTCATTTGTTCAAGGAATTCATTGGTCTCAATCAGTTGGAGATAAAGGAATTCTCTACAAGTCTATCAAAGATCCATATTCGAAACTTATTGTTCAATCACCAAATGGTTCAAAAAAATTATACCATGTTCCAAAAGATAGAACGGTTGTTGTAACTAATGATATTATACATTTTCTAGGTGAATCATCTTGAATATTATTTTTAATACCAAAATTCACCAAATTGAATTTATATCACTAATTTAGTGCTAAAATATTGTTAGAATTAAACAAAAAAGTATTTGGTAATATTATGACTCAGGAAATTATTGGTTCAGAGCCATCTATTACTGAAATTAAAATTATTTTTGAGAAAGAACTTGTAAGTTTACTTGATAAATTAAAATCAATTTCAAAAGAAAATATACAAGATCTTTTAGAACAACACAAAATTTGTGAAAAACATATCAACACTAGACCTGGTGCAATGGCTTTGAATCAGAGTAAAATTGAGATGTTTAATCATTACAGCAACAAATATCTTGAAAAGATTAAAGAAAGAATTGATTAATTTTTATCCATGTAGATATAGATATAGTCATTAATGAATTCAATTACTCTATCAATTTTAAATTTAATTACAAGTCAAATTGGAGATATATCATTATCGGAAATAGATTTAACATTAATTTTAAATAAATTAACAGAATTACAAAATTTCATTACTGGATTAACAGTACAAGATGGAGTTATTGCATCAGCAGATGTAATACTACTTGCTGCAGGTGTTGTAATATTTCTTGGGGTTGCGGGTGAAGCATTTTTTAAAAAAACAGGTATTCCAGATGTAGCATTTTTAATGATTCTTGGAGTAATAATAGGGCCAGTATTAGGTATAATTCAAGCTGAAGCTGTAATTCAAGTTGTTCCATATTTTGCTGCACTTGCATTGATAATTATCATGTTTGATGGAGGATTAAATTTAGATATCAAACATATTGTTAAAACTGCACATTATTCATTTACATTAGCTATTATTGGTTTTATTTTATCAGTGATAATAATTTCACTTGCTACACATTATGTTTTAGAATGGACATGGTTAGAAAGTATTTTGTTAGCTTCTATTGTAGGAGGGAGTAGTTCTGCAATTGTTTTTGGTTTAGTTAGAAATATTAGAATTTCAGAAGAGACTAAATCAATACTAAGTTTTGAATCAGCGGTAACAGATATCCTTGCTACCATTATTGCATTTATTTTGTTTGAGGCAGTTCTTGCAGGTCATTTTGATTTACAAACATTACAAGAAACAATTGGTAAAGCAGTAGTAGTGGGTTTAGTTTTAGGATTTGGTGTTGGTATACCTTGGATGTATATTTCAACAAAATTTGGAAATGCTCAACATGCTTACATGCTTACATTAGCAATTTTGTTTGTTTTGTTTTTCTTGGCAAATTCATTTGGAGAGTCGGGAGCACTAACAGCACTAGTATTTGGTTTAATGATTGGCAATAAAAAACATCTTTCTAAAATCCTTAGATTTAAAGTTCCAAAAATTGAAAGAGATGATCCAACACATAACCAATTAACATTTTTGGTAAGATCATTTTTCTTTGTGTTTGTTGGGCTAATGGCAACATTTGGACAAATTGAATATGTGATATTTGGAGTTGTAGTGACAATTGCAGTCTATGTTGGAAGAATGGGTCTTGTAAAAACTGTATTAAGAAAAGGATTTTCTAAATTAGATAAATCAGTAACAAAATCAATGATTCCAAGAGGTTTAGCTGCTGCTGTACTTGCAACGTATCCAATAACTATGGGATTACCAAATGCGGAATTATATCCACAAATGATATTTTTCATAATTTTATCATCAGTTATCATTACAACAATAGGATTAGGTAAATCAAAGAAAATACCTCCACCTGATTCAGTTCAAGGGGGATTTGTAAAACCAACAGATGATCAAGTAATTGAAGAAGAATTAGATGAACTTGACAAAAAACTAGATGGGGGATTTGTAAAACCAACAGATGATTCTAAAAATTAATCAATTCTTTCTTCATAGATATAATCAATTTTTAGAAAAACATTAAATCTATAGTAACAATAATTTTTATTATTGAGTGCAACTGATTCATTACGTGAAGATCATAAACAGATTAGACGTTTAGATAAGGTAATAATAAAATGCTATACGAGTCTTTATGCAGGCAAAAATATTCCTATATCTGATTTAGAAAAAATTACAATAATTATTGAAGAATTTTTTGATTCTATTCATTATTCACGCGAGGAAGACTCGTATTTTCCTTGTGTTGCAAGTTATGATCATTTAAAACAAGAAATACGTTCATTACTAATTGAACATGAATTTTCAAGAAGAATTGCAATACAAATTAAAAAACATGTTAAACGATGGAAAAATGGGGAAGATGCACGAGAACCTGTTGCAAGATTTTTAAAAACATATTCAATATACCTCATGGATCATATGACTAAGGAAGAACATTTCTTTGATAAAGCTGAGGCAGAAGTACTTTCAAAAGAAGAAGAATTTGAAATGTATGAGCAATTCAAATCTGTTATGACAATTTCAAAAAAAATGGAAGACATGATTAAAGAAATTGAATATTTAGAAAAACAAGATTGGGTTCAAAATTAACGTAAACTCTTTATTAGTTATTTCAATATTTTTGTTCATGAAACCTTTCATTCTTTGGATGACTGGTCTTCCTTGTTCAGGCAAGACTACCATTGTAAAAGATTTGCAGAAGGACATTCCAAATTTGGCAATGCTTGATGGTGATGAATTAAGAGAATGGTTTTCACCTAAAGATTTTTCTAAAGCAGGACGTGATGAGCATAACAAAAAAGTTGCTCATTTAGCTAAGCTTTTGTTAAATCATGGTGTTCCAAGTATAGTATCTCTAGTATCACCATATGCTGAGAATAGAGAAAATGCTAGGGAAATTATTGCTGCAGGTGATCAGTTTGCAGAAGTGTATGTAAAGTGTTCATTAGCTAAATGTGAAGAACGAGATGTCAAAGGCATGTATGCCAAGGCACGAAAAGGAGAGATTAAGGGATTTACAGGAATTGATGATCCTTACGAAGCTCCAGAAAAAGCAGATTTAGTAATTGATACTGAACATGAATCACTTTCAGATAGTGCAAACAAAATAAAGGACTTTCTTAATGAAAGAAACCTACTCTAATTTTTTAAATTCTTCTACTATTTTATCATGAATTAATCCGTTAGTAACTAAAATTCCATTTTGATGATGCACATTTTTGTTATTGTATGTTAAATCATTTCCTAGCATATCTGTCATTTTTCCACCAGCTTCTGAAACAATGCAATAAGATGCTGCTGTATCCCATTCTTTCATTTTGTTTGTTGTAGTAATGTAAGCTTCAGCTTGACCTGAACTAATTTTTCCAACTTTCAATGAACTACCTATGCTTGTAAAATCTTTAATTCCAATTTTTTTAATAAATTGTTTTTCTTTTTCTGATAAATGATGTCTAGATCCTACTGTTCTACATTTAGATAGTTTATCTATTTTAGTGACTGAAATTTTATCCCATTTATTATCTGAATATCTAAAAGCACCACAATTTTTTTGTGCAACAAATAATATTTTTTCTGTTGGCCATGCGATAACTCCAAGAATTGGTTTTTTATTTTGTATTAATGCAATCATTACAGTAAACTCTCCAGTCTTATCAATAAAATCAGAAGTTCCATCAAGTGGATCAACAATCCAAATTATATCTTTTGATAATCTACTTTGATCATCAATATCTTCTTCAGAAAGTATTGAATATTTTGTATTTGATAAAATTTCATTAATTACTTTATTACTTTTTAAATCTGCATCTGTAACTGGTGAATTATCAGTTTTTGTGAATGTATTGTAATTTTTTTGATAAATTTCTAAAATTACATTACTTGCTTCTTGTGCAGCCTTAATTGCAATATCTAATTCAGGAATTTTATCAGGAATTGGAATATTATTCAATTATGATTTCCTTATGTTGTTAATTCTGGCTTTAATGACCAAGCAACTCCTAACATAATAAATGGAATTGACATGACTCCTATTATTCCAAGTATGGTGTTAAATTGAGCCTCTGAAACTGCTGGATTATTTATAATCCATGGTAATGGTAATGTGATAACTATCCAAATTGAACCTAAGAGAATTATTAGTTTAGCTCTAAATTTTTTATCTTTCATAATATTTTGTAATTTTGGGTTGTATTAAATTCATGTGAATCTATTTTATAGATTCATCACCTTTTTTCTTAATAATATCTACAGATACTGAACCCATTACATTACCATTTGAATTAATTACAATTGTAATTTCTTCCATTGAATCAACTGTGACGTTTTTCTCTCCTTCATATTCCCATGTAAAATATTTTGAAGTTTCTGATTCATGTGGTATGCCTTTCAGATTAAAATTTTCTATAAAAGTATAATTTTGACCACTTAATTTTATTGATAAGATTTGAGGACTACTTCCATTTGGGACAAATCTAAAAAAATATGTGCCAGATTCAATTGTAAAATTATTTGTGTAAATTCCATTAGTATATAGTTCAGGATCTGCTAAAGTTATGTGAAATACAATATCATCATTTTCTTCTTTAGAATCCATTGAAATAGATACGCCCAAAATTACTACGCCCAAAATTATTAAAATCCTAATACTTTTTTTATTCATAGATTAAATTACAAATTCCATCATAAAAAATATTTTCAATTTTAGCTAACTAAATTTCACGTACTGTTAAGCAATTTTTACACTTGAAATTAAGTATAAATTTAAAAATTAAACATATGACTGGTCTTGAAACTAAATGGTCAAAACAACCAAAAGTAGGAATTACTGAAAAAATAAATGATGCAATCAAGCCTAAAAGTGCATTAAAACCACGAGTTCAAGAAGGAATTAAAAAATTACAATTACAAATTAAAAAATTAGATTCAATGTTAACCGGTTTACAAGACCGTGATGCTAAATTATTTCAAAGAATTGTAACTGCAATACAAAATCATGATGTTCAAACTAGTAAGGTTTTAGGTAATGAATTAGCTGAAATTCGTAAAGTTACAAAAATTTTGAGCAATGCACGAATTGCATTAGAGCAAATTGAATTACGATTATCTACTTGTAGTGATCTTGGAGATACGGTTGTTGCAATGATTCCAACAATGGGCTTAATGAAGAATTTGAAAACATCCCTTGGAAAAGTAATGCCTGGTGCTGAACAAGAAATTGGTCAAATGGCAGAAATGCTTGGAGGTTTTATGACTGAAAGTTTCTCAGGTGATGCAGTATTTGGAATTGATGAATCAACTAATAGTGAATCTGAGAAAATTTTAAGAGAAGCATCTGCTGTTGCAGAAAGTTCAACTGGTGAAATGTTTCCATCAGTTCCATCAAGTAGTCAACAGGCAAGTAGTAGTAAATTTTTATAATTTTTAACTTTCTAGAGTATCACTACTTTCTTTAATTTGTTTAACTCTGTTTCCTTCTTCACCGACAATTGTATCAATATTTGCCAGTTTATCTCTTAAATTATTAATTATTACTCCCACTTCATCAGCTTCATTTTCTACTTTGATTCTTTTATCTGTAAGTTCTTGAATTCCTCTATTTTCTTCATCAATGTATTCACTAACTTTTTGTAATTTTTCTTTAAGATTTTTGATATCTACTGATTCTTCTTCTATATCTTTTTCAAGCATAGTTCTTTTATCTTTAAGATTTTTTATCATTAAACCGACATAATCAATTGCTTCTTCTAATTTTGCACGTTTTCCCATTAATTCACCAATTCCAATAATAGATTCACCACTTGGTGATGTTTCTACTGATTCAGATACATTGGTATTTTCTTCTTCCATCATCTCTCCTCCCTTATCTTCCTTGAACTTATCAAACATTTTATGATTTCCTATTGAAAATGGGAATAAAAAGTTATTATGAATATCAAAACTGACCTTGTGAATGAATTTTAATTGCATTTTCTAGGCCTGTTTTCTAATTTTTTTCCAGTAAAAACTCATTTTTACCAAAATCATGGGATTTTTTTACTGAAACGGGCGTTCCGCCTTGTGTTCCGCTATGAAGTTTCAAAATGTTCCTCATAAACTACTGAATTCTATACTATAACATGTCAAAACAACAATACAGGTCCGAAATGGGAATAATGGGTGATATCTTAGACGTAACCGCTAACGGTGGTCGTGATGGAATCATTGTATCTGCAATCTCTCGAAAAGCCAACCTATCTCACTATGCAGTATTAGACAAATGTGAGAAATTGGTAGAAGCTGGCTTAGTAGAATCAGTCAAAAATGATAGAAACAGAATCTTTCAAATTACTGAAAAAGGTCTAGACTTTTTCCAGGAATTCAAAAAATTCCAACTATTAGTAGAAAGCATGAATCTAAGGTATTGATCAGATGGCCTCATTTATCGAACCAATCCAATTGAAACAATCTCTAGGAGACGATGGAATCCTTTTTGTAAGGAATGACAGTATTCTTGATACAATGGTCAAAACACCTCTTTTGGTAGCTAGTATGATTATTGTAGCAGCTTTACTTCCAATCCAATCTTCCTTTAGTTCTCCTAGAGATTTAGATCTAATAATTTACCCTGATGGCTCTACACATATTTCTACAGAAATTGATATTGATCCATTTCTTACTGATTATGAATTAAATCTATTTGGAAGTACTATTGATAATTTAGTTGTAGTAGGAGATAATGAATTTCTATTAGATACTAGTATTATGGATGATTCTGTTTTAATTCAAACTTTTGGTTCATCAGTTATTACTATCGATTATGATATTCATGATTTAGTATCTAAACAAGGTAGACTTTGGACTTTTTCTTTAGATTCCCCTTCTAATTTTACACTACTTTTACCAAAAAATTCTGTGATTGTTGGAATGATTAATCTTCCAATTAATATGAAAATAATTAATGATCAAAACCAATTAACTTTATCTCCAGGTAAAACTGAAATTGATTATTTGTTTGGTAATACTATTTCAATACCTGATCCAAAAATTGAAACAAATTATTTTTCATATGCCGTAATTGTTGGAGCATTAATAATTATTTTAATTGGATCTGTAATAGTTTTTCGTACTAAACAAAAAAATCATAAATTAATAGAAGATAACCAAACAACTAAAAAAAATACTACTTTAGATCTTGAAACAATTTTTAAATTAAAATCAGATCTTCGTGAGGATGATAAAGAATTAGTGAAATTTATTTTTAATAATGGAGGAGAAGCATTAGAAAGTGAATTACGTAAAAAATTCTTGCAACCAAGAACTACTATGTGGCGTGCGGTAAAAAGATTGGAACGTGAAGGAGTTATTGAAATTGAAAAGAAAGATTTACAAAATTTAGTAAAATTACGTAAGAATATGGAGTATGAGGAATGAAAAAATTAGCAATATTTACAATAATTGTTTTAATTTTTGGTACAGTATCTCCATCATTAGTTGATGGTGCATACGCACAAAATGATCCAAGTATTTTGTTACGTATTGCTGTACAAGCAGATAAACAAATTGTAAATCAATTAGATAGAGTATATGCGGATCAAATTCCAAATAATTTACAAATTTTATATGATAAAGGCCATGGGGCTGTATCTTCACTAGATGAATCTTTACCTAATGATATTGAAAAAGCAAAGCAAGATTTTCTTTTAGCAATGAATTCATTTATGCAAATTTCTAGAATAATTTCTCAATCTTCAGAAAAAGTAGTAGTAGTAGTAGTATCTGATAAATCTAATAAGGATTTAAACAGTGAAATTGATAGATTAGAAAAATATGTTAAAACTTTAGAAACAATTTCTAAAAAATATAATACTGATGTAGAATCTGATTTTATTAAAATTTATGATTTAATTCAAGAATTACGTAAACAAGTTAATGATCTAAATGAAGTAAATCTTGGTATTAAGAAAATAAAAATTATTCTTGATTCTATTAAAAATGATATACGCGAATCTGCTCTAGAACAAAGATCTGATTTCATTAAGAGATTTTTTGATAGATTACTTGATCAAGTTGATAAACAATTAACAAAAGCCCAAGATGATGGTATAGATCAAACTCAAATTGATAAAGGCCATGAATTAATTCTTGAAATTAGGGAGTTAGTTTCAAAAAATCAAATTAATGATGCTAAAGTGATATTTGCTGAACTACAAGGATTAATGGAAAATATTGGTTATTCGATACGAATAACATAAGCTTCATATACATTTTCTAAAGAATTTCTAACATGGTTTCCAAATCAATTATACTAGGCGTAGGAATTCCAATGATTATAGTTGGTGTCTTAATGGCTTGGTTATGGTCTCCACTTGCAGGGGAATTACAAAATCAAGTAGAATTGATTGGAAGTACTATTGGAATTTTAGGTGTAGTTTTCTTTATTTCTGGATTATTTTATACAAAAGAACCTGTAATGCACTAGTTAGTACAAACTGATTAAATAAATAATGAAAAAAATTAGAATTATTAATTGAAAGTAAGATTATTTGAGATATTTACGTCTGTAGAAGGGGAAGGAATTCTTTATGGTACAAAGACTCTTTTTGTTAGACTTGCAGGGTGCCCTTTCACATGTTTTTATTGTGATACTAAGGAATCATTACCTCTTGATTCTGGTACAGAATATACAATTGAAGAAGCTAATGAATTAATTGATTCTAATTTACAAAATCAAACTTACAAAGTAAATTTCACTGGTGGTGATCCATTAATTCAACATCAAGCAGTTGCAGAACTTGCTAAACACATTCAAAATAAAAAAATCCCCACATATCTTGAATCATCATGCTTTGACATCGATCGATTTAATCATGTTTTACCTTTTATTGATATTGTTAAAATTGAATTTAAAACCAAAGATTCTGATTTTGCTGATCCTAAAAATTATGACAAATTAATTGGTCATACTATGAAATGTCTTGAATCATCTGTAAAATCAAAAAAAATAACTTATATCAAAATTGTAGTTAGTTCTAAAACCCAATTAGATGAGTTCAAAGAATTAGTGGATCAAATTTTTAATATAATTTCAAAAGAGAATATTGATGGATTTGTAATCCAACCTACATATGGTATTTCTGAACCATCGTTAGATCTTTTATTAAATTTGTATGATATAGTATTCCCTCATTATATTGATGTTAAAGTAGTTCCACAATTACACAAATTCATTGGAGCCCCATAAGATTAGCACGTGTGTAAAAATCAGATTACGTTCAAATACTAGAAAAAAAGGATAAAAATAAAATGGATGATGAACGTGTACAAAAACTTGTTAGAGAATTAATTATTGAGCTGGGTGAAGATCCAACTCGTGAAGGCCTAAGAGAGACTCCTAAAAGAATTGCAAGTATGTATAAAGAAATTTTTGCTGGATATGATTCAGATTCACAATTATCTGTACAATTTTCTGAAGACTCTGATGTAGTAATTGCACGAGATATTCAATTTTATTCTATGTGTGAGCATCATATGTTGCCATTTTATGGAAAAATTCACATTGCATATTCTCCAAATGGTAGAGTTTTTGGAATATCTAAACTAGTAAGATTAGTTGAAAAATATTCAAAAAGATTACAAATTCAAGAGCGTTTAACAAAAAATATTGCTGATGAGTTATACTCTCAAGGAGTAAAAGGTGTAGTAGTTTTTGCTGATGCTGAACATCTTTGTATGAAAATGCGTGGAGTTAGAAATGATGCAACTCTTTCCTCCTCTGCATTTAGAGGAATTTATGAAAATAAGGAAGAAAAAGAGAGTATTATGACACTAATTAAAAAACGTGCTTCAAATTCATCTTTCCCATAATACTCAAAAATTAAATAATCAATATTTTTCATTATTAATATGGGAAAAGCAAATCCGTATATTCACATTCCAAAAGAATCTTGGCCTAATTGGACCTGGTATGCAATAGAATGTGTTGCTCTTATTGTAATTGCTTTTCTAGCATCCGTTAAAATTACTAATTCTATTGAAGGCCTAACTCCAGAAATACATAATTACCTTATTACAGGAATTTTTGGAACATTCTTTTTAGTTTGGTATGTTGTAATTAGAGGATTAATTCTAAAAAAGAAAATTTTAAAATAAATAGTCTATATCTATTTCAAATATTTTGTTTTATCTTTAATTTTAGCTTCTTTAAATGCAATTTTTCTATTATTACAAGATTCACAAATTCCGCAGTGATATTTTTTATTTGAATAACAACTCCAAGTTTTAAAAATTGAATCCCCTAAATTTTTTATCCCTGTTTTTAATAAATCACTTTTTGATAATCCCTTACGATATGGTGACCAAATTTCAATACTTTTTCGTAATTTTGAATTAATTCCATCAATTTCTCCTTCATTAAACGCATTTTCTAATTTTTTTGCAAATTTTGGTCTACAATCAGGATAATTTGTATCCCCTGTATGTGCACCATATGCAACGAGAGATGCATTAAGTGTAAAAGCCCATGCAGATGCTATTGAAAGAAATACTGCATTTCTAATTGGAACTACAATTGAATATTCAAATTTAGTTGGAATTTTTCTTTTTGAACTTGTTAAAACATTTGAATTTCCATAAAGATTTTTCATAAAACCAATATCGATTATTTTATGTTCTTTTAATCCCAGTTTTTTTGCAAAAGATTTTGCTGCAGCGATTTCCATGTTAGCTTTTTGTCCATACGAGAATGTAATTCCATATAATTCATATTTTGATTTTAAAAATGAAACTGAACATACAGAATCAATCCCTCCACTAAATACAATAACAGCTTTTTTCATAATTTATCATCTAATTATTTTTTATATGCATTGCACCTTTACTGGGTTTGCATATTATTGTTTGACATTCAATATTTACAGATGCAAATCCTTTTGACATTGCATTACTAATTTTTTTCAAGTTAAATGAATTTTTTGAAAATGCAATTACTGATGGTCCTGCACCACTAATTGTAACACCATATGCACCTGCTTTTAGTGCATTTTGTTTAACTTTTTGATATCCTGGAATCATGTGTTGTCTTGCAGGCTCTACAATTACATCTTTAATTGAATTTCCGATTAATTCAGGATCTTTTTTCATAAATCCTACAACAATTGATGACGCATTTGATATATTCAAAACAGCATCAGTTAATTTTATTTTTTTAGGAAGTACTCCTCTTGAAACCTTTGTTTTATTTTTTGGAACATCAATTTTTGGAACTGCAATACACATTCTTAGATTCATAGGTGGATCTATTGTAATTACATCTAATGGATCTGTTTTAACAATAACAAATCCTCCTAAAACTGAGGCTGCAACATTATCATAATGAATTGATCCGGCACTTGCTTTTTCACCAAACCCTGCATATTTTACTAAAGAATTTGGATTTAGTTTTAATTTAAATAATTTATCAAACGCAACTGCAGTTGCAGCAGCAGATCCAGCACTACTACCCATTCCAAATCCAGCAGGTATTCCTTTTTTTATTTTAATTTCAATACCATCTTTAATTTTTAATTCATTTTTCATGTTTTTTATTACTAATCCTGCAGTGTTATTTTCTGGATTTGTAGGAATATCATCATCTGTAATTATTGTAATTCCACTTTTTATTTTTGTTAATGTAACTTCATCATAAAATGCATCTATTGCTAGTCCAAATGTATCAAATCCTGGTCCCAAATTAGCTGTAGATGATGGTGCTCTAACTGTAATTTTTGTTACCAACTACCCTTCTACCTCTTCACCCAAATTGAGAATTCTACTCAGTGCACTCTCAAGATTAACAATACCTTCACCCGTTAAATTTGAAATTGGAATTAACCCTTGTGCAAATCCATTAAGATTTAATCCTCGTAAAATACTTGTAGTCAATGCATATGTTTCACCATCTGTATCTTTAGAAATTGCATTTTCTAATGTACTCAAGCTTGTTGACCATTGTAGTATATCTTTTAGTTTAGTATCTATTACATCTGTTTTTGTTATTGCATTTATTGTTGGTAAATTAAGTCGTAATCTAATTGATGTTGCAAGTAATGCAATTGAAACAAAATTTACAGGTGTAGTAACTATTGAGCCATCAAAAAGAAAAATACTTGTTTTTTCATCAGATCTAAGATTATCTACAATAAAACGACCACTAGAACGATATGCAAATAATTCAATTTGACCTGGTGTATCGACAATTAGATAATCTGGATTTATTTGATCTACTTCATTTTGTATTTCATCAATCTTTGATGCAATCAAGTCATTTGCCATTACTAATGCTCCATTTGGTCCCAAACTGTACTGTTGCATTATTGAAACATAATCCACATAATCTCTAACATCTACATCACAATTGTATGGCATACTTTCAACACCAGGATCTAAATTTAAGACCGCGACATTTGCTCCATTTCTTGTATAATATTCAAGTAGTTTTGATGTAAGTGATGATTTTCCTGAACCAGCTGTTCCAGTAACAAAAATTGTTTTCAATCTTGTCTTGATTTCTTCTCTTTGCTTATATTTCAAACTAGATGATTTTTAAAGAAATTTTTTAGTCAAAAATTTATTTTATAATTATTCTAAATTAGTCAAAAATTGATAAAATACCAATTTAATCATGTTTTTTATGCCTATTTTTAGGCACGATAATTTAATGACTAAATTTTCATCAACTTTCATATTTGATTCTTTGAAAAAAATATCAAATGAATTGGAGACTAGTAGCCATACCTGTTACTTTAATCCCTATTTTGATTATTGCCATTCAATTTGATATTCAAATTGATGATATTCTAGCAATTGGTCTTTTTCCATTTATTGGAGCTATAATTGCAATGATGATTAAACTAGTTTTACAAGGAATAAAATTTGCATATATTACAAAAAAATATCTTGGTAACACTGATTCATTTTTAAAATTAATTGGTGTTAGAGTCGGTAGTGAATTTATTAAATTTACAACTCCAATGTTCATTGGAGCAGAATTTATTGTAATTTATTATTTGAAGAAAAAGGGAGTAGAACTTTCAAAGGCCACCTGGATTGCACTTGTTGATATTGTAACTGAAGTACTTGCAGCAGGTTTGTTATCTATGTTGGCAGGAGTAATTGCATTATTGAATGGAGCCTATCTTGTTGGAATTGTTATTTTAGCTACTAGTATTTCTATTACATCTGTATGGATGGCAATGTTCTTTTTATCTTCTAAACATACATTTCAAGTTCCAAATATTTTAGAAATACTTGTTAAAAAACTAGGAAAAGAAAAAGGAAGTAAAATTATTAATCAAACAAATGATTGGATGAAAGAAACATGCACCATGATTAGAGAGAATATACAAACTCCTGAATCTAAAAAAATATTTACAGTTTCATTCTTTTTTTCACTTGCATCATGGTCATTTTATGGAATATCTTTTATGATTATAGCAATGGGAACCGGATTAGTAATTAACCCATTTGATTCAATAATGGCAGTTATGGGTGCAAATGCAATTGGAAATCTACCAATTACTATTGGTGGTTCAGGTTTAGCTGAATTTGGTATCATATCTTATCTAAATAATCTAAATCCATTTGATTTTACTATAAATGAAGGAATTGTAGGTTGGGATGCTGTAATTGGTTGGAGAATTGCAACATATTATGTTCCAATAGCAATTACGTGGATATTATTAGTAAAATTAGCCTTGAGTAAAATTCCAAAAACACTGAATGAATAGAAACCACTTTATCATTAAATGATTTTTTTTATTTATGGATTTTAAAAATAAAGTAGTTTTAATCACAGGAGCATCATCTGGAATTGGTAAACAAACTGCAATAGAATTTGCAAAATTAGGTTCAAGTATTATTTTAGTTGCAAGAAGAAAAAACAAGCTTGAACAGGTAGAAAATGAATTAAAACAATTTAATGTAAATACATTAGTTTGTGTCTGCGATGTTTCAAAAAAAGATCAAGTAGTAGAAATGTCTAAAATTGTTATTGCAAAATTTACTTCCATTGATATTTTAGTAAATAATGCTGGTTTTGCAATTTATGGTTCTATATTTGATCTTTCAATAGATGAGATTGAATCTCAAATGGAGACTAATTATTTTGGTATGGTTTATTGTACAAAAAATTTTCTTCCATTAATGCTAAAGAAAAAATCTGGACATATAGTGAATGTAGCATCTGTTGCAGCAAGCTTTGGATTACCTGGAATTGCTTCATACTGTGCATCAAAATTTGCAATGTTAGGATTTTCTGAAGGTCTTAAACATGAACTTGCTGGAACTGGAGTTGGAATTACAGTTGTTAGTCCAATAATGGTAAAAACTGATTTTTTTAATCATCCATCTTTTGAAAAAATGCCAAAATACTCGCCAACATCCCTTGATTCTAAAACCGTTGCTAAAGCAATTCTAAAAGCTGCAGATTCATCTAGACTTGAAATCATTACTCCATCAATAGTACGTGTTGCAGTCTGGCTAAAACATACATTTCCTTATTTTATTAATCCTATTTTAGGAAAATCTTTCAAAAAACAATTAGATTCTACAAAACCTGATTAGTTTTATTCTTCTATATTATCTTCTGAGGCTTGACTAGAATCACTTTCATCTATCAATTTAATTGATTTTAATTTAAAATCATAAATTGCACTCATTTCAATTTCTTTTTCTTTTTCCAAAAACTCTGAAACTTTTTTACTTAATGGTGCTTTGTGCTGTTCAAAAGTAAATTCATAAACAATTCCTTTTTCTAATTCTGAAATTTTAATTTTTTCTGATACATCCATTGTAACGATTTGTCTTCCATCTTCTACGGGATCATACAATTGAGTATCGATTTTATTATCTTCTTGATACATCTCTAGAACATATCCCGATATTTTCATTTTTTTTGGTTTTTCAAATTTAGCATTCTGAATTTCATCAGTAACCCATTCTGGAATATCGTCTTTCTTTTTTACCATTGTTAAATCACCACTAACTATCTAAATTTTTATCTTTTTTACTTTTTGACCACCATTCAAGATAATCATCATGTTTATCATCACGTGTTTTTTCTTTTTGATTTAATTTGTATCTAATATCTGATATTTGTTCTCTTGATGCGTATAATCCACATTTTTTACAAATAAAATTTTTTGTATTTTTATCCATTTCCATTGGAATTTCAACTTCATCAAATAATTTGTAAAGATCTTGTTTATCCCTATTTTCTTCTTCTACATCTTCTTCATATTTAGCTAGAATTTTCTTCTTTGCTCTTGCTGTACATTCAGGACAAACAACCAATGAAATTTAAATTAATTTTTTCCATAAAAGCGTTCGCACGTTCTTTCTTGATCGATATTTTATCCTGCACGCGGATTTTTTCATCATTCCTTGCGGTCCGTTCGCCCATCGATATCCCGCGTGCCGGATGATAAAATTATCTAAAATAATCTATTATCTCTTTTCTTCTAAGATTTGCCTTGCAATTTTTGCTGAATTTTCAGCACCATTAGGTACAAAATTCTTTGAAAATTCACTTAAATTCTCTTCAAATATTTCATAATTTTCTTTAATTTTAGAAATAGCACCTACCACTTGTTCTGTTTTTGAAACTAAAATTCCTAATTTTTTCTCATCAGCCCATTTGATATTATTTGTATTTTCATCATGAATTGGAATTCCAATTATTGGTTTTGCTTTTTCACCCATTATTTCACCCATTACTGTATGGGAACCATTTACAACTGCATATTTACATAAATCTAAAACTGTATTTTTTTCTTGTTCTGAAAGAAAACCAATATCAATTTGTATCCAATCTATTTTCTTTTCTAAAGCATCTGAAATCGAATATTTTTTACCATTTTTTCCAATTACTGAATCAATACTTGATTCATTTCTAGCATGTGAGATAATTCTTTTTTCTTTTATCATTTCATTTTTGCTAAAAACTTCGTTATATCTTTCACCCGTTGCATCATTAGCTGATTTATTTCCAGTTCTCATCCAATAACCAAATTCATTATTTTTTACTAATTTTTCCAAATCTGTTTCTTTTTCATTTTTATTTTTTTTACTATTTGTAAAATGTCCAACATAAACTACTTTTTCTTCTGCTTCTTTTATAAAATTTAGATTATATTCACACATAGTATATGGTGGCGGTGAATCTGCAACAAGAATTTTTGATGCTTTATTGATTTGTTTTGCTATAAAAATTAGTGATGGATAAAGATATGATCTTGAATTATATAATTTTGGTCTAAATTGATTTGTTACAAATAAACTTGGGATGTTTCTATTATTTGCTAAAATATTTGAACCCATATCTCCATCATTTATCACCAAATCAAATTTTTCTTTATTGTATAGTTTTCTTTCTTCTCTTAAATAATTCATAATTTGTTTTATTAATGAAGGATTATTTTGGATTGGTAATACTATATTGATCAATGATTTTGAAATACTAGGACCAAATTTTCCGTCAATTGGAGTTGGCATTAAAATTTCATGAATTTTATCTTTTTTATCTGGAAATTTTTTTAATAATTTTTGATAAACATGATCTTTACTTGAAAAATGAACTTCTAATTCATCTTTAATTTCATTTGATAATGCGTCATTTAGTCTCATCATTCGAGAATAATGACCGCTTCCCCACGGATAGATGAATTCTCCTATTTTGAACATAATTTTTAATTAAATATACTGTTTAAAATTTCAATGATTTTGTTCTAATGAGTCTAAAATATCATGAACATTGTTTGGTCCTAACTTCAGAGAAATTATTTGCTTTGTTTTGAGCGCAGATGTTACTTCTGTTTTTGAATAAATGGGAATCTCATTTGAAGTAATACTGACTATTTTTTCTAATTTTTTGATATTTCGTTCCAATCCAATTTCTTTTGCTTCTTCAAATAGTTGATTATCTACACCTGTCAGTGGAATTATTGGAATTTTCTTTTTACTAAATACATGATTTAATGAATTATCAATAAAATTTGCAGAAAATATTAGCGGTGATAAAGCTAGGGATATACGATTATTTGAATAACTTAACATTATTTCTAATATTGAATTTACATAAATTAAATAATTTTTAATTCCATTTGGTTTTATTTTTAAATGATAAAATTCTAATTCAATTTTATTTTGTACTAGTCTTGGAATAATTTGATTAATTATTTTTGCTAAATTCATTAGTTCAGATTTTTGTCTGTAACAAATTATAATTTTTGTATCATATCCTTGCTTAATTGTTTCATAACAAGAAACTGCAGATATTTCATCATAAATTGCACAAATTGTTTGTTGATTTTGTGATTGATATGGAATTCCACCTCTACCAGTATCTAAAAAAATGCAAATGTATGCATTATTTTTTGTTAAATATGTGTATAATAATTTATCAAAATTTTCATCTGTTCCAGGATGAGCTTCTAAATTTGATTTTTTTTCTATGATGTTTGATGTAGCAGCAATTTCAATATCTTTAACAAGAAATCCTTTAGATATTCCTTCTACTTTAACAAGAAACCTTTCTCCTTTTAATAATAAATTACCTCCAATTGATGTAATTTCTAAAATAATATTTTGAAAATTATTTTTTATTTGTCTTGCAATAGCAATTTTTTCAATACCAAAAAGTAAATTGATAGCTGATGATGCAAAAACTGGATCATTTGCATTAACTAAAATAATATCTCCATCACGTTTTACAGAATTATAGTTTTGATTTTTTATTTTAAGTATATTTTTAATATTTTTAATTAATTGTGGAATTTTATTTTTAGAAAATATATTTGGAAAAACTACTACATATGATATTTCATCCATCTTTTTTATTTTCTCTTATACTTGTTTATAATTTAGCATAAATTTTTTGGGCAATCAATATAAAAGAAATATTTTAAATGAATATGTGACAAAATTTACGCAAGAACAGGTTGATGATCTTAATTCTAGAATTAAAACTACTCAAGATGCTTTACAATGGGTATCTAATAATTTACATCCTAAAGTTGCTAAAGCATCAAGTTTTGGAGCTGAAGATGCAGTCGTAATGGATATTATGTTAAAAATTAATCCTAATTTTCGATTTTTTAGTCTTGATACTGGAAGACTTCCACAAGAAACTTATGATATTATGGATATTGTTAGAAAAAAATATAACATTTCAATTGAAGTACTATTTCCTGATACCACAGAAGTAGAAGAAATGGTAAAAGAAAAAGGAATGAATCTTTTCTATGAGAGTGTTGATAATAGAAAACTCTGTTGTAAAATTCGTAAAGTTCATCCAATGAATAAAATATTGAGTACTTTGGATGGTTGGATTACAGGATTAAGACGTGACCAGACAAAAAATCGTGAAGATATTACAATGTTTCAATTAGATCATGGTCATGGTGGAATTTTAAAAATTAATCCAATAGTTGATTGGACTTGGGATCAAATTCAAGAATATATAAAAAATAATAATTTACCGTACAACAGTCTTCTTGACAAAGGTTTTCCAAGTATTGGATGTGAACCTTGTACTAGAGCAATAAAACCTGATGAAGATATTCGTGCGGGTAGATGGTGGTGGGAACAAGATGGTAACAAAGAATGTGGACTTCATATAGACCGCAAATAACTGCTTAACAATGTCTGAAAATAATTCAATTAAAGCACATGGTGGAATTTTAATTAACAGAATTACTAAAATTGATTCTACAGGATTATTTTCAATTACAATTACTGAAGATCTTGCAAATGATGTAGAAAATATTGCTGATGGTATTTTTAGTCCTTTAGAGGGATTTTTGGGGCAACAAGATTTTGAAAGCGTTGTATCTCGTGGAAGATTAACTAATGATCTAGCATGGACCATTCCAATTGTACTTGATGTGGATAAAGAAACTGCTTCTAAAATGAAAGAAGCTGGAGATGTTCTGTTACAAAATCCAGATGGTGTTGGAGTTGCAGTGTTACACGTTGATGAAACATTTACTTTTGATAAGGAGAAAACTGCTCAAGGAATTTACAGTACTACTGATTCATCACATCCTGGTGTAGGATATACAATGTCAATGAAAGATTTCTTGGTTAGTGGAAAAATTGATTTTATCCAAAGACCAAACGATACTGAAATTAGAAAAAATAGGTTAACACCAACTCAAACCCGAGAATCTTTTGCAAAAGCGGGTTGGAAAACAATTTGCGCATTCCAAACAAGAAATCCACCACATGTGGCACATGAAATGTTACAAAAGACATCCATAACAACTCGTGACGGCGTATTTGTAAATCCTGTAATTGGGAAGAAAAAATCTGGTGATTTTGTAGATGAATTAATTGTAAAATGTTATGAAACCATGATAAAATTATACTATCCTGAAAATAGATGTCAACTTGGAACATTACATACGCAAATGAAGTATGCTGGTCCAAAGGAAGCAATACATCATGCAATTATGAGACAAAATTTTGGTTGTACTCATATCATCATTGGACGTGATCATGCAGGTGTTGGTAAATTCTATGATCCAATGGCAGCACAAAAAATCTTTGAGGATTATCCAGAATTAGAAATTTCTCCAGTATTTTTTCCACCATTCTTCTATTGTAAAAAATGTCTTACATACACAACTCCAAAGGCATGCCCGCACGATAATGATGTAAAAGAGCAAATTAGTGGAACAGCACTTAGAGAAATGATTCAAAATGGACAAGCACCATCTGAATTTATTTTAAGACCTGAAGTAGCAAAGGTAATTTTGAATCATCCAAAACCTTTTGTTGATTAGATATTTATTCAAACAAATTTAGATTAGCTCATGAAGTATCTAATTCTAATAATTATATTTCTTGGATTCATAATTACTCCTACATTTGCTCAAGAAGTAAACCCTTCTTTAATTATTGAAAATATAGAAATTCCTGCAGAAAAATTTAACACGGTATTACGTAATGCACCAATAATTCCACTAGATAATATTCACAGTGTAAGCTGGCAAATTACTATTGATAATAATTTACTTTATGCAAATCCAAATGGTAATGCCGTTTTTAGAGTATATGATAAACTGGATAATAGTGAATTTATTGAAGTTGGTATGGGTCCAAAACCTGACAATAAATTTTGGGTTGCGGTACAAACTCCTGATGAGGGATACATTGTTGTTCATAGTGATTTAGATAGAGGATGGTATCCTCAAGCAAAATCTATTGTATCATTTACTGATAGAGCAGGATTAACTGTAAATAATGGAGCAAGAATAGTTGTAACAAATTTAGACATTGGACAATTTGAAATTGAGTCGTATTCAGTTTATGGAATGCAAGGAAGTACTGATCCACCTGCAATAAATTCTGGAGTTATGATTATAGACATATTGTCTGGTGATCCTGGAAAAAATATGTTTGCATTTTTCCCATTTTATGTTGCAGCAGGGATTGGACTTTTAGGCGCAACATTATATTTTACTAAGAAACGTTCTTAGTTTTATAATATTTACAACTTTTTTTAATTTTACAAACATCACACATTGGAGAAATAGGCTTACAAATATTTTGACCGTACATTACAAATGTATCATTTATGTCAATCCAATATTTTTTATCTATTTTTTTCATTAACTCTTGTTCTGTCTCTTCGGGATTTTTTGTATTCACTAAACCTAATCTATTTGAAATTCTATGAACATGAATATCCACTGGGATAGCTGGTTTTTCAAATGCATACACTAAAACACAATTAGCAGTTTTTCTTCCAACACCTGGTAATTGTACTAGCGTATCTAGATCTTCTGGAACTTTATCTTTATATTTTTCATGAATTATTTTTGCAACTTCTATAATTCTTTTAGATTTAACATGAAAAAACCCAATTGATCTAATTATTTTTTCTACATCTTTTATTTTTGCATTTGATAAATCTTCAGGATTTTTATATTTTAAAAATAATGCTTTTACTGCTTTTGTAGTTGTTTCATCTTTAGTTCTTGCAGAAAGTATAGTTCCAATTAAAATACTAAATGGACCTGTTTCTGCATTATGTAGATCTCTTAATGCTGTAATTCTTGGTGGTTTTACAGCATTCATGGTATTTGTCATACCCGTAAGAATTCTTTTCATTTTCAATTGAAATTTACGCACAAGTATTATAACTGTAATAATGATAATTGACCATTGGAATTAACTAGAGATGAAGAATCTGCACTAAAAGGCGAACAAGGAGAAACTATGCAAATGGCATATAGAATTTTGGTTGCAACTGGTGAAGCAACTGATGCTGAAAAATTAATTCCTATTGAATGGGCTCATCTTTCTGGTGTAAATTATAATACAATCGGTGATGCTGGAGAAGAACTTCTATCTAGCGTTAGTAAAGATGCTCGTGTTATAGTAAAAACAACTTTGAATCCAATGGGGTTTGATATTGATAATGTATCTAATTACAAATTAGATGAAAATTTTATTTCAAAGCAATTATCCATTAAAAATTCATATGAAACAATGGGGGTTATTCCATCCTTTTCTTGTATTCCTTATGAAATTTTTGATATTCCTAAAAATGGAACACAAGTTGCATTTGCAGAAAGTAATGCTGCTATCCATGCAAATTCATATGATAATTTAAAAACAAACAAAGAAAGTGCATTTAGTGCACTAGCTAGTGCTATTGTTGGTAAAAGCCCTTATTCTTCATTAAGAAAAGAAGATACCCCAAATATTACAATACGAATGAAAGTTAAAAATCCAAATGAATTAACATATGGGATGTTAGGATTTTATGCTGGAAAATTAGGTGATACATCTGTAAATATTTCTGGTCTTGGTGAAATGGATCAAAGACAATCTAAAGCAATGTGTGGTGGAATGGGAACATCTGGAACTTGTGCTAAATTTATTTTTGGTGAAGGTGACTCAAATATTGAAAAAATAGATTTTGATGAAAAAGAAATGCAAAATGTTCATGATGAACTCAACACTGCAGAAAAAGGTGACATCATTACACTTGGCAGTCCTCAATTGGGATTAGATGAAATTTCTGATCTTGCCGGCAAACTAAAGGGTCGTTCTTTTCAAAAAAGATGTATGGTGTTTATGCCTCGTACCGTAAAGGAACAATCAACAAAAATTGGATATACTGCTGAACTGGAACGTGCAGGTTGTGAAATTCTTTCTGATTGTTGTACATGCCTATCTCCATTAATTAGTAAAGAAAGTGTTGATGCAGTTACTACTAATAGTATCAAAGGTGCATTTTATCTTAAAAATTCTAATGGTGTGGATGTTAATTTAAAATCATTAAAACAAATTGTCGAGGATGAAACAAGATGAATAAAATTTTAGTTTCAGGAAAGGTAGAAGGTATTGTTTTAAAATCAAATGATCCAATTAATTTTTTGGGAACAGTTGATAAAAAAACTGGAATTATTAGTGATAAAAAACACCCTCTTTTTGAAAAAGCAATTAAAGATACCATTCTTGTATTTCCATCAGGTGTTGGCAGTAGTGTAGGTGCATATACTATCTATTCTATAAAATCAAATAATGCTGCACCACTTGCAATGATTTGTAAAAAAGCAGATCTTACAGTTGCTACTGGATGTGCATTAGCTAATATTCCATTAATTACTATTAGTGATGAAGAATTCCTATCAATTAAAAATGGAATTAAAATGTCACTTGATACTGATTCATCTACTCTATCTGTTCATCAATAATACTCTGTTTTTCTAAATCTCCCATACTAACTTGTTTAATTTGACTTTTACCTGGAGGTAATGCGCGAACGAATTCATCAATATTGAATTTTTTTGTAATGTCTTCAAATATTTTTAAAAATTCTAGTCTTACTTTTTTTGCACATTCGGCCATTTCTCCTCCTCCTGGTTCAACTATTGCATAGCATATTGAATTTTTTTTAATTGGTTCTGGAGGACCACATGTTAAAACATAATTCTTATCTTCATCTATCATGATTCCAACTGCTAATTTTAGAGTCTCTGATTTGATAAAATTTCGTGTTCCTTCTATTGTAAATGATCCTTTAGGTAAGAATTCTCCACTTGGAGCTGATTTTTTTACTTGTTCTGGATGTACCCAGTAGGCACTAACTCCATACAATCCTTCTCTCCATGCTCTACTAAAACAAACAGTTGCATGAGCAACTTCATTCATTGTTGAATCTGGTGCATTTTCTGCATCTTTTATAATTAAAAAAGGTGAACCAAAAATATCCCCGTGAAACACTTTATCATTTTTATCTAAATGTTTTCTAATTACAGCTGAATTTGATGCTGCATCCCTACCTCCAATTACAAGATATCCGTCAGTAGTCATAAACCATCTATATCTTTCATACCAGTTTTTCTTTCTAATTTCTGTAATAACATCTATGTTTCTTTCAGTTTCTGTTTTATTTTGAAATTTTTCTAATTTCTTTTCTGTTTTTTCTTTAATTGTTAGAATTGAATTGATAGCACCTGATTGTTTTTTTGCATGATTAAATAAAACAGATGCAATTGATTGAAGTGGAGAATCTGTATTTATTTTAATTTTTTCATCTTCTACAATAATTATTGAAATTCCTTTTTCATTAATTAATTTTGAATTATTAACTGCTAAAATTTCTTGTGCAGAAATATCTTTTATTGAAATTATTCCTTTTGAAACCATTTCAAAAAGAGAATTTGCTACATTTGTAATGTTTTTTGATTTTTCTTTTACAGTTTGAATTGCTTTTTCTTGTTCAGAAATTTGAGTTTCTAAATCTTTAATTTTTTTATCAGATCCACTAGATTGAATTGACTTACCTTTTTCAACTATTTTTTTTGTAAAAACTATGTCTAATCCATCAATAAAACTACTAACATTTGTTATATCACCTTCTAATTTACCTAATCTTACTGGAAGAACCTCGATTTTTTCATTTTCAATTATTATTGGATCGTGATTTCCAGATACTACATCTGAAACTATTTTTTTTGTTGTTTCATAAATTTTGGTTATTTCTTCTGATGTCAACAAATTTCCAATTTTTTTAGAATCAACATTTGCAATTTGAAATACAGATTCAACATATTTTTTTGGTAAACCTAAAGTTCTCCCAAACCATTTTGCAGAAATTAAATCTGTAGTTTTTAATTCATCAAAATTTGATTCTGTTATGTTAAAAACATCTAAATTATTTTCTGGTGGTTCTGCATAATCTAACCCAACACTAAGTTTTCTATGTCTAACTTCTATTGAATGCTGTAGTGCTAAAATTTTCATATCCTTGTTACAAAGCAAAATATTTCCATCTCCAAAAAATTCCCCTACTAGAATGAATTCTTTTCCAAATCCTTCAAAAACAAAATATGCAATTCTTTCTGCACCTATCTGTTCAATTTTTCTTAATTTTAATCTTAACAGATCACTTCTTAATCTTTTGAGTAATCTATTTGGTTCCATTTGATCAATCTTTACTTTGGTTAACCAAACACCAGATGTTGATATCATCATAAACAGATCACTTTTTTCAGTATGATGAAGTTTGAAGAGAATACTATCCTTGTTGATACCATAAATATTGCTGATATAGTAATCTTGAACTTGTTCAGAAATCTGATTTACTAAATATCTTAATTCAATTCCAGCCAATGCCATAATTATCGTATTTAATCTCTAAAATTATACCCTTGTTATCTAGTCTTAAATTTGACCAAAGATATTAAACATGGTTTGATTAAGACAGGCTAGAAATTTACTTTGGCCAAATTTAAAAAAAAACAATCTGAACCTACGCCTGGATCTAATGACTCACAGTCTAAAATTATAGATAAAATTGATATTCCTGAAACAGAAAAATCTGAAGATATAGTAAATAATTCCAAAGAACCTTCTAAAGATCCACAAATTATTGATGTAGCTAAAAGTGTAAAAGATAAAAAATTATCTACGTTATTTTGGATACGTATTGCTTTAGGAATTATTGCAGGTGCTGCCACAACCCTTCTCCTTGAAGATATTGAAGGTGAAGAAAGAAGATGGACATCAATTGGATTTATGATAATAGTATTTTTGGCATCAATTATACTTGCTAAAGGAATGAAAATGCAATTACCCTCTTCTGATAGAAAGAAAATTGTTACTCAAGGAATTGGTAGCTATGTATTTTTGTATTTATTTACATGGATTGTTACCTATACCCTAACCCATTTTAGTGATACTGCTACAGGAATTAATTTATAATTCAATTATAAATTAGGAAGATAAATTATGTGGAATTATAAAACACCTGGAATTCCTGATGAATATTTTGAGCGAGCAGAAAAAGTTCCAATTACTAAAGAAGAAGTAAGAACAATACAACTTAGCAAAGCAAGATTGAATGTAGGTCAAACTGTTTATGATATTGGTTGTGGTAGTGGTTCAATTTCTATTGAAGCAGCACTTCAAATTGAATCAAGTGGTAAAGTTTTAGCAATTGATTATGATGAAAATGCTGTTGAATTAACTAAAAAGAATTTAAAGAAATTTAATATTTCAAATGTTTCTGTAATTTTTGGTAATGCTAAAGAAAAAATATTAGATCTTGAAGAAGCTGATGTTATTTTTATTGGAGGAACAGGTGGCGATACTGCAGAAATAGTTAAGCTTTCTGAAAATAAATTAAAAACTGGAGGTAGAATTGTAATTGGAACTATACTCATTGAAACACTTTATTCTGTATTACAAATTCTTGACAAATTAAATTTTAATTCTGTTGATATTACTCAGGTAACTATCTCTAAGAGTAGAAAAACTACTACTGGTACTATGATGTTGGCACGAAATCCAGTTACTATCATATCTGCTACTAAGGCCTAATCTAGATTTTTAATTGGGTAAAAAGACTTCAAAATATGGCTGGATTAATTGGAATCGGAGTAGGTCCTGGAGATGTAGAACTTCTTACAGTTAAAGCAGTAAAAGCAATTCAAAATGCCGATATTATCATGTGTCCAGCCTCCAATGAAAATAGACCTAGTATAGCTCTATCTGTCGTTTCACCTATAATTGATAAATCATTAAACCAAGAAATTATAAAATTAATTTTTCCAATGACTAAAGATAAAGACATTCTAGAAGCATCTTGGAAAAAAAATGCCAAAATAATGGCTGAAACTGTTTTGAAAGGAAAAAATGTTGTATATCTTACAGTAGGTGATCCGTATCTGTATAGTACTTGGATTTACATGCACAGAGATTTAAAAGAAAATTATCCTAGCATGGATATCAGTGTAGTTCCAGGAATTGTTTCAATATTTTCATTTGCTTCAAAAGTTGGTATTAGTGTTGCAGAAGGTGCAGAAAAAGTTGCAATTATTCCTTCTTGCTATGATTTATCCAGTGTAAAAGAAATTGCAAAGCATTCTGAATCAATGATATTTCTTAAAGACGGTAGATATTTTGATAAAGTAATTGAAGTTCTAAAAGAATCTGGATTTCCTGATAATTCTCTTTTTGCAATTGGACAAGATTTGGGAACAGAAAATGAAATTATAAGAACAATGACTTTAGGTGAAGTAAATAATGAATCATTAACTACAAAATACTTTTCAATTTTGGTGGTAAAACGTGTCTAACGTATTTTTTGTTGGTTGTGGTCCTGGAGATCCTGAATTAATTACAGTCAAAGCTAAAAAACTAATTCAAAAAGCCGATATTGTAGTTTATTCTGGTTCATTAATTCCTGATCCAATATTGAAATTATGTAAAAAAGGAAAAATTCATGATGCAGCAAAATTAGTTAGAGAAGAAATTTTTGATTTATTATATAAAAATGCAAAAAAAGATAAACTTGTTGTTAGATTACATGATGGAGATCCTGCAATTTATGGTGCAATTAGAGAACAAATTGATAATTTAGAAAAAAAAGGAATCGGATCAACAGTTGTACCTGGTGTTACATCATTTTTGGCTGCAGCTGCAGCACTTGGTACGCAATTAACACTACCTGGTGTTACACAAACAATGATAATTACAAGAGCTGAGTCTAGAACCAAAGTTCCTAAAAGAGAACAAATATCTGAACTTGCAAAACATCAAGCAACATTAGTTTTTTACCTTAGTGTTCATTTACTAACTAAAATTACAAAAGAAGCAATTGCTGGAGGATATAAAAAAACTACTCCTGTTGCAGTAGTTTATCGAGCAAGTAGGAAAGATCAGAAAATAGTTCTTGGAACACTTGCCGATATTACAAACAAAGTTAAGGCTGAAAAAATTACAATGACTGCTATTATTATAATTGGTGATGTAATAAAACCAAAATCATATGAATATTCAAAACTTTATGATAAAACATTTAGTCATGGTTTTAGAAAAGCTAAAGTCAAGTAGATAAAAATTTTACTTTATTATTAATACACCAGGTTAACATTTTTGCATAATAAATTTTTATAAAATAAAAAAAAGTTAAAAATAAGCCTATTATTAGAAATACAAATATGAGATTTACAATCATTCCTTTTTCTACACCAAGAGGAACCCATCCTGAAGTTAAAG
>ERZ889078.747-NODE-747-length-28403-cov-27.207316_pt1 | contig 28403 bp, 18 predicted proteins | sample MGYA00521266_ERZ889078 | MGnify/ENA primary metagenome ERZ889078 (study PRJEB32303, sample SAMEA104408618) | aquatic metagenome | biome: Brackish water; feature: Pelagic; material: water | place: Baltic Sea | collected 2014-06-16T06:34:00 | depth 76,534 m ...
AACTAATTACTAAATTTAAAACTCATGAAAAATTTAATCATTTTAGTACTGACGACTATATTTGTCGGCATCAGTAGCTTACAGGCCCAAGATAAAATTTTCAAAAAAAATAAAGAAGTTATAGAATGTAAAATAACCAAGGTTGATGTTAAAATAGTAGAATATACACAACCTGAATATAATGCCGGAGTAGTATTTACTATGGCTAAAGATAAAATTGAAAAGATTGTTTTTGCATCAGGTACTACGCTTGATTTGATAAAAGAATCTAGGAATCCAGAAGATTATAGCAACCAGAGAAAAGACATTATTAAAGTTGACTTTTTCGCACCACTTTCTGGAAATTTCACCATTGGCTGGGAACATAGCTTAGGTATTGGAAAAAGTGTAGAAATGAGTTTGGGATTTATTGGTATTGGAAGTCAATATGAAGATAATTCAAGAGGAGCTTTTTTCAGAATAGGACATAAATTTATCCGAAGCCCTGATGTTTATTATAATGCAATGCATTACTCTCACATTTTAAAAGGCTTTTACGTACGTCCTGACCTTGTGTTTTCGTATTACACATCCGACGCAATTAGAACTATCACCAATCCAATTCCTGGAGCAGACATCTATCAAACTATTCGTGTTGATAATTTCTCAGGTGCATTTTTAATCAATATTGGTAAGCAATGGATTATGGATGACCAGTTTTCAATGTCATGGTTTGGAGGAATAGGCTACGGTTTTTCGACAGGAGCTGGCTATTATTTTAGTCATATTGCCCCTGCAGGAAATGATTTCCCAATCGTGTTTTCAGCTGGAATTTGCTTCGGAATATTGCCTTAGATTATACTAAAACATTCATAATGGATTATTGATTCAAAACTTTGGTTCAATAATCCATTTTTTTATTCTAAAAATAATGAAAACTAAAACTCATAAATTACTATTTTTCCTTGCGGTAATTATTTCGGTTCCCTTAATTCTCAGTACAACTTGTAATTCAAGGGGAAGCACATGGGAAATAGATTCTGCTAACCTATTATTTAGTGATTCTGCTACAATGCAATTTATTAATCCCCAGTATACATTATTCACATCTGATACACTGTTTTTTAACCTTCAAATATCACCTGTAATTAATTACGCAAAACAGATTAGTTACCCAACTTTAATTGAAAAATCGTATGCTTGGACAAAAGAAGAAGCTACTCTTTCACATTCTATAAGTCAACTAATTATAACATCCAATCATGATTTCAATGACATTTCTGCTGGGCAAAATCTAAACAATAAAATTGTATTTTTATCCAACAGTTATCATTATTATCAAATGTACTTAGATGTTACCACGGACACAATTAGTGTTCAAGATTTCGTTTATACAAATCTAGTACAAGGTGTTAAGTATTGTGATGGAATTGGTTATTTTAAGGAGAAGCCAACTAATCCAACTCATGTTTTCACTTTAGATTTTATCGATTCTCAAGGAACACATTTTACTTTTCAAACAGATACACTCAATTGGCAATAAATTAATGTCATGCTAAAAAATATAATTTTCTCTTTGTTTCTATTTTCATTAGGGAATATTGTAAACGCACAAGACTTTATATATACTAAATCTAATGATACAGTTCTATGTGTTATAACTCTTGTTAATAAATCCTTTATTTTCTATAAAACCTATGATAATAAGAAAATAACTCATCAAATAGAGAAAGACAAAGTGCGAAGGATTGTCTGGAAAAATGGTAGCACATTAGTTATATCTAAGGATGAAATTCCTCCTGTAGACTATAATAGTCAGAAAAAGAACATAATTAAACTATATCCCGCTTCTCCAATTTTTGGAAAATTAGCTTTTGGTTATGAACGAAGCATTGCTAAGCAAATGAGTATAGAACTGACCTATGGAATTATTGGTATTGGGAGTGATTTTAATGAACACAAAGCCAAAGGGCAATATTTCCGTTTAGGATATAAATTCATGCGCAATCCAGATGTATATTTTAATACCCTACATTACTCCCACATCTTGAAAGGAAGCTTTATTCGTCCTGACTTCATATACTCTTCTTTCTCATCAAATGAGTATCGTGATATACCTAACCCTGTTCCAGGAGGTGACTTACATGAAACTTATCGGGCTTCAAATCATTCCATTGCTCTATTTATAGTCATTGGCAAACAATGGATATTAAAAGATAAGTTTTCAGTATCAGTTCACACAGGATTAGGTTATTCTTATGCCACAGCATCAGGATATTATTTTAGTCACTTTTCAGGGGGAAAAGAAGAACCTATTGGGACTGAATTCGGTTTTTCAATAGGATTTTTACTTTAGAAATGTACAAGAGTTCTTTCCCAAATGTCACAAAAAGTATAAACCATCATTCTTAAACTTTAACAAAAAAGCCCCGAATTTCTATAGAAATTCGGGGCTTAAAATATTTTTAATTCAGATTATCTCAAATCCACCACCTCAGCATCAGGATATTTAGCTGGGTTAAGTGCAAAGAAATTGGCTGGCAATTTCAAATTAGCAGAAAACTTATCTACTTTGAAATTATACTCTACATTATCCTTTTCATAAATATTGGCTTCCTCCACCCAGCTTTCGAGCTTATTCACTTTAAGCCTCACTTTATAATAGGATTTTGCTTCTATTGGAGTTAAGTCAATAAGATAATATTCCACTCCATTTTCTTTAATAGTTTTGATGAGTTTTGCTTTATAATCATCACCTATAGAAACCATCAGTTTCAAAAAGTTAAAAGCATCTTTAGCTTCATCAGCATTATTGATTTGAATTTCTTCTGCATCGGGATCAAAAGTCCACATGGTCTTTCCATCAGAAATCACATTGCGCCCCATAATATGGAGGTTGTACTTATCCCCTTGCATCACAATAGAGCCTTTTATACTATTATCAATATTATGCGCTTTATCAATCATACGGTAGGAAAACTCAAATTTCATATTTTCATATGATTTGGCTTTCTCGGAAATTTTATTTAAAATTGCTCTGGCTTGACTATCATCCACTTGTGCGAATGAATTTTGGTTAAAAGAAACCAAGGCTAGAAAAAGGAATGCAAGTAATTTGGTCATTATATTCAGTTTAAAATTGATTTAAAAATTTCGGCAAAACTAAGTAAAAATATCGATCAAGTTTTTAATATCGCATGTCTTCCAAATACTGTTCCAAACTAGCTAAATCACTTATTAGTACATCCCGTGCTTTACTTCCACCAAAGGGACCAACAATACCTGCTGCTTCCAATTGGTCAATAATTCTACCCGCACGATTATATCCAAGCTTCATTTTTCTTTGAATTAATGAAGTACTTCCTTGCTGATGAGTAACTATGACCCTTGCTGCATCTTCAAATAAAACGTCGCGTTCTTCAGGAGTTACGTCCACCTTACCACTATCTTCATCTCCAACAAATTCAGGTAAATTAAATGCAGAACCATAACCCCTTTGCTCGCCAATATAATCCACAATATCTTCCACCTCGGGAGTATCAACAAAGGCACATTGTAACCGAACTAAACCATCACCTTTTGAAAACAACATATCTCCCCTACCAATTAGTTGATCTGCTCCACCAGTATCTAATATGGTTCTAGAGTCAATTTTAGAAGTCACCCTGAACGCAATTCTTGCTGGGAAATTTGCTTTTATCAAACCAGTAATAACATTTACAGATGGTCGCTGTGTTGCTATAATCAAGTGAATACCAATTGCTCGCGCCAGTTGTGCCAATCGTGCAATAGGCATTTCCACCTCTTTACCTGCAGTCATAATTAAATCAGCAAACTCATCGATCACTAAAACAATATAAGGCAGATAACGGTGGCCATTCTCTGGATTCAGTTGTCGATTAATAAACTTAACGTTATACTCTTTTAAATTTTTAGCACGAGCCACTTTCAATAATTCATAACGATCATCCATTTCCATACACAATGAATTAATCGTTGCCACAACCTCTTTATTGTCAGTAATGATGGCATCTGTGCGGCCAGGAAGTTTAGCTAAATAGTGTTTTTCAATTTTCGAGAATAGCGAAAACTCAACCTTTTTGGGGTCAACCATAACAAATTTCAGCTGAGCAGGATGCATTTTGTATAGCAGCGATGTGATAATTGCATTTAGTCCAACAGACTTTCCTTGTCCGGTAGCTCCAGCCACTAATAAGTGAGGCATTTTTGCCAAGTCGAAAACGAAGGTCTCATTAGAAATAGTTTTTCCAATGGCCACTGGCAAATCAAATTTTGAATTCTGAAATTTCTCACTAGCGATGATAGTACGCATGGAAACAATTTCAGGGTTTTTATTAGGAACTTCAATTCCTATAGTACCACGTCCAGGAATTGGAGCAATAATCCTAATTCCCAATGCCGCCAAACTCATGGCAATATCGTCCTCAAGATTTTTAATTTTAGAAATACGTACACCTGGAGCAGGTACAATTTCGTAAAGCGTAACGGTTGGTCCAATGGTAGCTTTAATCTTGTCAATCTGTATGGCATAATTAGCCAAAGTATTGACAATCTTTATTTTATTCTCTTCAAGCTCCTCCTTATTGATCGTTATTTCGTTCGTACTATGCTCACGAAGTAAGTCAATTGATGGATTTTTAAAGTCGCGTAAATCCTCCGTTGGGTCATATATCGTTTCAATGCCATGAGAATGAGAAATTTCATCGTCGCTAAGCAATGTTTCATCAACTGGAGGTTCAATACCTAAATTTAATTCATCTTCTTCAGATTCATCAATTCCAAAAATAGTAGAATTTGCCTCTTCATTCGTTGTTTCAATTTCTAAACTAAGGGCATCTTTATTAGTCTCATTGACCTTTTTCTTAACTTTTTCATCTACTCTTAGGTCAAAATCATACTCTATCTCATCATTATTAGTCTCTTCTTCAATAGGATTATTTTGATTTACAAGGGCGGCTAATTCGTCAATATTTAACCCATCAACTTCATATTTATCCATGGATTGTGCAATTGCTTCAGCTTCATTTTCAGTTTTGGAATTAAAATATTTTAGAATATCGAAACCAAAAACCAAGAAGCTTATCAAAGAGAACACAATCAGAATAATTGTACCTGGATTACCAATTAATCCTTTGAAGTATTGACTGGCCTCAAAACCTAAAACACCACCAAAAACAGAGGCCTTTTGACCTTGAAAAAAGAATCCTAAGCTAAGTGAAAGCCAGATTAGAATGAAAAAACTATGCTTCAAAGCCTTTTTTATAGAGACTCTCTTAAAATTAAAAGCTAATCGAAGTCCAAAAAGGATCGATATGTATAAGAATAGAAAAGAAGCAATACCAAACCAGTTTTTGATAAATACTTGAGAAAGGGCTGCGCCAATTCTTCCAGTAATATTATGAACAACAATTTCTTGATCAAATAAAACTCTCCAAATGGTAATATTCGAGAAATTATCATCAGAATTCCAGCTAAACCAACTGATAAAATAGGAAATAAAAGCAATGAACAAATATGCTGAAGCCAATAAAACAAACAAGCCCGAAATCTTCACGAAACGTGGATCTTGTAAATTATTGAAGATGGAAGGCAATTTTAATTTTGGACCTTTTACAACCAATTTCTTTTTTGCTTTCTTGGCTTTGTTCCCAGAATCATCTGAATTGCCTAATGCGTTTTTAACGTCATTTTTGTCTTGCTTTTTTCCCATTAAATGTAAAACCTATTGATCTTGTAAATATTTTATCATTTCTTCTTGTGATGTGAATTCTTTATAATCATCTGGCATATAAAAATCAAGATCTTTTACTTTACCTGTAACTACTTCGGTAACTGACATTTTCAAAGACATACCTGGAGCTACTTGATAAAATTCCATAAGCATACCTGGAATAGTTTCATATTCACTATCTTTGTTTTCGGAACCATCACTAAGTTCTTCAGAATAATAAATGGTAAACATCTTCTCCTCATCTTCAACTCCTTCTTTTGGTGTGTAGGTGATTACAGCTTTTTTGCAAGTATAACCAGCAATAATTTTTGTATCCGTCGAAAGGTCAATTTGCGTATCGTATTGCTCTGTTGAATCATTATTCAAGTCGCTATATTTTTGAGTCAACGCAGCCTTTTTCATGCCTGCTTCAATCAAAACAATCACTTTATCAATATCAGGTTTAATAATAGTTGTTTGAATAACTGGCCCCATTGTCTCATCGTACATCATCATGCCATCATACATTTTAACCACACGAGTTTCAGGCAATTTTGATTTTTGGACTTCAGAAATTGCTTCCCCATCATAACTTAAAGCATAGGTTACAATGCCTCTAAATTGTTTTGATTTCTTTTTCTTGGGCGTTAATGAACTTAATAGAACTACTGCAAAAACAGCAATCAGAGTAATGCTTAATATTTTTTTCATCTCAAAATTGTTAAATTATTTATAATAAAATTAATGTTTAGACCTTCTTTATCAACTATTTGAATTTAAACTCTGTATAGAATTTGATGCAAAAATAATCAAAATTGAAGATGCAAATTTCAAGTATATCTTAATCTGTAAAATTAAAAATAATGTTGCAGTCCATGACCAAAAATCAGATTTAACTTATCACCAATGGAATGTGGAAAAAACCTACTTTTGCAAAACTTAATTTAGCATCATTAAAGATAGATATACCCCATGGAAAGAGCAAAAGTTGTATTAAAATCAGGCAAAGACGACGCAGTTATGCGTCAACATCCTTGGGTGTTTTCTGGAGCCATCAAAAAAACATATGGCAATACACAAGAAGGTGATATAGTGGATGTTCACAATAATAAAGATCAGTATTTAGGTTGTGGACATTGGCAAGATGGCTCAATTGCAGTGCGAATATTTAGCTTTGAACCTGTTGAAGTTAATTTAGATTTTTGGATAGAAAGACTGCAAAATGCTTATAAAATGCGTGATGCTATTGGACTAATCAACAATCCCCAAACAAATGTTTATCGCTTAGTTTTTGCTGAAGGCGATGGATTACCTGGTTTGGTGATTGACTATTATAATGGAGCGGCAGTAATACAAGCTCACTCAATTGGCATGTATTTATTACGTCATGAGTTTACAAAAGCTTTGCAAGATATTTATGGAGACCAATTGCATACTGTTTATTGTAAAAGCAAAGGTAGTTTACCTAAAAGTATGGACCAAGAGGTTGAAAATGAGTTCCTTTTGGGAGATAAAGAATCAGAAATTGTACTTGAGAACGGCAATCAGTTTGAAGTGAATTGGGTTAGCGGTCAAAAGACTGGATTCTTTATTGACCAGCGATATAATAGAGAATTGGTTGGCGACTACTCCAAAAACAGAAAAGTATTGAACACATACTGCTATACTGGTGGTTTTTCAATTTATGCTTTGGAACAAGGTGCTCAATTAGTTCACTCTGTTGATAGCTCTGCAAAAGCTATAGACCTAACTGACAATAATGTGAAGCTGAACGGATTTGAAGAAAAGATTCATCAAGCTTTTGCTATAGATACTATGAGTTATTTGCAGCAAATGGAAGAATCTTACGATTTAATTATTCTTGATCCACCAGCATTTGCAAAACATCGAGATGTTAGACATAAAGCAGTGCAGGGATATAAAAGACTCAATGCCATAGCTTTCAATAAAATTGCCAAAGGCGGGATATTATTTACCTTTTCTTGTTCGCAGGTGGTTGATCGAAGATTATTTGAATCAACAGTTTTGGCAGCCGCAATTCAAAGTGGACGTAAAGTAAAAATACTACATCACCTTTCACAACCTGCCGATCATCCTGCAAGCATTTACCATCAAGAGGGAGAATATCTTAAAGGATTAGTACTTTATGTGGAGTAGATTTGTGGGTTATTATTCGAAGTGGTTATCCTAGTTTTATTTTCTCAAACCGCCATTCGCAAAAATGCTTAAATCGGCATAATACATTGGAAGTAACTCGATCGTGGATTGCTTCCCAAAACCGATTAATTATTTTTCTTTCGGACCATTTTTCTGCACCATAGAAATTAAATCCAACCATCATAAAAAGTTGAGTTTGACTTAATTCATTTTGATTTTCAATGGATGAGCGCACATACATAGAGAAGAGGCCAATAGGATAGCCGCCACTAGTTCTATACAATAAAAATCTTGCATTATCCGAAGAAGTTGCATCAGGAATTTTCTTAAAAATCAAGGAATCCATTTTAAAAAGCGGAATAAAACTTCTTCCTATCATGCTATTTTTAAACCATTTAGGGAGATTAGTCCAGCCAAACAAATAAATAGCGATGTGCTCTAAAGAGTTATCGGACCTCTCCACTTTCGCAATATAATTTGGCCAGCAAGAAGAGTCTCCATTCCAATTTAACAGCTCCTCAAAAACATATTTGGCTGGAACATCAATCCCAATACGATGAATATTCAATATTTTATAATCAGAAACACCAACCCCTAAACGTTGAGTAATACGATAGCTAAAATCTTCTTTTTCCTGAATGGAATTGAAATGAATAAGTGTAGGCGTTTCAGGTTTATTTAACAAAAAATACTTTATATCACTGAAAAGCCCTTTGCTCCTAATCGGAGGTTGCAATTTGTCTGCACAATCGCCGGGATTAACAAGTGGTATTTCTTGAAAAACACCTTTTTCTTCTTTCTTTTTATTCATATCAATTGTTGTCCACTTTATGATTCAGAGCTAAAAAACAGTATCATCTTCCTAGTGCTATATAGCAATTATATTTCACCAAAGAGCTTAAAAACTTTGGATAAAAGTACACATTTTATTGAGTCGTGGAGTATATTCATTAATTGTTTTTATTCAAAAGTATTTACCATTTGTATGCATTTCCAATAGCTACTTTTTCTATTCCATTTAGGTTTAAACTAATTCAGTAAAATCATAGAATTATAAATTTACAGATTTAGTGTCTCCAATTAATTAGTAAAACAAATCTGATAATAAATATCACAATCAATAATTCTGCAGCATAATTTTACTATTTTTGCCCCCTGAATAAGCAAACGTAAATATGCCTTTTAAAATAGCTTTTCAGGATTTCTCAAAATGGATTTCATTCAAGCTTCCATTTTATTTATTTTCCCCACTATTTTCTAAAATCTTTCGATTCAAAACTATTTCCAAGCTATCAATTTATTTATTTGATGAGCCTAGTCAGTTTTTTTATCTTTCAAAATACCGAGGGAATTCCACTCCTTTATTTTTCCATTCTGACTTAATAACAATCAGAATTTTAAATCATTAATCTATCACCTCTCTTAATTTTTAAGTGAGGTTTTTTTTATTAAAATATGAGCAAAAAAGCAGTTTTAGTACTCCAAGATGGACTTAAGTTCGAGGGGAAAAGTTTCGGTTACCAAGGAAGTATTGCTGGCGAAGTAGTTTTCAACACTGCCATGACAGGTTATCCTGAGAGCCTAACCGACCCTTCGTATCGGGGTCAAATATTAGTGACTACCTACCCTATAATTGGCAATTACGGTGTACCGACAAAAGGGGAACAGGACGGAATGCTCCAATTCTATGAGTCGGATAGGATTCAAATTAGTGGCCTAGTAATATCCTATTATAGTGAAGATTATAGTCACTGGAATGCTTCCAAAAGCTTAAGTGATTGGATGATAGAAAATAAAATTCCAGGTATTTCGGGTATTGATACAAGAGCTCTAACCAAGCATTTACGAGAACATGGCTGTATGCTAGGTAAAATTATTATTGAAGATCAAAATGTGGATTTTTTCGATCCCAATGAGAATAATTTAGTAGCTGAAGTGAGCGTAAATGAAAAACAAGTTTATGGCGACGGCGACCTGCGAATTTTGCTTGTTGACTGCGGAGTTAAAAATAATATTATTCGGAATTTACTCAAACGTAATACTACCATAATTCGCGTTCCTTGGGATTTTGAATTCAGTCAAGAAAACTATGATGGATTATTCATTTCCAACGGACCTGGAGATCCGACTCAATGTGATATTACCATCAAAAATTTAGAACTGGCTTTTGAAGATGAAAAACCTATTTTTGGAATATGCCTAGGCAATCAGTTGATGGCATTGGCCTCTGGAGCTACAACTTACAAACTTAAATATGGTCATCGAAGTCATAATCAGCCGGTGTTACATGTGGGAACCGACCGAGCTTATATTACTTCGCAAAATCATGGTTTTGCAGTGGATAATAGCAGTTTAGACGAAAATTGGAAACCATTATTTATCAATTTAAATGACCAAACCAATGAAGGATTTAAGCATCAGTCCAAGCCATTTTTCTCCACCCAATTTCATCCAGAAGCTTCAAGTGGGCCAACGGATACCGAATTTCTTTTTGACGATTTCATAAACCTAGTAAAACAATACAAACAATAAGTCATGATTCAAAAACCCAACAAAGTATTAGTATTAGGTTCAGGAGCACTTAAAATAGGTGAAGCTGGCGAATTTGATTATTCTGGTTCACAGGCACTTAAAGCCTTAAGAGAGGAGGGCATAAAAACAATTTTGATCAATCCCAATATTGCAACGGTGCAAACTTCAGAAGGTATTGCAGACAAAATATATTTTTTACCCATCACAACAGATTTTGTTGAAAGAGTCATCGAGAAAGAAAAACCTGATAGTATTTTTCTTTCTTTTGGTGGTCAAACTGCATTAAACTGTGGTATTGATTTATTTAAAAAAGGCATACTCGAAAAGCATCAAGTCAAAGTGCTTGGCACGCCTATTCAGGCCATACAGACTACCGAAGACCGCCAATTATTTGCTGAGTTACTGAAAGAAATTAACATCAACACTCCTGAAAGCGTTGCCGTAAATACCATCGAAGAAGCCATTGAAGCTGCCCATAAAATTGGATATCCAATCATCACAAGAGCTGCTTTTACACTTGGCGGACAAGGAAGTGGATTTTGTGGAAATGATACCGAACTCCGCTCCTTAGCCGAAAAAGCCTTTGCTTATAGCGATCAAATCTTGGTTGAAAAATCATTGAAAGGCTGGAAAGAAGTAGAATATGAAGTTGTTCGAGATCGATTTGACAATTGCATTACGGTATGTAATATGGAGAATTTTGATCCATTGGGAATTCATACTGGCGAAAGTATAGTGGTGGCTCCATCGCAAACGCTCAGCAATTCAGAATATCATAAGCTAAGAGAAATATCCATCAAGATTATTCGTAAAGTAGGGGTTGTTGGTGAGTGTAATGTTCAGTTTGCTCTCGATCCAAAATCAGAAGATTATAGAGTAATAGAGGTGAATGCACGACTATCAAGATCAAGTGCTTTGGCATCTAAAGCAACAGGATATCCACTTGCTTTTGTGGCTGCGAAATTGGGCCTTGGATATGGATTGCATCAATTAAAAAACGCCATAACTCAAACTACTTCTGCCTTTTTTGAACCTGCTTTGGATTATGTCACTTGCAAAATTCCACGCTGGGATTTAAGCAAATTCAATGGTGTAAATAACCAATTGGGTTCTTCCATGAAAAGCGTTGGAGAAATTATGTCTATAGGACGTAGTTTCGAAGAAGCGATTCAAAAAGGCTTGCGGATGATTGGCCAAGGAATGCACGGTTTTACAGCCAACAAAGAAACCGAAATTGATGATTTAGATACAGAACTTTCGCAACCTACCGACATGCGAATTTTCGCCATCGCACATGCGCTTAAAAGAAATTATAGCATTGAGCGAATCCATGAATTGACAGGAATCGATACTTGGTTTTTATCAAAATTGGAAAATATTTTACAATTAGAACAAACATTACAAAGCTATAATCGACTCGAAGAGCTAGATGATGATTTGCTTTGGGAAGCCAAAAAAAATGGATTTTCTGATTTCCAGTTGGCACGAACTATTATTAAAAGCAGCGATGAAGCGATTGACACTGATTTGCTATTGGTAAGAGATTACAGAAAATCTAAGGGAATAATTCCATCAGTAAAACAGATTGACACCCTCGCTGCAGAATATCCTGCTCAAACCAATTACCTTTACTTGACTTATCATGGCAAGGAACATGATGTTGAATTTCAAAAAGATGATAAATCAATTATCGTTTTAGGATCAGGAGCATACCGAATTGGGAGCAGTGTGGAATTTGACTGGAGTAGTGTAAACGCATTAAATACAGTCAAAAAAGAAGGTTATCGCTCCATCATGATCAATTATAATCCAGAAACAGTAAGTACCGATTACGACATCAGCGACCGATTATATTTTGATGAATTATCCTTGGAGCGCGTAATGGATATTATTGATTTCGAAGAGCCTAAAGGAGTTATTGTTTCAGTTGGCGGACAAATTCCTAATAATTTAGCTTTAAGATTACAACATCAAAATGTACCTATTTTAGGCACTTCTCCCCTTTCCATCGACCGAGCAGAAGATCGCCATAAGTTTTCATCCATGCTCGATAATTTGGGAATAAACCAACCAAAATGGCAGGAGCTTAGCAGCATGGACGACATTCACACTTTTGCAAAAGAAGTTGGTTTTCCACTTTTAATTCGCCCTTCTTATGTACTTTCTGGCGCCGCCATGAATGTGGTTTCTAATATCACCGAGCTCAATCATTTCTTAAAACTCGCTGCCAATGTGAGTAAAAAACACCCCGTAGTGGTAAGTGAATTTATTGAGCAAGCCAAAGAAATTGAGTTTGATGCCGTTGCTGATCATGGTGAAGTAATTGCCTATGCCATTTCAGAACATATTGAATTTGCTGGAGTTCACTCTGGAGATGCCACTTTGGTATTTCCTCCTCAGAAAGTTTACTTTGAAACCATCAGAAGAATTAAGCGGATTTCGAAGCAAATTGCTCAAGAACTTCAGATTACTGGTCCATTTAATATTCAGTTTCTGGCCCGTGATAATTTTGTTAAAGTGATTGAATGTAATTTAAGAGCTTCACGAAGTTTTCCTTTTGTATCTAAAGTTCTGAATCAGAATTTTATTGAAATGGCAACTCAAATCATGTTAGGAATTCATGTCGAAAAGCCATCTAAAACCCTCTTTGACATTGACCATATTGGCATAAAAGCATCACAATTTTCATTCTCCCGACTCACCAAAGCAGATCCAGTTTTGGGAGTTGACATGGCCTCCACTGGTGAGGTGGGCTGCATCGGCATGGGATATTATGAAACCATGCTAAAAGCCATGCTTTCTGTAGGTTACCACATTCCTAAAAAAGGAGTTCTGATTTCATCTGGTGATATTCGCTCAAAAGTAGAATTGCTGAGCGCCTGCAAAAATATGCGCGATAGAGGATTAAATCTATACGCCACTCAAGGCACGGCAGATTTCCTTCAATCGCATGGCGTGGAAACCATTGTGGTACATTGGCCTGACGACAAAAGGAGTCCAAATGCGATGGAATTATTTCACGACAAACGCATCGATTTTGTGGTTAATATTCCTAAAAACCTGAGCGAAGGAGAACTGAATAATGACTATACCATTCGTAGAACTTCCGTAGATTTGAATATTCCTATTATCACCAATGCCCGTTTAGCCAGTGCTTTTATCAATGCCTTTTGCCAAGTTAATTTGAAAGAATTAGATATTGTAAGCTGGGATGAATATTTTGATTAGTCGATAAGTCAATACCCAAGGTCAATCTTCATTGCACCAATTAAGATTTTAATTACAAGCAGAGAAGAAAAAAGCAATTAGTTATTATTTGAAGTACTATAATTTTTTAAGGTCATTAAATCGTAAATTATTTTCATCCAAATTAATATACATGGAAATACTTTTAGACTATATGGATATACAATCGCTTCACGAAAAATATTTGGAAAAATATCAGTCGGTGATAATGTAGTTAATACGAATGCACTTATAAAAAGGATAATATTCAAAACGCTTTTTTCGCTAAATATAAACCATAAGGCGACACCACTCATAGCAATAATAAAAGTTGGAGACTCGGCTTTATGGTTAAAAATAACAATCCAAATCAATATAGATGCAAGCATTAAATATTTAAATATAAACTCTTTATACATTTGTATTTTAACGAGAGGAATTAAAAAAACTAATGCTCCAATTGAAACAATGATATTTTTATTAATGCTTATTGAAAACCATGAATTTAGCCAACCCATCAAAGAATAACCGTAAGAAAGGTCGTGGTCATTTTTCAATAAGCTGAAATAACTGTTAAATAATTTTATATATTGCTCATAATCAATAAATATCAAAGGCAACACTAACATAAATATAGTCCAGAAAATTGAATATAATGCTAATTTCCATTTCTTTGGGTAGAACAGAAATAGAGCAAAACCGACAATGCCAAATAGTTTTATGAATATAGAAAATACAATACATAATGTAGCAAAAAGGTAGTATTTCTTCTCTAGTAATTCAAAAGAAAAAATTAATAAACCAGCTATTAATGCATTAGATTGCTGACTTTGCATCGAAGTCAATAATTCTATTAAAACAATTAATAGCACTAATCCCCTTTTGAAGGTTATCAAGTTTTGGCAAATAATAGATTGCAAACAATAACAAAAGTGAGTTAAATAAATTCCATAAACTTAATCCAATCCAATTTGGAAACATACTGAAAAATCCAAAAAAAAACGGAAAATGTCGGTGTATATTTATACAAATCAAAGTGCTCTTGTGGATAAAGCACATACAAGTCTTGATTGTTTTTAAGATGATGAAATGATTTTTCGAAAATTGTATAATTATTATATCTATTATATTCTATACCACCTTCCTGATATGTTTTTTTTCCTGAAAACAAGAGCATGAACACTTGCTCCCAAAGTAAATAATACAAATAGAATAATTATGCTTCTTTTGCTTGAAATTACTTTAATAATCATTTGTTTCATACGTTGATCTTTTTATTAGAACACATCATAATCATCCTAAAAGACTTATAATAAATAGGTTACAATTCGCCTAAAACGTGCTATTAAATTCGTACTAATGCTTATTAATACAGCCCTTAAACCTTCAAAAAATTAATATCAAAAAATATTGACAAACGTATTATTTTTCAATATGGTAATTATCAAGTGTCATGATAGTTACTAACTGAGTGGCCGTGTCAATGGTCATTATTCTATCCCTTTTTATTAATCCTATTTCTTTCGCAAAATAATCAAGATATAAATGTGTAGAATCATGAAGGCTATATTCCTTTATAATTATCACATTATTAAAAGTATCATTGTTTATTATTAGATTAGTATCTTTTGTAATTAAAACTCTCCGATAGGAAATATCCTCAACAGGCGGCCCCATTGAGACCGTTTCTTTAAAAGTTGAAAAAGATATAGGACAAACCAATACACGATTAATATCTAATGAATAAATTGGAGATTCAACTACTACATAAGATCCTGGAGCAGTATAACCATACATTAATGATTCTCCTTGAATACATTTATCAATATTTAGAAAAATAGGGCGCATTTTCCCTTCACATTCCATATATTTTTCTGATATTTCATATTTTATTATTTCATCATTATACATTCTGTAATTCCACCAAGTATTTGGAAAAGCAGGAAAATATTCCCCAGGAAGTTGTGGATTATTAGCTATTTCTTTACTGTCTTTATTACATGCTAACATGAATGCAGCTACAACAATTGCAATTAATAATTTTGATTGAGTCTTCATATTTTTAAGTTTAGTGATAGCTGTTTGCTTTTTTATCATGAAGGAAATACAACATAGTAGAAATCCGTATTTATTAAATCTTGTGAGCTAAAATCTTAATCGTGGTTTTTTTGCATTTAATTAAATACCAAAATATTCACCTCAAATTCCACAAAACTAATACTCAATAGGTTGCAACTCTCCCAAAAGCACACGAGTACCAATTCGCGCCAATGCCTTCATTTCATCTTCACCAGGATATACATGAACTCGTGCTAATTTATTAACTCTGTTGGCAATTAAATCCGTAAAATCATTATTGTAGGCGATGCCGCCAGTTAATAAAATCGCATCAACTTCACCTGATAGAACGGTGAACATAGCACCAATATCTTTAGAGACTTGATAAGCCATGGCTTCAAAAATCAATTTAGCTTTTTGGTTTCCCTCCTCGGCCCAAGTCTTTACTTGCCGCACATCATTAGTGTTAAAATAAGCCATCAAACCACCTTTGCCAGTCACCATTTTCCGTATTTCATTTTCCGAATATTTACCACTAAAACATGCGGTGATAATTTGTCCAATGGGCAGACTGCCACTTCTTTCTGGAGAAAATGGACCTTCACCATCCAAGCCTTGATTTACATCTATAACTCGACCTTTTTTATGAGCTCCAACGGTAATTCCTCCACCTAAATGAGCCACAATTAAGTTCAATTCTTCATAGGCTTTGGAATGCGTACGAGCATATTCATTGGCAATTGCCTTTTGATTTAATGCGTGGTAAATAGATTTTCTTTCAAATAGAGGATGACCAGCAATGCGAGCAATTTCATCAAACTCATCAACTACAACTGGATTGGCTATATAGGCAACTGCATTATGTAGTTTTCTGGCAATATCATCAGCAATTAAACCGCCCAAATTACTTGCATGCTCACCCATTGGGCTATTGCGCAAATCATGTTTTAGTTTCTCAGTCACGCGAATCACTCCAGAAGGCACAGGATGAATTAATCCTCCTCGACCCATTATGGCTTCAATGCATTTCAAATCTACACCATTTTTCTTCAGTACTTTGAGAATAATGGCTTTTCTAAATTCATATTGATCGCTAATTTTTTCAAACTTGCTGAGCTCTTCTTCGCTATGTACAATATCTTGTTGAAACATAGATCTACCACCCTGAAACACGGCAACTTTAGTTGAAGTAGAGCCAGGATTTATTACTAAAATATGATTTGTACAAGCTTGCACGGCATTTATTACTTAATGATAATTATATATTTATTTGTAATCTAATATTACCTCTTCACCTCTCAAGGCGGCAAGGGTTACTTGTGCCATTGAATCAAGTTCAATCACACCTGGATAAACATGAACAGGTCCCATATTTTTAACTCTTTCAATAATTTTATTGACAAACCAACGACTATTAGCTACGCCACCAGTAATTATAATTCCATCTATTTCAGAGTTTAGCACAGCGAACATGGCTCCTATTTCTTTACTCACTTGATAGGCCATTGCCTCAAAAACTTTAGCCGCTTTTTCATCACCATGATTTACGCGAGCATCAACTTCCAAAGCGCTGTATGTACCTAAGTAAGCATATAATCCTCCTTTATGTTGAATCATATCCATCACTTCAAATTCTGACTTACCTGATCTAAAGCAATACTTCACCAAGTCGCCTAGAGGTAAGCTTCCAGTGCGTTCAGGAGAAAAAGGGCCATCTCCATCCAATACTTGATTGGAATCAATTACGCTTCCTTTTTGGTGAGCCGCCACAGAAATTCCACTACCTAAATGAACCACAATTAAATTCATATCTTCGTACTTGCGCATCAATGCTTTAGCATGTTTTTTCGCAATCGCTTTTTGATTCAAAGTATGAAAGATGGATTTTTTATCAAAACTGGGATGCCCAGTAAAACGAGCTAACTCGCTGAACTCATCCACTGTAACAGGATCAAGGATAAAGGCTCGCATCGAAGGATAAATCTTTTTCATTTCTTCTGCTAAAATACCACCCAAATCGACAAAATCTTCTCCATATTCAGTACTTTTTAAATCATGAATAATGGCATCATTTATTTCATAAATACCAGACTTTACTGGCTTTATTAATCCTCCACGTCCAACAACGGCTTGTATGCATTCAATGCAAATTCCATTGGCCTTTAATTCACTTAGAATTTTATCACGTCGATATTCTATTTGTTCTATATAATGAGTAAATCGACCAAGCTCTTGATCTGGATGTTGAATATCTTTTAGAAATAAAATATTATAGTTTTGGTAAATAGCAATGCGCGTAAATACCGGCCTTGGGTTTATTACAAGTATAAGATCTTGATTCATAGGATAATAAGTATTAATTAAGAAACAATAAATAGAACTGCTAAGATAGAAAAATGCAGGTTGGTTCGTAGAAAAATCATTAATTTTCTTTCCATTAAAAAAACAAAGCAAAAATAGCTACTCAGAATCAATGTAAAAATGCCAACCACAATACCACTCTGTAGGATGTTTGTCGGGTGGACAAGATATTACTTGGGTCTTTATTCTTGAGTCGATGGTTGCAGCAAATGTAGAATATTCAATAATACCTCCCGATTTACAAGGATAATCATCTAAACCTTTTCGCTTTCTGGCAGACTGAACTCGACATTCATTCATAAAAAAGTCAACACTATTTTCGGTTTTATTACCAAAAGACTGAATATTAACAGTTCCATAAATTCGCAAGGACATAGCACGCATTAATCCTTCAATACCTGGATTCTCAGGTAGATGAAGCAGTCTTTTTATACGCAAAGCCTCGTATGGAGAAAACTCTCTCCAGGCTGCATCATTGCATGCTTTTGCGGGAATCATTCCTTCAGAAAATTCAACAGCCTGAAACCAAACACCATCATTGGCAAGCCAGTTTACACCTACAGCTTCGCGAAGTTGATCTACTTTTTCTTCGGGTAAATCAACTAATGCCTTAGGAATTCCGTCTTCTAATTCAAAATCGAAAACCTTTGCAAATCGCTTCATTTGAATTTGGTAACTTTTTTGCCAAGCTTCATCCATGATTTCAGAGGCTCGCTCCAAGCCAAATTGATCACGAACTTGCGCATACCACATCGCATAATGTACCATAGTTCGCTGCATAAAATCGAAACTTAATGCCAATTTATCCTTCTTTGTTAAATTTTTTTCATCCATATCTTTAGCTTATTTGCTTGCAAATTTAGGCATTGTATATCAAATTAAAATTATATTCTATAAAAATTGTACAATTTGTTGCATGTTCAAAAAATTATTATATTTGCGGTTCAAATTTTAAGAACTCAAAGACTTTGGTTTTGAAAGAAAATAACATTAAGAATACTTTCCGCAATATAAAAAATAGGGATGAATACCTTATTATTAGCTTATTATAAGCTATTATTAAGTCATTAATTTACATCACTAAAATTCACATTAATCCAAATTTTTTAATTTTTATATATGGAACTTCCCTATGCAGAGAGCTTTAGAATCAAAATGGTAGAGCCCATTCATAAAAGCACCAAAGAAGAACGCCTAACATGGATAAAAGAAGCAAATTATAATTTATTCAACTTAAAAAGTAGTCAAGTATATATTGACCTTCTCACTGATTCCGGTACCGGAGCAATGAGTGATAAACAATGGTCAGAGATGATGCTTGGCGACGAAAGTTATGCTGGAGCAAGCTCATATTATAAGCTTAAAAACGCCATTAGCGAACTTTTAGGTTTTGAGTATTTTCTCCCAACACACCAAGGAAGAGCTGCCGAAAACGTTTTATTTTCAGTTCTCGTTAAAGAAGGTAATATTGTCCCTGGCAATTCGCACTTCGACACAACTAAAGGTCACATTGAATTTCGCAAAGCGCGTGCTATCGATTGTACTATCGATGAGGCTTTTGACACAACCATAAATCACCCTTTTAAGGGAAATGTTGATATTTCAAAACTTGAAGCTGTGCTCAAAGAGCATAATGACAAAGTGCCATTTATCATTGTTACGGTTACAAATAATACTGCTGGTGGGCAACCTGTATCGCTTCAAAACTTACGTGAAGTTCGTGCACTTGCTAACAAGTATGGTAAAATAGTAGTTTTTGACTCCGCGCGATTTGCTGAGAATGCATACTTTATTAAAACCCGCGAAGCTGAATGTGCAGATATGAGCATCAAAGAAATAGTGAAAGCTATGTTCGCTAATGCTGATGCCATGACTATGAGTGCTAAGAAAGATGCCATCGTAAATATGGGTGGTTTTATTGGCATGCGAGACAAACAATTATTTCAAGATGCTAGTGTATTTAACATTGTTTTTGAAGGCTTTATCACCTATGGTGGTATGTCGGGACGAGATATGAATGCCTTAGCTCAAGGCCTAAATGAAGGCACTGATTTTTCTGTACTACAAAACCGCATTGAGCAAGTTGCTTACCTTGGTATAAGACTTACTGATTTTGGAGTACCTGTACAAGAACCCTTTGGCGGACATGCTATATTTGTAGATGCCAAACGTTTTTTGCCAAATTTACCTAAAGAAGAATATATTGCTCAAACACTAGCTGTTGAATTATATATAGAAGGAGGAATTAGAGGTGTTGAAATTGGAACTCTCTTGGCCGACCGTGACCCTGATACCCGAATTGACAGATTTCCAAAGTTGGAATTAGTTCGTTTAGCCATTCCGCGACGTACTTATACTAACAATCACATGGAATATGTTGCCGTGGCAATGGGAAATGTTTTTGCTCGAAGAAATGAGATTACAAAGGGCTTCAAAATAATTAGTGAAGCCCCTATTATGAGACATTTTACTGTGGAACTAGAACGGCTATAGCATTTTAAATATTAATATTTCGGCTGCCTAATCAAGATTAGGCAGCCTTTTTTTTGTCCATAAACGATATTTGTATAAAAAAATCATCCAATAATTCTGCAAAAAGAGAACGATTGGATGATTTCAAGAACAGCTTAAGAAAGACTACCTTTCTTAATTTTATTGAATAATCAACTTTTGAACTTTATTGATATACTGACCTCTAAGGTGTAAAGTGTACATTCCCCTTGCAAGATGGCTCAAATCTAATATCGAAACAGATTTATCATTTCTAATTTCCATATTCGATTGATAAACCAATTTTCCTTGCATATCAAATATGTGTAAATTAGCGTCATCCTTTTTCTCTCCATACACTTCTATCTGTACTCGTCCATCAGAGGGGTTAGGATAAACTTTCAAATTAAACTCATTACTGAGTTCTGCAATAGCATCACAGGAAGTAACATTAATAAGAACACCATCCGCACCATCACAATCATAATAATCTGTCACTTGCACCCAATAATCATATAAACCAATGCCCATTGATCCATCTACAATTATAGTTTGTGTAGTATCACCAGTGTTCCATAAATATGATTTCATATTAGGTCCAGCATCTAATATCAAACTAGATGTCTCGCATAAGTTGGTATCTGGACCAAGTAAATCTGTTGGAAAACTTGAAACAGCAACATGGCTTGAATCAAGGGTTGAACAGCCATTTGCATTAGTAATAGTAACGTAGAAACTGGTTGTTCCTAATGGCAAACTATTTCCAAGAAGTGTTATTGTTTGTCCGGACCCGCCATTTGACCATTGGTAGGAAGCATATCCTCCACCGGCATCAAGTACAACTTGTCCATTTACACAAAGGCCTGTATCTGTAGGCAGTTGTCCAATTGGAATAGCATCCACAATAACAAATGTACCTATGCTAGCACTATCAAAGCCGTCTGAAATCGACACAATAAATGCCGTGGTTACGCTTGGTGAAACCTTTGGATTTTGCAAAGTAGAAGTAAAATATGCAGGGCTTGATGTCCAATGATAAGTATATGTCCCTGTTCCACCAGAACCAATTGCATTCAATATTGTGCTGTCACCTTTACAGATTGGTGATTGCGCAACTTGAATTAAAGCAGTTACGGATCCTCCAATTATAGTTATGACTACATCATCTGAATCAGAACACTGAGTTTGTGTATCCGATACCTTCAATTGATAAAGCTGAGATGTAGTCAATGAAGTTGTAACAGGATTGCTAATATTTGCATTACTTAACATCGACGCAGGAGACCAAAGATATGAATAATTACCACTTCCACCAGTCGCACTACCGTTCAAGTTGGCAGTAGTATTCATGTTAATTTGCTGATTAGTTCCTGCATTAGCCACAGGACTTGAATTGACAATGATTTGCGTGCTATCGCTATTGGTACAAGCATTTTGATCCGTAAAAGTATAGGTTATATAATGAGTTCCAACTCCAGCTACTATTGGATTAAATTGCATTCCACTAACTCCTAATCCAGAATATGTTCCTCCATAAGGCGAACCATTAGTTAGTGTAAAGGATGCAGAACTATTACAAACCGTATTTAGATTAGATAAAGTAATAGTTGGAAGAGCGTTGACCGAAATGGCTTTTGTTTTCTCATTAGAACAACCAAATGCATCCATATAGTGATAGGTAATAGAATGAGTTCCTATTCCGGCACTTGGAGGATAGAATGAATTCCCAATGACTCCAGCACCAGAAAATAAACCACCAGCAGGAGTCATGGATGTTAAATTAACCAATGGAGCATCAATACAAACATTCGCTGGCATTGAGAAATTAACAATTGGCAATGGCATCACGGTCACCAAAACACTATCTGTTAAAGTTGAAGTATTGTCTGAAATAGTAATAATATACCAAGTAGTTTGATTAGGAGTAACTTGAGCTGATGATTGAGTAGAAGTGAAACCAGCAGGATTAGAAACCCAGGAATAACTAATTGCACTTACTCCACCACTTGCCAAAGCGGTGATTTGTGTTGTATCATTTTGACAAACAGAATCAGGTGAAGCTCCGACAGAAAGTCCTAAAGGGCCTCCATTAATCGAAATAATAACTTGATCTGAATTAACACAAGAAGTTGTATTATCAGTAACTTGAACTGAAAAAGAAGTTGTAACAAATAGATTTTGAGTGGCTGTAGTAGCACTATTAGGGCTTACAACTTGTGAAGTTGGAGACCATAAATAAGATGCTGAACCAACCAATCCCGAAGCTTGAGCTTGCAAAGTGGTTGATGTTCCATAACTTATTGCAGCATTATTCCCAGCATTAACAATTGGTAAACTATAAACTAAAATACTTTGGCTAGAGGAAGCTGAGCAGCTATTAACATCTGTATAAGAATATTGAATAGCATGAGTGCCAGCACCAGCTGTTGCAGGATTGAATTGATTACCTAGAATTCCATTACCTGTAAAAACTCCACCAGTTGGTGCACCCGTTAAAGTAAGATTGGCTCCAGAGATACAAGCTGAAGGACTTAGCCCTGAAAAACTAACTGAGGGTAATGGATTTACCACAACCGTTTGGGTGGCAGTATCAGAACAACCGCTTGTATTGATATATACATAAGTAATAGTATGGGTGCCAACTCCAGCAACACTTGGATTAAAACTTCCTGCTGAAACCCCAGTTCCGGAATAGATACCTCCACTTGGGCTACCTTGAGTTAAAGAAATTGAAGAGCCATTAACACAAAGTGGGTTTATGATTGCAAAAGTAGCGGTAGGATAAGGATTAACTGTAATTATTTTATTATCAGTTGAAGAGCAGCCAAAAGCGTTAGTGGTTGATAATGTATAAGTTCCACTTTGAGAAACAGTGATATTATTTATACTAGGATTGACTAAACTAGAAGAAAATGAAGCGGGACCAGTCCATGAGTGAGGTAATACATCAATTTTCATTACATCTAACATATAATCCTCAGTTTCTCCATAACCATATCCATTATCACATCCACTTGAAGGAGCTGATCCATATTTCATAATAACACGCATTTTTGTTTTTCCTAATGCAGCATTATTGGGGACCGTGAGAAAACCATTATAATTATGCGCTCCTATATAAGTTGCACTACCTAGAGTTATAGCAGGTTCATCAAATAATCCATTGCGATTCCAATCAACAAAAACATCTACAAACTCTGGCCAAGAACCTACTGTAAATCCAGTAACCGTAAGGTTATAAGTTGAATCTATTAAGATTGGCATAAATAAATTCTGAGAAAAATCTTCATATCCGATACCCAAATTTGATGATGCGTTAGAAGTTGAATCTAATTTAACATTGATGATATATTCCTGACCATCAGCATTAGAATGTGAAGCACAATAACTAGGAATTGCACAATTTGAATTACAGCTTACTGCCCCAACATTTATACCTGGATTAAAGCTAAGACTTCCTCCTTCACACAAACTTGTATCAACGCCTGCATTAGGTGAGGTACCAGCATTACTAACAAAAACTGTTTGCTCTGTAGAATCAGAAAAACTCGAACCGTAAGCAACTAATTTGATATTATAATTACCAGCACTTGCAAACGTATGTGTATAATTTGTTACCGTGGAAGCTTGTGTTCCATTTATGAACCATTTATATGAAGTTGCGTTGGAAGAAGTATTGGTAAATGTGGTGGAATTCCCAACACAAACCATTTGACTAGCAAAAGTAAACTCAGCATTAATGTAGGCTTGTTGAGTAAAAGTAACTATCCTATTGGGCAATCCTGCTGAAATACCTGTAATAGTAGCTGTACGCTGGGCACCACTGTTGGTTGAATAGTTTAAAGTAATTACTGAGCTTCCTGTTCCCGTTGCAGGTGACAAAGTAAGCCAAGATGCATTATCAGAAACAGACCAACTAACAGTACTTGAGGCATTGACATTAAGTGATGAAGATCCTAAAGAATAGCTTACTGTATTACTTGTTGGACTCAATAAAAAATATGGTGGCTCAGATATACACATATCAAAACTTCCTGTTCCTCCTGAATACTTCCAAAAACGAATAAATACAGTATCACCTGGAGTTTGATTATTTAATGTGATATGAGGCATATTTCCACTTCCATTATAGTCGTCATTACATGCTAGCAAAGTCATTGAAGAGCATGAGCCTAAATACGCCGCCATTAATCCATCGGAAAAATTACCAGCAACTTGTTCAGCATCAATAATCATACTACCTGATGCAGGTACTACTGCTTTAAACCAAACATCTTGTGAAATTGCACCGCCACATCCTGGTGGTGGAATACCAATGCTTGTAGTAGCACCATTATTATTTGCTGTTGTGTACACACATGTACTGCCAACAGGTAAACTAATTGCACCACATGGCTCATCATTTGCCAGCAGTACTAGAGTATCAATTGCAATATCATCAATAGCTACATCGCCCATATAATTAGCTCCTCTTATAACCCTAAAACGAAACTTCAAAGTACTTCCATTATAAGTAGATAATGGAACAGTAGCTTTTAACCAAGGTGCATTATTCGATGTTTGCTGTTGACCAGAAAGAGTATAAATATCATTTACCCAAGCACCATTATATAACACATCCACATGTAATCCCATAATATCTGATCCATACATATGATACCAAAATGTTAAAGCCATTGTTCCTGAACTTGGAATGGTAACACATGGACTTATTAAATTGGCTACTTCGCCAACTGCTGCAGGAACTGATGCTTCTGTATAAAGATAAATACCTGCTGTTGTACCTAAAGTATGGTCTACATTTGGACCTGTATTTGCTGAAGTTGTTGTTGAATTATCAGCTCTCCAATTAAATACACCTGAATTATTGAATGTCCAGCCATTGGTCCAAGTACCTGGATTTCCTGTTGTAAATGTTTGAAAAGATTCGATAACAGGAACTGTATTTGTTGATCCTACTGAAATATAATTAGATTTTGTAATGGTGTCAATACCGTTTGCATTGACAACTATTAGGGTTATACTATAATTTCCAACTGCATTAAATTGAATGGTGGGGTTTTGTGAGCTAGATGTAGTACTATTTACAAACGTAACTGTATTAGGACTTACACTCCATGTCCAAGCTGTTGGATTAGGAATACTTGCGTCTGTAAAGTTAACTGAGCCACCATTGCAAGGAAACGTATTACCTGTCGTAAAATCAGCTATTGGAGGTGAGGTTGAATTCAAATATAGATCCGAAGTCCAAACTCCTCTTCCATATGTTGATGCTCTAATTTTAGATTGACTTAAAGTAGGGCTATAGAAAATTTCAAGCTCTGTAACTTCAATTGCAGCAGGCATTCCAGATGAAAAATTTATCCAATTTGATAATGTTGCATCTTTATAAAATACGCCTAAGTCTGTGCCAACATAAATAGCACTTGTATTTGTGGTATCAATTACCAAACAATTAATACTAACTGTCGGAAGGTTACTAGTAATACTTGTCCAAGATTGACCCTTATTAGTTGATTTAAAAACTGAAGTACCTGCTGTTGCATATACTATATTTGAATTAGTTGGATCAGCTTCCAAATCTGAAACTGTACTGCCCAAAGTAGAAAGTGTAACCCAAGTTGGTGTATTTGCATTTGCATTATCAGTTCTAAATAAACTCGATCCACGAGCTATATAAAGAATCGCATTATCAGCAGGCGAATTTTCAATAATATTAATACTTGAAGTTGTGCCAATTGTAGATATTTTAGTCCAAGAAACTGAATTGGCACTTGAAGCCTTAACATTAGTTGATCTCCAAATATTTTTATAACCAACAAACATAGTTCCTGGTTGATTTTCTTGTAAGCAATATGGGGTTATCCAAGCACCTGATTCGTTTATTCCATTTGTACCATTTTCAGCAATAGTGCTATAATAACTTCCACTAACTGATCTTCTAACATCTCCATAATACAAAGCACCATATTTATAATTAGTGTTCGATGGATCAATAATGCATTCCATACCATCACCTCCAATCACTGTTGACCAAGTACTATTATAAAGTGCCGTGCCATTATCTTGAAAACCTGCAATTACCTGATTACCATCACTTGCACTTTGTCCAATTCTGTATATCTGAGAAATTCCTAATCCAGATGTATAGTCAGTCCAGGTAGTCCCACCATTTGTAGTTTTATAAATTCCTCCGTCATTTCCATTATACAATGCTCCATCTGCAGGAGAGTATACTAAGCAATGCTGATCAGCATGCACAGCAGGGGCATTGGTACCAACCCAATGGGCATTTATTGTCCAACTAGCTCCACTATTAGTACTCTTCCAAATATTAATACCGCCCACATACACTGTATTTGCATTAGAGGGGTCAACAGCTACTGCTAAATCGTAGTATGCCTGACTTTCAGTATCTGAACCTGTAGCAGAATACCCTAAAATATTAGGAGTAGTTGACATAGTTGCAAAAGAATTTCCACCATTAGTAGATTTATAAATACCAGAAAATCCATTGCTTGCTCCAGCGACAAGATAAACTACATTTGTATTATTTTGCGACACACCAATAACCATTCTAACACCAGTATTTGTAAGTCCAGTAGAAATTTGAGTCCAAGTATCACCTCCATTTAAAGAGCGATAAAATGCAGCCCCAGATGAAGATGCTGATGTAGCATATACAATATTGTAGTTATTGGGTTTGAAAGCAATATCTTTATAATTTCCAGTGCTTGATTTTAATTGCCAACTTGCACCAGAATTAGTACTCTTATAAATTCCATTAGATGTGGCCGCAAGCAAAGTTGATGGAGATGAAGGATTAATTAATATTTTTCCAACTACTCTATTTCCCATACCTGTATTTGCAGCAGTCCATGAAAGACCGCCATTTGTAGATTTATAAACACCTAAACCTGGAGCGTCTCCACCATCTCTATCTCCTGTTCCCATGTACATAATATTAGTATTGGAAGTGTCAATTGCAATGGAAGAAACCCCCAAAGTTGGCAGATTATCAGTTAAGGGAGTCCAAGTAGTTCCACTATTTGTAGTTTTCCACAAACCACCTGAAGGTGAAGCAATCCACCATGTTGACGTGTTAGTAGGATGAAATGCAATATCATTAACCCGACCTACGCCATTGGGTTGACCTGTAGAATTTGTTGGCAAAACCTCAGGGCCTAATGCTGTCCATGTGCCAGCTAAAGAAGCTAAAGGACCATTTGAACCCATCATATTTTGATATTGAATTAAATTATAATCTGGCGGAAATTGCATTCCATCAATATTTACTCTGGTACGCATAAATGCTTCCCAACGCTTAAAAACTTTCCAACCATCACCTTTCGTTATTGTTTTTCCTTGCCAATAATCTTCAAAAGCATTTTGAGTAGTAAAAAAATTCTCAGTTGGATCCTGCATCATATCTATCCAAACAGGTACATTTCGGGTATCAATTTCTTGATTGCTTAGAACTTGAGCTTGGATAGATTGAGTGCATAACAAGCTTATTAACAATAAAATAGATAATAATTTATTCATAAGAAAATATTTAAAAAATTAATTCTTTTGCGTTATTTATCAGACGCAACAAAAAACTTCAAATAACCTAATATATACATTAACGGACAATAATAAAGCATCCTTGACTCCTGAAAATTAATGGTTCAAAGGTAGATTATTTTTTATAATTCTAATAAGAATACTTACTACATTATTTTAATTGTTCAAAATTAGATTGTTAGGTAAATAATTTAATTATAAAAATAAGATTTTAGTTTAATACTTCAATCCTGACTGATTAAATAAATGCTTAAATTCAATTAGTAAATGCAACTTTTAGGAGGCATTTAAGATTAATATTTTT
>ERZ889078.752-NODE-752-length-28304-cov-10.440405_pt1 | contig 28304 bp, 31 predicted proteins | sample MGYA00521266_ERZ889078 | MGnify/ENA primary metagenome ERZ889078 (study PRJEB32303, sample SAMEA104408618) | aquatic metagenome | biome: Brackish water; feature: Pelagic; material: water | place: Baltic Sea | collected 2014-06-16T06:34:00 | depth 76,534 m ...
TGGGCCACAAAATCTCCAAACGTGAATTTCTTCGTCGCAGCCTGATGGGTGCGGGAAGTGCAGCTCTGGGGTTGCACTCAGTGGAGTCGTTGGCAAAAATAGGAATCCCTATGGATGGAATAACAGAAAATCCGGATGGCGGTTTTGGCCGGTACAGCAAAGAGTCACCATATGGTATGTTGACCCCCAAAGGGGTGATGTGCAAGATCTGCCCCAACCAGTGCACCCTCACAGAAGGGAATGAGAGCATCTGCCGGACAAAAGTAGCAAAGGATGGCAAGCTATACACCATAGCTTATGGCAATCCCTGTTCGATTCATGTAGATCCGATTGAAAAGAAACCTTTGTTTCATTTTTATCCCTCTTCCAGAAGCTTTTCTGTAGCAATTGCCGGATGCACCCTTGCCTGCATGAATTGCCAGAACTGGGAGATTTCCCAGGTGAGTCCGCGTGAAACCCGCAATTACGATCTCTTCCCTGAAGCCCTGGTTGATGAGGCTGAAGCCAGTGGTGCCCTTTCAATAGCGTATACCTATTCGGAGCCTGTTGCGTTTTACGAATATATGTTTGACTCGGCTAAAATAGCCCGGGACAGGGGGATAAAGAATGTGCTTGTCTCAAATGGGTATATCAATGAAAAACCACTTAGAGACCTCGCTGTCTACATCGACGGAGCCAATATCAACCTGAAATCATTTTCGGAAGAGATTTACCAGAATTTGAACGGCGGTCATCTCGCTCCGATCCTGAGGACATTGAAAATATTGCGCGAGATGGGTGTCTGGCTGGAGATCACGAACCTGGTTGTGCCAAGCTGGACCGACAAACCACAGATGATTAAGAAGATGTGTACCTGGCTGGTTGATAACGGGCTTGCAGATTGCCCCCTTCACTTCAGCCGCTTTTTCCCCCTCTATCAACTTACAAACCTTCCATACACTCCCCTGGCAATCCTCGAAGAGGCTCATGACATAGCCAAAGATGCCGGCATCAGATACGTGTATATCGGCAATGTTCCCAACCACAAAACTGAAAACACCTACTGCCCGAAATGCAACAAAGTGCTGCTTGAACGGAAAGGATTCACGATCCTTGCCAATAATATAAAAGACAGCAAATGCATGTTTTGCGAAGAGAGGATCGCAGGGAGGTTTTAATTATACCTTGCTTCCACCCACAGAAATTCTTCTATTTGAGGCTGTGATCGATTTATCCGGTGATAACCAAATTATTTATTCGGATTGTAGGGTAACGAAGAGTGATGAACATTGATCCGGAGTTTCCCGTCATCATCCCTGAAATACCCGAGTGTGTATTCAACCTTGACCTCTTCCCCCGATCCGGCATCCGTGAAGAAATAGTTGCCAAAAGATATCGCCTGCGTTTCATCCAGAATCATGCCGGCATTCTCGAACCTGACGTTACTCCAGGGTTGCAGCGCAAATCCTTGATCTTCTTCAATATTCCCCCCTACAAAATAGGAGAGAGCCCCCTCCTTTGTTAATCTGAACTGTACCTCAGCTGCTTTAGTCGGGTTAAACAAAACAGTCCCCTCATCATAACCGTAGAGTGAATCAATGACTTGAGAAGCTACTGCTACATAGTCCTCTTTATTGGTATAGGCATTTCCGATGGAAACGATAGCATCAGCCCAACTATTTTGAGCAGCTGTAACCTCTTCAAGTGTTATCGCATTGTCATTATCATGATGTTCGGCCTCTTTGGTGGAACATTCATGGCAGGAAGTGAAAAATATTCCTGAGACAAGTATAAGTGACAGTATTGTGATTTTCTTTTTCATAGTTTTTGATTTTCTGCAAATGTAGTTGTTAAATCCGATAAAGCTTATATCATGGATTTCGACACAGATGAAAAAGATGATGAAAAACAACTGAAATCATTTTGCCAATCAATTTTTTTATTAATTTTGTTTCGCAATTCGACGAAATACAAAATGGAATGAAAATTGAGAAGAGATATTATACGGAAGAGCAGGAGGTGATTGCCAGGTATGCCAAAGCAATGTCGCATCCGGCGAGGATGTTCATCCTGGATTTTCTTGCTGATAACATTGATAAATGCTGTTACAGCGGAGATATGGCTGAGGATCTGCCAATTGCCCGTTCCACGTTATCAGAACATCTGAAAGAGCTGAAAAAATCTGGTCTGATCCAGGGGGAGATCGATCCTCCTTACATTAAGTACTGCATCAATAAGGAGAATTGGCAAAAAGCTCAAACCCTATTTAATGATTTGTTTAGAAAATAATGCTAGGATCCGGATGCCGGATGCCGGATGCCGGATGTGTGATACGAGAAATGCGATACGAGATATGCGATTTACGATACGAAATTAGCGAATGTACAGCCGCAATTTATTGCGGCTCAAGTCAAAACACGATAAATTTATGGAAATAAAAATTCTTGGCACTGGCTGTCCCAAATGTAAAACCCTTGATAGAATCACCCGTGAAGTGGTTGAACAAAATGGGATTGATGCCACTATTACGAAAGTCGAAGATATCATGGAGATCATGAACTATGGCATCATGTCAACACCGGCACTGGTTGTTGACGGTAAGGTTGTGGTCAAAGGCCGGCTTCCTTCACAGGACGAGATAAAAAAGATACTAACCAATAAATTTTAATACTATGAAGAAATACATGATTCTCACAGTTGCCCTGATCTGGGCAACGGCCCTGACGGCTGAAGCTCCACCTTCAGTCACCCAGGTTGATGTCTATTATTTCCACTTTTCACGTCGTTGTGCTACCTGTCTCAATGTCGAGAAAGTTACCAAAGAGTCGGTTGAATCCCTATACCCTGATCAGGTTAGAAAGGGGGAGATCACATTCAAAAGTATCAACCTGGATGAAGACGATGGGGAGGCCCTCGGGAAAAAGAATGGCATCGAAGGGCAAACTTTGATTGTAATATGCGGAGATAAAAGAGTAGACCTGACTGATAAAGCTTTTCTCTATGCCAATGGAAGTTCGGAGAAGCTGAAGAAGGAGATTAAGTCTGCCATTGAGAAGGTACAGGAATGATGTGCTGATGGAGCCTTCGGCTGATGGAGCCTTCGGCTGATGGAGCCTTCGGCTGATGGAGCCTTCGGCTGATGGAGGCCTTCGGCCTGATGGAGCTTCGCTGATGGAGGCCTTCGGCCTGATGGAGCCTTCGGCTGATGAAACTTGAAACTTGAACCTTGAATCTTGAACCTTGAACCTCGACCCTTTATTTTCAATTAAATGGAATATCTACAGGCGATTCTTGAAAGCTCACAGTACGCTGCCCTTACAGCCTTTATTCTGGGTTTGATGACAGCGATCAGTCCCTGTCCTCTTGCGACTAACATCAGTGCGATCGGGTTCATCAGCCGGGATATTGAAGACCGGCGAAAGGTGTTCCTTAAGGGGTTGATTTATACTCTTGGGCGGGCGATCACCTACACGGGGATTGGTGTTATAATCTATTTTGGAGCCAGCAAGATGGATGTCTCTCTCCTGTTTCAGGGATGGGGAGAGAAGATTCTGGGTCCTGTGATGATCCTTGTCGGTCTCTTCATGCTGGACTTTATCAAGCTACGGTTGCCGGGAATTAGCTCCCTTACAGATAAGATGGAGGAGCACAGCAAACGAAGTTACTGGGGTGCATTGCTCCTTGGTATTGTCTTTGCCATGGCATTTTGCCCATACAGCGGTGTGCTCTATTTTGTGATGCTGATCCCCATGACAATCGCCAGCCCCGATGGGCTCTTCCTGCCTCTGATCTTTGCTGTTGCCACAGGTCTACCAGTAATAATTTTTGCCTGGCTACTGGCTTACGCCATGGGAAATGTAGGGCACTTGTATGATCGTATCAAGGTGTTTGAACTCTGGTTTCGCCGGGTCGTTGCCGTACTCTTCATCCTCGTCGGAATTTATTACATAATTATTGTCTGGATATAATCTATGGAGACAAAAAGTGAACTGAAGATTCTGGGTTGGATCATTATTGTATTCCTCGCCGTGTTTTACATGCCGGTTGCCAATCCGGTATTCAATACAGCAATTGATGCTGCATTAGATCTTTCCAAATGGTATGCCCGTGAACATGTGATCCTCTGCTTATTGCCTGCCTTTTTGATTGCCGGGGTGATCTCTGTCTTTGTCAGCCAGGCCTCAGTGATCAAATATTTCGGGGCAAATGCAAAGAAATGGGTAGCCTACAGCGTGGCATCGGTATCCGGAACCATCCTGGCAGTTTGTTCCTGCACCATCCTTCCTCTCTTCTCAAGCATCCATAAAAGGGGAGCAGGATTGGGTCCTGCCATCGCTTTTTTGTATTCGGGGCCGGCGATTAACATCCTGGCCATCATTCTTACTGCCCGTATCCTGGGTTTTGAACTTGGAATAGCAAGGGTAATAGGGGCAGTTGTTTTTAGTGTAATCATTGGATTGATCATGGCATTCATCTTCCGGAAAGAGGAGCGGGTGAAGGCGGAAGAGCAGATGAACTTCCCGGATGTGCCTGAGAAACGTCCATTATGGCAAACAGCATCATTCTTTTTTACGCTGGTAGTTATTCTGGTCTTTGCCAACTGGGGGAAACCTGCAGCGGATGACACTTCAAGTTTCTGGTTTTACATCTGGGCATATAAGTGGTACATCACCGGTCTATTTGGGCTGATTCTCTCAATGGTAATGATCACGATCCTAAAACTGAAAGCATGGCAAGTACTGACAGCTGTGGCCGCCACCGCTATCAGTGCCTTTGTGTTTGAAAATCCGATGATCTCTATGGTAGTTGGCATTGGCGCTGTGAGCATCATCAGTCTGCTTGATAAGAGCGATGATGGCGATAACAAAGAATGGATCCTTTCGAGCTGGGGGTTCACCAAACAGATCCTTCCTTTGTTGGCAATCGGAGTGGTGATCGCCGGGTTCCTTCTGGGATCAACGCACGACAGTACCAGCATCCCCGGGGTAATCCCCGATTCGTGGATAGCCTGGCTGGTGGGTGGAAATTCCATCTGGTCAAACCTCTTTGCCTCTGTGATAGGTGCATTCATGTATTTTGCCACCCTTACCGAGGTGCCGATTCTTCAAGGACTGATCGCTTCAGGTATGGGGAAGGGACCGGCCCTGGCTCTCCTGCTGGCAGGGCCATCTCTCTCGTTGCCTAATATGCTGGTCATCCGGGGAGTTATTGGCACTAAAAAGACCCTGGTTTACATAGTTACTGTTGTTGTCCTCTCCACGGTTGCGGGATTGATTTTTGGGATGATCTAATTCATACACATCGATAATATTAATTTCACATCAAGATGAACAAATCAATTGGTTTTATCGGCGGCGGCAGGATTACCAAAATTATCCTGCAGGCCTTTCAAAACAAAGGTTTTACACCTCAGAAGGTGGTTGTGACAGACACCAACATGATAACAACCGCAGCACTAAAACAGGAATTTCCACATATCGAGATTGTTGGTCCAGAGGAGTCAGCAAAACAGGAGGTTGTATTTATTGCCCTGCATCCGCCTGTAATCATGGAGATGCTCGGGAAAATTAAGGATTCTGTCAACCCGGATGCCTTGGTGATCTCGCTGGCTCCCAAGATCACGATCGAAAAGATTTCCGGAAAGCTGAATGATCATAAACTGGTAGCCCGTCTTATCCCAAACGCGACTTCAGTGATAAACGAGGGATACAATCCGGTTTCATTTTCGCCAACTTTTACTACTAAAAGCGAGATTCTTGAAATGCTTAGTCTACTTGGTGATACATTCGAGACGGAGGAATCCAAATTGGAAGCTTACGCCATAATATCTGCCATGTTGCCAACTTATTTCTGGTTTCAGTGGCAGCAGTGCCTGAAGATTGGTGAAAATATCGGTTTGTCGGCTGATGAATCACGAAAGGCGGTTTCACAAACACTTGACAAAGCGATCCAGACGATGTTTTCTTCGGATTTAACCTATGATCAGGTGATCGATCTCATCCCGGTTAAGCCTATCGGAGATCATGAGACAGAGATCAAAGATATCTTCTCATCTAATCTGGAAACACTTTATCGGAGAATTCAGCCCTGAAACAGAAAACTTGAGAATAAAAACTCATTCCACAATTAATTGCCCGGTGTGCAATTTTCAGGAAACATTGAAAATGCCGGAAGATTCATGTCAGTACTTTTATGAGTGCCCACAGTGCAAAACGCTTTTAAAGCCGAAATATGGTAATTGCTGTGTTTTCTGTTCTTATGGCGATGTTCCCTGTCCTCCCATCCAAAAGGAATATTTCCGGCATTCAGGCTACTTTTCATTCAAGGAGCTGAAAGAGAAATTTGAACCAATTAACTAACAGACTCAATATGTACAAAGCATGGGACACTACCCTAATCACGATGACAGCTACAGGCAGCAATCTGGATTATGGGTCTGGTACTGCTTTTTCGCAGTGTTGTACATCAGGAAATCCTTTCATCAGCGATGCCGAACAACCTGCCCTGGAGTCAGAGATCCTAACCTCCTCACTGGTCTACCGTTATAACCGGTCTCACCAATACTATTAACAGGATTCGAGATTCACAGACTTGCCGTTCAATCAACGTTCGTTCAATCGGCGTCTTTGACCAGGAGGTCGACAACGTAAAGCTTCCCATTTCAGTTCAACCCTCTTCCGGAAGTTTTAAATACACAGGCAATGTGTTTATTTCCAAGGGCATTGGAAAGAAGATCTCGGTAGCTGGCTTCGCATCTTACGAGTATTCCCAACTGATCAATTCCAACAATTTTTATTATAAATACGGAGATCTGTGGATCGGAGCCCTCTATTTCAATTATCAGATCTGAAAATGGTTTAACATGAATCTTCAGATCAGGAATGAATACCGGGCGAGATCCTCACGGGAAAATAAGGAGATCGTCAACGCTTCCGGTTACGAAGTTGTATTTTTCACACCCCAGGTAAGTATTGCCTTTCCGCACAACTGGTTCATCTCATTGTATGCCGATATTCCGGTCTATAAATACTACAATGACCTTCAGATGTCGTTTGGATATGTTTTTTCCTTCAGATTGACAAAAAAAATTGATTTTATAGGAATAAAGGCAAGGCATACTGCCAAAAAAAATGCACAGACTAATTAATATTATTTATCTCTTCTTCAATTCCGCTTGTACCATCTTTGAAACTTTTAATTCCTTTTCCAAGGCCTCTCATTAGTTCGGGAATTTTCTTTCCCCCAAAAAGGAGCAGTATAACAAGTGTGATCAGAATTAGCTCTGTCGCGCCAAGTCCAAATATCAACATTATAGATAAAATCATCATTCAATAGATTTACTGTTACTATAAAATACAAATATATGCCCTTTATCCATGATAAAAAACAGGTAGGCTCCATGAACTAGTCATTGAGGCGTATCAATTCCAGTGGCGGCATAAAGAAAGTTAATTACTTGCTGTAAAAATTTGAATCACAGGTACGTAGTCTAAACTAAAAGATGCTTATAAAATATTAAAAAGGCAAAAAGCGACATCAGTCACATATAAATATGTCAAGGAACATATAAATACATGACCAATATCATAATAAGATGTGACGAAACAGTGCTTGTTATTATCCATTTTGTACTCAAATCTAGATATTTTTATCTGTTATTTGGTTCACACCTCGCGATACCTATTTGAAAGTCAACTACATAATAAATATTCAACATATATTATTAACTAAATAAAAACAGCTATGGAGAAAAAGAAACTTACACGCAAAGAATTTATGGTTAACACATCCAAATATGCAATTGGTGCAGCAGTTGGTGTCGCAGGCATTAATGCCATAATGTCGGCAAAGGAGTTGCGAGCCGGATCCAGCAATTCAAATTCCGCAAACTGGCCCTATCCTTATGCCGCACTGGATGCGGAAGAGACCAGATTACTGGCGTATAACTTATACTGGAATGGAAAAGATTGTTCAAGCGGTGTTTTTGGAGCATTAGTTCAGAAACTGGAGATTGCTGTAGGAGATCCATGGACCGGATTCCCCATTGAAGTTTTGCTGTTCGGTCGTGGCGGTGGAGTTGGATGGGGCTCACTCTGTGGAGCCTTAAATGGGGGAGCTGCACTTATTTCTCTGGCGGTTGATAAAGATCCTTCAGGAGCATTAATTAATGAACTGTGGGGATGGTATACAACGGAAAATCTACCCACTGATGCAGCCAATGCAATTTCCTATCCTGACCCACACTTTGTTGGTGAAATGCCTCAGAATATCGCGGGAAGTCCCCTGTGTCATCCATCGGTAAGTCAATGGTGTTTGATTGCCGGCAAAAAAGTCCATGATGTGGAAAGGAAAGAGAGATGCGCCAGGATAGCAGGTGATGTGGCAGCAAAAACAGTGGAAATATTGAACGAATATTACGCTGGAACGTTTGTTCCTACCTTTACCGATCCTGCCAGTAACGCCACATGTATGGGTTGTCATGGTGGAGAAGGTGATGATAATGTAATGACTCATATGGAATGTCTCACCTGCCATACACCTCATACCGGCATTGAAAGTCTTGGAGGGATTGTAACAGGCTACGCTCTGCACAATGCGTACCCAAATCCATTCAGTCAATCAACAAACATCAAGTTCTCAATTCCAGAAACCGGCATTGTCCGGCTGGAAGTATATAACCTGAAGGGGCAATTGGTCAAATCTTTAATCGATTCTGAAACAATGAAGCCCGGAACGTACAAAGCGGATTGGAACGGCACTAACAACTCCGGACAAAGAGTATCAGTTGGCACCTATTTAGTCAGGATGACTACCGGGAACTTCATGAAAACAATCAAACTTAACCTGTTATAATAATTCTCTTTCATGCTGTTTAAAACCTCTTTAACCAAGGATTATTTTGGTTAGAGAGGTTTTTATTGTTGCTGATTCATTTTTAGTTTTATGTATGTGAAAACTGCACTTCTAAATAAGGAATTGAAGGCCAATGCGGCCTTATTTGAAACCCTGGCACATCCGGCACGTCTTATCATCCTGAAATACATGGCCGAATCAAAGATATGCGTTGCCGGGGATGAATCCGGTAAAATACCCATCAACCGGATCACCATAAACCAGCATTTGAAAAAGCTGAAGAAGGCAGGCCTTATTCAGGAGATTGTTAGTGGGACCAAGGTCAACTATTACCTCAATCCAGAAAAAATCAAAACCCTCGTCAGGGAAGCCAATCGCTTCTTTGCAAAGATCGACATTGATTAATAAATGACGTGGTCATAGTGATTGTTCTTTCAACACTGCAAGATTGAACTTTGGTATGATCTGATCATCTATACAGAGGGTTATTTAAAAAAATACCTGTAATTTTAGATCATCAAATCTAACTCCAATGATCGATATTCAAACCTGCGACTGGCCCGGAAACGATCCGCTGATGATCCGTTATCACGATGAAGAATGGGGTGTTCCGGTACATGACGATATGAAGTTGTTCGAATTTTTAGTGCTGGATGCTTTCCAGGCCGGTTTATCCTGGAGAACGGTCCTGAATAAACGGGAAAATTTCAGAAAAGCATTCGATGAGTATGATGTAAACAAGATTGCATCATACGGTGAGCAGGAGATTCAACGGTTACTTTCCGATGCAGACATCATAAGGAACAAGGCTAAAGTAAATGCCACCATTGAAAACGCAAAACGGTTTCTTGAAGTTCAGAAGGAGTTTGGCTCTTTTGACACCTACATCTGGCAGTTCACAAATGGGAAAACTGTATACAACAGACATAAGAGCCTGAAAGAGCTTCCTGCCAGCACATCCTTGTCGGATGCTATGAGCACCGACCTCAGGAAGAGGGGATTCAAGTTTGTCGGAACCACCATCTGCTATGCCTTCATGCAGGCTGCAGGTATGGTCAATGACCATCTGGTACACTGTTTCAGATATTCAGAATTGAAGGGAAAATAAATCGCATAAATAGCACTAATTCAATATTTCTTTCTATCTTTGTGCTTTCAAATCAATACTACTATGGAAGCAACATTCATTATTCTGGGAGTTCTAGCAGTTGGAATGGGATTTCTTGTTTTTCGTTCTTATCTGAAAATGAAAAACATCAAGTCCATACCGGAAAGCGGAAAGATCAAAATTCTGACAGATCAGAATTTCAAAAACCAGATAAAAACAGGCGTGGTGCTGGTCGATTTTTGGGCAGCCTGGTGCATGCCTTGCAGACTGATGGTTCCTGCTCTGAATGAACTGGCTGAAGATCCTGATAACAAGGCACTTATTGCAAAACTAAATGTAGATGAACAACGGTCTACTGCATCAACATTCGGCATCCGCAGTATTCCCACCAGTATTCTGTTCAAGAATGGCAAAGAGGTTGAGCGAATTGTGGGCGTGAAGAGCGCAGATCAGTTTCGCAGAGTGATAACCAAATATAACTAGTGAACTGGTGAACTGGCGAATTGACGAGTTCATGGCAATTTATGTGCAATTCATGGCAACCAATGGCAATCCATGAGCAATTATAGCACTTTCTCCTTCTCCAGGTATTCCATAAATTCTTTCTTGTACTTGTTCCCGATCGGGATCTTCTGACCGGCTATGATGATGGTATTTCGTTCGATCCGTTCAATCCTGTCAAGCGAAACGATATAGGATTTGTGTACACGCATAAATTTTTCAGGGGGTAATACTTTTTCCATCTTCATGAAGCTCATAAGTGTCATGAGTCGTTCATTGGGCAGGTGAAGCCTCAGGTAATCTTTCATTCCCTCGATATAGAGGATGTTTTCCAGCTTGACTTTATGCATATGGTAGTCGGCTTTGATAAAGATGTAATCGGCCGGTGGCTTTGGGGCCCCTTCTGTTTCAGTTGCAGGTCTGGATGATCGGTCGGAACGGATCTCCCCGCCAACTTTGTTTACCGCCTTCAAAAAACGTTCGAAAGAGATAGGTTTGAGGAGGTAATCGGTCACGTCGAGCTCATATCCCTTGAGAGCATAGTTATCATAGGCAGAGGTGATGATGATCTTGGGAGGATTCCGGAGAATCTCCAGAAGCTGGATGCCGGTAAATTTATCCATCTGGATATCGAGAAACACAAGATCAGTCTTCTTATCGCGAAGAAACTCAAGTGCGTCGATTGCGTTATCAAATGAAGCCAGATGTTCGAGATAGGGAACTCGTTTGATGTACTCCGTGATTTTTTCTATAGCCAGGGGCTCATCGTCGACAACGATACATTTTATATTCATAACAGTTTGATATCTAATACGATCATATACTTCTCTTCATCCTCATCAATTGATAATGTATACAGGTCAGGATAGATCAGGTCCAGCCTTCTGATGACATTCGTAAGTCCAATTCCTCTCCCTTCATCTTTTATTTGTTCGTGATGCCGCTCTACGAAGTTAACAACTTCAAAATGAATCTCCCGTGGTTGAATCAACAGGTCAACAGTAACAGCAGGGATTTTGCTCCCTTTGGATCCATGCTTGAATGCATTTTCAACGAAGGGAATGAACAGCATCGGGGCAATTAACAACCCTCCCGGTGAACCACTGACCTGGAAACGGATAAAACCAGGGTCTTTATGCCGGATCCTCTGGAGTTCGATGAAGTTATGCAGGTAATCGACCTCATTCTCTAAAGGAACTTTGTCGGTTGTTGCCTCATAAATAAAATAGCGCATAATTTCAGAAAGCTTTAATACAGAGTCGGAAGCTTTATCCGGATCCTTTCTGATCAGGGTGTCGATGTTATTCAGGGTGTTGAAGAGAAAATGTGGATTAACCTGACTGCGTAGCAGGGCCAGTTCACTTTTTCTGTTCTGGATCTCAAGATCAGCCTTATCCTGTTGTGATTGTAACCAATGCCTTGAAAGTTTTATCGCGGAGGCAAGAAGGATGACAAATCCGAGGGATACGTAGATCATTAAACCAGATCCGGAGAAATAGCTGATGGTGTCTTTCCAGTTGTTATAATCTGAATAGATGGCCGGATAGAGAATGAAATAGTTGATGGTCCACTCAATGATTACAACAACGGTGAAAGAGAGAATGAAAGAGGGAATGAACCAGAAATACCTCTTTTTCAGCAGCAACTCCGGTATCAGGAAATAGATAAGGAAATAGGTGTAAAGCATGTCCAGCGGAAGGGTTCCAAGAAGTATTTCAAACAGCTCGAAATACTTACCACTTCTTATCCCATAGATAAATGTGAAAAATGATATGATAAAAATCCAGAAGAGGACATGAAAGAATAACCGGAGGAGTTTATTTCGTGTCATATTGCGCAATGTTACAAAAATATGGCATATAGGTGAAAAAGTTTGGATCAACCTCCCATTTCCATATATATAACTGATTTATTGATCGAGTAATCAGTTTGCATGAAAATAACCCATGAAGACAGAGCATCCGATGGTGTTGTGATCCCGGATGTACTTGGATATGATAACAGTGACAGCCTGCTTCAAATTTATGGAAGACTCTATATCTGAAACTGGAAGATTAGGGCAATTTTGGTTTGACGATGGTAAATATCCGGGTGATGTTGAATCCCAGGAAGATATCTCCGTTCAACCAGCTTCCTGTTGTCTCCGGGATGAAGTATTCTTCAATTTCACCGATAGAGTTAGTCAGGAAGATTTGGAATACATGTCCTCCGGTTTCGATATCAATTCCAAAGGAGAAAGAACCATAGACTTTCTCATGGATCTGGCCGGGGAAAACATAATGGTACTCAGCATTGATTGAGACCCGGTTCGACACTTTCACCCTTCCTCCCGCTCCGAGTGCAAAGATGTCGTTCTTATCTTTGGCAGACTTAACCAGGTTTTTGTGCACGAGTTCAGGCATGAGTTGCAAAGAGACCCATTTCCCGAATTTCCGGGCTATCTGAAGTTGAAAGGCATAGGAGAAGCGGCTTGAGGCATAGTTTGTACGATCCGGATCATCCCATTTGTTGGTTTTTACAGCCATACTGGCAAACAGGTTCATGCTCAACGGCATCCGGCGGGCTCCTGTGCTCTGTCGGAGAATTCTGGCCTTGAGGAAGCCATCCCATGTAATCTTGTAGGTATTGATTCCCAGGCCGATCCCCAGCCAGTCGGTTATTCCATACTCCACACCCAATCGGATATAAGCCTGGTTTAATCCGAACAGGTTTTCATATCCAGAATTGAGTTTGCCAAAATGATGAGTCACAATGAAAATCATGTTCCCTTTTGGTGGTGTTTCAATCGACTGGCCGATGACTATTCGTGTGGTTTTAAATGTACCCCTGGTGTAATCCACCACCGGGGCTTCATTTTCACCCAGCATGTCCATAAGGTCCTGGGCAAAAATGGACCCGGAAGTCAGCAGAAAGGCGAGCCATACAGAGAATAGCCGTTTTCTCATTGTTATTGATTTAGGATTGCTAATGAGACCTCCACCGTGATCTCCACTGATTCTGAAATGTTGCTGGCAACGGTTTTTGGAATCTTGATTTCATAATCCGACAGTTTGATCGGAAATACTGAAGTTGTAAGGATTTTCCCATCACTGACGGTCAGGGATCCTAGTTCCTTCACGGACCTGGTCACCCCGTGAATGGTCAGCTTTCCCTCAACCTGGGCATCAAAGGTACCCCCTTTCTGAAACCCGATTTCGCCTGCATTGGTGATCTTTCCAACAAAGGTAGCATTAGGGAATTTGTCGGATTCAACATAGTTCTCGTTAAAATGCTCCTGCATCAGGGCTTTTTCGAAGGTGAATGATTTCATCAGGACTTTGAATACTAGATCGCCTGTTTCAGTATCCAGGGCGGCATTGACCTGGTTGTTATAGGCTTCGATCTTCTCCATCGGAGCATCTGAAAAAAACTTGATGGAGCCGGTTTTAGTCACATACTTCTGTCCCATAGCTGCTGATGCAAGCATCAGCAAAGCTATAATCAGGATTTTATTGATTTTCATAATTATCAGGTTTTAGATATTAATGAATAATTGAACAATGTTCAAGGATCACATCGGTATCGTTGTAACCGGTGCAATATCCTTTTATCTTTATCGGGTCACCGGTTTGATAAGCCATGATCGTCTCGTGAAACTTTGGAAGCATCACACAGCGAATACCCTCGTCCCCGAACATTCCCTCATTGAAGACAATGACTGCAATCACAAGGGAGTCGGCGGTTTCCTTTTTAGTTAGAGGAGCTTCAATCAGAATTACTTTTCCGGTATACAGGCTGTCTGCTCCATGCTTGTCCTCAACAAAAGCATTGTATAGCTCCGGGGCATTCAGAGTGTATTCTGCTTCAGCATTTTCGTAATCGGTATGAGGCTTATTGTACACGAAAAAATAGCCGAACAATACTGCAATAATTCCTATTATTGCCAGACCTAGAATTATTTTTATCCACAACTTCATTTTGAACTACGATTAAAGAGATTTACGAATTACGATTAATTCTTTCTCCAATTGCTCACTGCTCACTGCTCACTGCCCACTGCCCACTGCCCACTGCCCACTGCCCACTGATCACTGCCCACTGATCAATTATTCGGTGCTCCGGCCAGGATCCAGATATTGAACTTGGCGAGATCGCAGTCGGAAAGTTTACCCTGGTCTTTTGGCATCGGGATGTACCCTGCCTCATGATTCAGGGCCCCCCATAACCGGCCATCTATTGCTACTGTATTTAATCCCTCCCACGTTACTGCAATTACTCCTCCTGATGGGTTAACTGTACTGTGACATACTCTGCAATGTGATTGTACTAAAGGAGCTATAGTACCCAGGTAGGTTACATGTATTGTATCGCATGCGGTGGCCGGGTAAAGGAGCTCTTCTTTGTCATAGGAACAGGATGTGACCAAAAATATTCCGGTTATAATCAAAAATACGAACGCGATAATCTTTTTCATGAATTAATTGTTTGGTGAACCATCATCTACCCAGATTAACATGATCTTTTTACTCTCATCGTCAACATATTTATGAACACAAATATAATAACTTTATAGTTATATGAAGGATATATGGCGTCAGTGTATTCTAATTTTATATACTTTTGACTCTAACCAACCTGATAAACACCGGCAAATCTGATGAGGACCAACTATGATGAACAACCGTTACTTGATCTTGTAAAACGATCAGACGATTACATTATTTATCAGGGCGACAAACCTATGTTGACAACCGGCGGGAATGAGGTGGCGCACCCAAATGGCAGATTGCTGAAACATATTTTGACCGACCTCCTGATGGCTCAATCCGGAGAGCATGTAATCTCATTTCAACTCTTTGAAATTCAGCGTGATATTCTTTTTCAGGGAGTTGATCCTGTGAACGGGATGATGACCGATATCCTGGCTTCGGATCCTTTTGTACGTGTAAAAACAGGGATGCCAAAACAGAAGCAGGATAAGGCCGATACCTTCCGGGAGGATGGAATGAACCTCTCTCTCTGGATTTTCTCAGAACTTCTTACAGGGGTAAATGCTTTTTTCGAAGAGAAGGTAAAGCAAGAAGATTTATCTGCTGATGCCGAAAATCCGTTTGCCTCAGTCATCCGTACAACATACAGCAAGCTCTCTCCCGAAGAGAAGAGTGCCATCATTTATTTGGTCAGGGAGCATGAGCCGGGGCTTGTTCTGCCTCTCTTTCTGGCAACAAACCGGATATCACCCGCCGAGTATGCAAAAGGGATGATTGCACTCACAGGAGGTCATCCTAAAGATCATGAATTCTCCTCAATTTTGCATGAATCCTCCGCCATCCGGGATTATATCCTGGCGGGTGAATTACTGCCAAACCGGTCTGAGGAACTTGAGTCCCTGATCAGGTTGGGAGAAAGCAATGAGCTGGAGTTTAAATCCACTCTCCGATGGGATCTTCGCCAGGGGAAAACCACTCAGCAGATCGAGCGGTCTGTTCTGAAAACGATTTCAGCCTTCCTCAATTCTGAAGGCGGAACGCTGTTGATCGGAATACGGGATGATGGATCTGCTGAGGGTATTGAGAGTGACAGACTTCAGACGGAAGACCGCTGGTTGCTGCATCTTTGGACATTGATAAGAACCTGTTTTGGAAAAGATGTCAGTCCGTATATCCGAACCCAGATGGAAAAGTTTGGCGGCAAAACGATTTGCCTCGTTGAGTGTTCAAGGAGCCTTCGTCCTGTTTTCCTGAAACAACCCGGCTTCGAGGAGGAGTTTTACATCCGGTTAGGACCTGCAACTGCATCGATGTCAGTAAGTGAAGCGTTGAAGTATATCGCCGACCATTTCCCTCAACACTGATCCATTATGTATATTGCCGTGGATTGCCATAAATCGCCATAAACTCACAATTGCCGCGTCACTACCTGCTTCACTGCGCTCGCAGCTTCGGTTCCTCGCAATGACAAGTTTCGTTATTTCGCTATTTCGCTATTTCACCATTTCGCTATTTCACCATTTCGCTATTTCTCTTCTTACCACCCAAACGGTCTTGTGTTGAATGGATCCCGCTGAAAGGGAGAGGAGTGAAAAGACCCTCCTGAGAAGGGTGATGGATCGTACATCGGGGATCCCATATAGGGTGAGTAGCCTTTGGTGTATCCAAAACCAGCCTGGATATGAACTCCTTCGGAGATCTCATAATCTGCATTGAGGTAGATTCCGTGCGGACTGCTACCAGTATATGGATTGTAGAAAGTGCTGTTGTCATCTATTGTGAACTCTTTGAATCCTGCCCCCGAGATCGTAAGCCGGTCGGTAACCCGGTAGCTTCCCTCAAGGTATATCAACGCTCTGGTAAAATTGGCATCATAGGTTTGTGAAGGTCCAACCTCATACCAGGGCCGGTAGTTGAAAAGAGTTGTATTTGAAATACTGACGCCACCTCCCAGTGTAAAACGGGGAGAAACCCGGTAAGAGATACTTGGAGAGATGAAGGTCGAGAGTCCGGACCCGTACCAGGATGAGTTAGTAAATTGTGTGCCGATTGTTACATGTGTCTGCATCCGTTTAGGAGGAATGATCAGACTTGTCCCGGAATCATGAGTAACCGAAGCCGGGAGCGTATCGAAAACCTGATTCTGGGCATCTGCGAATAGGCCTCCCAGGAGTAAAATAACTATGACGAGATTTTTTCTCATTTTGAATTCTTGATACAAAGATATCACCTTTTCATTGATCCGAATCGGTTGACGGAATGAGCCGGTATAAAATCCGGTTTTCCGTATACTCAATTCTGATGATTCGCAAAGAGATAAAACGGATCAGGATCTGCTCAGCTTTGTAACGGCTTAATCCGGTCAATCGTATAAACTTACTGATTGTGAGTGAATCATTCTCCTCCAGATAGGATAGGAGAAGTTTCTCATGCTCAGTGAATTTTATAAAAACTCCTTGTGGCTGTTTCTCCTGTTCCCACACCTTCAGCTGGATTCTGTTTGCCGGAAAGTTTTGGTCTTTAACCCGTATATAAGCTGCCCATTTCCCTGGCGGGTCCTCTGCAAAGTGAGGATTTTTGTCACTTTTTGGGATAGTTACCTCCAGAATCATCTTCCCTGAAAGGGTCCATTGTTGAATCTGAAATTGCACCGGAGGCTTACAATACAGGCTTGCTGATGCATCCAGCATATAATACTCCTCTTCTGACTGCACGCCTTTAATAGCTCCATTGTCTTTAACCCCAATCAACAAACGACCTCCGAAAGTATTTGCAAAGGCCGAAAGACTTCGTGCAATCTTACGGGCATCGGAGATCTCATATTTAAAATCCAGAAGCTGGTGTTCACCCTCGGAGATTAGCTTTTGTATATGGTGCCGTGGTGCCATGGTGCCATGGTGAAATGGTGAGATGGTGAGATGGTGAACTGGTGAACTGGTGAGTTGATGAGCTGATGAGACGAAATCACCAAGACCCTAATCCCTAATCGCTAATCCCTGTTCTAGAAGAACGTCATATTGTTTTTTGCCGTGATCTTTTCACAGTATCTGCATCGGAGTTTGAGATCTTTCTTATCGATAACGGAAAAGAGGGTCTCCATCTCTTCATTGTTGGTAATGCAGTTTGGGTTAAAGCATTTGACGATCTTTTCCACCTGGTTGGGGATCTTAACCTGTTTTTTTTCAGTAACGTTGAAGTCTTTGATGATAATTAGGGTTGCTGAAGGGGCAACCAGGGCTATTTTATTGATCTCCTGTGGCACAAAGAATTTGTTTCGCACTTTGATAATCCCTTTCTTCCCCATTTTCTGACTCTCGAGGTTTGTTGCAACCAGCAGCTGGTTGGGGTATTCAGCCAGGTTGAGAATCCGGATAACCTGGAATACGCTATGGGAAGGGATATGATCAATTACGGTTCCGTTCTCAATCGCTGAAACTTTTAACTCTTTCCTGATTTCTTTCTTGGACATACAGAGGGATTTTTAATTACGATACTACACCTAAAATCGAAGCCAGCAGGGCCTGACGAATGAAGACACCGTTAAGTGCCTGCGTAAAATAGTAGGCCATCGGGTTGGAATCCACATCGATAGCAATCTCATTAACGCGGGGAAGAGGGTGAAGGATTTTCAGGTTCGGTTTTGCATCTTCCAGCATCTGTTTTTTAAGGACATATGAATTTTTAACCTTTTCATAGTCCAAGGGATCTGAAAACCGCTCTTTCTGGATCCTCGTCATGTAGATTATATCGGCTTTAGGAACAATCTCCTGCAACTCAGTATACTGGTGATACGTTAATTTTTTATCCTTGATGTGTATTTTGACTGAGCTGGGAAGCTTCAGCGCTACTGGAGATACCAGATGAAATGTGGTGTTGTAGTTGCAAAATGCCATCACCAGCGAGTGGACGGTACGTCCGTATTTCAGGTCACCAACAAATGCGATATTAAGGTTGTCGAGTTTGCCTTGTGTTTTACGTATCGAGTAAAGATCAAGCAGGGTTTGAGTGGGATGCTGGTTGGCACCATCACCAGCGTTGATGATTGGTACTGTGGAAACTTCACTTGCAAACCGGGCACTACCCTCCCTGGGGTGTCGCATTACGATGAGGTCACTGTAATTGCTGATAGTACGGATAGTATCGCGCAATGATTCTCCTTTTTGAAGACTGGTGCTGGCTGGTTCGGAAAATCCGATCAGCCGGGCCCCAAGCCGTGAAGCTGCCGACTCAAAACTGAGACGGGTACGGGTGGAGGGCTCAAAAAAAAGTGTTGCCACCACAAATTCCTCCAGGATCCTCTGTGTTGGCTGTCTTTCAAACTCCTCGGCGAGATCCAGAATCCGAATGTGCTCTTCAGGGGTAAAATCATTGATGGAGATCAGGCTTTTGTTTTTCATCGGCTGTATGGTTGAACTGAACAAATATAAAAAAGGCCGTTGAGAAACGGCCTTTAATGTTAGTTACTTTTCACAATGTTAGTTACTTTTTCCTTTTTACTTTATACTTCTTGACGAAGTCATTCAGAATAGTGTCAAAGTTTGGATTGCCGATCTCCTGGAGGTCATAATAGACACGCGTGTTTGGCTTTTTGATCTTAACAAGCCGGTTCAGGTCGATTGGTGTTGCAATTACTACGGAATCACACTTAACATTGTTGATAGAGGTTTCCAGATCTTTCACCTGCTGGGCGCCATATCCCATGGCTGGAAGCAGTTGACCGATGTTTGGATAGATTTTAAATGTTTCAGCGAGTTTGCCAACCACAAACGGACGGGGATCAACCAGTTCAGCTGCGCCATATTTTTCTGCAGCCACAACACCGGCACCGATCTTCATTTCACCGTGTGTAAGGGTTGGGCCATCTTCGATCACCAGTACTCTCTTTCCTCTGATCAGGCTCATGTCATCAACACTGATAGGAGATGCTGCATCTACAACAAGAGCCTTCGGGTTCACTTTGCGGATGTTATCGCGAACGATCTTGATGTTTTCAGGATAGGCAGAATCAATTTTATTCAGAACCACTACATCTGCCATCCGGAGGTTTACCTCACCGGGATAGTAATTCAGCTCTGCGCCCGGACGATGTGGGTCAGCTACGGTAACCAATAAATCAGGTTTGTAGAAGGAGAAGTCGTTGTTTCCGCCATCCCATAGGATTACGTCGCATCCGTCAGGATCATTCTCGGCAGCTCGAAGAATGGCTTCATAATCTACACCTGCATAGATGACATTACCCCGAACCACATGTGGTTCATATTCTTCCATCTCTTCGATGGTGCATTTGTGCTTAGCCAGATCTTTGACGGTGGCGAAGCGCTGAACTTTCTGAGCCACCAGATCGCCATAAGGCATTGGGTGACGAATGGCAACAACTTTCAGACCTTTTGCCATCAGGATCTCGATGATCCGGCGTGAGGTCTGGCTCTTGCCGCAGCCTGTACGGGTAGCACAAACAGAGATCACTGGTTTCGTGCTTTTGATCATGGTATCTTTAGGGCTGAGCAGGAAGAAACTGGCTCCGGCTGAATTCACAATGGCGCTCAGGTTCATTACATGCTGGTAGGTAACATCGCTGTAAGCAAAGTTGCAGATGTCTACTTTGTGCTTTTTAATCAGCTCAGGAAGCTCTTCCTGGGCGAAGATGGGAATGCCTTGTGGGTATAGTTTTCCTGCAAGGGCAGCAGGGTATTTTCGCCCGTAGATGTCGGGAATCTGTGCAGCTGTGAAGGCAACAACATTATAATCGGAGTTATCCCGGTAATAGGTGTTGAAGTTGTGGAAATCCCTGCCAGCAGCGCCAATGATGATAACATTCTTTTTCATTAAAGCCTTGTTTTGTTGTTATTATATTCTTTTTTGCAAACCTAACTCTTTTTAACAAATTCCCCAAATGCGCATGTTAAATTCATTGAACTCCTTACCTTTGCAGCATAACTTTTGAACATGATCGGGAATAAAATCAGGGACTGTTACGTAACGGCAGTCAGGGAGCTGTACAAACAAGAGATCTCTCCCGAAATAATCGGGTTTGAGAAGACAAAGCGGGATATTGACGGTGATTTTACTGTCGTAGTTTTTCCCCTCATCAGATACTCCCGGAAGTCGCCTGAGGTAACTGCTACAGAACTTGGAGATTGGCTGACTGACAAACTCCCCGAAATTCTAAAATTCCATGTTATCAAAGGATTTCTGAACCTCACCATGACTGAAGAGTTCTGGCTGGAATTTCTTGCGAAAGAGGCTTTTTCGAACGAATTCGGAAGATCACGAAAACCCGATGCCGCTCCGATTGTACTGGAATACTCTTCTCCGAATACAAACAAACCACTGCACCTCGGTCATATCCGTAACAACCTGCTGGGATACTCTCTTTCACTCATCCTGGAAGCAAACGGGTACGATGTACGAAAAGTCAATCTGGTTAACGATCGGGGAATCCATATCTGTAAGTCATTGTTTGCCTATATGAAATGGGGGGGAGGGGAGACTCCGGAATCATCAGGAATGAAAGGCGATCACCTCGTTGGGAAATATTATGTCCTGTTTGAGAAAGAGTATAAGAAAGAGATATGTGAGTTGATGACAACCGGAATGACCGAAGAGGAGGCTGCCAAAAGTGCTGATCTCATCACGGAAGCACAGGAAATCCTCAGGCAATGGGAGGCCAAAGACCCGGATATTATCAGGTTGTGGCGCACAATGAACGGATGGACCTATGAAGGATTTACCGCGACTTATGACCGACTGGGGGTAGAGTTTGACAAGGTTTACTATGAAAGCGATACCTACCTGTTTGGAAAGGAGCTCGTTTACGAAGGGCTGGAAAATAGGCTGCTGGAGAGAAAGGCAGATGGAAGCATCTGGGTTAGATTCCCTGATGAAGGGTTAGATGAAAAACTCTTGTTGCGGGCCGACGGAACCTCTGTGTATATGACCCAGGACCTGGGAACTGCCGAACAGCGGTACGAAGAGTATTCCCCGTTGAAAATGATCTATGTGGTTGGAAATGAACAGGTATATCACTTTGATGTACTGAAAAGGGCCTTGAGGATATTGGGGAAACCATCCGCTGAAACCATCTACCATCTCTCTTATGGCATGGTAGAACTCCCTGAGGGAAAAATGAAGTCGCGTGAAGGGACTGTCGTAGATGCCGATGACCTGATGGAGGAGATGTACCGGACAGCAGAAGAGACAACACGTAGCCTGGGGAAGGTGGATGATTTCCCGGAAGAAGAGGCCAACGTTCTCTTTGATACCATTGGCATGGGAGCCCTGAAGTATTTCATCCTGAAGGTAGATCCAAAGAAGAATATGCTGTTTGACCCGAAGGAATCGATCGACTTCAACGGAAATACCGGGCCGTTTATTCAGTATACATACGCCCGGATACAATCGTTGTTGAGGAAAGCTGCTGATGCCGGATCCGCGATACCCGATCCGCGATACCCGAAACCTTGTCATTGCGAGGAGCGCAGCGACGCGGCAACCGAAACCTCGTCCCTCGTCCCTCGTCCCTCGTCGCTCGTCCTTCAGGAGCGCGAGATCATCAAACTGCTGTACCAGTATCCCTCCATCGTTGAACAGGCCGGAGAAGAGCTTAGTCCTGCCTTGATAGCCAATTATATTTATGAACTGGTAAAAGAGTATAACCAATTCTATCAGGAGGTACCTGTTTTACGTGAAGAGGACAGGGGAATTGTAATTTTCAGACTTGTGCTCTCTGCGTTTGCCGGAGATGTGATCAGGAAAGGGATGGGGCTGCTTGGGATCAGGGTTCCGGAGAGAATGTAATCTCTCCTGATGCCGGATGCCAGATGCCAGATGCCGGATGCGCGATTCCTGTTCCCAGAGCTCTGTGCTCTGTGCTCTGTGCTCTGTGCCCTGTGCCCTGTGCCTCATGCCTTGAATCTTGAACCTTCACCCGCATTGAAGTAAAAAAAAGAAGCCGTCCTTGTGAGACGGCTTCTTTTGTGAAATTTAACAGTGTATTATTTCTTAATGAATTTCATGTTTGAAGTTCCTTTATCCGTTGTAGTACGGACGAAATAAATACCACTTGAAAGGTTCCGTACATCCAGTTTCGTACCAGTTCCACGGTACAACACCTTGCCACTGAAATCTGTAATCTGAACAGAGGTGACGGTATTGCTTGTCTGAATGGTGATATAATCCTGTGCCGGGTTCGGGTAGATCATCACGTTGGTCTTTTCAGTATCGTTGATACCTACTCCACCTACTGTCAACTCAACAGGAACATCCAGACTTGGATTTGCCGGATCGTTACTGAGGAAGCGGATAAAGGCGTTATACGTACCTGGTATGAGGTCGGTGGCGTCATACATTACATCAACATCAGTGCTGCCAAGAGGAGGCAGGAATCCTGAAGTAGGTGTTGCGGATAACCACTGCGAAATGGGATCACCTTCGAGGTTAGCACGGATATTCCAGTTATACATCAGTGCAGGGTTGTTCCCCAGGTGTGACCATCCAACTCCTGTGCTCAGGTAGTCGCCATTGGAGTTGTAGTTTGCTCCATCATCGGTTCCCGGAGTGAAGATACCGGCAGTAACCTGAGTAAAGGTATAACCTACCCAGATATCTTCACCTGTGATCATGACAGGGGTTGTAAGGGTGATTGTTTGCCATGAGGCTGCCGATGGTGTAAATGCCTGCTCATAAAGTAATGCGCCAGGCTCATACGTATTCCCCATTCCATAAATTTTAACAGTCATGTCGTTGCCACCTGAGGCATTCAGGTCGTTGGTAAAGACCTCCACTGATATCAATTCCATGCCGGCATAGGGGAGTGTCATAGCACTCGGGAAACGGGCGGCAACAGTTACAGTTACAGGAACAGTGTTCCAGCCAATAGCACTGGCATTGTCGCCATCATAATGGAGTTGAGCTGTAGCTTCGGTTGATGAGGGACCACCGGCACCAGGTGTCGGATCTGCCATTGCACCAGAAACAGGATTCTTGGTGGAGTAAGTGAGGGATGGCTGGGGTGTTACAGGCATTGCATCAATGACATCAAGGTCGTAAATGATTGCCAGGGCCCAGTCAAGATCTGATTCGCCTGTATTCTGAACGTTCAGCATATCGCTGTTCGTGCCTCCGGCAAGTACCCAGTTGTTGAGTTCCATTGGAGTAACTGTGATCTCAGGATCGCCGCCGCCACCTGTTTGCTCAAAATATACATCATCAAAGTAATACTTCGGATCATCTGTTCCCTGCGCTCCTGCGAAGAAGTCAACACCACCAAGCTGATTCGTGCCGGTTGTACCGCCACCCTGGTAGCTGAAAGGCCACTCATGGAAAAGGGTCCCATCAATGTATAATTTGATGTTGTCGGCATCGATGTCGATCTCATGCTTAACTTCAAACCAGGTATCTTTCGGATAGGTTCCGTTTACCGTGATTCCCCCAACCTGAAGGTCGATGGTGCCGTCGGTATTCAGGTAGCATTCCATGGCCCACTCAATACCAGGAGATTCAAAGTGCTGGAGGTTGTAATAACCGGCATATGCGGTCTCAATATACATCCACCAGGAGAGTTCAAACTGACCGGCTGTTTTGTTCCCAAGCAAGAGAATAAGGTCGGTAGCTCCACCTGTTTCATCAACCAATGCTGATTTGGTAGGGGAGTGGGCAAAGTCACTGGATACGATTGCATCTTCTCCTGAACCGGGATTGTTCGACCAGGTTTCGTACCAGACAGGATTTTCAACGGCGAGGTAATCGCCAACATTGTAAGATTCCATATCATCTTCGAACAGGACCGTTTGTGAAAAACTGCCAAACCCGATAAACATGGCAAGCAATAAGAGATAAAGTTTTTTCATAATAATCGATTTTTAGTGAAAAATAAATATTTACTCAGCTACAAATTTACAAAGAAAATTAATTGGACCTCTTTTTTTTCGACAAAATCACACGAAAATCTAAAGAATTACTTAGGATGTACGATGGAGATGATTTCTAAATAATATGCTCCCTGGCTGCCATGGGAAACTTCATGGATCCAATCGTTGACTTTCTCTCTGAAAGATGTCTTGTTATCAGTCCCAACCTCAAGCAGTGTTTATTCAATTATATGTAATTTTTTGGAATACAATTTCCCATAGACTGTTACTGAGAAATCGACCAGAATTTCTACCTTTGCACCTCTTTATTAATAGCGATGTAGTAGATTATGTTTGAAGGATTAAGTGATAAACTGGATAAAGCGTTCAAGGTTCTCAAAGGGCATGGACACATTACGGAGATCAACGTAGCTGAAACATTGAAAGATGTCAGAAAAGCTCTCCTCGATGCTGACGTGAGTTATAAAATTGCGAAGCAGTTTACGGATGATATCAAAGAAAAGGCACTGGGACAGAATGTTTTAACTGCAGTTTCTCCCGGTCAGCTGATGGTCAAGATCGTCCACGATGAGCTGGAGGCACTGATGGGAGGGGTGCAGTCGGAGATCAACCTGAAAGGCGATCCTGCCATCGTCCTGATTGCAGGCCTCCAGGGCTCCGGTAAAACCACCTTTGCTGCAAAACTTGCCAACTATCTGAAAACCAAGCGGAACATAAAGGTTCTCCTGGTGGCTGGTGATGTTTACCGTCCGGCTGCTATTGATCAGCTCAAAGTGCTGGGTGAGCAGATAGGAGTGCAGGTATTTACAGAGGAGGGAAGCAAGGAGCCAGTTAAGATTGCAAAAAATGCCATTAAACACGCCAGGGAGTACGGGTACCAGATGGTGATTGTAGATACGGCAGGGCGACTCTCTATCGATGAGGAGATGATGAAAGAGATTGCTGCCATCAAGCAAACGGTCAATCCTCAGGAAACACTGTTTGTGGTAGACTCCATGACGGGTCAGGATGCAGTAAATACAGCCAAAGCGTTCAACGACCTGCTGGACTTTACCGGTGTCGTACTCACCAAACTCGACGGTGATACCCGCGGTGGAGCAGCCCTCAGTATCAAATCAGTGGTGAACAAGCCGATCAAATTTGTCGGGATCGGAGAGAAGATGGATGCTATTGATGTCTTTTATCCTTCCCGTATGGCAGATAGAATCCTGGGGATGGGTGATATTGTCTCTCTGGTTGAAAAGGCCCAGGAACAATATGACGAGGAGGAGGCAAAGCAGCTTCAGAAGAAAATTGCCAAAAACCAGTTCGACTTTAACGATTTCCTGTCCCAGATCAAGCAGATCAAGAAGATGGGGAACGTGAAAGACCTGATGGGCATGATTCCCGGTATGGGAAAAGCGATCCGAAACCTGGACATCGACGACAATGCTTTCAAAGGGATTGAAGCTATTATCTATTCCATGACACCACTTGAACGATCCGACCCAACAGTGATGAACGGCAGCCGCAGACGACGCATCGCCGAAGGTGCCGGCTCTACGATCCAGGATGTAAACCGGTTGCTGAAACAGTTTGAAGATACCCGAAAAATGATGCGCATGATGACAACCAACAAAGGCCGCAATATGGCCCAGATGATGCGGAATATGAAGAAGAATTAATAATGCAGGAATGCAGGAATGCAGGAATGCAGGAATGATTGGATAACTTTAGAATTCAAATTAAAGAAACAGCATGATTTTACTTGACGGAAAAGAATTAGCTGGTAAAATTAAACTAGAGATCGCCAAAGAGGTTGCTGCAATGATCGACAACGGGGAGAGAGTCCCTCACCTGGCGGCCGTGCTTGTTGGAGAAGATCCTGCCAGCCAGACCTATGTAGCTTCGAAGGAGAAAAACAGCAAAGAGGTGGGAATAACATCCTCAATCTACCGCTATCCGGAGTCGATCAGTGAACGGGAGTTGCTTGAGGTGGTTGACTTTCTGAACCTCGACAATGAGATAGACGGATTTATTGTGCAGTTGCCTCTCCCTAAACACATCGATGAACAGAAGATCATTGAGCGAATCAATCCGATTAAGGATATCGATGGGTTTCATCCGGTTAACCTGGGTAGGATGATGCTGGGATTGCCCTCATTGCTACCTGCCACTCCATTGGGCATCATGACCTTGCTTGAACGCTACCAGGTGGAAACTGCAGGAAAACATTGTGTCGTACTTGGACGGAGTCATATTGTAGGAACACCTGTCAGTATTCTGCTCTCCAGAAAAGCCTCACCGGGAAACTGTACCGTAACACTCTGCCACAGCTTTACACGGGATATTCCGAAGATAACCCGTGAAGCCGACATTCTTATTGTTGCCATGGGACGACAACATTTTGTAACTGCAGATATGGTGAAAAAGGGTGCAGTTGTTGTTGATGTTGGCATGCACAGGATTTCAGACGAATCAAAGAAGTCGGGATTCAGGCTCACTGGCGATGTGGATTTTGACAAGGTTGCCGGAAAGTGTAGTTACATCACCCCTGTTCCCGGTGGCGTTGGCCCAATGACGATTGTATCTTTGCTGCAGAATACGCTGAAGGCTAGTAAGCTAACTCACCCCCAAACCCCCTGAAGGGGATTTAGGGGCAAATAATTGAATTATGACCCAGAATGATTTGCTTGCATCCGGCCGATTACTTCCTGTCATGGAAGAATTCTACTCCCTTCAAGGAGAGGGCTTCCATACCGGGGAGGCTGCCTGGTTTATCCGCATTGGCGGGTGTGATGTGGGTTGTACCTGGTGTGATATCAAGGAATCGTGGAACGCCAATCTTTTTCCACCTGTTGAAACCGATAGAGTGGTTGAAAAGGCTTTGGAATGTCGGGCCAATGCCGTGATTGTTACCGGTGGAGAGCCGCTACTGTACAATCTGGATTATCTGTGCGATAAACTTAAGGGTCGAGGGTCGAGGGTCGAGGGTCGAGACAACCTTTACAAGGTATATGAAATTCCAAATCCCAAATCCCAGGCCCCAAATCCCAAATCGAAACTCAAACCTTTATCACGGATCACGGATCACGGATCACGGATCGCGGATACTTCTTCGACCTTCGACCCTCGGCCCTCGACCCTGATTAAAACTTTTCTCGAGACTTCCGGTTCCCAACCCTTATCAGGCATCTGGGATTGGATTTGCCTCTCTCCCAAAAGAGACTGGCCTCCACGGGCCGAATTTTATAAGATAAGCCACGAGTTAAAGGTGATTATCCAGGAAGAGGAAGATTTCAAATGGGCGGAAGAACAGGCTGGCGCCATGAATGATGACACACATCTTTTTCTTCAGCCTGAATGGAGTCGCCGGGAGGAGATGCTCCCAAAGATCATACAGTACATAGAATCCCATCCTGTCTGGAGACTCTCTTTGCAGGCACATAAGTATATCGGGATACCGTGAAGGAGGGTATGAGGGTAGGGAAGTAGGGAAGTAGGGAAGTAGGGAAGTAGGGAAGTAGGGAAGTAGGGAAGTAGGGA
>ERZ889078.756-NODE-756-length-28171-cov-16.197717_pt1 | contig 28171 bp, 31 predicted proteins | sample MGYA00521266_ERZ889078 | MGnify/ENA primary metagenome ERZ889078 (study PRJEB32303, sample SAMEA104408618) | aquatic metagenome | biome: Brackish water; feature: Pelagic; material: water | place: Baltic Sea | collected 2014-06-16T06:34:00 | depth 76,534 m ...
GTATATCCGATGAGGAGTTGCACTCCCAGAGCACCCATGGCGGTGTATCCCACCATGGTCGCGACACTGATCCAGTATTCCGGAAGCATTAACGGGATAACCACAAATGTGATGAGCAGCAGCAGAATCATCTTGGATTTAAGAAATGTCGTCTGCCACCAGCCCTGGTCTTCTCCATAGTTCTGATGATAATCACCACACGGCAACCAAACACTGGACATGAAATACCCCCCCCTAAACTATTTTGGATTGCGGAATGCGGATTGCGGATTTATCTCTTGCCCCCGCCACTTCAGCACTCCGCATTCCAAAATCCAAAATCCTCAGACTCGTTCAATCCGCTCCCAGCCCCAGAGGCCGTACGGTTTGAAAAGGAGAAAAACCGCCATAAATACAAAAGGAACGATTTCCTTTACCCCTCCGGGAAAGAACTGATCCAGATAGGTCCCGGAGAAATTCTGGAGAAGCCCGATAGCAATCCCCCCCACAATGGCGCCCGGTACGGAATTGAGCCCACCCAGTACCACCGCAGGCAATACAAGCAGCCCCAGATATCCCACGGAAATGTTGATCCCGTTAATATTCCCTAAAAGTGCTCCCCCCACACCGGCGCTCATGAAGGCGATGGCCCAGGCAGCCGCGTACACGAACCTGGCGCTTACGCCCAGAGAAAGGGCGGCTGTTTCGTCATCGGCCGTGGCCTGCATGGAAAGCCCCCAGCGGGTGTACTTGAAAAACAGCACAAACACCACAAGAAGGACAATGGAAAGGATAAACGACCACAGATATACCGGAGATACCATGAGAATGCCGACGGTGATCGGTTTGAGCTCAAAAACGGCCGGGGTATAGACCTTTGTATCCGTTCCCCAGATAAACCCTACGAGGCCTTTGAGAAAAAAGGAGATCCCTACCGTCACCATAATGACGGCCAGAATAGGCTCCCCGATAAGTTTGTCAAGAAAGATACGTTCGGTGAGAAAACCCAGGATAATGCCTACGCCAAGGGTAAGAACAACAGAAAGGACAAAAGGAACACCGGCATTATAAAAGGACCAGGTCACATACGCTCCTACCAGAGTCAGCTCTCCCATGGCCAGATTGAGAACGCCCGAACATTTATAGATCAACACCCATCCCAGAGCCACGAGTGCATAAATGCCGCCCACCATAATGCCTGTGGTCAAGGTCATAAAAAAGAGCTCCATTCCTTTCCTCCCCTTTCAAGTAAGCAGAAAACAGTATGCAGTGAGCAGTAAGCAGTAGGCGGTAAGCAGTACACACCGACAATCCGCCTAAAAACAAAATTTACCTGCCTTTTCTATCATGCCATATAACATTCGATTCACTTCGTCATATTTCTGGATAAAATGTTGATATTGGGCATCATCAATATAACCAAAATCTCTTGAAAAATCCAACCACACTTCAGTTTCACCTGCTTCGCCTGCACAATCAATCAGTTTGCTAACGAATGCTTTTTCGTAGCGTCTCTTCTTCCATGCCTCGGCCAAATTTGCAGGCACGCTTCGAGAAGATCTTCTTATTTGGTCGACCAATGAATATTTTTCTTCTTTTGGATATCTCTTCGTAATTTCATGTATCTCCAAGGCAAGCTGATACGACACACAATAAACCTTGAGATCTCTATAACCCCTGTAATTGCCGTTCATCCTCCCCCTCAAATACTGCTTACTCCTTACTGCCTACTGCTTACTGCCTACTCCTTACTGCTTACACCCTACTCTTTACTCCCTTTCTCACGCACTGATCTTTTCGATGTGCAGGTCGGTTTTGATGCGTTGTTCCCTTCCATCCTCATAGGTGATGGTGGTATCCATATGTACCACATCCACGTCGGAATAAAGGGCGTTCACGATATCTTTGTATCTGTTTTCCACGAATGCCCGTTTCAGTTTCGATGTCCTTGTGAGTTCCTCGTCATCCGCATCGAATACCTTGTAGAGATTCACAAATTTGCGTATCCTGGCCGGCTCCGGAAGATCCTTGTTTGCCTCCTGGATCTGCTTTTTGACAAGCTCGTAAACTTCCGGTTTCTGGGACAGCTCCGGATAACTGGTATAATTGAGCTTCTTGTCATCGGCCCATTTCCCCACCACGGCATAATCTATACACATGACGGCCGAGATAAATTCCCTCTTGTCTCCGATAGCCCAGACTTCCCTTACAAAGGGGCTGAATTTCAATCTGGTCTCAAGATACTGCGGGGAAAACGGTCTTCCATCATTGAGGGTCATGACATCTTTGGAACGGTCGAACACCACCAGGTGACCGTCTTCATCAATAAATCCCCTGTCTCCCGAATACAGCCAGCCATCTATCAGGGTCTTTTTCGTGGCTTCGTCATTCTTGTAATATCCCTGGAAAACAGAGGGACTTTTCGTAAGGATCTCCCCTTCTTCGGTAATCTTTATTTCGGTTTCCGGGATGGGAGTTCCAACCGTGTCGAATTTGATATCGCCGTCTCTATGAACGATGGAAATACCTGCCACTTCCGTCTGGCCGTATATCTGCTTCAGGTTGACTCCAAGAGCGTGAAAGAACTTGAAATGATCCGGGCCCATGGCGGCGCCGCCTGTATAGCAGTGTCGGAGCCTCGACATGCCCAGGTGATCTTTCAGTTTTTTCTGCATGGTCATGGAGGAGATCCAGTTCAGGAACTTCAGTCCCACTGAAACCGGCTTTTTTTCGAATTTCAGGCTGGCAACCTTGTACCCCACCTTGGTGCCGAATTCATACACCTTACGCTTGATCCAGGTGGAATCAATATATTTCACCTGCACCTGACGCGTCATCCCTTCATACATTCTCGGGGGCGCAAACATCACATGGGGGCCGATCTCCCTGATATTTTCCTGTGCCAGATCGGGTCCTTCAGGAAAATTAATCGTATACCCCATCTGAAGGCCGCACGATATGGACATCATCTGCTCCCCGATCCATGCAAAAGGAAGGTAGGAAACAAAATCATCCGTATCATAGCAGGGATCAACGGCCATAAGGTTACGTCCCATGGTCAGCATATTCCAGTGGGAGAGGAGTGCACCCTTGGGAAGGGCCGTTGTGCCTGATGTGTAAAAAAGAAGACAGATGTCGTCGCCATGACCTTCATTGATCGTTTTTTCAAACAGGTCCGGTTTCTCCCTGTCAAGTTCTCTGCCCAGTTCCTGAACCCTTTTCACACTGATCAGGAAGTCCTGGTGATAATTCCTCATCCCTTTGGGATCATCCCACATGATGATGTCCAGTTTGGGACATGTATCCTTGATGGATAGGGCCTTATCCACTTCCTCCTGCGATTCTCCCACAAATATCTTTGCATCTGAATGGTCGATGATATACTTGACTTCATCCATCATGCAGTCCTGGAACAACCAAACCCCTATGGCGCCGGCGCACATGGCGGCCATTTCGGCCCAGAGGCCTTCCGGACGATTGTCGCCGATCATGGCAACCTTGTCCCCGCGCTGTAAACCAAGACTGACCATCCCGAGAGTGAGATATTTGACGTTTTCGTAATAATCCTGCCAGGTAAAAGGTATCCATATGCCGAACTCCTTCTCCCTCATAGCCACCTTTTTATCGCCATATTTCCTGCACTGGCTCAGAAAGAGCTTGGGAATCGTGAGCTCCTTGGTGATCTCAATCCCGGATCCTTTCATGTCTTGTTCTACCTCCTTGTGGAGTAAAGATCATCTTCTCCCAAATAGGCCTTTATCACGGCCGGGTTGGCCTGAACCTGCTCGGGAGTTCCATCCATGATCTGGTTGCCGAAGTTCAACACATTCACCTTGTGCGATATATCCATTACAACGCCCATATCGTGCTCCACCAGGATACAGGTAATTTTCCAACGCTCTTCCTCATTGATGTCCAGTATAAAACGGGCCATGTCTTCCACCTCTTCCAGGTTCAGGCCGGCCAGAGGCTCATCCAGCAGGATCAGTTCAGGATTCAGTGCAAGGGCCCGTCCCAGTTCGACCCGTTTCTGCAGGCCATAAGGAAGCATATGCGCAGGCTTGTCGCGAATGCTTTCTATTTCAAGCAGATCGATGATCTCTTCTTCAATAAACTGCCTCGAAGAAAGCTCTTCCTTTTTCGTTTTCCCAACGTAAATAGACCCGCTAAAAATGCCGCTCTTGAGATGGATGTGTCTCCCAAGCCGGATATTGTCAAGGACCGTCATTCCCCCGAAAAGTTCGAGTTTTTGGAAGGTCCTCGAAATCCCCAGTTCAGCCCTCCTGTAGGGCCTCATGTTATTCACCTTCTGGCCCTTGAAATAGATATTGCCCTCCTGCGGCTTGTAAAGGCCGTTAATACAGTTCATCATGACCGTTTTTCCAGCACCATTAGGCCCGATAATCGAATGAATCTCACCTTTTCTGACTTCCAGATTTACTCCGGCCAAGGCGGTCACCTTGCCAAAGGACATATGAACGTCTTCAAGCTTCAGGATGATATCACCTTCTTTAAATTCCCCAACCTGATTCATAGTCACGGGCCTCCAGACTTTTTTTTATGATGTTTGCTGCATTGTACCGCAAAATATGCCCTGATAACAACTTCACATATGCACGGGAACTCTCGAAGAGTAACGTCGGATGTTCTGATCAGGGCTTTTTGCTGAAGATGCTTTTTGCTTAAAATTAAGAGGGTAAGGAATGATCATATTTCTTGAACAGGTTCCTGAAAGCTCGAAGGGGGCTAAACCATAAATGACTTAGGTGCACTACTGAAATTCATACAATTACGTAGGTTAACGCACAAGCCTTTTTCGTATCAGCACATGTTACTACCCGGTCATGATTTTTTTGTCAACATGTTTTGCCGACATGGCATTAAAATTCTTATGGATGCGAATTGCCCATAAGGCCGTATCTCATACCGGGTATCAGATTTCTGTGGCACTGTTCCAGAAAGTACTCGTCGGTCATACCCGCTATAAAATCCCTCACAATGCCCGCAAATGAGGTCTCATTTAAATAATCGGGCTGCATGCCCTTCAGGAATCTGCTGTAGACATCGGAATTTTCCTTGCCGGTTTCAAGATCTTTATAAAATCTTTCAAACAGCAATTCAAACATGAGTCGAATCTTGCCGACCTGTTCCTTCACTCTGCTGTTTCTGTAGATGCGATCTTCGTTGAATTCCTTCAATGCCTTCAAGGAATCCCCAACCTGATCGCTGAATCTCAGAAAAGGCTTTTCAAAGCTGTTGGCAACAAGATCTTCCACAAGAGTATACACTATCGTACCATTGGTGGCGCCCAGAATTTCGCTGCATTCTTTCGGGAGATCTTTCCTGTTGATCAAACCAAGTCGTATGGCATCTTCAATATCCCGACCGATATAACTGATGGTATCGGCCATCCTGACCACACATCCTTCCAATGTCATGGGGTAGAGATTGATGGTTGGGTCTTCCTTCTTTTTTTTCATTTCATTGTAAAGGCTTTCAAAATTTTTATCCCTGGCCGGCTCAAGAGATTGGGCATGAAGCTCGCCGTCGTGGCAGAGTATCCCGTCCAGGACCTGCAGGGTCAAATTCCACCCTCTCCCTTTCCTTTCAATGCTCTGAAGAGAGCGCACACTCTGAATGTTGTGCAGGAAGGGTCCGGCGCCATACGATTCACAAAGATTTGAAAGGAATTTCTCACCATCATGGCCAAAAGGCGCATGCCCGATATCGTGCCCCAGGGACACCGCCTCAATAAGATCCTCATTCAGGCCCAATATTCGTCCGATGGTCCTTCCAATCTTTGAAACAAGTTGTACATGAAGAACGCGATGGGTAATGTGATCATTTTTGATGAGATAAAAAACCTGTGTCTTATCAATATATCTTGAATAGGAAAGGGAATGGAGTATGCGATCTGAATCCACAGAGAAATTCTGTCTGTGCCCTTTTTCGAGAGTTTCTTCCTCTTTCTCCCGGATAGCACTTGTACTGGGGCACGCCCAGGGAGACAGTTTTTCTTTCTCTTTTGTATCAAGGATGGCCCTGACACCTTGTAAGACCTGGTTATATCTCACTTTGCGGAGTCCTCCCTGTCGCCCCCCTTTTTCACATAGACTTTCTTTAATTCATTCCAAACGGTTTTACTCCTTTTGGCCAGAATGTCGTGAGCCGTATCGGCCACCACTCTGGATTCGGCTTCCATTACCTCTTCAGCAGGCGCCAAACGACCTTCCTTTTTGTATTTCCAGCGCAGGATCGATTTCGCGATTCCCGCCTCGGCATCTTCAACAAGCTTCTTCAAACCGCTCCTGGTATTTTCATCCATGACGACCCTCACTTTTTGCTTGCAATTCATTCATAAAGGCACTATAAATATTCGTTTATGATATTTTTGCGTCAGTGTGAAATCGCTGCAGAGGTCCTGTGTATTCCGGCGTTGGTTTCATAAAGAATAAAGGGCCGAGGGAACAATACAGTCAAAATTACACGCTGCAATCATATCAGGTTGGGGAAATTTGCTCAAGCACCTATTTCCCCGTAACGTCACAGGTTCGGATGTTTGCCAGGTGCCCCTGTTTCCCCAGGGGTGGAATTTTCTCTGAACCGAGGTTTAACCGGCATGAGGCCACAGGATAAGGTCTCGAAATCCAAGGAGGATACAGATGGCAGTAATCAGCATGAAGCAACTACTGGAAGCAGGCGTTCATTTCGGTCATCAGACAAGGCGTTGGAATCCAAAAATGAAACCGTACATTTTTGGCGCAAGGAATGGAATTCACATTATTGACCTTCAAAAAACGGTGAGGCTGATAAAGACCGCATACAATTTCATCAACAAGACCGTAGCGGATGGCTATCCGGTTCTATTCGTGGGCACAAAAAAGCAGGGACATGATTCCGTTGTGGAAGAAAGCGAGCGCTGCGGCATGTTCTATGTGGTGAATCGCTGGCTTGGAGGGACCCTCACCAATTTTCAGACCATAAAAAAGAGCATTGCCCGTCTGAAAGAGCTTGAAAGGATGAAAGAAGACGGTTCCATCAACCGCTATACAAAAAAAGAAATCATCAAGATGGAAAAAGAACTTACCAAACTGGAGAAAAACCTGGGCGGGATCAAAAATATGGATGAGATTCCCGGAGCGGTCTTTGTTGTGGATCCCAGGAGGGAAAGAATAGCCGTCAAAGAGGCCAGGAAACTCGGAATTCCCGTGGTTGCCATAGCGGATTCCAACTGTGACCCCGACGAGATAGATTTCGTGATTCCCGGGAACGATGATGCCATCAGGGCCATACGGCTCATATGTTCCACAATAGCTGATGCCTGTATTGAAGGACATGATTTTGCCGAACAGCGACTGATAGAAGAGACCAAACTCCAAAAAGAGCAGGAAACCGCTGCAGAAACCCCTGCAGAAATCCCTGTCACTTCTGATGAAGGCAAGACAGGGGGCCCGGAAGTGATCGTACTTCCCAGAAAAGGAGCGATTGAAGAGGACGATGTGCAGGTTGAAGACCCCTCACCCAATGCCTAAACCATTCAATCCTTCGCATTGATGAATGGCCAAGGACACAAAAAAACCGGATCGTTTTCCCGACAGGACTCAGTGAAACATAGAAACTGTTGGGACCGATCCACCATTGATTCGATAGAAAGGAACCACCACATGACTGTTACTGCTTCATTAATCAAGGAACTGAGAGAAAGAACCGGCGTAGGGATTATGGACTGTAAAGCCGCACTCACAGAGTGTAATGGAGATATTAGCAAAGCGATCGACCATCTGAGAAAGAAGGGCATCGCTACCGCAAAAAAACGTGGCGGAAGAGCTGCCTCGGAAGGGCAGGTTCAGTCTTACATACACGCGGGTGGAAAAATCGGGGTTCTGGTCGAAGCGAACTGTGAAACCGATTTTACCGGGAAGACCGATGACTTCACAGAATTTGTAAAGGACCTCGCGCTTCAGATTGCAGCTTCCAACCCCATATCCGTAGACCGCGAGACGATCCCCCGGGAAATTCTGGAAAAAGAAAAAGAGATCTATGCCTCCCAGGCAAAGGCCACTGGAAAACCCGAAAAGTTCATTGAAAAGATCGTTGAAGGAAAGTTGAAGAAATTCTTCTCTGAAGTGTGTCTCCTGGAACAGCCTTTTGTGAAGAACCCTGACATCACCATCCAGGACCTTCTCAATGAACTGATAGCCAAGACAGGTGAAAACATTATCGTACGAAGATTCGCCAGATTCCAGCTGGGAGAATCTGAAAGCTGACAGGTTTCAGAACCGGAAAATTCATGATTTTTCCGGTTCTGATAATAGGATTTATAAGGGGACCCACGGTCCCTGCTCACCATCATGATTTCAGGAGATCGGTTATGAAAGATGAAATACTTTCAGAACAGCGTGAAAAAATGAAAAAGGGGGCCAGTGCTCTTGAAAGGGAATTCAAGAGAATTCGGACAGGCAGGGCATCGACAGCACTTCTGGATGGGTTGAAAGTGGAATGTTATGGCGCCTTGATGCCCATTGAGCAGGTTGCTACAATATCCGTTCCCGAAAGCCGTCTTATTACCATTCAACCCTGGGATCAAAGCATCATCGGAAATGTAGAAAAGTGCATCCTGAAGTCGGATCTCGGTCTGACCCCTGCAAATGACGGGAAAATCATCAGGATTGCCATTCCCCCATTAACGGAGGAAAGAAGGAAGGACCTGGCAAAACTCGCAAAGAAGATGGCCGAGGAAAGCAAAATCTCCATTCGCGGGCTCAGACGGGAAGCGAATGAGATGTTGAAAGAGTTGAAAAACGAAAAGACAATTTCCGAAGACGAATTTTTCAAGTCTCAGGACGACGTCCAAAAGTTGACCGACGAATTCATAAAAAAAATTGATGAGATTACTGCACGCAAGGAAAAAGAGATTATGGAATTCTGAATAGTTCAGATTCCGAAAATTCAAACCACAGGTTCTTCCATACCGCTGCCCTCCAGCCTTCCATCGCAGTGAACTCTTAAATCTTGAGACGGGATAAGGATGACCATCGACAGCAAAAGAATACCGAAACATGTGGCCATCATTATGGATGGAAATGGCCGATGGGCGAAGAAAAAGGGATTCCAGCGTGTGCGAGGACATCAAAAAGGCGCGGAAGCCGTCAGGGAAATTGTGACAGCAAGCCGGGAAGCGGGTATTCGGTGGCTGACATTGTACGCCTTCTCGCAAGAAAACTGGAAAAGACCACGGCTTGAAGTCCAGGCTCTCATGAAACTCCTGAAGCGTTTTCTGAAAAATGAGTTGAATGAAATGCTTGAAAACGAAATCAGGCTGAAGACCATCGGTCGAACGGAAAATATCCCGTTGGATACCAGGCAGATCCTTCTTGACACCATAGAAAAAACAGCCCACAACACCGGAATGACTCTCACCCTGGCCCTAAGCTACGGAAGCCGTCAGGAAATAGTGGACGCATGCATAAAGATCGGGCGTTTGATAAAAAATGGGGATAAGGCAGTTGAAGAAATAGACGAAAAACTCATTTCCAGCTGCCTCTACACAGCAGAAATGCCTGATCCTGATCTTCTGATTCGAACCAGCGGGGAATATCGCATCAGCAATTTCCTATTGTGGCAGCTTTCATACACTGAACTTTACATAACACCCACTCTATGGCCTGATTTCGGCAAAGAAGAATACCTCCGGGCTCTTGAGGACTACCAGCGCCGGGAAAGAAGATTCGGAGGAGTATTAAAAAACGGGTAATGCGGAAAAGTGGACAGACAATGCATCTCAAACGGTGGCTCACAGCCCTGATCGCCATTCCCATTCTGATCTATATCATTGGTTTTGGTCCAAGGTACCTGTTTCATGCCCTTTTGTGCGGGGCAGCCATCGTATCTTTCATCGAATTTTACAGCATAACCGGAACGGCAGGATCAAGATTCATCCTGTACGGAAATTCCTTTTTGATCTTTTCCCTTTTTGCTGTAATATACATGAGGCAGGTGATGTTTGTGCCGATCATCACCGTGCTGTGGGTTTTTCTTCCTATGGGCTACCTGATGATGCATAAACCGACCCCTGGAAAAGAACTCACGGCAGAAATAGGCCGGGCGGTTTTCGGGCCGGTATACGTCTCCCTACCCTTGGCCATGCTGGCTTTGATTGATTTCCGCCCCAAGGGGAGCATCTGGGTGTTTTTCCTTCTGGCGGTTATTTTCGCCAGCGATACGGGCGCCTTTTATTTTGGAAGACAATTTGGAAAACACAAGCTCCACAAGGTAGTAAGCCCCGGGAAATCGTGGGAGGGTGCAGTTGGAGGGCTGGTCAGCAGCGTAGCGGCTGCCTTTCTGTTTCTGCTTGTTTCCCGCCTTCATTCGTTGGATACGGGAATCATCATCCTTACCCTGCTGCTCTCCGCAATGGGTCAGATCGGTGATTTGTCAGAGTCCCTTTTGAAAAGAAACCACGGCATCAAGGATTCCGGTTCCATTCTTCCCGGACACGGAGGAATTCTTGACAGAATTGACGGCCTTCTGTTTGCCATTCCTGTTCTTTTTGGGTACCTTCTATTTCAATGAAAAATATAATCATATTAGGCTCAACCGGATCCATTGGCGTCAGCGCGCTCAAGGTAATCAAACAACATCCTGAAAAATACAGGGTGGTAGCCCTTTCCGCTGCCAGAAACATTGGGCTCCTTCTCCGGCAGATCAAGGAATTCAAGCCGGTGGCTGTCTCTGTACTGGACGAATCTCTTGCCGAAAGGCTCAAAACAAAATTGGGGAAGGGACCGGCTCCGGACATCTTTTTCGGGAAGAATGGTTATAAGCAGATCGCAACGATGGAGGGGACCGACACGGTCATATCCGCTATGACCGGCGCCGCAGGCCTTATACCAACCTTTGAAGCCATCCAGTCCGGAAAAAATATCGCCCTTGCCAATAAGGAAACCATGGTCATGGCCGGGGGTCTTGTCATGGACGAGGCAAAAAAGCGGGGGGTTTCTATCCTTCCTGTTGACAGTGAGCACAGCGCCATACTGCAATCCCTGCAGGGTCACCCGAGAGAAGATCTCAAGAGGATTATATTGACAGCCTCGGGAGGCCCCTTCAGAAATCTGTCTCTCGATGAGATGCGCAAGATGACTGCAGCGCAGGCCCTCAACCACCCCAACTGGGATATGGGTCCAAAAATAACCATAGATTCGGCCACATTGATGAATAAAGGCCTTGAAGTAATAGAAGCAAAATGGTTATTTGATCTGCCAATAGAAAAAATAGGAGTCCTCGTACACCCCCAGAGCATCATCCATTCCATGGCGGAATACATTGATGGGTCCATTATAGCTCAGTTGGGCGTTCCTGATATGACGATACCCATCTCTTATGCGTTGTCTTATCCTCACCATCTTCGAAACCATCTTTCCCCGCTGGATCTTTTGACGGCTGGAGACCTTCAATTTCAGAAACCGGACATGTCACGTTTCAGATGTCTCGCACTTGCTCTTGAAGCCGCAAAAACCGGAGGAACCATGCCGGCAGTACTCAACGGTTCCAATGAGATTGCCGTGGACGCTTTTCTGAAAGGCCAGATCGGTTTCCTGGATATCCCTGCCTTGATTGAAAAAACCATGAGAACCCATAACGTTTCTTCTGTTGATAACATTGCAGCAGTGGTAGAAGCAGACGGATGGGCAAGGCGGGAAACCAGAGAGCATCTGGAAAATCTTGTTGGGCCTTTGCATGGTTGACGGTTACATTTGGAGTTTTGAAATGCACTTAGATCAGTCCATACATATCCTGGCTTATTACATTTTGCCCTTTGTTGTGGTTTTAGGCATATTGATTTTTGCCCATGAACTGGGTCACTTCCTTGTTGCCAAGTATTTTGGTGTAAAGGTTCTCAAGTTTTCCCTTGGCTTTGGCCCCAAACTCATTGGGAAAAAAATCGGGGAAACCGAGTATCTTGTCTCCCTTCTCCCACTGGGAGGATATGTGAAGATGTTGGGGGAGAACGATGATGACGACGAACCGATCAGTCCGGAAGAAGAGAGAAAATCGTACAGTCATAAACCGGTCGGCCAGCGTATCGCCATTGTTGCTGCAGGACCGGCGTTCAACCTGGTTTTAGCCCTTTTCACGTTCTGCCTGTTTTACATGTTTGCCGGCAACCATGTTCTCTCCCCGGAGATCGGACAGGTGAAGGAAAATTCACCGGCATACGCAGCCGGTCTGCTCAAAGGCGATCTTATTGTCGCCATTGACGGGAAACAGACGGAGACCTGGCCGGAAATAAAAGAAATAATCAAAGATAATACGGGCGAAACCGTTGAAATCACGATAACACGGAATAACGAACTGAGGACCGTCAGATTGACCCCTGAGATCAGCGTTGCCAAGAACATTTTCGGGGAAGACATAAAAACCCCGCTTATCGGTATCGTAGCGTCAGGCGACTTCAAGACGGTTTCCTATACCCCTCTGAAAGCTATTGAAACAGGGTTCGCAAAAACCTGGGAAATCACCAAACTCACTTTCCTGACCATTGTAAAACTTATCCAGCGCGTAATTCCCATCAAGACTGTGGGTGGACCTATCTTTATCGGCCAGATGACAGGCCAGCTGGCACAGGAAAACTGGACCTACCTGATTCCCTTCATGGCGATCATCAGTGTGAATCTGGGGATATTGAATCTGCTGCCTATTCCTGTATTAGATGGTGGTGTCATCTTTTTCCTGCTGATTGAATGGATCATGGGAAAACCCCTTAATCTGAAAGGCCGAGAACTGGCCCAGAAAATCGGCATCAGTCTCCTTGTGTTGTTCATGGTCGTCGTTATCTACAACGATGTAACCCGGTTCTTTGAGTAAAAGGGAACATTGACCTGACCATGATACTCGCGATCAACACCTCTACTCTTCAGTTCAGTCTTGCCCTTTTAAAAAGGGATGGCACCATTGCAGCAGAACAGGTGATGTTCAGGAAAAAAGGAAATTTCGGGAACTTGATGCCGGCCGTTGAACATCTTCTTTCCGTTTCAGATGCCGGACCCGGTGATTTGTCGGGTATCGCAGTAGCAATTGGCCCCGGCAGTTTCACCGGGTTGCGAATCGGCATTTCACTCGCGAAGGGCCTTTGTCACGCCCTTCAAATTCCGATTGCAGGCGTATCCAGTCTTGAAGCACTGGCCTCGCAGATTCCCTTTGCCATGTCTCCAGTTATTCCTGTTCTCCGTTCCAGAAAAGAGGAAGTGTTTACGGCAAGATTTATCCTGACAAATGATCAACAGCTAAGAAGGCAACAAGAGGATATCTCTATCAAACTGACTGAATTAATCTCAACAATTCGGGAACCGGCTTTTATCATAGGGGACAATTTTGAAGAGCAGGCACCTGTATTCCAAAGCGAAACGGGCACCCCGGCCATTTTGGCGCCGCCCCATTGCTGGAATCTGAAAGCATCTTCTGTGGGTGCTCTGGGTCTCATGAAATTCATCCAGAATGACCTGGACGATGCGTACGGAATCAAACCCGTTTACCTCCGGCCACCTGACATCAGATCAAATGCCTTTGCTACGCCATTGACAATGCAGGACAAAACAGATAGTATTCGCCCGTAATTTCAGGTTCGTCAAATATAGCTTTTAAGATAATAGTTTTGGGGACACAGATTTCCGCAGATAGGCGCAGAGAATTAACAAGGATAAGAAATCACGTATAATCTGCGTTTATCAGCGTCCAAATTCTTTTTCTCGATCAGTATAGTTGTGGCGTTACATTGAGCTGCGCACTTCTTCAGCCTGTTTCATCGCATGTTCAGGAGAATTTCAATTGGACGACTCCCGGATAAACAACCGACTTCCCATAGCGAAAGAGGGGTTTCCTTTTATTGGGATCAGTTGCGGTTTGACGCTGATTCTTCTATTTCTAGGGTATTCTGTTTTTTTCGTTTTAGGGTTACTCATCACTTTTTTTATTGTCTACTTTTTCAGAGATCCGGAGCGAGAACGACCAAACATCCCCAATGCCGTACTCACCCCTGCCGACGGCAGAATTCTGGAGGTAAAGCAGATCGATCACTCCAGCAACCCCCTGGGTGAGCCCGGTTTAAAAATCAGCATCTTCATGTCGGTATTCAATGTACATGTAAACCGGATTCCTGTTGGAGGCACGATTGAAAAAATTGATTACCACGCAGGAAAATTTTTTTCAGCGAATCTTGACAAGGCTTCCGAACAAAATGAAAATAACCGGGTAACATTGCGAACACCCGCTTCTCAAAAAATTGTCATTATCCAGATCGCGGGTCTCATTGCGAGACGGATTGTCTGTTGGGTTGCGGCGGGAGACCGCGTGGACAGAGGACAAAGATTTGGACTGATCCGGTTTGGTTCCAGGCTTGAACTGTTTCTTCCAGAACACACAAAAATTACCGTAGAAAAAGGGCAGAAAGTGATAGCCGGAGAGACCATCATAGGATATCTTCAGTGAGCAGCAAACGCCGATTATGAGAGTCACGGGAGGACAGGCAAAAGGCCGCCGCATAGAAACAGTAAAAGGTTTCAAAATCCGGCCAACCTCGGATCGGGTGAGAGAAGCCGTTTTCAATCTTCTGGGGCAGGATCTTTCCGGTCTGGGGGTCCTCGATCTTTTCAGCGGAACAGGAAGCCTGGCTATCGAGTCATTGAGCAGGGGGGCCTCCCATGCCGTTCTCGTTGATAAATCACAACAGTCCGTAGACCTGATACGAAAGAACCTTCGGCAATCCGGCTTTGAAGGTCAGGGGATTGTGCTGAAAAAAGACCTGACGTCGGGTCTACCCCAATCACCCAGCATTTCAGGAGGACAGTTCGGCATTGTATTTCTGGATCCACCATACCGGGATAATCCGATTCCTGTGTTGCTGGAACAGATCACCGTGAAACGTTGCCTCATTCCCGGCGCCAGGGCTGTTGCAGAAACAACCAGGAATCGAGAACTGCCTCCTGCTGCCGGAGATTTCAGGATAATCAAGACAAAAATCTATGGGGACACCAGGATAAGCATTTACATTTACGAGGAGACCGATGATAAGAAGAACAGCTGTTTACCCAGGATTTTTTGATCCCATTACCAATGGACACCTGAGCATAGTAACCCGTGGTCTGGAAATATTCGATGATCTGATCATTGCTATTTTGAACAATCCAAAAAAAATTCCTCTTTTTACGTTGGAGGAAAGAATTCAGATGATTGAACAGGCTGTCTCCGATCAGTCTAATGTGAGAATTGAGACATTTGACGGTTTACTGGTGGATTATGTAGTTGCGAAAGAGTCCAATGTCATTTTAAGGGGCCTTCGAGCTCTTTCTGATTTTGAATATGAATTTCAGATGGCCCTCATGAACAGAAAGCTGAATCGGGACGTACAGTCCCTCTTTTTGATGACTGACTATAAATGGTTTTATACGAGTTCCACCATTATTAAGGAAGCTGCAAGTTTTGGAGGAGATGTCAGCGGGCTTGTGCCCGATGTGGTGAACGAAGAGCTAAAAAGAAAGTTTAAAGAAATAAAAAATGCTTGACACACCAATCGCCATAAGCGATATTTCTCCAATAAGCTGGATATATTGGACAAGATCCTGAAAATGGTGAACCGTTGCGGCATGCGGTTTTCGATTCTTTTGAAAAGCAGAGTTTAAAGACACATTATTCGAATACCTTTAGCCATTAGGAGGATAGAAATTGGCGCTCACGAAAGAAGCAATCATAGATACGGTATATCATCAGGTTGGCCTCAGCAAAAGCAGTTCTCGCATTGTTACGGAAGGATTGCTTGAAATCATCAAGAATACTCTTGCAAATGGGGAAGACCTGCTGATCAGCGGCTTTGGGAAATTTTTAGTGAAGGAAAAATCCGCAAGAAGGGGGAGGAATCCTCAGACAACGGAAGATCTTCAGCTCAGGGCAAGACGGGTTGTCGTTTTTAAAACATCGGGAGTTTTCAGAGATAAAATCAATAAGGCCAATTAGTGCCTGTTAGTTCAACAGCTCCAGTATTTCATAAAGGGCCTCCTTTATCTCACCTGTATTGAAGCTGCCATGCTCAGAAATACCTGCTGATGCCTGTCGTTGGAGGCACTGCCTGGCGCCTTCAATGGTCATCTTTTCGTCATAAAGGAGCTTCTTAATGGAGAGGAGGGCCTCCAGATCTTTTTTCTGATAGGTCCTCTGGTTGGAATCAGCCCTGCAAGGCTTGAGCTGTTGAAATTCGCTTTCCCAATATCGAAGGACGTAAGGCTCAACGCCCACAATCCGGCTCGCCTCTCCGATACGAAAATATCGTTTGCCATCGGGAATCAGGCCCATAAAATCACCCCTCCCTCAACCTGCCTCCTGTCTCCAATCTTACCGCTTCAATAATAGAGTCATGCAGGCGATTAATCTCATCTCCGTCAAGGGTTCGGGTTTCCGATCGGTAGCAGATCCTTAACGCTACCGCCTTTTCCGAAGCGGCTATTTTATTTCCCTCATAGAGATCAAAAATGTCCACAGATTCCGTCAAAGCCCCACCCTGTCGTAGTATGGTATCTACAATTCGGGAGCTTTCGATGCGGCGATCCAGAAGAATAGAAATATCCCTGAATACGGCGGGATATTTAGCAAAAGGCCGGAATTTTCTTTCTACAGGTTGAACAGATAAAAGCGTTTCAATATCTAACTCAAAAATAAAAATGTTTTCTTCCCTCAGGTCATAGGCATCAATCACCCGTGAAGATACCTTGCCCAACCGGCCGACCATTTTGTCGGCAAAGATAACTTCACAGGAATATTCGGGATCAAACGCACAGAGCGTTTCATTACCCCCAAAACGCAGGTTTGAAAGCCCGATTTCCTTCAAAAGAACTTCTGCAGCCCCCTTGATATCGTAAAAATCCACCTGCCTTTCCTGGCCATTCCATTTTTTTCCACCATAAGAACCTGTCATGGCTGCGGTGAGACAAAGCTTTTCGATCGGTTGTTTGTCTTTTTCTTTCTGAAAAAAAACTTTCCCCCACTCGAAAAGCTTCAAGTTGCGTTCACCATGATTGAAATTGGTTCTGATGGCGCCAAGAAGACCAGGAATAAGCGATGTCCTGAGGACCGACTGATCCACGGTCAGCGGATTCATGATCACCGTAAAGGCCCTCAAATCGCTGCTCTTGTCCGCACCAATACGATCTATGGAATCCGGGGAAATAAAACTGTAGGTAATGATTTCAGAAAACCCAAGGCCCGTCATGATCGGCCTGATGGTGTCCCTGAGTTGAAGTTCAGGCGCGTCAATTTCATCAGATGGCCGGATGCGGGGATACGTTACTGGAATATTATCAAATCCGTAGAGCCTCGCTACTTCCTCTATGAGGTCCACTTCTCTCTGGATATCCACTCTGAATGACGGGGGCTTGACCGTCAGGTCATTTTCACCGAAATCCTCCACTTCCATCTCAAGAGACTTCAGGAGGCCCTTCATTTTTTCTCTGGTCAAGGAAATTCCCAGGGCAGAGTTCGCTTTTTCCGTGCGGAATGGAATGGTCGGCGGCGGTTTTTCCCCGGGAAAATTATCAATAATCCGGCTGGAAATCCTTCCCCCCGCCAGATCCAAAATCAGCGACATGGCCCTCTTCAGGGCCCGCTTTGTTCCACCGATATCCGCGCCCCTTTCAAATCGATAAGAGGCCTCTGTCGACAATCCCAGAAATTTGGAACCTCTTCTGATGGTAACCGGATCAAAAAAGGCGCTTTCTATGAGGAGATCCCGTGTTTTCTCAGCCACCTCCGAGTTCAGCCCCCCCATGATTCCGGCAAGGGCAACCGGCCTTTCTCCGTCACAGATCATCAGGATTTCTCGGCTCAATTTCCGATTCTGGCCATCCAGGCTACTGAATTCTTCGCCTGCTTCCGCCCTCCTCACAACAATTCTGTTCTCCCGAAGCCTGTTATAATCAAAGGCATGGAGGGGTTGGCCCATCTCAAGCATCACATAATTGGTCACGTCTACCAGGTTGTTGATGCTCCTGACCCCCGACTGATGAAGTCTATATCGTATCCAGAAGGGGGAGATCCCCTGCTTCACACCCTGAATCACACCGGCAGCATATCGTGGGCAGCCTTGAGGGTCCAGAATGGTTACGTTTGTCAGGTCGCCGATGGGGGGGGCATCTTCTTTGAAAGTAATTTCGGGCAGCCTTAACGTCTGTCCCGTTACCGCGGCAATCTCCCGCGCGATTCCGATGATGCAGGTGCAATCCGGTCGGTTCGGTGTGATACTCACGTCAAAAATCGTGTCCGGAATGGGAAGGACGTTAAACAAAGGAGTTCCTGACGACAGGGCGCCGGAAAGGATCATGATTCCGCTGTGATCATCAGTCAGACCCAATTCATCTTCTGCAAGAAGCATCCCTTCAGACACCTCTCCACGAATACGGCCCTTCTTAAGAACTCCTCCACCGGGAAGCGTTACCCCCGGAAGCGCCAGAGGTGAAAACGCACCGACTTCCACATTGGGAGCGCCGCAAACCACCTGTATGGTTTCCTTTCCTGTGTCCACCATGCATAGAGAAAGCCGGTCTGCATTGGGGTGGGGTCGCACCTCCAAAATCCTTGAAACAATAACCTGCTCAAATCCCTCACCAATGGTCTCTATCCCTTCAACTTCCAGGCCTGCCATGGTAAGAATATGACCAAGTTCTTCCGGTTCCGCATCAATCGTTACATATTCTTTCAGCCACTGTAAACTTGCTTTCATGATCTGTTGTCGAATCCATTTTGATGTACAGACATGGTTAATCAGAACTGCTCCAGAAACCTCGTTTCATTCTTGAAAAAGAGCTGGATATCGTCTATCCCGTATCTGAGCATGGCAATCCTTTCTATGCCCATACCAAAGGCAAAACCCGAGTAGATTTCAGGATCATAATCCACAAAACGATAGACCGCAGGATCGACCATTCCTGACCCCAGGATCTCCAGCCATCCAGTATTGGAACAGGTTCTGCAGCCTTTTCCTCCGCACATCACGCAACGGATATCCACTTCCGCACTGGGTTCGGTAAAAGGAAAAAAACTCGGCCTGAATCTGAGACTTGTTTCACTGCCGAACATCTGGTGAATAAATCCGGTCAAAGTCCCTTTCAAATCGCCAAAGCTAACATTCTTATCTACAAGAAGACCTTCAACCTGATGAAACATGGGGGTATGAGAAACATCTGAATCCCGCCGGTACACTTTCCCTGGGGCAATGATACTCACAGGGGGCTTTCGCGTCTCCATGGTCCTGATCTGAATAGGAGAAGTATGTGTTCGCAGAACAATATTGTCGGATATGTAGAAAGTATCCTGCATATCTCTCGCGGGGTGATCTTTCGGAAGGTTGAGCGCCTCAAAATTGTAATAATCCAGTTCCACGTTGGGGCCTTTTACAATCCTGAATCCCATCGTGGAAAAAATCCTGCACACCTCTTTGATAACAAGGGTAATAGGGTGTAGATGCCCCCTTGCAGGCTTTCTCCCGGGCAACGTCACATCCAAAACGCGCTTTCCGGTCATCTTACCGCTGAGAAGGGCTTTTTCAGCAGCCTCATACCGTTCCGTCAGATTGTTCTTTATCAGGTTTGCAAGTTTTCCTGCTTCGGGGCGTTCCTCCGCTGTTAAACGGCCCAACTGTTTCATTAAAGAGGTTAACTGACCTTTCTTACCTAAATATTCCACCCTGAATTCCTCAAGTTTCTGAGGATTCTTAGTGGAATCGATCTCACTTATGGCAAGTTTTTCTAATTCCAGGAGTTTGTCTTTCATCAGATTCTCTTTTCTGGAAAGTACAGATTGCCTGACTCTCTTGACAGATCTGAATGACCGGCTCTCTGTTCAGGATTTTCACGCCACCATCCCTGCCAGACGTGTAAATCCGGCAGGATCGTGGATCGCCATGTCGGCAAGGACCTTACGATCCAATTCAATACCGGCTTTCTGGAGTCCTCCGATCAGCCGACTGTAAGACAACCCGTTCTCCCTTGCCGCAGCATTGATCCTGACAATCCACAGAGACCTGAATTCCCTCTTGCGAACTTTTCTGTCTCGATAGGCATATACGCCGGCCCTTGTCACAGCAGTTTGGGCGGCCGTAAACTGTGTACTCAGCGATCCACGGTATCCTTTTGCCGCCTTTAACACCTTATTCCTTCTTCTTCTGGCCTTAAAGCCTCTTTTTACCCTTGGCATTTTTGTCCCTCGTAATTCATATAATAGCCTGGGTCACGCGAAAAAAAACCCGTTCTTCACAGATGACCCGAAAACTTTTCCGGGGCAGCAACTGCCCCACCTGTTTACCTCCCGGTCCGCGCCCCGATGGCGCATCAGGCGTATGGGATCAGCCTGCTCACCTGCCTGAAATTTGCGGAATCGACAAGGCCCGACTTTCTGAGATTTCGCTTTCGCTTCGTGCTCTTCTTGGTCAGAATATGGCTCGAATAGGCCTTGTTTCTGGCAATTTTTCCTGACCCCGTGATTTTGAATCGTTTTGCCGCAGCCCGATTCGTTTTTATTTTCGGCATAACACCCCTCCATTCACATCAATGGTAATCAATAAAAATCAAAAAAAGGTCCACTTCCGTGGATCCGTTTCAAGAAACACAGTTTAGATCCCGAAAAATCCTAACAACAATGAAACGATGGACCGTTACGGTCTATTTCGGGATAACAACCATAGTCATTCTATTCCGGGCCTCCCTTGTAGGCGGCTGCTCTACTGTTGCTTCTTCGCCAAGTTCCGCGGCCAGCCTGTTCAAAAGCTGTTCCCCGGCGCTTATGAAGGCCATTTCGCGTCCTCGGAAAAAGACCGTAACTTTAACCCTGTGCTTTTTTTCCAGAAACTTTTTCAGGTTCTTCATTTTGAAACCCAAATCATGTTCCTCTGTATAGGGTCGGAGCTTGATCTCCTTCATCTGGCCGCCACGGCTTTTTTTTCGGGTCTCCTGCACCTTCTTGCTCGTCTCATACCTGAACTTGCCATAGTCCATGACCCGGCAAACCGGTGGATCAGAATTGGGCGCCACCTCAACGAGGTCCAATCCATCTTTTTCAGCCAGATCCAGTGCCTCTCGAACGGAGATAATGCCTAATTGATCCCCTGCAGCCGAAATCAACCGTACAACCCTTGCGCGAATCTGTTCATTCACCCTCACTTCATCTGCTTTCTTTCCTATGGTTATTACCTCCTTTGTTCACATTCTTCATTAATAAGGTCTATAAATCCTTTCTCATCCATGAGAGGAAGATTCTGACCCGTCCTCTTCCTGGGGGTCACCATACCGCCTTCGCTTTCCTTATCGCCAATAATCAGCATGTACGGCGTTTTTTTAAGCTGGGCCTCCCTCACTTTGAGCCCTAATTTTTCATTTCTGAAATCGGCCTCTACCCGGATGTGGGCATCCATCAGGCTCTTCAGTACCTTTTCTCCATGGGGGATGTTCCTGTCGGTAACCGTCAGCACGGTGGCCTGGACGGGTGACAGCCATGTGGGAAACGCCCCGGCATAATGCTCGATCAAAACTCCGATGAACCTCTCGATAGCCCCTAAAATGACTCGGTGGATCATTACAGGCCGATGCTTTTCTCCATCCGTTCCGACATAGGTCAGATCAAATTTCTCGGGAAGGGTGAAATCGCACTGGATCGTGGCACATTGCCATTCTCTCTCCAGGGCATCTTTCAACTTCACATCAATTTTTGGCCCGTAAAATGCCCCGTCTCCTTCATTAATCTCGTATTCCAGCTGATTGTCCTGCATCGCCTTTATGAGGGCGTTGGTTGCCAGTTCCCAGTCCTCGTCCGTGCCAATCGATTTGGCGGGACGTGTACTTATTTCGAGGCTGTACTCGAACCCGAAAACAGCCATTACTTCCTTTACGAAATTCAGGACTCCCTTGATCTCGCCATCCAACTGTTCCGGAGTGCAGAGGATATGGGCGTCATCCTGCGTAAACTCCCTTACCCGGAAAAGGCCGTGCAAAACACCCGACCGTTCATGACGATGGACGGTCCCCAACTCGAAATATCTTTTCGGAAGTTCCCTGTAACTTCTGAGGCTGGAACCGTAGATGAGCATATGAGACAGACAGTTCATGGGTTTAATCCCATAGGACATCTCATCAATTTCCGTGAAATACATGTTTTCTCTATAATTATCGAAATGTCCGGACCTTTTCCATAATTCGGTCTTGAGAATTTGAGGTCCCCTTACAAGGTCATATCCTCTCCGGAGATGTTCCTTTGTCTCAAAATCCTCAAGGATGTACCTGAGCATTGCGCCCCTCGGATGCCATACGATCATTCCGGCGCCAATTTCTTCATGGGTACTGAAAAGGCCCAGTTGCCCGCCCAGTTTCACATGATTCCGTTTTTTGGCCTCCTCGAGTCGGGTAAGATATTTCTTCAGGCTCTTTTTATCAGGAAAGGCCGTACCGTAGATACGGCTCAACATGGACCGCTTTTCATCCCCCCGCCAGTAGGCGCCGGCCACTTTGGTCAGATGAAAAGCCTTGATCATTCCTGTGGAAGGGATGTGAGGCCCTCTGCACAGATCCGTGAAATTTCCCTGTGTGTAAAGCGAAACCTGTGCATCCCCCAGGTCATTAATCAGTTCAACCTTGTACTCTTCTTCCAGATCGGTGAAAAAATCAATGGCACTCCGGCTTGACATCTCTTTTCGGACGAAAGGAAGATCTTTACCAATAATCTCTTCCATCTTCTCTTCAATGGCTTTCAGATCTTCCTCTCTAAAGGGCCTTTCATAATCAAAATCGTAATAGAAACCTTCGGCGATGGCCGGTCCTATGGTGACCTTGACTCCCGGAAAAAGCTCCTGCACAGCCATTGCCATCACATGAGACGTACTATGGCGGAGTATGTGGATGCCCTCATCACTGGTCACATATACAGGCTCCAGTTCCGCATTCGATGTTATCGGACAGGTCAGATCACAAAGTAGCCCGTCTATTTTCACAGCCACGATCCTGTCAAGACCCCCAACCTGAAGCTGCTTGAGTGCTTCGGAAGCAGGCAGAGATTCCATACGGATCGATTCAGATGGCTTATTTTTTAAATGAACAGCTATGCTTTCCATAATTATTCTTCACTAAACCCTCGAACAAAGAAAACAAGGCATCCGAAGTGGCCAACAACTTGCCGAGATGCCTCGTGGGAAATGAACTAATTTTGTCGGTGCAATTCAGCAAAAACTATGTACGACGACTATTTGCATCAATTTCCGCCTCAAGCTTCTTCAGTCGTACCCAGAGTTAATTTAGTTGAGACAAAATTTTTACAAAGGTACACAATAACAGAATGAATTGCAACAAAAAAAATGATTTTACCAAGTTCCCGAAAGAGGTTTTCCAAAATTTCTTCCAGAAACGGCTGAACAGACAAAAACAAGAAAACTGATTGATAAAATTCGCCTGAAAGATTACCATTTCATGGAATGAAAACCCGCAGTGCCCGTAATAAAATATTGGATGGGCACTCGTTCATACCACTCACAGGAACTCCATATTAATGACTATTCTTCACTTATCAAGCATTGCCCGCTGTTTGTTGATCTTTATCAGGCGGTTGAGCTTCAGAAATCCTCATTCCAAACCCATTTTTTCTTTTTGCGCCTTCGTCTGTTTTTTCGCCATTTCACTGACTCCGGTATGGTCTGCCCAATGGGTGGATGAATTTGGTCGAAAGGTCACTGTGCCCGATGACCCCAGGCGAATCGTCTCTCTTGCTCCCAGCATCACGGAAATCATTTTCGCCCTGAATCAAGAAAGCCGGCTGAAAGGAGTCACCCAGTTCAGCGATTTCCCCCCCGAGGCAGTCAGACTCCCCAGCGTAGGTTCCTATGTGCACCTTGACCTTGAAAAAATCGTGGCATTGAAACCGGATCTTTGCATCGCCACCAAGGACGGGAACCCGATCAAAATAATAGAAAGACTGGAGAATTTGAATATACCGATCTATGTGGTAAACCCCAAAAACCTGGAATCCATCATGAAAACCATGGTCGGCATCGGCAGGCTCCTCAATGCCGAAGACCGCGCGAAAACCATCGTAGAGGAGATGCAATCCAGGGTGAATCATGTAAAATCAACGGTCTCAAAGGCCTCAGGTAAACCACGCGTGTTTTTCCAGATCGGAATTTCCCCGCTGGTATCGGCAGGAACTCCAACCCACATCCATGAACTGATCTCTCTGGCAGGCGGAAAAAATGTATCGGAGGGCCCAGTGCCCTACCCACGTTACAGCCACGAACAGATCCTGATACTGGCTCCCGACGTTTTCATCATCTCCTCCATGGCCAGAGGCAAACAGTTCGCCCAGGTAAAAAATGAATGGACCAGATGGACCGACATCCCCGCCGTAAGGAATAATCGTATCTATGTGGTTGATTCTAATCTTTTTGACAGACCCACGCCACGTCTCGTAGACGCCCTTGAACTTTTAGCCACCCTGATCCATCCTGATCTTTTCCGAACAAAGGAGTAGGCATGGAAAGATCCGCGCTCTTAAAGAGAATCCTGTGGACGTCAATTCTCCTGTCCGTCCTTCTTATGACGTCCATGCTCATGGGGATTTTGCTCGGATCGACGGGGATTGGAATAAAAAAGGCCATACTTTCCCTTACCGCTTCGCGAGAAAACGACTCCATGCTGCACACCATCATATGGCAGATCCGTTTTCCCCGTGTCCTCTTAGCGGCACTTGTGGGTGCAGCCCTTTCCCTGGGGGGGTTGGTCTTCCAGGCCCTTCTAAGAAATCCACTGGCCGAACCCTACATTCTTGGAATTTCAAGCGGATCAGGAATTGGCGCCATTCTGGGAATTCTTGCGGGACTTTCCCGATTTCCCGGCGTAAGCCTTACAGCCTTTGCGGGAAGCATTGTCACGCTCCTCCTGCTTTTTCTCATGTCTTCCGGAAAATCCATTCTCAAAAGCAACTCCCTTCTCCTGTCGGGAGTGATGGTGAACTCCTTTTGCGCCGCTCTCATCATGTTCCTAATTTCGATCACCCAGGACTCTCGACTGCACAACATTATCTTCTGGCTCATGGGTGATCTGTCCATGATCAATCTTGGCCAGGTTGGAATACTTGCCGCTATACTTGCTCCCTGCTTTTTGCTTCTTTTCTGTTTCTCCAATCAGATGAACCTTCTCCTCATTGGAAAGGAAATGGCCCAATCCATGGGGGTAAATATCAGAATCGTAGTCCCCATACTCCTGCTGATAACCTCTCTGATGGTCAGCGCCACCGTTTCCTATTGCGGTCCGATCGGCTTCGTGGGATTGGTTATGCCCCACCTTCTCAGACTTATTTTCGGGCCGGACCACCGCGTCCTGGCGCCTGCATGCATATTGGGAGGAGGAACCTACATGGTTTTCTGCGACCTTCTGGCGAGAACGCTTCCGGACCAGGGTGAAATGCCTGCGGGCGTCATTACAGCCATGATAGGAGCGCCCCTTTTCATCATTCTGTTGAAGAGGTCCGGACGATGAACAGCGCCGTGGTTGCCGGAAATGTAGATTTTTTTTATGGAGACCGAATCATCCTGAAAGATCTTTCCTTTTCTGTGGGCAAGAAAGACTTCTTCATCATCATCGGCCCGAATGGTTCGGGAAAGACAACGCTTCTGAAAATCATTGCAAACCTCCTGAAAGTCAAAAAGGGCTCCTTACAGATTATGGGAAACCCCATAGGAAGTTATTCCAGGCGATCCCTGGCAAGAACCCTCGCGCTTGTGCCCCAGATAGCCCCTGTGGACTTTCCCTTCACAGTAATGGAACTTGTCCTGATGGGTCGTTCTCCTCACCTGGGCATTCTGGCGTTGGAACGTGACACGGATCTTGAACTGGCCAGGAAAGCAATGGAGTTTACCGGCGTTCTGAGTCTGGCGGACCGAAAGATGGACCAGTTGAGCGGCGGAGAACGACAGAGGGTATTTATTGCCAGAGCAATCTGTCAGGAACCTGATATCATGCTCCTTGATGAACCCACCGCATCCCTTGATCTCACCCATCAGATAAGGATCATGGATCTGATGGAAAAATTGCGAAAGGAAAAAGGGCTTACCATCGTCATGGTTTCCCACGATATCAACCTTGCAGCCATGTACGCCACTTGCTTGCTCCTTCTCAAAGCAGGGAAAGCAGCAGGAATCGGAGCTCCGGAAGAGGTTCTCACATTCAAAAAGCTCGAGCAGATCTATGAGTGCCCTCTCCTTGTGGATGAAAGTCCCTTAGGCGGCTTCAAGAGAATCACCCTGGTCCCCAATAAATTTTTAAAAATGAATATTGCAGAAAAATAAATATTTTGATAAACTGTTTTTGAATTGTTCTGCGAAAAAATATCCGTGGAAAGGAGGTGGAACGGTTTACCCATTTACTGGACATCTATAGAGAACCTTAGACGCACGAAAGGAGATTGAAGATGGCTGGAAGCACTTACAAAATTATTGAACTGGTGGGAACAAGCGATAAATCATGGGAAGAAGCAACGGCCACCGCTGTTGCAACCGCAAGCGAAAGCCTGAAAGATTTACGAATCGCTGAGGTGACCAAACTGGACGTAACCATTGAAAACGGAAAAGTCGCATCTTACAGGGCCAGGTTGGCTTTATCTTTTAAATACGTTAGATAGAATAGGGTCCCTGCGCTACCCCTTGTTGAGTCTCATCATTGAGGAATTGAAATGGAGCAGGTCAAGAGGAAACTGACCATACTTGATCAGATCACTGCATCAGATAAGGTGAGAAGCAAAATCATCGATGCCGCAAGTGAGCTTTACGCAAAAAAAGGCTTTGCAGCTACCTCCATTCAGGAAATTTCTGAAATGGCCGGCGTTGATCTTCCCATCACCTATCATTATGTAAAAAACAAATCTGAGATCATGCGGATGATCATGGAAGATGTTCTGAGTACTTTTCAGAACAGTCTTCTCAAGGAAATACAGGACCTTCACGACCCGGAAGAGAAGCTGCATATCGCGATCATTCTGTACATGAGGATCATAGAAAAGCACCGGGACAAGCTGCTCCTGATCTATCAGAAGTCGAGTTCCATGGACAGAGCTGCAAAGACCCGAATCATGCAGCTGGAAGTGGATGTTGCAGACGTTTTCAAAGAGATTATCAGCGAGGGGATTGCGCAGGGGGCCTATGAGAGTCTGGATGTGGATCTAATGGCCTACAATATCATGATGCTGGCCCACATGTGGATACTGAAACACTGGCATTTCAAACACCGCCTCACTCTGGACAAATATATTGACCTTCAACTGGGCATCATTATGAATGCCCTTCATAAGGTTTCCTGAAGAGAGCCCTCTGCCGATCACTGTTTTCATAACGGTGACCGACAGCGAGATTCCTGTGTCCGCCCGGCCCCTGCCCTACTCTTTTATGATCGCCTTGATGATCACCACATCCTCTATGGGGACATCGGCCATTCCTGCCTTTGAACCCGTCTTGACCTTCGAAATTGCATCCACCACATCCATTCCTTCTATTACTTTGCCAAAGACCGTATAGCCCCACCCCTCGGGAGTCTTGCTTTTATGATTCAGAAAAGCATTGTTCTTCACGTTGATGAAAAATTGGGCTGTTGCGCTGTGGGGATCCTGGGTTCGGGCCATGGCAATCGTACCACGGTCATTTTTGAGCCCGTTGTCCGCTTCGTTTTCCACCGCCATCTCTGTCAACTTCTGCTTCATTTGAGGGGTAAGCCCTCCACCCTGGATCATGAAATTGGGCATCACTCTGTGAAAAATGGTGCCGTCATATTGCCCCCACCGAACATAGCGAAGGAAATTATCCACTGTCTTGGGTGCCTTCTCAGGATACACCTCAAGAACGATTGTTCCCTTATTCGTTTCCAACTCCACCTGGGGATTTTTTGATCCCGCCTCTGAAAAAGACGGTAAAGTAAAAACCAGCATGACCATCATAATGAGATACCGCATCTGTTCTGCTCCTTTTCGATTTCTAAAATTCCTGTCTGTTTTGATTCCACCACCGGATAAAAAAAACGGGAAAACCCGCCTAATAGGCCACAATATAAAACAACAAGGAAACGATATCAACGACAAAGATCCGATCTTTTGGCGATGCTTGATAGGTGTGGGAAAGAAGGGAAACAGGGCCTAT
>ERZ889078.760-NODE-760-length-27968-cov-22.045140_pt1 | contig 27968 bp, 24 predicted proteins | sample MGYA00521266_ERZ889078 | MGnify/ENA primary metagenome ERZ889078 (study PRJEB32303, sample SAMEA104408618) | aquatic metagenome | biome: Brackish water; feature: Pelagic; material: water | place: Baltic Sea | collected 2014-06-16T06:34:00 | depth 76,534 m ...
TGTACCAATGGTCTATTTTCAGGCGGTGCCGGTGTTGAAGAAGTCTTTCCATTTTACGTGTGACCTTTATGGTTACTTGTGACCTTTATGGTTACCTCTTTATCGCCATCATTGAGGCAAAATTAAACCATTTAAGCCAGATATCAAATTTAGCAAATCCGGCATTTAAAATCCGGTTTTCATGGGTTTCAATGGTATCTGGAACAAGAACCTTTTCCAAAGCATCTCTTTTTTGACTGATCTCAAGTTCTGAATACCCGTTTTCAAGTTTAAATGCAGTGTAAAATTGTGTTTGAAGATCATTCAGTTCCTTTGAAGCATGAATAATTTTTTCAGTTAAAACAAGGATGCCGTTTGGATTCATTCCCTGATAAATTTTTTTTATCAGCTCATCGCGTTTACCCATGTCAAGAAACTGCAGGGTCAGATTGATTAGAACTACAGACGCGTCCTTAATTTGCATATCTTCTAAAAAACCACAGACAAGATCAATCCGCGAAACATTATCATATTTTTCAAGCCGTTTTGAATACTTTTCAATCATTGGTTTGGAACTATCCACTGCAACCATTTTAAACGGCTTTTCTTTAAATTGCTCAAGGACCATGATTCCAAGATTTCCATGGGAACAGCCAAGATCATAAATACGACTGCCTGGTTGATAAAATTGCTCTGCAAGCTGTGATTGCCGTCTAATACTTTCTTTATAAAAAGGCACTGATCGATTCAGCATATCATCAAACACCCGGGCCACCTCTTTATTAAATTCAAAGGGTTGAATCTTACATTTTTTTCCTGCAAATACCTGGTCTTTCTCCATTTGCCTTCCTGTAAAATAATTATTTTGTAAACTTTTATAATATTCCGCAAAGAAGTGCAAGAAGACAAAGAGTCCCAAATCCACCATCAAATTTTCGTTTGTCGGCTGGCTATGGGTTGTGCACCATCCCTGGCCATCAGCAAGGCGACAAGGAGTGACGAGTGAGGCGTATAAGTCATACTCCGCAGGGAGGAACGACCGCAGTCAACGCAGCAGGTGGTACCTTGATGGTGGATCAGGGGAGTCCATTTCATTATCCCTTGACTCATTTGGTTTGATAATGATATTTAAAATTCATGAACCAGGAAAATTTAAAAAATATTTTAAACCAGGTGGCCAAAGGGTCCTTATCTATTGAGAATGCGCAAAAGCAACTTACTCATATCTCTTTTGAAAATATTGATTTTGCCCAGATAGACCATCACCGGTCTTTAAGAAAGGGATTTCCTGAAGTAATTTTCGGACAAGGGAAAACAAGTGAACAAATCATTGGTATCATGGAAAAAATGATCATCCATGAGGATATCATTCTTGTGACCCGTCTTAAACAGGAAAAAGCACAAAAAATAATTTCCGTATTTCAAGGAGCGGATTATTTTGAAGATGCAAAATTTTTATGGCTTAAAAAAAATGAGCCTAAAATCACAGGCATAGGAAAAATCCTTGTGATTTCTGCTGGAACATCTGATATCCCCGTTGCAAAAGAAGCTTTTTTAACTGCCCAGGCAATGGGAAATGAAATTGAATCCATCTTTGATGTCGGGGTAGCCGGTATTCACCGTCTTTTTGCCCACCAGGAGAAAATTATAAATGCTGCCGTCATCATTGTTGTTGCCGGGATGGAAGGTGCTTTACCCAGTGTGGTTGCAGGAATGGTCAAAGCTCCTGTCATAGCAGTTCCTACGAGCATTGGATATGGTACGAGTTTTGGAGGGATGACCGCCCTTTTAGGAATGCTCAATTCCTGTAGCTCAAATATTGCTGTAGTAAATATTGACAATGGATTTGGAGCAGGGTTTATGGCTTCTTCCATTAATCATGTGTCAGCAGCCGGGTAATAAGATCAGATGTCTTGTTTAAGTACACTGATTCTTTCTTTTTAGAAAATAAAATATTGCTCGTGTGAATTTTTTTCTTGACTCTTGACTTAAATAAAATTTATATATATTAAAACTTATTTAACTAAAGTAAAAATTATGAATAAAAATATTATCAGCATACTACTAGTCCTTATTATCGTGGAGGTGATTATTATCACCTCCAGGCGAAGGGGCTCGTAGTGGCATAAACCTTAAATCAACTTTAAAAGCCGTTATCAGCCCCCAGGGAGCAGATAACGGCTTTTTCATTTTGGAGACAAACAACATGAGAAGCCACATTGCAACAAAAGGTACGGCAAGAGCCCCCCATCGAAGCCTGTTCAAGGCCATGGGATATACAGACAGAGAAATCAACCAGCCCCTTATAGGCATTGCCAACTCTGCCAATGAATTGATCCCCGGTCACATGCATCTGGACAATATTGTCAATGCAGTTAAATCCGGCATCAGCATGGCTGGCGGAACCCCCATGGAATTTTCAACCATTGGTATCTGTGACGGCATCGCCATGAATCATGCAGGCATGCACTACTCTCTTGCATCCCGCGAACTCATTGCAGACTCAATAGAAGTCACAGCCATGGCCCATCCCTTTGATGCCATTGTCATGGTACCCAATTGTGATAAAATTGTCCCGGGTATGCTCATGGCAGCAGCACGATTGAATATTCCAGCCATATTTATCAGCGGTGGTCCAATGCTTTCCGGGAAACATCCCGAGGACAAAAATAAAAAAATTGATCTCATTACTGTATTTGAAGCCGTGGGCGCGGTCAAGTCCGGCAGGATGACCCAAAGCCAGCTTCTTGACATAGAAAATGCCGCCTGCCCCACCTGCGGATCATGTGCTGGAATGTTTACTGCAAACTCAATGAATTGCCTTACAGAAGCCATTGGAATGGCTCTTCCGGGAAATGGAACCATTCCCGAACCTATGTCGGAAAGAATTCGTCTGGCCAAACAGACTGGAATACAAATCATGGAACTCTTAAATAAAGATATTTGCCCTGATAAAATTATGACAAAAGATGCCTTTATGAATGCCCTGGTGGTTGATATGGCTCTTGGGTGTTCCACCAATACAGTGCTTCATTTAAAAGCTATTGCCAATGAAGCACATGTTGATATTGATCTGAACCTGATTAATGAGGTCAGCCAAAAAACCCCCCATTTATGTTCTCTAAGCCCGGGGGGGGAGGACCACATTGAAGACTTAAATTTTGCCGGCGGTATTCCTGCTGTCATGAAAGAACTTTCTGACCATGGCATGATTAATATTGAATGTTTGACTGCCACTGGAAAAACAATGGGTCAAAACCTTGAGATGGTTATTAAAAAAGACCAGCAGGTGATACGGCCCGTTGAGAATCCCTATCACAGACAAGGAGGATTAGCAGTACTCTTTGGCAACCTTGCCAAAGAAGGTTGTGTGGTAAAACAATCTGCCGTTCTTGATAAAATGCTCCGGCATCAGGGCCCGGCCAGGGTATTTGATTCTGAAGAAGAAGCAACCAAAGCGATTCTTGAAAATCAAATCAACAAAGGAGATGTAATTGTCATCCGGTATGAAGGTCCGGCAGGTGGGCCTGGCATGCGTGAGATGCTCACCCCCACATCAGCCATAGCAGGAATGGGACTTGATGAAACTGTTGCCCTTATAACGGATGGCAGATTTTCAGGTGGGTCCAAGGGGGCTTCCATTGGTCACATATCCCCGGAAGCTGCAGAGGGAGGGCTTATAGCGATTGTTAAAGAAAATGATCAAATCAAAATAGATATTCCAGCTAAATCCATTGAACTTCTGGTTTTTGAAGATGAAATTGCAACCAGGTTTGCCAAATGGAAAAAACCGGAACCCAAAATTAAAACAGGATATATGGCCCGGTATGCCAGGATGGTGAGTTCGGCAGGCAACGGTGCTATATTTACGTGTGACCCTTGTGGTTAAAGATACATTTTAGGAGATAAAAAATGAAACTTAACGGCGCCCAGATTCTTATTAAAATGATTAAGGCAGAAGGTATTGACACCATTTTCGGATATCCAGGCGGTGCTGTCATTGATATTTATGATGCCCTTGCAAAGCAGGAAGGCCTTCGCCATATCCTTGTCCGGCATGAACAGGGTGCTGTCCATGCGGCTGACGGCTATGCCAGGGCCAACAAATCCGTTGGTGTTGCCCTGGTTACTTCAGGCCCAGGTGCTACCAATGCTGTGACTGGAATTGCTTCTGCACATTCTGACTCCATCCCCATTGTTGTGTTTACAGGCCAGGTACCAACAGGACTGATCGGGAATGATGCATTCCAGGAAGTGGATATAGTGGGTATCACAAGACCCTGCACCAAACACAATTATCTTGTAAAAAGTGTAGACAAACTGGCTTCAACCATTAAAGAAGCCTTTTATCTGGCAAGGTCGGGAAGACCAGGCCCTGTTCTCATTGATCTTCCAAAGGATGTTATGCAGGCCCGGATTGATTTTGAAGAACCCGGCGAGATCTCTTTGAAATCCTACAAACCCAATTATAAGCCCAACAAAAAACAACTCAACAAAGTGGTCAATATGATCCGACAGGCTAAAAGGCCGGTCATTTTTGCCGGTGGCGGTGTTATCCTCTCCCAGGCTTCCGGGGAGATCACCCGTCTTGCAAAAATGGCAGACATCCCGGTTACTGCATCTTTGATGGGTCTGGGTGCATTTCCAGGATCAGATCCTCTATGGCTTGGAATGCTGGGCATGCACGGCACCTATCGGGCCAATATGAGCATCGGTAATTGTGATCTCATGATTGCCGCAGGTGTTCGATTTGATGACAGGGTTACGGGAAATATTGAAAAATTTGCACCTAATGCCAAAATTGTTCAAATTGATATTGATCCCACGTCTATTCACAAAAACATTGAAGTCCAATGTCCCATTGTGGGGGATTGTAAAACTGCCCTTAAAGGTATCCTTGAATTAATGGAAGACCTGAAAATAGATGATCTTAAAAAAGGTCGGCCCCAATGGCTGGATCAGATCCAGGAATGGAAGAGTACCACTCCCTTGAAATATGACCAGGGCAGTGACGTGATCAAACCCCAGTTTGTTGTTGAAAAACTTTATGAACTCACAAAGGGCGATGCTATTATTACAACTGAGGTCGGGCAAAACCAGATGTGGGCTGCCCAGTATTATCACTTTAACAAACCCAATCACTTTATTTCATCTGCCGGTCTTGGGACCATGGGATTTGGACTGCCTGCCGCCATCGGTGCCAAGGCAGCCTGCCCTGATAAAATGGTTATTGATATTGCAGGAGACGGATCCATCCAGATGAATATCCAGGAATTAATGACTGCCATTGAATCAAAAATAGATGTTAAAATAGTAATTTTAAACAATAAAAACCTTGGCATGGTAAGACAATGGCAGGAACTGTTTTATGAAAAAGTTTACTCTTTTACCAATATGGAAAATTCCCCTGATTTTGTGAAACTGGCCGAAGCTTATGGTGCAAAAGGCTTAAGATGCACCCGGCCCGATGAAGTGGAATCTGTTTTATCCCAAGGTCTTAACTATAAGGGGACTGTTGTAATGGACTTTGTCGTGGACAGGGAAGAATCTGTCTACCCCATGGTTCCGGCTGGTGGTTCAATTACAGAAATGCTTCTGGTTTAATTTTAAATTTGCAAAGGATGTTTTATATGAAAACAAACAGCTACTTACTTTCTATCCTTGTAGATGATGAACCAGGGGTTCTTTCAAGGATTGCAGGCCTTTTTTCAGGCCGGGGGTTTAATATTGACAGCTTGAGCGTGGCAAGCACGGCCGAGCCTTATGTATCAAGAATCACCATGGTTACCAAATGCGAGCCCCAGATCATTGACCAGATAAAAAAACAGCTTCATAAGCTGATCAATGTCATTACAGTGAATGATCTGACAGACAAAAAATATGTTCAACGGCAGTTGGCATTAATAAAAGTCAATGCTCAGCCTGAAAAAAAGGCAGATATATTAAGAATTGTCGATATTTTTAGATGCAAGATTGTTGATGTGGGACTTTCCCACTACACAATAGAAGTATCCGGAGACAATGAAAAGCACGATGCCATCATCTCTTTATTAAAACCCATGGGGATCATTGAAATAGCCTCCACAGGTTCCATTGCCCTGGCAAGGGAAAACGGCAAAAAATAAATTAGCAAGCAGGATAAATAATGGAAAAAACACTAATATACGATACCACTCTAAGGGATGGCATGCAGGGAGAAAACATCTTCTTCTCCACTGAAGATAAGTTTAAAATAGCAAAACGCTTAGATGACGCAGGTATCCACTATATTGAAGGCGGTTGGCCCGGATCAAACCCCGGGGCCCAGCATTTTTTCGAACTTGTAAAAGATATAAAATTCAAAAACGCAAAAGTGGCTGCTTTTGGTTCCACCCGGCGCCCGGGAAAAACCTGCGACCAGGATGCCAACATCCAGGCATTGATAAACAGCCAGGCGCCTGTGATCACAATATTTGGAAAGTCATGGGACCTGCATGTTGAATCCATCATGGAGAATACAAAGGCAGAGAACCTTGCCATGATTAAAGAGAGTGTGGCTTACCTTATAACCCATAACCGGGAAGTTCTCTATGATGCAGAGCATTTCTTTGACGGGTACAAAGCCAATCCAGACTATGCCCTGAATACCCTTGAAGCCGCTGTTGAGGGCGGGACAAAATGCCTGGTTCTCTGCGATACCAATGGCGGGTCCCTACCCTGTGAGATTGAGAGCATCACGAAAACAGCAATTGAACATTTCAGGTCTGACCTTCAGGTTAAAGGAAAATCCAATCTTATTTTTGGCATCCACACCCACAATGACTGCGCCATGGCAGTGGCCAATTCGATAACGGCGGTTCATGCAGGCGCAACCATGGTCCAGGGAACCATCAATGGATATGGCGAGCGGTGCGGTAATGCTGACCTGACAGCCATTATCCCTATTCTGGCGCTTAAAATGAACCGGGATTGCATGAGCCGGGAAAATCTTGAAAAGCTATTGAATCTTTCCCGGTTTATTTCTGAAACTGCCAATGTACCGCCTGTCAATTCAAGACCCTTTGTCGGCAAGAGTGCGTTTGCCCATAAAGGCGGGGTTCATGTAAGTGCGATAATGAAAAATCCCAGGGCCTATGAACATATTTCTCCTGAACTGGTGGGAAACAAACGCCGAGTTATTGTTTCAGAGCAGTCCGGTAAAAGCAATATCGAATATAAGGCCAAGGAGCTGGGAGTAGATATAGGTAAAAACGGTGTCACAGGGCATCAGATCGTATCCAGCATCAAGGAACTTGAAGATTACGGGTTTGAATTTGATGCAGCTGAAGGTTCATTAAAACTTATCATGGAAAAACTGACTGATCAGTTTGTCCCCTATTTTGAGCTTGAATCTTTCAGGGTGGTGGTTGAAAAAGACAAGGAACGGCCATGTTATTCCCATGCCATGATTAAAATAAGGGTGGGCAATACAACGGAAATCACTTCAGCAGAAGGAGAAGGCCCTGTCAGCGCCCTGGATAATGCATTAAGAAAGGCGCTTACCACCATATACCCGCAAATTGACGACCTGCACCTTGTGGACTTTAAAGTCCGTGTCATTGACGGCATGGACGGTACGGATGCAAAGGTGCGCGTCCTTATTGAATCACGGGATGAAAATAATATATTTTCAACAATCGGTGTTTCAGAAGACATCATAGAAGCAAGCTGGCAGGCTCTGGCCGACAGTTTTCAATATAAACTATCATTAGACAATAAAAAACCAATGTACAATAAAAATAAGGCAAAATAACATGACAAAAAACAACCAGCTTATTATTTTTGATACCACTTTAAGAGATGGAGAACAATCACCTGGAGCCAGCATGAACAAGGCTGAAAAACTGCGGATTGCCACCCAGCTTGAAAAACTGGGTGTCAACGTTATCGAAGCAGGATTTCCCGCCGCATCTGAAGGAGATTTTGAGGCAGTCCAAGCCATTGCCCAAACCCTTAAAATTTCCCAGGTTGCAGCACTTTGCAGGGCCAGTGAAGCTGATATCATCCGGGGATGGGATGCCATTAAAGATGCAGTTAACCCAAGAATCCACACCTTTATTGCCACATCTGACCTGCATATGACATATAAACTTGCAATGGAACCTTCCCAGGTCCTGGAACAGGCAGTCAAATCTGTTCGGCTTGCCGCATCATACACAGATAATGTAGAATTCTCCGCAGAAGACGGTTCAAGATCTGATCCTGCATTTTTATGCAAGGTATTTGAAGCGGCTATTGATGCCGGCGCCACCACTATAAATCTTCCAGACACGGTGGGATACGCTATTCCTGAAGAATTTGGTGAGCTTGTAAAATATGTCATGAAGAATACGCCCAATATGAATAAGGCAGTATTGAGTGTTCATTGCCATAATGATCTTGGGCTTGCCACGTCCAATACCCTTGCTGCCATAAAAGCCGGGGCCAGGCAGGTTGAAGTAACCATTAATGGTATTGGAGAAAGAGCCGGGAACACTTCCCTTGAAGAAGTGGTCATGTCGCTGCATACAAGACCCAATTTCTTTCCCCAGACCACATCCATTGACACCAGAAGAATTTATCCCACAAGCCGACTGGTGAGCATGATCACGGGAATCCTTATCCAGCCGAACCGGGCAATTGTGGGTGCCAATGCCTTTGCCCATGAAGCCGGTATCCACCAGGACGGAGTACTGAAAAATCCCATGACCTATGAGATCATGAAACCTGAAACCATTGGTCTTAACAAAAACAACCTTGTTTTAGGAAAACATTCAGGACGTCACGCCTTAAATTCCCACATCCAGGAAATTGGATACAATCTTTCAAAAGAAGAACTGGATATAGTTTTTGAAAAATTCAAACGTCTGGCAGACAAGAAAAAAAGCATACAGGATGAAGACATCGAGGCACTTATTAACGAAGGGGTATTAAGAAGTTCAGAAGTTTTCAAACTTGAATATATCCATGTATTATCCGGAAACACAGTCTTTCCCACGGCCAGTGTCAAGCTGAGCATCAATGGACGACCGGCCCAGGGGGCGACAGAAGGAAACGGCCCCATTGATGCTGTATACAATATTATATCCAAACTGACCCGTACCAAGTCCGAACTCCTGAGATTTACCATTTCAGCTTTGACAGAGGGGACAGATGCCCAGGGCGAAGTAACTGTCCGGTTGCAGGAAGACGGAATCATAGCCCTTGGAAAAGGAGCTGATCCGGATATCATTATTGCCAGCGCCCTGGCCTATATTAATGGTTTAAACAGATTGGAATACCTGAAGAAACACCCTGTTGTAAAACCTGAGAATCTTTAACTCATTCTAATGCTCGCAAGGGAAGGCCAAGGTTAACATCGCTTATGCCTTCCTTTATACTTTTTTCTTGACACCAAATAGACATAAGACTAAGAAGAATAGCTGTATTTATCTTATCAATACTAACTTACTGGAGACAGATTATGAAAAATTTGTTTAAACTTTTAATTTTACCTGTTCTTTTTTACTTTTGTTTTATTGCTTCGGCTTTTGCCCAGGATACTTCCATTGTAGGAAAATGGAAAACCATTGATGACAAAACGGGTGACCCAAAATCCATTGTGCAGATTTATGAAAAAGATGGAAAATTTTTCGGCCAGATAACAGAATTGTTTCGTAAACCTGGCGAAGATCCTGATCCTGTCTGTGATAAATGCCCGGATGATGATTCCCGTAAAAACCAGCCCACAAAAGGGATGATCATTATTAAAGATATTGTTAAAACAAGCAGTGGATACAGCGGCGGCACCATACTGGATCCCAAAGAAGGGAAAATATATACTTGTAAGTTATGGACTGAGGATGGAAAACTTATGGTCCGAGGCTATATTGCCTTTTTCTTCAGAACCCAAACCTGGCACAAAGTTGAATAGTGCCTGACCGAAAACCTGAAAATTTTGGAAGCATAAGCACCGCTACAAACTGAGTACAACGCGGGTGATAATTTTAACCGGAGCAATACATTGAGTATTGTGAGCATACGCTCAAACACTTGGCGGTCTTAACGCTCCACTGCGTTAAGACCCTGTACAGAAGGCCAATCAACGATTCCCTACAACCCATACCCCGACCTCCTCGGTAAAATTCAGTTTAGAATTCGATATGTAACTTTGCTCATAGTCTCAGAAAATTGAAAAATTTTTTCAAGATTAAATTAAGATATATAATGAATGGGTCTGAGTTTTCAAAAATAATCTGTATCTCCAATATACCGTAGTGGAGTCTTGAAAAATTTGATTCTCTCTGTTCCCATATATTTGATTTTTAAGTTCAAGGATAAAAAACTGTCTATACCAAATGTGGTATTTGGGAAAAAATCAAAAAGTCCGGACTGGTGAAAGAAACACTCAGTAAATTGCCGAATTTTACTCGTGGGTGTATATACCATCAATAAACACTATGGATTTGTTACAAAAATTAGTTTCTAATCATTTCTACGCTGGATATTTCCTTTTCTATAAAAAAAGAATCTGGGCACGGAATCGAATTTGCAATAGCGCACTATTTATTGTATTTTCATTTTTATTGAACAGCCTTTAAAAGGCTATCATATTTATGAGATTTTATGGTTTAGAAATTAAGAAGAATATGGCAAGCATTATACAACTAATTCTATAATTAAAGGATTTAATTGTTAACAAATTTTCTTTTATTCTCTTTCTCATCAAATAGTTTTTCTTTGAGGTAATGATGTAATGGGTGGTCCTCAGAATGTAACAAATGCAAATCTTATGGCCAGAGTTAAAAAAGGAGATAGAGATGCTTTTGCAACTCTGGTACAGTCTCACCAAAATTCAGTTTTAAATTTTATCTGGCATTTCATGGGAGACCGAACAGAAGCTGAAGATCTGGCCCAGGAAGCATTTTTAAGGGTGTGGAAGTCAGCAGCAACATATAAACCCCGAGCTAAATTCAGCACCTGGCTCTATCGAATTGTAACAAATCTCTGTATCAACAGGCACCGATTTTTAAAAATTAGAAATTTATTTTCCATCTCTTCGTCCCCAAAATATAAGCCGGATATGATGGATGTATTGGAATCCGAGGCAGGTGTTAATCCTGTAACACCGGAAGACCGCCTGTTGAAGGCTGAACAATATCACCAGATTTTCAATGCCCTTGACACATTACCACCTGCCCAGAAGCTGGCTATTGTTTTAAAAATTAACCAGGGACTGTCCTATAGTGAAATCTCTCAAATCATGGGTCGTTCTGTCTCAGCAGTGGATGCACTGCTTATTCGAGCAAAAAAAAATCTCAGAAAAAAAATGGGTGTAAAAAAATAAAACGCAGGTTTTATGGTTCCCGGGTGTTTAATAGTATAGAAAGGGCAAAAAACCATTAAAAAAAGATTTGATTAATGCCCCTCTATTTGAAGCTAAACTAAAGGATTATAATGAAAATATGTCACAAGATTAGACAAAAGCTGTCGGCTTATCAGGATGGAGAAGTCAGTCAGTCCCAAAGGGATAATATTAAAGCTCATCTTGGCAATTGTGACTCATGCAGAAAATATCTTGCTGATTTAGGGCAGACATACCAATTGATTAATAGTTTGCCACAGATCAAACCTGATCCTATGTTTACACGTAAGGTTATAAACTCTGTGGCTGAGACTTCCCTGTGGAATCGTTTGTTTGGCAAACCTTTAAGGCTGTTCCCCGTTCCATCAGCTGCGATAGCTATGATAATCGTCGGTCTTTTAACCGGAACCCTTTTAGGTAATTTGTTGATTCAAAATCCTTATTCTCTTTCTGACCATTCTTCATCCAGTTATTCCGGCCGGGAACTTACGCTGGCATCCTTGACGGTTTTCGATGCAATACCTACAGGGTCAATAGCCGATGGATATTTTAATATGGTATCCACAAATATGGAGTATGAATATGAAAAATAACCTGCTTGTATCTCTTCTGATTGTGTCATTGGCAATGAACGTGGCTGTTTTGACCGTTGTTGGATATAACGTTTATTATCATGGACATCAACCCTTGCCCGCCAGGAGTTTATCAACTCACACTAATCATCATTTTTATCAGACATTGGGACTAACACCGGCCCAGCTGATAAAGATGGAACCCATGGCCACCTTGTTTCATCAAAAGCTTGAAAACAATTATTCAAGTATAAAAATAAAAAAAGATTTACTTGTTAAGCAGTTATCTCAAAAAAAGATAGACCAAACCCAAATTAACAAATTACAAAAACAGATCTCTGCAACCCAGGATAATATACAGAGGATAGTGATATCTCACCTTCTTGATGTCAAAGATATTTTGAACGAAAATCAACGGGAACGGTTTTTTGCACTCCTGCATAAAAGCATGAACACTGAACAATGTTTTTTCCTTAACAATGGAGACCAATGATGAATTTTGAATATATGGTAAAAGAGTTATATTTTCGAAAAAGAAGAACACTTACGGCAATATTCAGCCTTGCCCTTGGTATTTGCATATTGATCACCATCAATGCCCTTTCATCGGCATATACTGAGGCCGCTCGAATGCCCCTGAAAGAAATTGGTGCCGACATCACTGTACAACGGGCCGGTAATGTACCGGAAAATCTTGTAGGGCCGGTTTTCGCCTGTTCTGCTGTTACCATAAAAAGTGATGAAATTAAACAAATCCGTCATTTACAGGGAATACAGGGGTTTGGCCAGGCACTGCTACTCTGGGTGTTTGATGCAGATCGCTTTACCATAGTTCTGGGGATAGACCCTGAAAACCCTGTCGGGCCTGGAATTTTACGCACTCAAATGACCCAGGGAATATTCTTGGAAAAAGGAAAAAATCAGGCTCTTGCCGAGGTTTCTTACGCTAAAAATTATAATATCCAAACCGGAGATAACGTAACCGTGGGCGGAAATACTTATCAGATTTCAGGTATTGTAGATGCATCCAAGGCTACCAAAATAGCCGTAGCCAATATTTATCTTGATATGGATGACGCACAAAAAATGGCCAAAGAATCCAAACAAGTACAAAATGTTTCACCCTTTGAATCAGAGGATGCCAATCTTCTGTTTATCAAGGCAAATCCTAAACAAATTGATGCGTTGGCTCGTTCAATTAAAGATATTATAGGAGAAAAAGCCAGTATAACTACCCCTGCTTCTTTTCTCAAGCACCTGGGAAGTCTTTTTTCACTATCGGATAAATTTTCTCTCGCAACCTCTCTGATGGCCCTTGTCATCACTGTTTTGATTGTATTAAAAACTATGGCAGGAAACCTTGCAGAAAGGGCAAATGAAATTGGTATTCTAAAAGCAGTGGGTTGGTCAAACAAAAATGTGGTCAGTCAACTTTTAGGAGAATCAACCCTTCAATGCCTGGCAGGGGGGATACTTGGATTGATATTCGCACTCATAGCAGCATTTCTGTTAGGACACATGCAAGTCAACATTCCCATTCCCTGGGAAATGAGTCCAACGCCCCATTTCCTTCCGGGCGGAGGTGATCCGGTTTTTAAAACGCTTCAATTACCCGTAACCATATCATGGCGTCTGGCTGCTTTCTCCATCATATTATCCACGGCCATAGGTGCGGCAACCGGTGGCTTGCTAAGCCGGCACATTGCACGCATAAAACCCTCGGAGGTACTTAAGAATGAATAATATTTTAACCGCAGTAAATCTTAACAAAACGTTTGACTCTTTACAGGTAGTTAAAGAAGTTTCTTTAACAATAAAAAACGGGGAATTTGTGTGCCTTGTGGGGAAATCCGGCAGTGGAAAGACGACCCTTTTGTCCATTCTTTCAGGTCTGGAGCAGCCGACAGAAGGTACGGTCAGTATCAATGGTACATCAATTACAGATTCTTCTGAAAATGAACTGGCATTGTTCCGCCGCAAGGCAGTTGGTTTTGTTTTTCAATCATTTCACCTTATCCCAACCCTTTCTGCCTGGGAAAATGTTGCTTTGCCCCTTTTCCCCATAAAAATGGACAAGGAAAAACGCAAGAAAAGAGCAATGGAACTGCTTTGTCAAATGGAGATAGATCACAGGGCTGATCACAGACCTTCAACTCTTTCCGGGGGAGAAAAACAACGGGTGGCGATAGCCAGGGCTTTGGTCAATCGTCCTGAAATTATTTTTGCAGATGAACCCACGGGGAATCTGGATTCAGAAACCAGTGGGGCAATAATAAATATTTTAAAACATCTTCATGAGAAAAATGGAATGTCCATACTGATGGTCACCCATGATCAGGATCTGGCAACATCTGCTGATCGCATCGTTCGCATGCAGGATGGAAAGGTTGTATCATGAAAAACAAAGTTTTCTTTTTTATTATAATAGCTCTCTTAATGGTCAGTCCATCAAGTTCTTTCTCCAAAGAGCCTGTACATGTTGATGTCCTTTTCATGAACCATGGTCCCCTGCAGCCTACCCTAAAAAAGCTGCACACTTTATTTCCGAATTACAAAGATAAAGTAGCTGCATCCTGGTATGATTTTGATAGCAAAGAGGGGATTGATTTTAAAACCAAAATGGGAATTACGAAACACGTCCCCATGATCATATGGGTTGATGGTCAGTCTGAACTGCTTGTCAACAATCGCAAAATCAAATTTTCAGGTTTTCCCACCGGATCTGGGCCATCATTTTTTCAGGGGAAATGGAAAGTTGAGGATCTTGCTGATTTACTGGACCAACTAACAAAAAACAGATAAAGGCAGAAGATGTATTATCCTTATGTTATTCAAGAATTGAGGCATCGCCATAACAGGACATTAGTGAACATTCTCGGAATTAGCGTCGGAATCGCTTTGTTTATTTCCATAAATGCTCTGTCGTCTGCCTATAAAAAAGCCGCGGAACAACCATTTAAAGATATGGGAGCAGATCTTTTGGTGCAGCGCGCAGAACAACAACAAAGCAAGCCCGGTAGCCAGCCGAAATCAATGCGCGGCATACGACTTCCTTTTTCAAACCAGCTGTTTTTACCCCGGGATCTTTTGGTACTAAAAAACCTTGAAGGTATTAATGCATCTGCCCAGGCATTAGTACTTTGGGAATTTACCAAAACCGGTTTTACTTCGATTTTGGGAGTAGATATACAGCAGCCTGCTCTGGGGGGTCTAAAAGTAAAAAATTGGATTTATAAAGGCCGTTTCCCTGAAAAAAAGGGTGAAATAGCTTTGGAAAAACATTTTGCCAAGTTTAAAAAAATCAAACTGGGAAGTTCCTTTATGATAAGCGGCCAAGCTTTTGATGTTGTGGGAACCATTGAAATCAAGGAGGGTGCCCAGGTTTCGGCTAGTAATATATATATGCTCATTGATAATGCCAGGGATTTGCTTGGGAAAAATACAGATGCAGTAAATCTGATTTACCTGGGATTAAAAGATCCCTCAATGCAAAACCGAATCAAATCACAAATTTCTTCAAAAATCAAAGGTGCTTCCGTTAACAGTTCAGATTCGTTTCTTGAGCTTATGGGAGGGATCTCCATGATTTCAGACAAATTTTCTCTTATCGCTTCAATGGTAGGACTACTCGGGGCTGTACTACTGATCATAAAAACCATGATTTCCAATCTTGTGGAACGCTCCTATGATATCGGTATTTTAAAGGCCATGGGCTGGACAAGGACAGACATTCAAAAGCAGTTGATGATTGAAACATTTATCCAGACGATTGCAGGCGGATTACTTGGAATTATGATGGGTTATTTGATTTCTTTTTTATTAGGGTTCCTTTCCATTTCTATTCCGATTCCAGGGGAGATGGGCTTTGTTCCGTCCATGGCAAATCATACACAGGATCTAAATCAGATTGTCCGTCTTCCCATTTCAGTTTCATTATCTCTTGCCGCAACGGCTATGAGTTTATCGGTGATCATAGGCTGTATAACAGGCTATATATTGGGCAAAAGAACCGATAAAATGAAACCCGCAGATATATTTCGGCAGCTATAAGAAACATTGATTCTCCCCCGATATTTTGGACACATGGTTAAGATATTTTTTTATTTAAAAATGTGAAAAATATGTAGTTTTTTGGGTAGTAAAAACCTGAGTTTTTTGTCTATTTATATGGGGTTTCGGCTGAAAAATAATGGCGTTCATTGGTATTTTAAAGACTCAGTCCAGACCAAATTTGGGTACCCATATATGGTATATAGGGCTATTCCAGTCTTGAGTTTTTGTATTCACTTATATGAGCCAAGGACGTCATGCCCGGCCATTTTCCAGCGCTAATTTTTATAATATATAAAAACCACGGCCCGCACTTAACTGCAAAAAAACCGCTCTATCGTCCAAATTCCCAATCTTGACATCTTTTTACCCTGTTTGATTTTGGACACCTGCAGTGGGACATGGAAATAAAATAATTGTAATTATCCCTTTTTCAGAAACAGCAAATGTCATTTGGTTTTACTTTTTTGATAATATTTTTTATAAAACATCTATACTTTTAAACCAGTGCAATGAAATTTTTTTATAGGGGATTTGGATCATGCCAATAACAGACCATAAAAATTATCCTTTTTCTTTTCCCATGATAGACATTAAAAAGATTGATCCTTGTCCCTATCAACACCGCAAATACTTTGCAAGTATATTGCGGGATGGACTGATTGAACCGATTATTGTTAGGCCACAAAAAAAAGGCAGGTTTCAGCTTATTGCAGGCGAACGAAGGTTCAGAGCCATTAAAGATTACACGGATATGACCAATATCCAGGCAAAGATCGCAGTCGTAGATGATCTTCAGGCAAGGAGAATAAGCGCTGTAGAAAACCTTTTAAGAGAAGATTTATCTGCCATAGAATCCATTGAATCAACCATTGAAATCATTGATGTGGAAATGGGCAAAGAGCCTGAGTATTTGACGGTAGGTAAAACACCCCTTGAAAGGGTGCATAAATTGCTGTCAAAGCTCCATTCTATAAGGGTTAGCCAGGATAGGGGGTCCATGGTTTCTAAGGAGGCAGAGCTATTGTTTAACAAATTTGTTAAACAGGTAGAGATGGTTTTCAAAAATCTACCTAAGCCGTTGAAATGGCAGTCTTTTCTGATACATGATCTGATTTTATTAACCGACATTCCTTCAATGGTTCAAGAAGCCTCTGTAAAACATGGCTTGAATAAGGCGCAGATAAAGGCGCTGGCAAGACTTGAACAGGAACAAAAAAGAGTCAATGTTGATTTTCCACTCTGGATGATTCATTCTTTGGATAAAGAGGCTAAGCGGCTCGGTGTTCCTCGACAATCAATTATCAAAATCTGGCTTGCAGAAAGATTGCAGCAAGCCTCTGTCTGATATCATTCCAACAATAGTACCCATTCCAATGTGAGTTCTGTCACGATTACTCAATCATATATCCAAAATGGCTAAAACATATCGTCGAGGCAGATATTTATTTTTCCCCCATTTTTGACATGGGTTTTAGTTTCTGATAATATCCTTGCAGTTCGCTGACAAAAATTAAGATGCAAAGAGTCAATATTATGCCCTTTTTAAATGAATTAAAACATACCCTTCCCAATGTAAAAGCATACAGACTGATGCAACGATTATTTAAAGAGAACCCAGGCCTTAAAGACATCATCGACACTTCAAATGCTATTAGCCAGGCAAAAAAGAAATTAAAGACATGGGCCTTAGATATCCTTTCCGAAAACAAAGAAGCATATTTGTATTTTACCCGGGAAAAAATCGGAAAAACTCAGCTTGAAAAGCTGAGATCCAAGGATTATGCTGCTATTCGCATCTTGGATTATATCAAGCATTCCGGTAGACAATTCAAGGATCTTAATCTCAAAGGCGAAATTGTGGAAAATGATCCCTTTGCCATTCTCATGCAATGTGCTCACAAAGGAACCAGTGGAGGCACACCTGCCTACTTTTATGATATGATTCACCTTTTCAGGCAGTTTTCCGGGCATGAAAATTCAACACCGAATAAAATTGAAATTTCAATATGGATGGACAGGTATTCTTCAGGCCTTGACCCAGAAGTCGTCTGGCAAAGGGGAAAAAATAAGCTTCATATACTGAAAATCATCATAAAAATAATTGATGAAAGAAGAGTAAAAAGCAAGCGGTATAGATTTAAAAAAGGAACGTCCAGCCAAAAAAAGCTGGCCCTTGCCAAAATATGGTGGAATGATTATAAATTTCATCTCAAATTCGCAGTCAGAACGCCTGAGGCCTTAAATGAAATGCTTGGCTACTCCCTTGACAGGGAAGTAATGGACAACATGAAACAGGCCCAAAAAGTCGGGATTCCCTTATTCGTCAATCCATATTACCTGTCGCTTCTGGACACACATGCCTCACCTGTTTCCCTGGGTTCTGATCTTGCCATCCGGCAGTATATGCTCTATTCAAAGGAACTGGTCCATGAATTCGGAAATATTAATGCATGGGAAAAAGAAGATATTGTGGAGCCCGGCAAACCCAATGCTGCCGGCTGGATAATTCCGGACATCTGTATCCACAGGCGATACCCCTATGTTGCCATTTTAATTCCCAAAAGCATGGGGCGAGCCTGTGGCGGACTGTGTTCAATCTGCCAGAGAATGTATGGTTTTCAACATGGCGATTTGAGTTTTGACCTTGAAAATTTAAAACCCAGGGACTCATTTGACGACCACTTGGAAACGTCCCTCAACTATTTTGAAAATGACTCCCAGTTAAGGGACGTGCTTATCACTGGCGGTGATGCACTGATGAGCACCAATAAAACGCTTAGAAAAATCCTTCAAGCCGTTTATAAAATGGCCAAAAGAAAGCGTAAAGCCAATATAAACAGAAAAGATGGAGAAAAATACGCACAAATTTTAAGAGTAAGGCTGGGTACCAGGCTTCCGGTTTATCTTCCCATGAGAATCCAGGCAGGTCTTGTAAACATACTTGCCGAATTCAAAGAAAAAGCGTCAAAAATAGGCATTCAACAATTTGTTTTTCAGACTCATTTTGAATCTCCCATGGAAATAACCCCTGAAACAAAATTCAGTGTAAGCCAGCTGCATAAAGCCGGGTGGATTGTAACCAACCAGTTGGTTTTTACATCTGCTGCATCAAGAAGGGGGCATACGGCAAAACTTCGAAAAGTACTCAACGATATCGGTATTATTCCCTATTATTCATTTACTGTTAAAGGTTATATGGAAAATAATCACCTTTTTTCACCCAATGCACGGTTGGTCCAGGAAGGTATGGAAGAAAAGATTATTGGCCTTTTGCCGGATAAATTTTCTCCGGCCTTAAGACAACTGCCCTTGAATGTTGAAAATATAGTTGATAATATTTCCCAGTTAAGAACAGATGCCGACATCCCGTTCCTGGCCTCTGACAGGAATGTCCTCAATCTTCCGGGAGTCGGCAAAAGTCTTACATTCAGAACCATCGGCATTACCAATGACGGCAGAAGAATCCTTGAATTTGATCATGATGCGACAAGAGAGCATAGTCCGATTATAAAGAAAATGGGAAAAGTCATCATCATTGAATCCAAAAGTATCCATGATTACCTCCAACAGATTGACGATATGGGCGAAGATGTAATCGAGTATGAATCAATTTATGGATACTCATTAAGCGAAACAGAATCCAGAAATCAAATCTTTGAATATCCCCCCTATGATTATGATGTAACAAAAAAAATTACAAACCTGGATCATCATTTAACTTGAAGATTTGCCACTTTTAGAAAAAGAGCAAATATTTAAGTTTTAACTATCTGAAAATTTTTATATCTACTTATTATCACCCTGCTGACACGCTTTAATTCACTATGCTTTAATTGTTTTTTATGATAATAAAAAGCCTTTAAAGGAGGGGCAACATGCCGACAATATCATCATTTGACTGGGAAAAAGGAACTTGGACAGCCGACCAAACGGCTTTAGATTCCAGAAAAACGACTACAAAAGTTTGTATTGCCGGTGACTGGGCACCCATTCGCTTGTTCAAGGATATCATGGAAACCCATCCGGAATCAGTTTATGGAGATCTTATGCCCATTTTAAGATCTGCTGATCTTTCCATTGTAAATCTTGAGTCCCCTTTAAGTGACAAAGGAGAACCTGTCTTTAAAAGCGGTGCTGTATTCAAAGGTGAACAACGTCACATTAAAGCCTTGACATCTGTCCCCTTTGATGTGGTTACCCTGGCAAACAATCATGTGTTTGATTACGGAATTGATGCATTTGAAGATACCATGGATGTTTTAAAGCGTAATCATATTCAATGGACAGGTGCAGGAATGTCAATTAAAGAGGCTGCAGCCCCCCTTGTGATAATAGTGAATGATACTAAAATTGCCATTGTCAATTTCAGCGAAGGAGAAGATCTCACCTCAGCCGGGAAAGGCCCAGGTGTTATGGGCTGGGATTTGCAAAGGGTTGAAGATACCATTAAGACACTTCGGCAAGAAGTAGATTTCATAATCATTATATCCCATTGTGGAATTGAATATATTCCTTTTCCACCGCCTTATGTTGCCAGGGCTTTTAAACAAATGGTAAACGCTGGCGCTGATATTGTTATCGGCCATCACCCCCATGTTCCCCAGGGCATTCAATTTTATAAGAATACCCCTATTGTTTACAGCCTGGGAAATTTTGTTTTTTATCAACCAACCGACCTTTACTATCGAAAACTTGGTTATCTTGTTAACCTGGGTTTAAATAAAGGCTCTCTTGTCTCCCTGGAACTTGTCCCCTATGAGATCCATGATCCCGGGCTGTCCTGTTTAAAAGGAGCCGGGCTTCAAACTTTCTGGGGCAAATTTAAAGAAATATCAATGCCTTTACATGATGACAAAAAGCTTGATGCGGCATGGAACGGATTTCTTAACTACTATGGCGTTAACGGATTTTTTACTGAAATATCCATGATCATGGAAAAGATAAAGACTGAGCCTCAAAAAGGCGCTGCAATGTTTCGCAACAGGCTGACCACCATGCAGCATTATCATCACTGGAAAGATTTTATGAGTCGTCTTTTGGAGGGAGAACTTGAATCTTCCCCTGAGTGGGCACAATGGCTGATCAATGAGTGGTTGACCTGCAAAACACAAGACAATCGGATAGTCGGATAATTTTAATGGGCCCCTTAGAAAAAAAAATGATTCCTTCCAGAAAAACCATTCTGGTGACGGATTCAGGATTGGGGGGCATGTCAGTCTTTGCCCGGGTTGCAGCACATCTGAAAAAAACCTCACCCTGGCAGGATGTATCAATGGTTTATTTCAATGCCTGGCCTGAACAGGATAAGGGGTATAATCATTTTGAGACCATGGATCAAAGGGCGCAGGTTTTTAACAATGCCATGAATGCCATGGAGAATTTTAAACCGGACATGATCCTCATTGCCTGCAATACACTTTCAGTAATTTATCCTTTTACTTCTTATAGTCAAGACACAAAAACCAAAGTTTCAGGAATAGTGGAGCATGGAATTGAATTGATCCATGAAAATCTTATGTCTGATCCGGACAGCCAGGTGATTATATTTGGCACACCCACAACCATTGCTGAAAAATCTCATCAAAAAACACTTGTTAAAATGGGTATTGATCCCAACCGCATTTTCAATCAGGGGTGCACAAATCTTGCAGGAAAAATTGAGAGAAATCCCTTTGGCAGCGATGTTGCAAAAATGATCAATACCAATGTTGCAGAAGCAGTTTCAAAGATACACAATCCTATTGGAAAAATTTATGCCGCGCTTTGCTGCACCCATTTTGGATATTGCAGAGATCTTTTTCAAAATGCTTTATCTGGACACTTAAAAGGGGATGTTATAATTCTCAATCCAAACCAGAGGATGGCCGATCATGTAGTTGGAGCTCCTGGCAAAACAGATGTTTTTTCTCCTGAAATTGACATGCAGGTTGTATCCAGAGTCTTTTGGGAACCGGAAAGAATTGATGCCTATGTAAGACTGCTGAAAAATATTTCTCCGGAAACGGTCGCAGCCCTGGCTGCTTATGAATGGGATCCTGAACTGTTTGAAGTTTAAGATTAATTTATACATATAATATTGTAAAGGGTTTAAATTTAATGAAAAAAATATTATTAATTACAGGCCCGGCAGGTGATGCCCAGGGCTGGGGGGATATCAACGTCACCCAAAGTATCAAAAAAGCAATTGATGATTCCGGAAAAAATGCACAAATTGCTTTTGTTACCAATATGGATGAGTTTTACTCAAGCCTTGAAAAAAACACTTTCGATATTGCCTGGAGCGCTCTTTATCATATATCTGGCAAATCAGAGACCATTGGTATGGGCGAAGGTGATGAAAAATGGGTTGCCGATATCTTGGATGATAAAGGCATCCCCTATATCGGACCCGATGCAAAAACCATGAAAAACCTGATTCATAAAACAAGCACCCATAAGATATTAAAAAGCAAAGGAATTTCAGTTCCCTACCATTACCAGCTTGAAACTTGTGATGCCCTTCCGGACATTGTTTATCCTGCTTTTGTAAAACCCAGTTATGAATCCAGGTCAGTAGGTATCAGCGATGAAAGCGTTGTCAATTCACCTGAAGAGCTGAAAAAAAGAATAGACTATATTGTAAACACTTTTGACCAGCCTGCCTTAGTGGAGGAATACCTTCCCGGAGATGAATATACAGTTTTGATGCTGGGAAATGGGGCGCATCAAGTCTTTTTACCCGGCAAAGTTGTGGTTGATCCTTCCATGTTTGGTAAATATCCAATCCTGAGAACTGACTTAAGAGGGGTTGGCGTAACAAAGATAAAACCTGTTTCCCAAGAAAAAGAAGAACTTATTGAACTTTGTCGTCAGGCCATGGAAGCATTGAACTGCCTGGATCATGTCAGGGCTGACATGCGCTTTGATGCCAATGGCAAAATGAAAATCATTGAAGTGAACGGGATACCCGGTTTAAAACCTGTGAAAAGCTGGAGTCCACAGATATTTTCCTTGAACTATCCTTCTTCTGATGGCCCCATGGAAGATTATCGAAAACTCATCGACCATATTGTAACCTCTGCACTGGCACGTTACAATATAGACTAAGGGATTGTATTTTGAACACTAAAAAAAAAGGAAAACCACAGCAGCTTGCCAATATCATTCAAGGAACAGATCCTTTGAAAGGATTTGCTTATCGCCTTGATTTTTCTCTTCCATTTATTGCCACTGCCATCCATGCCGGACATCATGTCAGGGAAGAATTGCGACCTCTTATGGCCCTTGATTCTGACCAGCGTAGATTTGAAGAGGATACAGGCACAGATCTGATGATAAAGGGCCTGGGCAATGCTGTCTGGGCACTTGAATCAAGGGCTGTCTACGATCTTAACCGTTCCCGGGAAATGGCATTGCCTCTTACACCTGAAAGATTCTGGGGTACCCGGGTATACAATACTTTGCCAACCCCTGAAATGAATGAAAAAAGCTTAGGAAATTATGAATCATTTTACAGGTTTATGGAAACCTGTATTGCAAATCTTCTGGATCGCTTTGGTATCTGTATTATATATGATATCCATTCCTATAACATTTCACGACAGCAGGCCAAAGGGATTGAATCACCTCCTGTTTTTAATCTTGGCACAGCCCTTCTGGACAAATCAAAATGGAAAAAGGCCATTGAGTTATGGCTGGAACAGCTTGGCACCATCTCTTTGCCCGGAATAAAGACCAGCGTGGCTCAAAATCAGGTGTTCCAGGGTAAAGAAGAGTTTTGCAGACGACTTTGCCGCCTGGGTGACCGCATCCTTGTTCTTCCCACTGAAATATCCAAGGTGTATATGGATGAAAAAAAAGGTAATGTTTATCCTGAGAAGCTTGAGGCAGTCAAAAATGGACTCCAAAATGCTATTTTATCCCATATTAAGCTGTTAAAAAAAACAAATCATTTTTAAATACTGATTCCCAAAATTTAAAAGCGGTTCGTTTAAACAGCTTGATGTTAAAAATGAAGTCTTTTTGTCAGGCTTTTTTTAACATCTTCATCCCTGTAAGACAGCACATTAAAAGGAGAACTCTTAAAAACTTTTTCAGCAACAGATCCCATAATAATATTTTCCAGATTGCCACGCCCCCTCGTTCCCATGACAACAAGATCAGGCGATTCTTTAATGATGACCTTTAAAATCTCATCAACAGGATTTCCAATTTTGAACATGACTTTAACCTTATCCTTGTCAATTTTGGCATTATCTGCCATTTTGTTGAGTTTTTGTTTTCTTTCCTTGCGGATCTCTTCAACATAGTGTTCTGCATCAACATCATAGCCCATGGAAACAATTGTTTTCACTGATTCAATATCCCTTGAATTAATGATACTTAAAACAATAAGACTGGCATCATTCTTCAAGGCCATTTGTACTGCACAGTTAAAAACACCTTGTGAATAATCTGTAAATGCAAGGGGAACAAGAATTTTTTTAATAGTATCCAATGGCTTTCTCCTTTAAGAATGATTAAAATCCACCAAAAGCCTCTTTGGTAGTCCTGCCCGCACCTTTGGGAATTCTTGGTCTCTGCAAAAGATAGAGGATACCAAAGATAATAAGGGCAAAAGGATAAACATAATACCGCTGATCATGGGGCAGTCCGACCAGGGATGCAATGGCATCGGGCCTCATGGCACAAATGGTAACACTTAAAAACAAGGGTATTTCCCATATCCTGTTTCTTGCCACAAACCATCCCTGGGTTGCCGAGGCAAAGGCAAAATTTCCAATGCACGCCATGACAAAAATCAATATCCCCTGGGACCAGGATGTAATTTCATGCAGAATCAAATCAGAATTAAATATGAACATAAAGGGCAGGATTGCCGTTCGTATGTCATACATGAATCCCTGTAAGCCCGTGGCAATGGGCGGCGACTTTGCAATGGCTGCTGCTGCATAGGCGGCAAGACCGACAGGCGGTGTATCATCTGCAAGAATTCCAAAATAAAAGCAGAACAGATGAGCTGACATTAACGGCACAAACCATTCCTGGGCACCGGCTATGGTCACAATTGCCGGGGCAGTCAATGATGCCATAACAATATAGGTTGCTGTTGTCGGCAGTCCCATTCCAATTATCAGACTTGCAAATGCAGTAATGACCAGCATGAGATAAATATTGCCCATGGAGATGACATCAATGACTTCTGTAATAAGTCCTCCCAGCCCAAGTGATACAACTCCGACAATGATGCCGGCTGCAGCAGTTGCAAGGGCCACTGAAACCATATTGCGGGCGCCTGATGCAAAGGCTGCAAAAATATCAACAATCGCTTTTTTTATTGCAGGGGCAATGGGTTTTTTAGCGATATATGCCTTGATCGGTTCCTGAAATATCATCACAAGGGCCATGAGCCCGATGGCGCGAAATGCAGCCAGTTCAGGAGAGTGTCTCACCACAACCAGTTCATAAAGTAGCAATGCAATGGGGATCATAAAATGAAGCCCGCTTAAAAGGGTCTTAAAAAACACAGGGAGTTCTTTTCTCGGCATCCCCCTTAACCCCAATTTGGATGCTTCAATGTGGACAATATAAAACAATGCGGCATAAGAGGCAAACGCGGGGATGGCTGCGGCCTTAATCACCTCTACATAGGGCACATTTACATATTCGGCTATAATAAATGCCGCAGCTCCCATAATGGGCGGTGCCAGCTGCCCATCAGTACTGGCGGCCACTTCAATAGCGGCGGCCTTGGTGGCTGGATAACCCACCTTTTTCATCATGGGTATGGTAAAGGTTCCGGTTGTAACGATATTGGCAATGCTGGAACCTGATACCATTCCGGTAAGCCCGCTTCCAAGTATGGCCGCCTTTGCAGGACCACCTTTGAAACCGCCCAAAAGACTCAAGGCAAGCTGAATAAAATAATGCCCTGCCCCAGCCTTGTCCAGCATGGCGCCAAAAAGCACGAATAGAAAAACAATGGTGGCCGAAACATCCAGAGGAATACCAAAAATGCCTTCCGTGGACATGGTCATCTGTCCCACAAACCGATTTAACGACACCCCTTTAAATGCAAGAACATCCGGCATATGGGGTCCCAAAAAGGCATACGCACAAAAAAAGATGGCAATAATGGGTAGCGCCGGTCCAATAACCCTTCTGGCCGCCTCAAGAAGCAGGATCGTCAAAAGGATGCCAATGACAATATCCCTTGAAATCGGCGCACCATACCGCGTGGTAATTCCTTCAAAATCCAGCACAAGATAAAGCGCTGAAAGGCATGCAATAATGGCGACAATATAATCGAAGACAGGAATCCTTTTCGTGGCAGACAAGAACCTCAACCCAAATTTTTTTTTTCTGAAAAGAGGAAAATTTAAAAAAACAATCAATAACGCAAACCCAAGATGGATTGACCGGATATAGGTCGAATCAAGGATCAACCAGCTGGCTATGGACAACTGAAACAAGCTCCAGGTAACTGCAATGAAGGGAATCACCCATTTTTCAAACCCCAGGGGTTTTCTTCCTATTCCTTCTTCTTCCTCTGCCATTTTCCTGGCAAGTTCCAAACCATCATCAATTTCTTGAATTTCTGTATTGCTCATAATCTTCACCCAATTGAGGATGGCAGTGGAAAAGGCATAAATCCGGGGACACCTTACTTAATTCTTTTCCTGTAAATCCGTGTAAATCCGGGGACACCTTACTTAATTCTTTTCCTGTTCCTGTGACACCTGAAATACAACAGAATTAAGTAAGGTGTCCCCAGAATATTCCACTGCCAATACATTTAAACACCGTTTAGAAAAAACTAACTATTTCAAGCCTGCTTCTTTGTAGTACTTCATAGCACCTGGATGAAAGGGTGCGGAAAGACCGGTGAGCATTGCTTCTTTAGTGAGACCGGCATAGGCAGGATGCAGTTTGACAAAGGCTTCAAAATTCTCAAACACTTCTTTTGTAATGGCATAAACCACTTTATCAGGTACTTTTGCTGATGTAACAAATGTTGCTTTCACACCGAATGTTGGGACGGCAGCTTCAGTATTTGCAGCACCTGTATAATTTGACATCAATGTTTCAGCCTTGGCATAATATGGATATTTTGCCAAAAGACTGTCAATATTTAAAATAGGAACAAATTTAATCTTGCGGGTCCCTGAAGTGGCTTCCAAATAGTAGCCTGAAGGATGTCCGACAGTATAGAAGGCCGCATCAATTCTGCCGTCCTGAATCAGTCCGGGGGCTTCGGCAGCTTTTAAACTTTCTGCATGAAAATCTGTCTCCCAGTTCAGTCCGTTGGCTTCAAGCGCGTCTATGGCATTCTGACGATATCCTGATCCAAGATTTCCAATATTGACCCGCTTCCCTTTGAGGTCGGCAAGACTGTTAATATTGGCATCTACAGCCGCAATCAGATCGACTGTTTCTGCATGGATGGAAAACACGGCGCGCAGATCTTCCTGGGGTCCTTTATCTTTCCAGTCTGCAAGCCCTTTTACCGCCTGGTATTGACGATCTGACTGGGCCACACCAAAATCCAGGTCTCCAGACAAAATGGCATTGATGTTAAAAACAGATCCGCCCGTTGATTCAACCGTGCAGCGGATACCATATTCTTTTCGTTTCTGGTTAACGATTTTCGCAATCGCACCACCGGTCGGGTAATATACACCTGTAATCCCGCCTGTTCCAATGGTCACAAAAGTTGTTTCTGCCTGGGCTTGAGTTGCGGACGATCCCAGAAAAAAGACCATTCCAAATAAAACAGCTGTTGTTAAAATTAATGCTTTTTTCATCTTAACCTCCTGGTTTAAGTATTAATAATTATTTTGATAATTAAATTACCTGGTTTTCCCTGCCTCCTTTCTTTTTATATTATTTAAATTATTGTTTTAAAAAAACAATATTCCCATGTATTGATTTATTTAATTGTACTTTTGTTCGAAATTTACTTGAAACCAATATGTATGTTGATCAAAGTTACAATCCCCAATCTTATTTGTAAAGTATTAATCCAAAAAACCCTTATTTTTTAA
>ERZ889078.761-NODE-761-length-27964-cov-11.151743_pt1 | contig 27964 bp, 21 predicted proteins | sample MGYA00521266_ERZ889078 | MGnify/ENA primary metagenome ERZ889078 (study PRJEB32303, sample SAMEA104408618) | aquatic metagenome | biome: Brackish water; feature: Pelagic; material: water | place: Baltic Sea | collected 2014-06-16T06:34:00 | depth 76,534 m ...
CCAGTCCGAACATCTTCGTAAAGACCAAAGCTCCTTTCCCGTTGAGATCCGTGTTGGAATCACAGAAATTGATAAACAGCCCAGCCTGCTTTGTTTTGCTCGTGATGTTACAGAACGTAACCTGGCAACACTGCGTGAACAGTCCCTCCGAAATCTTGCTCACGCGCTAAATGAATCTGTGAGTATATATTCAGCCGGAAAAATTGCAGCAAAAACCTTACGTGAAGTTTTTAATAGCGATGCAATTTCTGTTGAGCTGTATGACTATGAAAGAAGTCTCGTCCTGAGTGTTTATACTGAAGACACCTTCCTGGGAAGGGATAAACCAAAAGAGGTCAGTGGTGATGATATTCCCTTTTCGAGAATGCCGGAAGACTGGCTTTCCGTCATCAAGCGGGCACAATGTGAAAATCGAACGGGTCCTAATTTTGATGATCAGAGAATAATCAAGTTTGGCGATAATCGTCCAAGCCGCTCTTTGCTCTTCGCGCCTGTTCGCTGGGAACATCAGGTCGTCGGAATGCTCTCAGTTCAGAGTTATGTTATAAATAAATACAGTGATCAAGACATCCCCCTGCTCCAAACTTTTGCCGACCAGATCGCCGGGGCACTCATACGAACCCAAAAAGAGGCCCAACTCTTGGATCATCAAAAAGCGCTTGAAAAAGAAGAGCAAAAATATCGATCCATTATCGAGAACGCCGGTGATGCTGTTTTTGTAACGACTTTTGGCGGGCAAATTCTGACTGTGAATGAACATGCTTGCAGAACCCTGGGTTATACTGGTGTTGAGTTAATTCAAATGAATCTGAAAACCATCGACCTGCATTTTTTCCGCAAGCTAAGGGGCGATGCTTTGACTTCTCTCAAAAATGGCGCTGAAGCCTTAACCCTTGAATCTGAACATCATCGTCAAAATGGAAGCCGTTTTCCTGTGGAGCTCCAGGTCGGTATCACAGAAATCGATGGCCAGTCCTCACTCCTGATTTTTGCGCGTGATATTTCTGAGCGAAAACTGGCGGAGACACGGGAGCGCGCGCTCCGAAAGCTGGCTCATGACCTTAATGAATCCACTAACTTGTATAGTGTGGGTGAGTTAGCGGCGCTTTCTTTGCGTTCATTTTTTGATAGCGATGCCTTTACCATTGAATTTTTTGACACAAACATCAGTCAGATTATTGGTGTTTATAGCGAGGACACATTTCAAGGTGAAAACAGACCCCGTCCCATGCCTCCTCGAGACACTCCTTTTCAGGACGTTCGTCCTGACTTTTTCGTCTTAAATTCCGTTGCCCACATTCGAAACCGCACACCAGCTGAATTGTTGACGGTTTCTAGCCAGCGACCTTTTGGATCTAAGCGACTAAGCCATTCCCTTTTGTTTGCGCCAATTATCTGGGGTGACAAGCATATCGGCGTGCTCACTGTGCAGAGTTATACGGACAATAAATACTCCGAAAAAGACATTCCAAATGTCCAAACTTTTGCTGATCAAATCGGCAGCGCTTTGGTTCGAGCTAAAAAGGATGAGGAGCTTGCTGCCAAACAAGCTGAACTTCAAGAAAGTGAATTGAAATACCGCAGCATGATTGAAAACGCTGGAGATGCCCTCTTTGTGGCTTCTTTCCAGGGTCAAATCCTGGCGTTTAATCAACACGCGACGGCTTCTTTGGGTTACAATGAGTCTGAGCTCTTGACGCTTCGGCTGCAAACTTTTTGCCCTGAGTTCTACAAAACTTTTTCAAAAAAACGGCTCAGCGCACTCATCAAATCTGGTGCCTCTCTTACCCTTGAAACCCATCATTTTCGAAAGGACGGCAGCGCGTTCCCTGTAGAATTGCGTGTGGGGACAATGGAGCTAAAGGGCAAACAATGCATCCTGTTTTTTGCCCGCGATGTTAGCGAGAGAAAAGAAAACGAGGTATTCAGAGCTTCCCTGGGTCGACTCGCACGCCAGCTTACTGTTTCTCTCGATCCCCGTCAGGTCGGTGAGATAGCCGCAACCATATTATATGATTTATTTGATTACGATACCTTTGCAATATACAAAATCAGCCTTGAACAAAGTGTGGCCATAGGGCTGTATGGGCAAGATACATTTATCAATGAAACTCGACCTGTCGAGGTCAAGCTGGGAATAAGATCACTGGACTTTCTGGATCACGATTCTGTCTTTGCCATTCCATCTCCGGTCCTGCTCGACAGAAGATCTGCGACAGAGAGCTATGGCCTGGCTCCTTTTGGAGACGTTTCTCGCCTGAGCAAGTGTCTGGTCTTTGTGCCTGTTTTTTTTGAGGGTGTTCAGATTGGTCTTTTCAGCCTCCAAAGTTACACCGCCGGAAAGTTCACTGAAGCCGACCTGCCAAAGCTAAAAATTTTCGCCAACCAGCTGGGTGGCGCCCTGGTGCGTGCACAAACTGACGAGCTGCTGTTGGCGCAAACGGCTTCGTTAAAGGAACACGAACAGGAGCTGGAGACACTGCTCCAGGAAAAAGAAGTTCTCTTAAAAGAGGTTTATCATCGCACAAAAAACAACATGCAGGTTGTAGTTGGGTTGCTTGAAATGTATAGCCTGAAGACAAAGAATGTTCAAACCCGTGGCGTGCTTGGCGAAATGACCAATCGCATCTACAGTATGAGTATGGTTCATGATCTTTTATACCGATCAAAAAACCTGGCTGAAATAATACTAAGCGAATATTTAGACAAGCTTGTAACCCGGCTAGTTGCCGCATACAAAACCTCCAAAAGCGAGATTGATGTGCTTATCACCGCTGAGCCTGTCCCAATAAATATTCAGATTGCGGTTCCCCTGGGTCTGGTGATTAATGAGATTGTCACAAACTCGCTAAAATATGCCTTTCCCGGAGACCGGGATGGTCAAATTGAAATTTCTGCCAGGGTGCAGGGAGAAAATGGACTCTTACTCAGCATAAAGGACAGTGGGGTCGGCCTAAAAAAAGGCTTCGATCTCGACAAGTCAAAAACGCTGGGCATGCGTATCATTCAGGATATTGTTCAGCTCCAGCTTTTTGGTGAATTGATCCAGAAGACATCGAATGGTGTTGAGTATATAATCCAGATTCCAGATCTCAAGCTTGATTAAACCGAAGGTGGGATTAACCCCCTTATAATTGATGGCTTTCATGAAGGGGTGACGCCATATGGTGAACAAACGCGACTTATCTCCTGCTTCTTTTATTGGGGTGGCTAAAAAAGGACTCATCTCCTTTGGTTCGGGGCAGCCAGATTTACCTCCCCCAGATGCCGTATACCAGATTCTACCAGAATATCGAGATTTTAAATATGGTTTGATTCAAGGCTTAACGACATTAAGAGTGGCCCTGGCAAAACAATATCCCGGCTCTGGCAAGGATGATTTTGTCGTGACAAACGGTGCATCAGAGGCTCTTGATTTATCTTTACGCGTTCTGGCTTCATTGAATACGACGCTTCCAAAAAAAGTCCTGCTCGCCCAACCATATTATTACTCTTATCCCCATCTTATTCAATTCTCAGGATTAGAGCCAGTCTATCTAAAAACCACCCGGGGGCGCATTGATCTTGATGATTTCAAGGACAAGGTTAAACAATGTTGTGCCGTTTTGATAAACTCACCCTCTAATCCTACGGGTCGAGTCGAGTCTGTGGAAACGCTAAAAGAAATCGAAAAGATAGCGGCGGAGCTTGGTATTTATGTCCTCTCAGATGAAGTCTACAAAGAATTGATTTATGTTCGTGATAATTATCTCCTCAGTGGTCCCCATGTTGTGACCATTAACTCCTTCTCTAAAACCTATGCCATGTGTGGCTTCAGGATTGGCTATTTATGGTCCCGGGATAAGGCTTTTGTGGAGCGAGTGATTGCCATGAAAACACATTCTTCCATGAATACAAACATCTTGGGTCAGGAAATGGCGCTTGCGGCCACAAAAGTGCCTCGACAGTTTATTGAGGGACAATTAAAGATCTGGGAGCAAAGGCGAGATCTTTTATATCAGGGGCTTTTTGAACTGGGGCTCGATGTTTGGAAACCAGAAGGCGCATTTTACATGCTTCCAAAAATTGACCGGCCCCGGGATTTTGTTTGGGATATGTATACAAAGCATAAAGTCATTACTTATCTCGGGGATTGGTTTGGAGCGCCGGGAAGCGTTCGCTTTTCATATGCCCTGGATGTTGAAAAGATAGATGAGGGCATGAGGCGTCTTCGGGAATATCTTTCGGGGAGAAAATAAACGGGGAGGAAAGACCATGGTAAAAGCAAAAAGGGTCCTGTTGGTCGAAGATGAGGTTATCACTGCCTCGTCCTTGAAAATGGGTTTGGAGGAACTCGGCTTGTATGTCTGCCCTCTCGCCACCAGGGGAGACACGGCACTGAGGATTGCTGAGCAGGAAAAACCTGATGTCGTTCTCATGGATGTAAATCTCCCCGGGAAAATGAATGGCATTGAAACAGCAGCGTTGATTATGGCAACAATCGACACCAAAATTCTTTTTCTCACCGGCTATCACGACGATGAGGTGATAGCCAAAATCAACGCTTTGAACCCATTGGGATATTTTGTAAAACCGGTGAGCGCTGAACGGATCAAAGAAAAGTTAGATGAGTGTCTATAGTGATGGGCTATGATCTCGGTTTGGCAGCTCGCTGTCAGGATATCCTCCCAGAAAACCCCGCCATCTCGCAGAAAAAAATGTTTGGAGGATTGGCCTGCTTGCTAAATGGGAACATGGCTTTTGGCATTCACAAAGATCATCTCATGGTCCGCGTTGGTCTTGATGCATACGACGCCTCAATGGAACTGCCAGAGACATTGCCTTTTGATCTTACAGGGCGGAGCATGAAAGGTTGGATTCTCGTGAGTCCTGCAGGACTTGAAGAGGATGATCAGTTAAAAGGATGGGTAGCTTCAGGTCTTCGTTTCGCTGAATCACTACCTGCTAAATAAAGCTCGTGTTTACCCTTCGGGCTCAGTTCAAGTTTATGAAAAACCGCTTAGTTAAAAAAATGCAGCTTAAACGAATCTGTGCGCTCATCTTTTTTGGGCTGGCAATAAGTACGGTCAGTGGTCAAGCTATGTTCATTCAGGAGCCTGTAGTCCGCGTTCGCATTATAAATACTCTTGATAGCTTGAATTTATCTCTTTCTGGAGAATGGTCGCTCCAGGGTACCTCTTTTGCTGACACCACGTTGTTTAATCATCCAGCCCTGGAACTCATCAACCTCGCAGGGCAACTTTTGCTCAACGATTCCAGTGACGTGTTATTCCAGAGCTCCGCTTCCTTTTCTCTTTCTCCCCTAAACGACACTTGCTCGGTCATGATCCGTAATGTCCCCTATGGGCAGGGCTGGTGGTGGGCTGGGACGGAGAACCGAGTCTATGAAGGTATTGTTCATATATACATTGACTCCAATCGTGAAATGATTGTGACCATTTCCCTGGCCCTGGAGGCATATCTAAAGGGTGTCGTACCCTATGAAATTGGTGGCGAAGCACCTCTTGAAGCTCTCAAAGCTCAAGCCGTGGCCGCGCGATCGGAAGCGATCATCGCCCTAACCTCAAAGCTCTATAGCGGTAAACATTACGATTTGACATCCGATGTTGAGTGTCAGGTTTTTAGCGGCAATCTGAGAAGAACTGCCGCCTCTGATCTTGCAGTAGAGGAAACCAGGGGTCTTATTCTCAGTGAAAAAGGTCAACCCATCAATGCTTATTACGCCTCGAATTGTGGGGGACATACTGAGCTTATTGAGAATGTCTGGCCGGGTCGGGCTAACCCGGAGACTTATTTAACGGCCCTCCCTGATAATGCCCGCAAGGCTGGACCTCAATTGACTCGAAACTGGAAAGCTCGACGCTGGATTAAATCCTCGCCGGCGGTGTATTGCAATCCCGACCTGGAGCCGTCATTGCCCAGTTGGAGCAAAAGAAATTTCCGGTGGACCCGTGAATTCACAACGGAAGAGTTAACTACGATGTTATCTGATGATAGAGAGCTTGGTTCCTTTAAAAAATTCAAGGCGTTAAAGCGTGGTGCCTCCGGTCGTATCATAAAGGCTCTTTTTGTTTTTGAACATGGCTCGTTCACCGTGGAGGGCGAGCTCGCTTTGCGACAATTCTTTAAGCCTTCGTTGCGCAGTGCTGCCTTTTACCTAAAAAAAAGAAGGGACTCGATTGTTATCGCTGGTGCTGGCTGGGGTCATGGTGTTGGGATGTGTCAATCGGGTGCAATTGTTCAAGCAGCCCATGGAATTCGATTCGATGAAATTCTTCGCCATTATTATAGCAAGGCAGAACTTCTGGATATTTATGGTTCTGAGCTCTCAAAAAAGTAAGCTCTCTATTTAGCGTCCTTGTTGCTCCTGAATTAAACTGAGCCTTAATTCTCTGACTGAATCAGAAAGAACCTTGTCTTCAGTTCTGTTCAGGTTACCCGCCGTCTTAAAGAGAAGTGTCTCCAAAATATCAATTGTCATACTTGCAGCTTCAAGATTCTGTTCGGCTTTTCCAGTAAGCGGGTTCGGTGTTTTTCCAAGCTGTGACCATGCGCCAGAGCTCAACTGGGTAACCAGTAGGGTGAAGAGTTCGTTTTTGTTGATGGGATTGTTGGCCATTCGTCTCTGCCTGTTTTTCTATTTTAAAATTTTGCTTAAATCGAGACTTTCATCGTCTCGCTCAACGACCAGAATGCCCGACATGGGAACGATAATATACTTTTCGTTCTGATATTTAATATCAATGGCAAATTTTTTCAGATACAGCGCATAGTCACCGACTTCGATCTCCAGGGGAATGTACTTAATTTTGCTAGACTCGGATTGCTGCCAGGCGTCATCATCAGCTTCAGTGTTGGCCAGTGGTGTTCCCGGACCTACTGCTACAACATAACCCCCTTGAACCAACTCTTTTTCAATAACGGTTGGGGGTAGATAAAGCCCGGAAGAAGTTCTATCCTGCCCAGAGTCCGGATAGATGAGAACCCGGTCACCGATTACTTTGAGTTTATCTAAATTGTGTGGCATGTTGTATTCCTTTGTTCGGTTTTTCAATGACTCCTTAATTTCTCTCCAGCACTATGGGGTGCAACTTTTTTCTTTTTCTACAGAAAAGAGCGCCTACGTTCAGTGTTTTGTCATGGAGACCACTTTTTCTTAAAATCTCACGCGCCCTCGCTTAGCTTCTTGCCTGAAAACATTTATTAATATCTGATTTGGAGCAAAACATGAACACACAGACAACAGGGGCAGAAAAGGTTCGCTGGGATTTATCCGAACTTTTTTCTGGGTTAGACGATCCAAAGATCAATGACGTTCTCGAAGCAGGTCGGCTGGCGGCCGAGCGTTTTGTGGCAAAATATAAAGGACAGCTGGCAGGATTAAGTCCAGAAGCGCTGGCAGGAGCATATGAAGCCCTTGAATCCATCAGTGCTCCCCTCTATCGTCTGAGCCAATTCATTAACCTTGAGTATGCTGTGAATACGGCGGATGATAAAATAAAAGCCCTGCTGGCAAAGATTGAAGTGTCTTCATCAACCACATCTAATCTGCTGGTTTTTTTCACCCTTGAGTTAGGCGCCTTGTCAGACGAGGCTTTCTCTAAATTTGAAGGTGCTGAAGCCCTTGCTCCTTTTAGCTATAAACTTGCCAAACAGCGCAAAAATGCCCGTTACAATCTTAGTGAAAAGGAAGAACAGATCATCAATTTGAAAGATTTGAACGGAAGCAATGCTCATCAAAAACTGTACAATGAGCTGACGGCTTCTTTTTCTTTTAAGTTCGAATTAGACGGGGAAATCCAAACCCTTAATGGCGGCCAACTTCGTGCTCTCAGACAACATCCCGACGCCGATGTGCGCCAGCGGGCCATGAAATTGTTTTTCTCGCGCTATGAGGAAAATGCTCTGGTGATCAATCATCTTTACAATTCCCTCGTCAAAGATTTTGGGGTTGAGATTGGCCTGCGTGGTTATAAAAACCCCATCAGCACAATGAACACTGCAAATGATTTGAGCGATGAGGCAATCCAGGCTCTGAATGATGTAACCACAGAATCTTATTCGCTGGTGAATCGATATTACAAGCTCAAAGCCGAAATGCTAGACCTTGAGAAGATGACTCTGGCCGATATCTATGCTCCCCTGCCACAAGCCTCAAAAGCCTATTCTTTTGACGAGGCTAAAAAGCTTGTCCTGGAAGGCTTTAAGTCTTTTGATGAGGAGTTTTACGACCTGGCCAGGTCCATGTTTGAGAAAAACCGGATAGATGCTCCGGTTGAACCCGCAAAACGTGGCGGAGCCTTTTGCGCCAGCTCAACACCTGACCTTAAACCGTATGTTTTCTTGAATTATACCGGCAAGGTTCGCGATGTTTCAACCATGGCTCACGAACTCGGACACGCCATCCACGCCATGCTGGCTTGCGATCAAAAGCTCATTAATTATCATTCCATTTTACCTTTGGCAGAAACCGCCTCAATTTTTTCAGAAATGGTCCTCACCGATTCCCTGCTTAAAAAGGAAACGGATGTTGAGGTGAAAAAGTCAATGCTCACGGGAAAACTGGAAGACATTTTCGCCAGCTCGCATAGGCAAAACATGTTCAGTAGTTTCGAGATTGCCTCCCATGCTGCTATTAATGGGTCACTTCAAAGCCCACAAGATCTGTGTAATATTTATGAACATGAACTCAAGAAGATGTTTGGCGATAGTGTCGCCTTCACTCCTGAGTATGCCTGGGAATGGTCCTCTATTCCCCACATCTTTAACGTTCCCTTTTACGTCTATGCCTACAATTTTGGCAACCTGCTGGTCTTCGCCCTTTATCAACAATATCTGGAGGAGGGCGAATCCTTCAAGCCAAAATATAAGCAGTTTCTATCCCTGGGAAGTTCAGCTAGTCCTGGAGAGATTACCGCCATCGTCGGTGCAGATATCAATCATCCTGATTTCTGGAGAAAGAGTTTGAGATATATTGAGACCCTGGTGGATCAACTGGAAGCATTGTTGTGAACCATTTCATCCAGGCGGGGATTCTAATCCCCGCCTGGATGATCAATCATAATCGAGGGAGTCGCGCATGAAGATAAACGCTTCAACATACACTGAAACCACGCTAACTGAAATTGGTGAGCGACTGCTCAAGCAGCGTCTCGGGGCTAATCTGACCCAGGCTGCTCTGGCGAAAAAAGCTGGGGTATCAAAACGAACCATTGAAAGGATTGAGAGTGGCTCTTCGATCCAGTTATCAACCCTGATTCAGGTCTTGCATGTCTTTAATCTGCTTGAAGCTCTCGTTGTAGCTCTTCAAGACACCATGGACCTGAAAACCAAGACACCGCTACTCAAAGAAAAAACACCCCGAAGCTCTAACTCAGGTCAAACACCACAGCAAATGAACAAAAGTCGATCATGGGGTTTTGAGAGCAGGCGCTAAATCTCCCCGAGGGCGTAGTGCGCCTTTTTTTGGTTCTTTTATGACCCTAACAGTCGGAACCAAATTAGGTCACTAAGTTTTTTCCAGACTACTTTTGACGCCTCGCACACTTTCGTATTGAAGCATATAGCGCATCATTCGAAAGGCGATAAAATCTGGACTTAACAGGCGGATTCCCCTGGCCAGAAAAAAGACCGGCCGCGTAAAGAGGAACATCATCATCGTTCTAGAGATCGGCGAAACGGGGGAATGGCCAACCAGCTTAACGAAGCGACAAGGCAAAACGGCGTATAAATCCGGGTAATGCTCCACCAGTTTGGGAATGCCCTCTTTGCCAAACTCAAATTTAGATTGCAAGCTTGTCCTCAGTGGAGCGTGCAGACAATAGGCCAGGGCTTCGGGCTGATATAAGATCACGTTTTTACCGAGAGAGCTAATGCGGTAAGCCAGATCAATATCTTCAGCTTCTGGGTGGTCAATGGATTCTCTGTGACCCCCAGCTGTTAGATACGCCTCTCTGCGTACTGAAAAGTTAGCTGTATTCACATAACGCAATGGCGGGGACGTTCTGCTTCCAGATCGAGAAGCCCAGCGCCGTGTGCTGCGATAATCACTATCCAAAAATCGGAACCAGCGGTTCTTTTTCACAAATTCTGGCATAAAAATCTCACCCATGACAGCCATGATTTCGCTTGATTCATAGCCCTGGGCATGCCGATATAACAAACCCGGTGAAATCTCCAGATCCTGGTCGAGAAACAGGACGATTTCATTTTTTGACTCCGCAACACCAAGATTGCGTCCTGTCGCCCGATTGCAACCCGGTTCGGCAGAGACAAATTTTAGATCATAGGAAAAATGATACGCTTTTAACATCGCTTCAACTTTGGTAGAAAGGCCAGCCAGTACGAGAATAACCTCGAACTCGAGTTCATCATGCTCAAGACGTTCACAATCTGTCAGGATGCGCACGCAGGCTCCTGGATCAGCATTGCTAAAGATAACGAGGCTTAGTCTAGGCCACTTCATCTGGCAACTCCTTGATCCAGCCCTGGTTCTGGTAAATTCCGTATATGGAGCGCATTACCGCTGAAACACTGTGGGTTTTTTCCACCCAGGTCCTGCCCGCCAGCTTCTTTTTCAAGAGCTGTTCTTTATCATCAATCAAGGCGACAAGCTCTTCATAAAGCGTTTCCTTGTGAACATTAACAAAGGGGTGTTCACCCAAAAAATTATCGTATTGAGGGATCAGGTTGGTACAGCAGACCAGACCCATTGAAAGGGCTTCTACAGAATTCATACCATAGCCCCAGCCACCCAGGTTGGAGACCTGGTCAATATAAATATCACAGGCGGCCTTCCTTTTTAAGGTGATGTCATGAGGCTGGTTTTCAATGAGCACAAATTCAACCCCATGGGTTTTTTCCAATCTTTGACATGCTTCAATAATAATATCCGAACCCTTCCAGTACCGATCCCGGGTTGCGTGACAAATCTTCAGGGAGGTGTTCAATTGAAAACGAGCTTCGTGCTTTTCCACCTCAAATGGTAAAAAAACGTATTTCATCTTGGGGTGTTTTTCCAATAGATCCAGTTCGCTGGAGGTGTTGATATCCACCAATGCATCAATCCAGGGGAAGATCCCCCGGGTGCGCATGTCGACACCATGGTAGTTGGCAACAATGTGTTTTCCTTGAGCCTTAAGATCATTAAAAGGCCAGGCGGATGTCCTTAAAAAGCCGTGCCCGCCTTCAAGATGATAGATATCGTAATCCAGAAGATTATATTTTTTAATTGCTGTCTTTAACAATGGCTTCCAAAGCAGGTCTCTCAATTTAAAGAACGTTTTTCTTCCCAAGGGTGGGTTCCACACCGGCGGATAGCCCTGGGCTTCTTTATGGAGCTCTTTTTGATCAAGAATAAGGTCTTTGGCTTGTTTGAAACTTTTTGATTTTGGCAAAAGGGGTAAATCAAGACAGATGTCTTCTGGGAAACCCTCCGCTGTGGGAAATAGCGTTACGAAATTAGCCACATTTCCCAGTTTCCGGTGAGCCTCTACAAAAAGTTGCAGGGTTCCAGCCGTATTTTCCGTTCTGAGATAAAGGATCTTTAACGGGCGTCCCATGCGTTCCTCATGATCAAGTGGAGATACAAACGGTAGGTGATCACCGCCAGGTGTTTGTCGCGTTCAATCAGCCTGAAAATCCTTTTTTCTGCCAGACATGTGAGCCCCAGGCTTGACAGAAGATTCCAAATCCAGGGTCGAATCAGAATTATCTTTTCTAAAGCGGGATGTTTTTTTAATAGATTGGGCAAACCGGTGTGGCCGTACTCCTGAAGGCGCTTGCGAATCGAACCGTGGCTTCCCACTTGAACACGTTGGACGGGGAAACCTTCAATCAAAACCCTTTTCTTGAAACCTGCGAGATCAAGACGATAAATGAGATCCATTTCGTGACCCCCATAGTGTTGCATGGACTCATCGAAGCCGCTCAGCCTACAAAATGTCTCTTTTTTTATCACGCTGGCGGTAAAAAGACTCTGTTTTATCGTGAGGTTTTCTTCAGGATGTGTAAGGCGTACCCGATGATTGCCAAGAAATTGTTGAAAGTGGTTTGCTGAAAGCTCAGTGGCTTGAACAAGAAGATGTTGGGCAAAATCGAAAGTATTACCGCGGATAAAGTGCTTTAGTTTGGTGATGTAGTCCTCGGGAATCCTTAAAAAGACTGAGAGTAGAACAACATGCTCTCCCCTGGCTTTCCGAACTCCCGTATTGCGAGCTGCAGCGACCCCTCTCTGTATATCATGACGTAGAAGCAGCCAGTTCTTGGGTGTGTTTTCCTGGAGCTCAAGAGCAGGGATCGTGCCATCATCCACCACAATAAGTTCCCACGAATCGTCTGGCTGGTTGGCTAAAAATTCGGCCTGAATACGCTTCAGGTTTTCCTGGTCCCCGAAAACAGGGAGCACCAGGGATAATTCACAGCCCGACATAAGTCATCACGACCTTTTGTTTGCCAACTGAATGGCAGCTGTCTTGATTTGGGTCAGACTTAATACTTTGGTTATTGAAAGCAGAGGGAAATATGCTAGAACAGCAATGATTGAAAACAGAGCGGACTGGGTGGGCATGACTTGAGGCAAAGAAAATAAAACGGCCACCACAACGGCAAGCTTTAACAGTTTACCCGTTTCATAGGAAATCGGGTAAAAACGCCTTGAAACCCAGTAAAGTAAGAATGACTGGCCTATATAGGATGCCACGGCGGCAATTCCTGCAGCAATAAAATCAAATCCAAGAACACCCATTAAAACCAGGTTAATTGTGAGATTAATCAACATGCCCGTACCCGTAAAAAGAGGGGCCAGGTAGGTCTTCTTGGTCAAATACATGCCCACAACCAGGTTGACATAAACGCCTTGAAAAAGGTAAGCAAGCAGGATGTAGGGGATAATTCTCAGGCCATCAGCATAGGCCGGAGTTATGATGGCGAGCCCATTAAATTCCCGGGTGAGCAGCGGTGGCGCAAGCAGTGAAACCAGCAGAAAGATAAAAGCGCCAATAATCAGATAGAGTGTCAGGATGCGGGCAAAGGTTTCTTTGGCAGACTCTTCATCGGCGATAGACAAAAAGAAGGGGTGCCAGGCGAAGCGAAAGGCTGTGACTGCAAGGGCCATGATCATGCCAATTTTATAGCCAGCACTATAGATACCCACGGTCTCCTGATCAAAAAAGTATTTGATCAAAAACCGGTCACCCAGAGCCACTATCATGGCAAAAAGTACTGCCGGAACTGTCGGTAATCCGAATTTAAGGATGTCTTTCCACAGGCGGGTACTCCAGCGAAATTGCAGGTTATTGAAAAGGGCTGGAGCGGCAAAAATCAGTTTTATGGTCGAGCTGGAGATATTGGCTAGCAGAACCCCTTTGAGTCCCCAGCCCATGTAGCCCACGAGCAGTACGTTCATGCTCAGATTGATGAGCACTTCTGCAAAGATAATGCTTACATAGCGTGCCGGTTTTTGAACGCTACGATAATACAAGACCGGCATAAACGAAAGCCCGTCCAACATTAAGATGATGAATGCCAGAGCAAAGACACTGGTTGCTGGATCATCCCCCAGCAAGAGACTGGATATAGATGTTTCGGCCAGAAACAGGCTTGCGGTTATCAGCGCTGTGGTTGCCAGGATGCTGAGATAAACAGTACTGAAAATTTCTTGGCGGCGATGCTGGTCTTTTTCTGGAATGAAGAAACGCATAAAGCCTGCATCCATGCCGTACATGTAGACCACATTCATCAGGGCGAGAAAAGGATAGATCAGGTTGAGAGCCCCGTATTCTTTGGGGGTCATCATGTTGATATATAAGGGTAATAGTAAAAACGTAATTGCGCGATTAAAAATGTTTCCCAGACCGTAGACCAGGGTATTTCCGGCCATTTTCTTTATGTTCGTTCCGACAGAGCTCATTCTTCAGGACCCCAAACCTCAAAAACGGACTGATATTCCATGAAGTCAATCGGATAATAGCTAAGCATATTGAGCTTTTTGAGAAACAAGGGCTCCTGTTCTCCTTCAAAACTTAGTTTTAATTCATAATGCCTGGCTATGCACAGGGAGTCGAAGCGATCTGACATTTGTCTGGAGTTTTCAAAGCGTAAACTGCTACCCTCAAACCAGAAGCGATTGATTATGGCCCAATCATCTCCGATTTCACGCCATGTCTCGGGAAATTCAAGTGATTTTATCCTCCGTCCCGAGTAACGCTTTGATGCCCAGACATCCCAGCCGGCTCTTAGCCAGTCTGCGTTTTGACCAGCATAATATGGCTGAGTGATAATTGAAGCATCTGGGGTTTGCATATATCTCCCGGCCCAGCGAAAAGCTCTTTGCATGACGACCTTGTCTTGATAATGGCCATGAGCATGGAGCAACGTGCGGACAAACATGGGCGAAAAAAGAATGAAAGCCATAATAATGGAAACGACGACGGTCACCCTGGGGGAAACCTTATGCATGGTTAACGATTTCCGCAGAGCATCAAAAGCCCTGACAATGCCATCGGCTCCAATAAGAAACATAGAGGGCATGATCGGCATGAGCAGGCGTGGTTTGACACCAAAATAAATGACAGAAAGAGATCCCAGCACAACCCAGGGCATAAAAAGCCAGAAGACATCTCTGCGTTTTTCTTTCCAGAGGCCAAGAATCGCCAAAACGCCAAACATGGCCAACAGCGGCGAGAAAAAGTCCCAGGTAAAGAGCATGCGGTACATAATTCGGACAATGTTTTTCAAATACTCAAGCAGGTCGAATACAAATTGTTCACTATAATCCAGTTGCCCGTAGCCAATCTGAAAGGGTGTACCAAAATGTGAATAGTTTGTCACGAGTTGAATAGATATGCCGGCAAGAAAGCCGAGGAAACCCAGTATCCAGAATGAAGGGTACAGATGAAAAGCCCAGATTCTGCGATCGCCAACGAGATAGATAATAAAAAGCGGCAAAAAGAAGACATAATTCCAGCGGAAGACAACGGCCAGCCCAAGGAGAAAAAAGGACAGGAAGAGATCTCTGGGACTCTGGGTATCCAGAAAGAGTAACATCAAATAAATAGCTCCCAAAAGCATGGCCAGAGAGCCTGGGTCAGAAGCCGAGTTAATACTGTGAATGAAGGGGCTTTCAGCGAGGGAAAGCAGCACGGCCGCGATAATACCCGTAGCTGGATTAAAAACCCTTTTTCCCAACAAATAAGTAAACGCGACGGCCAGGGAAATAAAGAAGACTCCATGCCAGAAAGCTGCTGCTTCTACAGGTAACCCCAATGTTTTGCATACTTGGATGAAAGGAATCAGTGTCAGGCTTGTTCCGATTGGCCAGATGGGAATTTTACCATCAATCAGATAATTTCCGTCCCTAAGGAGGCTTTCTGCACCAGCAAAATAGGCCACCGGATCTCCGTCATATAGATAGGGTCCCTGAAAGCTCAGGCGCGGTATTACCGTAAGTGACAGCAGAACGAACAACACAAGATAGTGTTGTATGCGGGTGAATGGTTTTATGGCCAGCTGGTCCTCCGGAGCTCAATCAAAAATTAAGCTCAAAGGTATCACGAAAAACCCCACTGGCACCGAAGTTTTCTTTAAAGCGGCCCAGTCCAAAATTGGGATCCATGTCAACTGTAAATATTCCAAAATCTAGATATTTAAAGTTGTGAGCGTGACACCAGGTGACGATCTCATAAAACAGCAGGTTTACGGCTCTTAGGTGCTGAAAGGCTTCTTTGTGGCTAATATAAAATGCTAGAACCACATCTTGGTTTACGGAAAAGTTGACGACCCCAGCGATTAACTGGTCCTTCCAATAAGCACCAAACAGACGGATTCTATCTGGATATAAGCTCCTGAGCTTTAACAGTTCGGCCAGACTGTGGGTGGGTTGTACATTGTGACGTATTTTTAAATTATCTCGAAGCAAGTCATAGAAGTCCGACCAATCCTCTGATTGCCGAATGCTAACTCCTTGTTTTATCGCTTTCCTAACTGCTGTTCGGTGAGTTGCGCTGAAACGCTCCAGGTTTTTCTCTGGCGCCGCCTCAATCGTCAACATGGACGAGACATCCCGCTTTTTATAGCTAAACCCATGTTTAATGAGGGAAAAATCCAGGTAATTGCTTACCCGCCGTTGATAGATCGCAGGCGGCAAAGTCATCTGAATCCGTTCAAATCCTGCCGTTTGGGCATACTCGACGATTGTTTCCACAAAATCATAGCTATCGCGAAAGCTCAGATCTTCACAGACAACAATGCCGCCATAGGAGGAGCCCTGGTGACTCACCAGTGATCTTTTGCCTCCAGAATTAATATCCACAGCTGGGAACAAAGCTTTGAGTTTGCCGCTTTTCTCTAGAATCAAACTGTGGTCTAGAAAGCGATCCCGAGGATGATATCCCAGGAATTTTCGCTCATGGAAAAGGGTTCCGTTGTTTGCGGCAGCAACGAAAGCCTCCCAGGCATGGGTGTCAGTGACTGTATAGGTTCGAAGGGAGATGGACATATTGATCTAACTGTGGCCCCAATCTTTCAACACGTCTTCAGCATGAGTGGCAACGCTGACCTTGTCATAAATTTTATCGATTATACCCGCTTCATTCACAAGAAAGGTTTTACGAAAGGTGCCCATGTATTTTCTGCCATACATTGATTTTTCACCCCAGACCTCGTAGCTGTTAACCATCTTTTTTTCGACGTCTGCCAGGAGGGGAAAGTTCAATTCCTGTTTGCTAATAAAGTTCTGGTGGGATTTTTCGCCGTCAATGCTTACGCCAAGAACAGAGATACCGTTTTTGGTATAACCTTCAATGTTGTCGCGGAAGGAACAGGCTTCCTTGATACAGCCCGGGGTTTGGTCTTTTGGATAAAAATAGATAACCAGTTTTTTGCCTTTGAAATCTTTCAGCTCCACCGTCTTACCATCCTGGTCATTGAGCTTGAATTCGGGGGCTTTATCTCCAATGCTAAGCATATGATGTTCTCCTACTTCTTTTAGCGGATTAAATCAAGACCGCATGACGGGTCCAGAAAGTCGACGCAGAAGCGCTTTAATCTCTGCGTTAAAAATATCATCCTCTTCCATCTTTGCCTTGATCGTTTTGCAGGCATGAATCACTGTTGAATGGTCTCTTCCGCCAAAAAAGAGACCAATAGATTTTAGGGAGTTGTGCGTTAATTCTTTTGATAAAAACATGGCAGCCTGCCGCGCCAGAGCAACTTCTTGTTTACGACCTTTACCATAAATATCATTCTTTTTTACACCGAAGGACTCCGAGCTTTGATCAAGCACCTCCTGCATGTCCACGATAGGCTTGACTCTTTTTCCGGTGATATCCATGAGCACTTTGTGGGCCAGTTGCAGATTGATATCACTTTTTGCCAGTGAGGAGTATGCCAAAATCCTGATAAGCGCGCCCTGGAGCTCCCTTATATTGCTTTCAATGTTTGTCGCCAAGTATTCTATAACATCATATGGCATATCAATGCCACTCTCTTCTGACTTCTGGCGCAGAATGGCTACGCGAGTCTCAAAATCTGGTGATGTAATATCAACCATAAGCCCTGCCAGGAAACGAGACGTCAGGCGTTTTTGGAGACCAATTTCCCCTGGAGGTCGATCTGTCGACAGAATTATACGTTTCCCATTCATGTGAAGTTCATTAAAGGTGTGGAAAAATTCTTCCTGGGTTCGCTCTTTTTTTTTGAAAAATTGCACATCATCCACAATTAGCAGGTCAGTCTTTCGATAGCGCTGACTAAAGAGACCTGCCTTGTTCTCTCGTATAGCACTAATAAAATCCATGGTGAACTTTTCAGATGATATATATAAAATTCTTTTATTGGGATTAAATTGTCTGTAAGCATTGCCGATGGCGTGAATCAGGTGAGTTTTACCCAGACCTACACCACCATAAACAACCAGTGGGTTGTACATGTTGTTATCATTTGATTTTACTACCGCTTCGGCTGCAGCTTTTGCAAATTGGTTATTGGGTCCTTCAACAAAATTTGCAAAAGTGAATTGTTCATTCAGATTGGTCTCCAGCCCCCGCTGACGGGCCGTCGGTGCCTCTGGCTCATAAAACGGTTCTGGCTGGCTGTATCTATCATTGTCATCAAGAACTATAGAGTATTCTACTCGCATTGGTCGACCACTTACTTCAGCCAGAGTGCTTTGAATGATTTCGCCGTAGTGAGATTTCATCCAGTCATAGAAAAACTGATTTGGAACCCTAAGGGTTAGTACCTCTTGATCTTCAGCGATTTGAGTCATTGGCTGGAACCAGGTTTGAAAGGTTTGGTTAGCCACCCTTGTTTCCAAAACTGTTTTTACATTCCCCCAAAGCTCCTGACTCAAAAGCTCACTCCAAGATATATTAACAAGTTATCAACATTTATATGGTGTTGGCTCGTATTGCCGCCGCGTCTAAAGTAAGCGGCGATGTTCCAGTACAAATATATATTTGCAGAACTTTGGCAGAACCTTTTTTCAGATGAGTTAAAAGCTATTTCTCGAAGAAAATTTTTTTCTGGTTCTTTTTCAGTTTGCTTTTTCCTCTTTTAATGACACAGCCAGACGCGAAATCCTCTATTTTTTGCTATTTTCTGGCCCTTAAAAGAACTTGAGTTAACTACTTTGAAAAATTGATTTTGCTGGTCTCTTTGTTATATTGGTCGGCTTTTAAAAAACATGTTATTTATTGGAGTAAAGATTTACAATGAAAAGAACCTATCAACCCAGCCGGCGCAAACGTGCCAACAAGCACGGTTTTCGCGCTCGCATGAAAACCAAAAATGGTCGTAAAGTACTGGCCCGCCGCCGCGCAAAGGGAAGAAAACGCCTCACCGTTTCCGGTTAGACAAATTAACCGGACCAGTGTCGCTGATTATCTGAAGCGTGGTCGACGATATACAATACGGGGAATCACTTTGTACACAAAACCCACAGACCTTTTGGAAGTGGGTTTTTTAATTCGTCGCAAAGCGGGAAATGCTGTTGAAAGAAACAAGACCAGACGTCTTTTCAGGGGGCTTATTTTGAACGCCTTGCTTTCCTTTTCAGTCAAGCGAGGTTATCTCTTTTTGTTTCATTCAGCTGCAACGAACAGTTCTGATTTGATACATACGCTCAGTCAACTAATCTCCCACCAAGACCATGTGGCTTAACAAACCATTCATCATGATTGTTCGTTTATACCAGCTGGCCATTAGCCCGCTTTTTTCTGACAGTTGCCGTTTTTACCCGACTTGTTCACATTACGCCCTTGAAGCTTTTGAAAAACTACCCTTGTGGAAAGCGCTTCCCAAATCCACATGGAGGATTCTTCGCTGTAACCCATATACAAGGGGCGGCTTTGATCCTGTCATTAAAGAATAAGGATTTATAGAAACTCATGTCCGAACAAAACAGAACGCTTGCCGCCATTGCCCTCATGGGGCTTATACTTATGGTTTTTTTCTCTGACTGGTATCAGGAGAAGGTTGCTCCAGGTAGCACCGCCGAGCCAAAACCACACATCGAATCTTCTTTTGCCAAGGAGTCCGACACATTAGCGCAAACCATGACCGTGCCTGCAATAGCACCAATCGAAGCTCCCAGCTCGGAAACATCCACTTTTGACGCGACTGCTTTTCAAGGGCCGGTGAATGAAACCACAATTGTTGTCACAACGCCGCTATATGAAATGCATTTCTCGAACAAGGGTGGCGGAACGCTGGAGAAGGTTTTTTTGAATGACTATCTCATGAAGGACAGTTCCAGGGTTCAACTTATTTCAGAAATGGCTGATGGTGTTCTTTCGAACCAGTTTATAGGATATGACGTAGAAGACTTTAACACGAAAGAGTTGCTTTCTGTCAGCTCTCTTGGTGAAGGCCATGATTATACTTTCCCCGTTTTTGGTCGCCCTGCTTCCTTTTCCTTTGAGCTTGCTCTTGCCTCTGGAGCGAAACTTGTACGAACCTTTACCTTTTATCCCGACAGCTTCCACTTTGACCTGCACCAGGACTTAATCAATTTTGACAAAGCAAATGCTGGTCGCTATTTCGCAACATCTTGGTCCGGTGGCGTGGCACCTACGGAAAAAAATCGCACGGATGATCTGTACTACTCGGAAATGTATGCCTTGCTTGGTGACGACAGTAGTCCTTCAGACTACTCCGCCGATGAAGATCGCGAGTCGGAGGTTCAAACAGCACTAACAACCTGGGTTGGATCCAGGTCAAAATATTTTGCCGCAATTTTGATTCCTCAAGAGCCCGTTTCTGAGTTCAAAATGCTGCGCTACCAAACGCCTGGAGGAGACGAAACGTCTATCAAAGTCTTTGACTTTGATGTTCGCGACGCCTTTGATCGCCGCAATCCAGTAAGTGAATCAAACTATCGCGTTTATGTCGGGCCTTTGGATTTTGACATCCTGAAAGGCTATAATTTAAATTTTGAAGAGATGATGAACTGGGGCTGGTTTGGTATTGTTGGAAAAGGCGCCCTTTGGGTTTTTAAAGCTCTATATAAGATTATACCTAATTATGGCATCGTATTAATCCTCTTTTCTATCTTGGTTAAGTTGCTTCTGGCTCCTCTGACTAAAAAGCAGTTTTCCTCAACCCAGAGCATGCAGCAAGCCCAACCACAAATTGCGGCACTAAAAGAAAAATATAAGGACGACCCAAAACGCCTTAATGAAGAGACCATGAAGCTGTACAAAGTCTTAGGTGTCAATCCGCTTGGTGGCTGTCTACCCCTGATTATCCAGATGCCAATTCTAATTGCCATGTTTAACCTCTTTAGAACAACCATTGAGTTGAGGGGTGCGGCTTTTATAGGGCTAGAGTTTTGGATTCCTGACCTGTCTCTACCCGATACCGTTGGAACTCTTATGGGGTTAGACATCAATTTGCTTCCCATCATCATGTCGGGAACAATGATGTTACAGCAAAAACTTATGTCCCCTTCGGCCAACGCCAACCCTCAGATGAAAAATATGCCGTACATCATGACGGCTGTTTTCTTTTTCATGTTTTACACCTTTCCATCAGGCTTGAATCTTTACTATACTTTGTTTAATGTCATGTCAATTCTTCAGCAAAAGCTCACACCACAAAAACCCTTGCCAGTTCTTCCAGCCGTTCCTGCTCCTGTAAAAGCTAAAAAGAAGCGCAAAAAATAAGGCGAGGATTTCCCTTGTGCTGCCCTTTGACCATGAAACAATTGTTGCTATCTCCACGCCTCCAGGAACTGGAGGTTTGGCTGTAGTACGTCTTTCCGGTCCTCATGCTTTAGAAACAGTAAGGCGCTTCTTTTCTGCAGCGGATAAAATAAAACCACGCGTTGCAACTTTTGGAAAACTGATGCATCCCAGCTTGAGTGACGGTGAATTTGATGATTGTATCGTCACTTTTTTCAAGGGTCCCCACTCCGTCACCGGTGAGGATCTGGTAGAGATTTCCATTCACGGTGGCGCCTTTTTACAACAAAAATTACTGGAAGCGCTTTTACGTGCACCTAACCTGAGAGCTGCTGGTGCCGGAGAGTTCACCTTCCGTTCGTTTTTAAGCGGACGTATTGATCTTTCCAAGGCAGAAGCTGTGGCTGATATCATTCACGCAAAAGACGCCGCTGCCCATAAAAATGCCCAACACCAACTACAGGGCGGCCTCCGACACCTGGTTGAAAAGATGTCAGAAAAACTGATCTCAAGCCTTACTGTGCTTGAAGCTGAACTTGACTTTTCAGACCAGGAGATAGACTTTTCCCCGCCGGAGGCTTTGTTAACCCCTCTTTTGGAGCTGACTCAAACCACACAAGCGCTTTTGGAAACATACTTCTATGGCAGCCGCCTGGAACAGGGTTTTCGTGTTCCACTTATTGGGGCGCCAAACAGCGGCAAGTCTTCTTTGTTCAATCTGCTTCTCGGACATGAGCGAGCTATCGTTACTTCTCAGGCAGGAACCACTCGCGATACAATCGAGAAAACAATACTCGTTGCGGGCCATTCTGTGGTGCTGGTTGACACAGCCGGTCTTCGTGAGGCTCAGAATGAAGCTGAACTTTCTGGCGTGGACCGCAGTCTTAATGAAATCGAACAGGCCGACCTAATAATTATTGTTCAAGCGCCTGACACAGACCCTTTGACCGAACCCACACTTATCAACAAGCCTCAAATTACTGTTTATAATAAGATTGACCTTGACACCACCCCCCCGGCAGCCAAAGACATTTATCTCTCTTGCGCAACCGGTGAGGGGCTTGACCTCCTCAAAAAGAAACTCTATTCACATGTTATCAACATGGTTAACGAAGGAGTGGAGGGTGTAATCTTAAACAACGAGCGCCATCGTGATGTTTTTCTTCGGTTCAAAGACCAGGTCTCGGTTTGCATTGCCGCGATAGAGACTGGGCTGGGCTCCGAGTATATTGCTTCTGACTTAAGGCTGGCCCTGGATATTTTGGGCGAGATTACCGGCAGAACAACACCTGACGACATCCTTAATCGGATCTTTAGTGGTTTTTGCGTCGGAAAGTAGGCTGTCATTTTGAGTGTTTCACGTGAATCATATGATGTGATTGTTGTGGGTGGTGGACATGCCGGGATAGAAGCCTCCCTATCTGCCAGTCGGCTCGGCAAAGCGACTCTTTTGATAACCATGGATATTGTTGCACTTGGCCGGGCTTCATGTAATCCCGCTATAGGTGGTCTCGCAAAAGGTCATCTGGTGCGGGAGATTGATGCCCTTGGCGGAGAAATGGCCAAAGCCACTGACGCCACTGGAATACAATTTAAAATGCTCAATCGCTCCAAGGGTCGCGCTGTCTGGTCCCCGAGAGCCCAAATAGACAAAAAGGCTTATAGCGCATATATGCTACGTGTTTGCCGTGAGCAGCCCGGTCTTGACGTTTTTGAGGGCGAGGCTGTTAACGTCACCGTAAATGACGACAAAACGATCATTTCAGGTGTTGGCACCCGCGATGGGAGCCACTTCTCATGCAGGACCTTAATTCTCACAAACGGAACCTTTCTTAACGGGCTAATACATATCGGGGACAAACAGTTTTCTGCTGGTCGTATTAATGAATCCGCCAGTGTCGGCATCACTGAATCACTGGTAGCGCTGGGTTTTGAGACGGGGCGGCTGAAAACCGGCACGCCACCCAGAATTAAAAAGCAGAGTATTGATTTTTCAAAAACCGATATTCAACTTGGGGATGCTAACCCTGAACCCTTTTCCTTCTCTACCGAAGACTTTCACCCTCCAAACGAAGCATGTTATATAACGAAAACCAATATTCAAACACACGAAACCATCAAGGGTTCGCTGGAATTCTCACCCCTTTTTTCAGGAGTCATTAAGGGGGTTGGACCCCGCTACTGTCCCTCTATTGAGGACAAAGTGGTTCGTTTCGCTGAAAAAACCTCACACCAGCTGTTTCTGGAGCCCGAATGGTCCAACGCTGATCAAATTTATGTAAACGGGTTTTCCTCCTCGCTTCCAGAAGACGTACAGTTAAAGAGCTTGCGGACAGTACCTGGCCTTGAGGCCGTGGAGTTTATTCGCCCGGGTTACGCAATTGAATATGACTTTTTCCCTCCCTCTCAATTGAAGGCGACCCTGGAAACCAAGCGAATCTCGGGTCTGTTTTTTGCAGGTCAAATCAATGGAACCTCGGGGTATGAAGAAGCGGCAGCGCAGGGCTTAATGGCTGGTGTCAACGCCGCGCTTTTTATTGACCAGTCAGAACCCTTCATTTTGGGAAGAGATGAGGCTTATATTGGCGTTTTGATTGATGACTTAATCACAAAAGACACCGATGAGCCCTATCGAATGTTCACTTCCAGGGCAGAGCATCGCCTCTTGTTGCGTTATGACAATGCCCATTTTCGCCTTTCGGAAAAAGGGTTCCGTTTAGGACTGGTTTCCATCCCGGTTTACGAGAAGACGCTCGTAGAGATGGAGCTGGCTCGCAGGGCGGCAAAGGAACTCGAGGCGGTTTTTGTACGACCACAGGAAATCACGGCCCTAATTGTTACCCAGACGCCTGTCACAGAGAGCCAGTCTCTTGCAAACCTGCTCCGTCGACCTGGTGTAACTATTGATCAAATCAATTCTCTCTTGCCTCGCTGGATGAGCGATCTCCCCGCCACACTGTTAACACTTATCGCTACAGACACCAAGTATAGCGGATATATCGAACGGGAGCGCTTACAGGTTGCGCGTTTTTCAAAACATCAAAGCATGGCTATTCCCGCTGCTGTGGATTATATGTCAATGAAGGCGATCTCGTTTGAGGCCAGACAGAAGCTTCATCGAATGCGGCCGGAAACGATTGGACAGGCCTCACGAATTAGTGGTGTTTCTCCCGCTGATATCTCCCTGTTAATGATCCTTATAAAACAGTTTGTTTCACGTGAAACACCCTAAACTCAAGCTCCTTTCAAAAAAGAACTATCGTCTAAGGGGCTCATCGCTTTCCGGTGTCGAGCCCCCCCTCTTGGCCTTTTTGCTGGAGGCAAATCTCACGGCTGGAGCCTCCGTTTTAATTCTTCCCGATAAAGCATCTGCTGAACGCGCCCTAAACGATATGACCGCGTTGGCCCCGGGGGTAGATATCCACTTTGTCGGTAGTGATCGGGTTGATGGTATTGACACGGGACAGTCAGGCCGTGCTCTCCGGGCGCTTTTGGGCGGGTTGCCAGCTATCTACGTTACTCGCGCCACTGAAATGTTAGGGGGCGTTTCAAAAGATGCTTTTAAGCGTCTCTTGTTGTCTTGTGGTGAAAAACAATCCATGCCTGATCTTGAACAGGCGCTCGCAGATTATGGTTTTACCCGTGACTCTTTTGTTGTGGAGCCGGGTTATTTTGCTGTTCGCGGGGGAATCCTTGATGTTTTTCCCGGTGATCGTGAAAAGCCCGTCAGGTTAGATTTTTTTGGGAACACCCTGGAGTCAATTCACGAGTTTGATCCCTCTTCTCAACGCTCTGATATAGCGTTTGATACAATAACAATCTATCCCGAAAATCCCTTTTTGGACGTGGCGACTGATCCGCTGCTGAATTCAGTACCTCTCGGTGTCCGCTTTTTTCAATATCGCCCCATTATCGAGGCTAGCGATTCGTCCAGAGTGGCTCAGCTCTTATCTGTCCGGCCCAAAAAAGAGGTTTACACTTTTTTTCAGCTCAAAACCGAGCTTGATGATGTCGTAGATATCGAAGTGCAACCAGAGTTTCAGCGGAATCTTGATGCTTTTCGAGCACGCCTTCATCATTTAAACGATGAGAATTATCAGGTTTACGTGTGTGCATATAGCAATATTCAGCTTGATCGTTTGCGCGTGCTGTTTGAATCCTTTCGGTTTGAGTGCGTGCGAATGAGTCTTTCTTCGGGGTTTATTGACCATACACACAAACTAGCGGTACTGACAGATCATCAAGTTTTTGGCCGAACCAGAAAGCGGAATGTTATTCCGAGATCCTTTCCGGTAAAGCCCGCCACCCGAATTGAGGCTTTTGAAGAAGGTGACATCGTTGTTCACCTGGACTATGGTGTTGGAAAATATCTTGGTGTCGAGCTGATGCCGGTGAATAAGCTCGTCCGTGAAGTTTTGGCTATTCAATACGAGGCCGGCGATCGCATTTATGTACCTGTGGAGAAAATGCACCGGGTGCACCTCTATGAATCTCAACTGGAAACACCTCCAAAACTTACGCGTCTGCGAACAACGGAATGGGACCAGATTAGAATAAAAACCCGGAAGGCTGTTGATAATTACGCCAAAGAGCTTATCGAATTATATGCAAATCGATTTGTTGTTGATGGCTTTAAGTATAGCCTGGACAGTGATTTCCAGAAACGCATGGAAGCATCTTTCATCTATGATGAAACCTCTGATCAACTCCAGGCGGTGGAAGAAATCAAAAAAGATATGGAATCGTCCTTCCCAATGGATCGTTTGTTATGTGGTGATGTGGGATACGGAAAAACAGAAGTGGCAATGCGAGCTGTTTTTAAGGCGGTAAGTGACTCCAAACAGGTTGGGGTTTTGGTTCCAACGACCATTCTTGCCCAACAACATTATGAGACCTTTCTGGAGCGCTTTGCAGATTACCCCGTTTCTGTAGGCGTGTTATCGCGTTTTAGAACACCAAAACAAATTAAACAGACATTAATTGATTTAAAAACAGGTGTGCTGGATGTTGTGATTGGAACCCACAGGTTATTGTCTAAAGATGTTGTTTTTAAAAGACTTGGGTTGCTTATCGTTGACGAGGAACACCGTTTTGGCGTCAAACACAAAGAGCGGGTGAAAGAAATAAAAACATCCGTTGACTCACTTGCCATGACAGCGACGCCGATCCCGCGCACATTGCAAATGTCACTCATGGGCGCCAGGGACATGTCCATGTTGAAAACGCCCCCAAAAGAACGTCTTCCCATCGAAACCGTGGTAATGGATTTTGATGAAAAGCGTATCAGGGAAGCAATTTTACGAGAGGTTGACCGTGGCGGACAGGTCTTTTTTGTACACAACCGGGTGGAATCAATTGGAATCATGCTAAGCCGTCTCCAGGCCCTATTGCCTGAGGTTCGGTTTGGGTTGGGCCATGGACAGATGAACCCTCGAGAACTGGAACGGGTCATGCTTGGGTTCTTCCATCGCGAGTTTGATGTGCTGCTTTCAACAACCATTGTTGAGTCCGGCTTGGATATTCCCAATGCGAACACCATTATTGTAAACCGGGCTGATGCAATGGGCTTGTCTCAACTGTATCAGTTGCGTGGTCGTGTTGGTCGTTCCCACAGAAAAGCTTGGGCGTTCTTCGTTGCCCCGGGTTTTCGGAAGTTAAGCATTAACGCCATTCGGCGACTGAACGCTCTGGAGAGACATGCCCATTATGGCGGCGGCTACGAAATTGCCATGCGTGATCTGGAGATCCGCGGTTCAGGTAATGTCTTTGGAACCGAACAAAGCGGTCACATCAGCAATATCGGCTACCACCTATATACAAGAATTCTAAAAGATGCCCTTGAAGCCTTAAAAGAACTAAAGGGAGACCTGGTCGTCATCTTTCCCTCGCCGGAAATGAACATTGATGCTGAAGTTCAGATTCCTGCCCAGTATATAGAAAATACAGCAGAGCGTATAGCCAGCTATAGACGCATTGCCGAGGCTGAGTCAAGCAAGGTCCTGTATGATATTCGAGGAGAATTAAGAGAACGCTTTGGTCTTTTGCCAGAACAGACAAAGAACCTTATCGATGCGGCTCTGGTGAAAAACCTGGGTCAAACCCTTGGAATCCGGGCTATTTCCATAAAAGGAAGTCGGGCTCAATGCGATTTTTTACCGGAACATGTGGAACAAGCTGGTGGCGAGATCATTAGAGCCCTGTCCGGGGCGCTGGGAGAAACCGGTAAAGAGGTCGAGATAATGAACAATAAAACGTTGACGTTTATCCTGACCCACAATGGCCCGGAATCCCTTTTGGCTGCTCTTCGAATATTCTTGGAAAGCCTTATACGCTCGTCTAAATTTTCAGATCAAAACGAGAAATGATAAGTCTAATATAATTAAAAGGTTAATTAAATGAAAGCTCGCTTCGCCATGCCCCTCTTCGCCCTGGGGCTCTTCGTGATAATCATCGGCTGTTCCAGTATGGACAGTGACACCCTCGCAACGATAGATGGAAAAGAAATTTCCATGGAATCTTTTATTGCTAAAAATCCTCCTGCGGCTTTTGCTGGCAAGGATCACGCCTTTATCGATTCTAAGGTTGATGATTTTGTAAAACAGACTCTTTTCACCCAGGTAGCGCTGGAACGCGGGCTTGGTGAAAACGCTGATATTCAAGAAAAGAAGTTAGCAGCAGAAAAGCGTCAAATGCTTCAATACGTATACACCAAGGCTATTCTGGATGCTGTGATAAGTGATGAATATCTACGCGAACTTTATGACCAGTCTGGTACGGAACTGAAT